>Ga0209084_1002799_pt1 | contig 13208 bp, 5 predicted proteins | sample C_130820_MF_Meta_FD_187309 | JGI IMG/M metagenome (GOLD analysis project Ga0209084, IMG submission 187309) | Freshwater microbial communities from Lake Croche, Canada to study carbon cycling - C_130820_MF_MetaG (SPAdes) (version 2) | ecosystem: Environmental > Aquatic > Freshwater > Lake | place... | reverse complement strand
ACTTAAAATCTTCTAGTTCAACTTGTACATCCAACGCTATAACATTAGCCAATGCAATAGCATCAATAAAGGTAATCAAGACATCGTCTGTTTTGTTCTGCGCTATGTAGCGTAGACCTATTTGTCCACCGGCGCCAGGACGAGTTTCTATATTGACCTGTTGACCAAGTTCACGCTCTAGGGCACTGTGAATAATTCGATTGCTAGCGTCAACAATACCACCTGGGGTAAAAGGTATAACAATCTTAATGGGTTTCTGTGCCTGTGCTGTCAGTGCTACCGACAATAACAATAGGGCAATTATTTTATTAAACATATAGTCTCTTCATATTTTCCGTTAGGTGTGGGGATTATATCAGGGTATATAGTGATGCGAACTTGTCCTGGGAAGCCCATAGAATCACCCAATATTCGCTCCATGTCAGTCTTTTGTTCCGCTGTCGGTGCTGTTTCAACTACCATTTTATATTCTACATCATCTACTGCGTGTTGTATGATTTGCCACTGTAAGAGTTTAACAAACTTTGACATCTTGTATTGATTTGCCTGTGGCCAGAACTTGCTGCCATCTGGACGTATAAACAAGCCGCGATCACGACCTAGTATCCGTTTTAGTGTAAGACCGTGCCGTCCGCAGGTGCAGATAGGGCCTACCTCAGCATGGTCCCCGATGTCATAGCGTATTATAGGAGCTGCTGAGTTATACAAGTCTGTAACCACTACCCGACCTACATCACCAACACTAGTAGGTGTGCCATCTTCATTGAGTATTTCCACAATGAGATTTTCGTGCATTATGTGGAACAGGCCGCTAGTAGGACATTGTATGGCAATAGATCCAACTTCGCTACAGCTATAGTTGTCCTCAATCTCCCATCCTGCAACAGCACGTAGACGTTCGCGTAGCGTGTCATGTACTGTATCACCAACATTTTTAACGTGTTTAAGTTCAGTTAGACTAACTCCTCGACGCTCCCATTCTGCAACAAAGCCAGTTAATATGCCGGCGTGTACAATCATAATGTTGGGTTGGAAATTTTCCAAGTGCTCTAACTGTTTGCCCACATCCATAGCGGCTGGCAAAGCAACAGCAGCACCACTACCGTATAGAGCAGCAACTGGGCCGCCCCAAGACTCTGCTTCCATATGTTCGCTAAATCCTGCACGTATGCTGGCTAGCCGGCCGGAGTAGTCTCTGTTATACCACTGATGGTCTCTAATAACATGTGCTTGCCAGTATAATGTAGTTAGGCGGCCTTTGGGCAATTTAACAGGCTGTCCAGTTGATCCGCTAGTCTGTGCTTCACCTAGGGGCAAGTGGCTTTGTGGGATATTCTTGGCTGCAAAGTTTCCACCAGCTGCCTGTATCTCCCGCTTGCCAAACGGTTTAAGTCTTTTTAGCCCTGCTAATGACAACACACTGTTAGGAGTTAGTCCCTGAGCTGACAATCTCATACTGAAGTGACTGCTGTTCTTAGCATGGTGTTTGATCAAGGGAACTAGTGATCTTTCTTGTAGCTCATGTAATTGCTCCATGGTCCACCACTGGCTTTTTTCTAACTGTGCTATTAACTGTTCTAATTCTGTCATCGTGTAAATGTTAAGATAGGGCAAGTGTCAGCAATGTCATACGTGCCTGATTCAATGTATCTAGATCCCGCCGGAGCTAGGTCTAAGATTTCTTGTCTTGTAGGGAACCATGTGGTAGCTTCACTAGCACGATATGGTTCCATTGTTGACATTTGTTCAGCTGTCCATTTAAGTATAGTTCTGTCGGGGAACATCTGATCAAACAAGTTTACAATTAACTTAACTGGAACTACTGGGCCATTTTGTGCGGCAATGTACATGGGAATCAATCTTCTGTATGCTGAAAAGTTAACGGTAGGAGTACGAGCTTCTGCGTGTAGACGTTCCATTGTAATAGGTTCGTCTGGTCGAGTAAACATACGGCAGGCAAATACTCCGCCAGGTTTTAACAATTTCTTAGCCTTGTCTAACATGAACTCAACATCTTTGATCTCCAGCATGTTGATACTGCCATCACCAATTATTCCGTCATAGTAGTTTTCAGGCAAGTCCACAGTGAGCCAGTTGTCATTGATCGCACGTTTAGTTTCTGTATTACCCGGCCACACATTCTCAATCATAGCAGGTTCACGATCAACTGCGGTGACATAGGTATAAGCATTGGCAATCTGCGGAGTCACGCCCATAAGTACGATGTTGGCAGTGGTAGGTATTAGACTGGCAAAGCAGTCTACGATTTCTTGATTTGGTTGTAGTGGAGGACCATTACGTCCCCAGTTTCGGCTGCGTTCAGCCCAGTGTGTAGTTGTCATGGCAGTATTTAACTGCTATGATTATCCACCTTAAGGATTTGTGACAGAAGTTATAATCCAAAAGTCACTGCTCATATTGACATCTTGGATAACTTGATAGGGCATATAGAAGTAGCCTTGATCGCCCCAACCTGTGCCCCACGAGTTGCGACAGATAAATCTGCCACCGTTTAGTGAGTCGTTATAGCCCACAATGGCCACAGCATGTCCACCTAGGTATTGTTCAGTGTTGATATTAGGATATGGCATCATACCCGTGCGGGAGACTTCTTGTGTTTCAAAACTAGCGTAAATATCAAAACCAATGACCACCGGATAACCCTGGCTTAATGCTGTCTTAACACCAGCAAAGTTGGTCACACGCTGATAAGCAGTGGCTTTTCTTTTCAGTGCGTCGTTGTAGGCAGTGACAGTTGGTCGAGTTCTAAAACGTGAAGTAAGATAGGGCCACAGGCTTTCCAATGGTGCACCTTTTTTGTTAACCACCTTGATACCATCACGTATGTAAGCACCAGCATCATAATTTACACTGCCTTCTAGTACTCGTTCTTCGTAGTAGATAAACAAGCGACTGACATCTCTACCTTTGGCAGGATTCTGTTTACGTTGCATCAACTCCACAATACCAGCAACAGCATTACCAGTGCATGATCCTAACTGTCCTTGATCTTCAATAGCACTACAGTATTGACGCAAGTCAACACTGGCGGGCAACGCCACAGTAGGTGCCGCATAGATATGATCTCTTGCATCTGGTTTATCTCTCTGCCAGTGATATTTAGATTTTGGTAGTCGTGACATGTTTTTATCTCTTTAAATTAACTTGGGAAGTCTGTGCTTGTGGTCACACCATTGTTGGTAATAGGATGTCTCCCAGGACCACTGAAGTTTACTGTAGATACACCACCCCATCCAGGTGAAACAGGCACTCCCCAATTATCAGGATCACCGCTTGGTGTGAATACCGCTCCAGTGACAGTTGAAGTTGTTGAATCGCTAACCTTTACCACTGTGTCGCCTGTCCGTATTTGATTATTTAGATTAGGATAGGTTGTTTTGGAGAAATAAATAGTGCCACCATTATTGCCGGATGTTGTTAGACCATTTAATTCATAAAGAGCCAGGTCAGTTAGGGGATCACTGCCCAACATCAGTCGGGTGTCTACTTCAACACCATAAGTCAGCGACGGGCTAAAGTTGTCTAGATACTTGGCAGTGTTGCTGACTCTAATCATAGCCAGTTTACCGTAGAAGCCTTGACCGTTTGCCCCTGCTCTACGACCAATGTTTAGATCATTTGAACCATCACCTAACGCACCTGGGCTTGTGTAAGTTCCTTGTAATACTCCATTATGGTATACATAGGTGTTACTACTGTTGCCTACAAATGCCACGTGACTCCATACTCCTGGGTTAGGTTCAAGAATTCCAGGATTTTGTGTATTTCTAAATAACGTCCCGCCACTCATAAATCCTAGATCAATACCATTACCAGGCCCTTGTGAAGCCACTGTTCGTATGCTGCTAGTGCTAGGATTGGTTTCCTTGCTCCAGAACTCAATAGTATATGTATTGCCCAAGTTCCAATCGCTTTGTGTATTGGATACCAGTAGATATGGATTGCCTGCTGGAAAGTCTAAACTGTATGGTATTGGTGATCGTCCATAACGAGCGGCTGTAGCATTGTATTCGCTGATAATGTTTGCTTCAGTCCGTGCATAGTTCCACATTTTGACTTCGCCTACACGTCCACCAAAGAAATCGCCTTGAGCACCGGCATAGGTTCCAATGTTGAACGGTTGACCATTACTAACTAAAATTACGCCGCTACTGCTTGCTGCTAGAACACCGTTGATATATATTTTTGTGTCAGTGGCAGACACCGTGGCCATAACATGAGACCAGACTCCTGCTGGGATAAGATCATAACCAGAATAGAAAGTAGTTGTCCAACTGCCGTCGCTGGCACTTCCCACCATCCAAACAATTCTGCCATTACTGGTTATGTTTAGTTTATAGCACAATTCTTTGCTGATAATTGTTTGTGTGCGATTTATTACTGTCGGTTTGATCCACGCCTCAACAGTGACACTGCCGTAATTTGAATCATTTAAAGATGAAACTGCGGCATATGATGATGTACCGTTAAAAACAAATACTCCGCCATTATCAATACTGGGTACTAGAGCATTCATTGAAGCATTGTTGGATAGACCACTGGTATCATTCCAGAAAACGTCAAAGTTAGCAGGGTCAAGATCTAATACCAGTGCAGGAGTTTTACTGCTGTCTCGTATGGTATATGCACCTTGATTAAAGTAGTCTTCGTAAAAATATCCAGATCCGCCGCGAATGTAATAATCCATTGCACCGTCTGTGGTGCTATCAGCAGTGGCAGTAAAGAAAAAGGAATGAGTACTATCACCTTGGCCAGGAACGTAAGTACCTTCAGCAGTGTCGAATTGACTGGTTAAAACAGTATTTCCTGGACTGGTAATGCTATAATAGAATGTACTAGTTCCATCCCAATCAGTAAAACTAACATTGAAATAATTTTCCTGACCTTCTTGAGCGGTGGAAAAATTGATAAGACTCCAACTGGCTTGATTGGTAAACGCCGTCCCGCCCGCCGCTGCCACTGACCCCATTAATCCTGCTATGATCATGTCATTAGTCCTTAAGTTGCAGTTAAACCAGGGCCAGCAATCATCCAATCACAGGAGTTGGTAGGCGTGCCATCGCTGTTATAACCTTGTTTAATCTTCAACAAGGTAGCCATTGACCAGCGAGGCATCCTCCAACTGTATGACGAACTATCTAGTCCAGCGGCATGCATTAGATCATTGTCATTATAACTGTATATGTCAATAACATCATCACCGGTCACAATCACAATGCTGGTTCCCACTGGGAATGGCACCTGTTCAAAACTAGGAATAACAATATCTACTCCGGTACCGTAGGCCATGTAGATATGGTGTCCACGATCTTCTAGGCGTAGCCAGTAGTCATCATCTTGTCTGTTGGTTATGCTGAAGTCAACCTGCGGAATGTCTTGTGCTGTGGTGCTCTGACGAGTTCCATCTTCGAATACAATTTCTTTAACACCAGTGATGTCAGCCCCGCCTGGTTCAAAGATATGTTCTACCTTGCCAGTTAGATTACTAGCATATATGGTCAACGGACCTGAAGCACCCACAAAGTAGCCACTACCTGTTGGATCACCTGCTGCTTGTCCAGCACCGTATGGTGCTGATACTAATACATGGTCACGTGTTGGCAAACGATCACTAACATCACATACAATTAATACATCGCCGCCAAATGTGTTGTTTTCTGTCCAACGATTAATAGTAATTTCAACTTCATCATAGTAATAGTTGCCAATGTTGCCAATGCCCGAACCATCTACTGGCAGTTGAGCAACTACCGCTGTGTCGTCATTGTTGCCGTTCCAAGTTGCAGCAAATCCACCCCATACCATCTTGTCGCCTGCAACTGTTAGATTACCACCATACCAGTCGTTGTAGCCGGTATACATACCATTGTTGCTCCATAGCAAGCGTTGGAACAGTAGATTACCATCTTTATCAAATTTGGCTATCTGTATGTTGTTGGTGTCATTGCCTACACGACTAGAGTAAGTGTCACTTGATTGATAACTTGATGAAACAATGATATTTTCATCAGCATCCATGGCAATACTAATTGTGTCAAAGTAGTAGTTGTAGTAGTTGAGTTGTGTGAGCCATACAAAGTTGCCGTTGCTGTCCAACTTGATCACATGCGGATCTTGACCAGACGCATAGTAGTTAGTGGCCATAACACCGTAGACATTCTTGTCCGTGTCAGTGACCACACCCCATACTGTGCTGTCGCCTTCGTGCCCGTCAACTGATTTGGCCCATTGACGCACACCTGCTGAGTTGTACTTGGCAATAAATCCACGTTGAGCATAACTGCCCCAGTTAGTAGTCTCGTTGCCTAGATTTAAGTTGAAACTTCGCCCGCCAACAACAATATTGTCATCTATGTCAACAGTCACTGAATCAATACTGTCGTAGCCAGCTTCGCCTCCTACCGACACATGCCAGTCTGGTGTCCAGATAAACGCATCACCGTCTGTGTAGTGCCATACGTTATATGTGCCAGCCACTGTAAAATTAGCAGCAGTGCCCACATCTAGTTTGATCTTTGTGGTTTGTCCTGTACCAGTAAATGTTATAGTATCAACGGCACCATCAATAACATTAGTTATTGTGATTAGGCAATCGTTAACACCGTCAACGCCACCTAGTACACTACCAAGAACTTTTACAGTATCACCGTTAGCGTAGCCTGAGCCACCTGCAGATTTTACCACTGTATAGGCATTGGTTGCTGGATTGGCAGTCACCGTAAAGGTAGCGTCTACACCAACGCCTGTTAATCTAACTGGGTTCAATCCAGCGTATCTGTTAACATACTGAATAGCAGAGTTGTCAATGTACCAATAGCCGGCACCGTTTGGATATTCGATGTCTGTGAGAGTTCCCGGACGATCAAACACTGATTTGTTAATGACCAATATGCCTGCGGCACTGCCTGCTAGTCCAGCACTGCCGCCAGTGACATTCTCAAACTTGTCATAGTTGTTATTGATATAACCAACTACCACAGGTGATCCATCACTCTTTAGAGCCAGAGCCGATGGAGACATATCTGCACCACTGTTGACGCTTCCTGAAGGTTGAGCAACACTAGGTTGGACATGTAGCACTGATTTTAGTGTACCACTACCAGCATCTAAAGTAAAGAGATTAAAGCCTTCTGCACCGTCAAAGTTGTTCAGACTATCTTCGTTGTCCATGCCCAGTGCTATGATAGTGTCGGTAGCAGCGTGGTGTGCCACAGCAACCATGTCTGCACCCCACTGGTCTAGATTATTACCAGCAGACCATACAATACTACCTTCACTGTCAATTTTCCAAATTAATGGAACTTGTCGACTTGACAGGCCGTCATTCCAAGTCTCATTGCGAGTTCGCCAGCCACCTGCGGCATAGATATTGCCATCTCCGTCACTGGCAACACCGTTGATATAAGTATCTCCGCCTATGTTATTACCTTCGTGGCCGTCTAGATCAAATTTGCCAATACTGGTGATATGTCCAATCTGCTTGCGTTTTAGAGCCAGTGCACCGTTCTCTGGTAGGTGAAGACTAGCACCATCCAGTGTCATGGTCTTGACTCGTGCGGTATTGATGTAGGCTAAATTGTAGGTGTCAGTGTTAACACTAAATGTCACACTGCCTGGAGTGACCACAATGTCAGCCATGTTGTTGGTTAGGTCAATGATATAACTGTTGTCATCTGTGGCCAATGACATGTTAAAGATTTTAAACTCATTGTCTTTGAAGACCCAACCATCTTTGACAAAGTCTGTACCTGACTTGTCTAACTGTGCTAGGAACGACTTGTTATACCAGTGTTGATTGCCTACTGAGTAAGCCAAGGTTTCAAAGTATCCACCACCTACTAGAATGTAGTCATCGTTGACTGCCACTGTTTGTCCAACACCAATTAACTCACCTTGAGAACCCGCACCTCCGCCTGCATATGCATCAGACTGTTCACGTCTCAATGACTTGCCCCAGATTTTTCTACCTGCGGCATTGAATTTGGTTATAACTGTGGCAAATATAGGGTCAGGACTAGTTTGTTGGTTAACTGGTTGAAAGCCACTTAATGTGCTGGTCAAATAAACATTGTTGTTTGAATCACAGGTCAGTGAACTTGATCCTTGTGAGAAGAAAGAATAACTAACAACCTTGCTCCACTTCCAATCACCGGTGCTGCTGATCTTGTGAATGCCAGCTATTGTCCAAGCAGTGCAATAAACGCCAGTTAGATTAAAGTAAAAATCATCGTTGCTGTCCACACAGATATCACTGCTGTATAGGTCACCGTTGACCCATGCATTACCAAGGTTCCAATCTTCAGACTGTAGTTCAGCATTGATCACTCGCTTTTGCCACATGATACCACCATCAAAGCCGTCAATCTTAAACACAGCCAAGAATTGTCCCGGACCAAAGCTGGTGCCTACGAGACCAATGTTGCCTTGACTGTCAACAGCGATACCACTGGCCGAATCTTGGCAACCATCGCTGTCGTATTGACGTTGCCACATAGACATACCATTGACACCGTTAAATTTGGCAACCCAGAAATCATACGCACCAGGCCCTGGACTGCCAGTGGCAGTTGTTCCCGCAATGATCACGTTGTTCTGTGGATCAATGTCAACACATAGAGCAACATCATCACTGGCAGCGTCAGTGTCTGCTAGATATTTTTGCCACATAAATGTACCATCTTCGCCTGATACTTTGACTAGAACTGTGTCAGTTGACGGTGCATCAAATTCTGCCATGACAAATACCACGTCATCATTCTTGTCTACAATCATGCTCCAACCAAAAGCATACCGTTCATTGTAGAAGTTGCTGAACATGACTTGGCCGTTAGGATCAGTTTTAGTTAGACTCATACCTGGAGGGTCGCCAGGTCCGCCGATTGGACCACCATACACAATACTACTAAATGTGTTGCCCTGACTGTCGTAGGCCACTGAAGTTGTCCAAGCATTGCTAGGTTGTAGATTTCCAATGTTGCCGTCATTGGCATTGGTAGTCATAATCCAGTTAGAGCGATCTCCCATGCCTGAACTAACACTAACAACATCTGGCGAGGAAATCTCAACCCCACCAGTGTTTGGAAGTTTTAAATAATTGTAATCATCACCAAAGAATAGATCTACAGTGGTAGGGTCATCCTTCATGATGTGGAAATGACTTGCTTGAGTAGGAGTACATTGTTCTGGACTATTGCCAAACAAAATTGTTCCACGGTCCGTAGTTAAACCAATACCATTGCCGCTAGTAGATTCAATAGAACTATCATTGGGTAATGTTAACGCACCATCTGTGTCAAAAGTCCAATTAAGTACTACAGGCTCGCCAGGAGTGGCGGACATTTTTACAAGACTAATCCTTGCGTTTTGTGCTGAATTTACATCAGCAAAAAATGCAACTTCGCCTAAATCTCCCTCAACCATACTGCCTGGATCAGAATTATTGTCAAATAGTGCCATGCCACTTGTAGAACTAACAGCAAATGATCCTGGAGTATCTATGAGAATTTCTGCACCAGTTGGTAAGGTCAATGTACCATCTGTGCCAAAGGTCCAAGTGTTGTCATTCACATTTACACTGATGCCATCGTGGAAGATGTCAACAAAGTTAGTGTTGGTGTTAAGCCCAAATCCACTGGGGACTGGTGTTGCTTGTAGACTTAAACCATAAGCACCTGAAATAGTGTGGTAGTTGCCCGCGGCCTTTTGTACTGTTAACACTGTGGATAACGGATGAACAATTGGGTCAGATTCGGGTGGATGTGTTAATGTTAACGTTCCGTCAGATGATACACTAAAAGATGAATCACCGTTGACCAGTTGACTACCGTTAACTGAGGTGACACTAGCACTCATAACATTTGTAGTTGCATTGTAAGTAAAGGTGATACCGGTGTTGTCACCGTCAACAAACATGGGAGCAACACGATCCTGCATTGCATTTGTTATTGCTTCCCCAGAAGAACTAGTAGTTTCAACTACCCATTTTACACCATCATATACATATTGAATCCCATTAGGTGCTGAATATCTCTGCCCATTAATAGGATTTGTTGGGAATGTTAGTACTGTCATTTAAATTGCTCCGTATTCTATATTTAACTGTTTTGCTGTTTTCATATCTACCGTTAAACTTTGGTGTAGCCATAGTAGATCGTTTGCGATGATCCGCTGCTATTACTAATGCCAAAATCAAATCTGTTGCTGGTTGTGCCCACATAGGTAGCGTCTGTGCTGATTACTCCTGACGAGCCTCTGATCTGATCAGGTATTGCTGTTAGTGAAATAGGTGTTCCGCCACCTGTATAGTTCCAAGCATACTGTTGTCCTATTGCTGGCACATTGCTATTTGTTATGCTTAACGTAGCATTCCAAGTTATGATTCCGTTAGGAATATTGCCTTTGACCCACATGGTGTAAGTACCGTCTGATGGCACTGTAAAACTGTAAGTGGCAGTTCCTGTTGCCACAGTCCACAAACCTTCCACACGGTTAGCCAGCTGACTGACACCTGTGCTGTTGATAACATCGCCACCGGCAGGTAGTGATAGTTCACCACTTTGACCAAATGTCCAAGTATTGCTGTATGTTGTTAATTCAATACCTGATGCTGTTCTATCTAACAATGCAATGCTGGTAATACTATCTCCAGCACCGGTCGATGCTGCAACGGTTAAACTTCCACCAGCCCCTCCGCTATATACGCCATTTACTGTAGTTGAAATAGTTCCTGTTCTAACAGTGGTTATCGATATAAAATCGCCAGATTCGAGTAATGACAATTCATGTTGCAATGATATAGAAGCATTGGTGAAGCCAACGGCATCTCCACCCCAACTTCCAGAAGTGTAATTAGTTCCCGCAGTAAAGTTATTGAATGATCTATTATCAGTAATGGTGCTGCCTTGGGGTAATGCTAAACTACCATCATTGCCAAACTTATAAGTTTTTAGTCCGTCGATGCCTTCTGCTGTAAGTTTAATATCTCCGCTATTATACAAAAGGTTGAACGCATTGTTCATTCCATCGTCATAGTTATTAGCACCTTGCGTGAAAATATATCCGCAAGTATCGTTAGCGTGGGGGAATGTTATTGCCACTTGGCGATTGTTTTCAGCCTGTGGCATATCTAAATACGCACGGGTATATGGTTCACCGAATTGATCTATTCTAAAGTTAAACTTTTTAGTGGACGCATCTGAAGTAGGAGCAATGCTTACAGTATGTCCACTTAGACCTCCAAACGGATCATAAGTAGCAGGACCGCGAATATCTCCAGGCAAAGTTAGTGTGCCATCCCCGCCAAACAGCCAGTCATTGCTGTTTACTGTGAGTTTAGTGCCTAAACTTGGGCTGGTAAGAACGTATGAGGCACCTGTTTGAAATACTCCGCCTGTTATTGTCAGCGTTAAACCTGCGGCATCAACACTTGATACAATACCATTAGTCACACCAGGCCCATTCACTAACAATCCAGCGTATACCAGCTGAGAGAATTTGTTGGGACTTGAACCACTATCAATGAAGACAACCGTAGTGGCACTTATTGGTGGTCCAGCCAATGTCATTATCAGCGGGGCAATATCAGTGATGTCGCTGATAGCAGTGCCATTTGGCAATGTTAATGATCCATCTAATCCAAATAGGAACTGTTGTTGAACTAGGCCGGCACCTGCATTAATTTGTGCGTATGACTGGCCTGGTCGAGCAGGCAGTGATAATACATTATTTCCATAGTATCCAAACTGCCAGTCATCAATATTAAAACCATTAGTTGACTGCACCCTAGAATATCCGTAAATACTTTCTGGTAATGTTAGTACACCACTTGTGCCAAATGTCCAATTTTTGGTATCAGCTGATAGTTTGATAGTTGCGGTAGATTTAACAGTTGATGGATATTCTGGGCCTTCCCCTGTAGCGAATCCAGTAGTGGACCACTGACCACCGCCAAGGTCGTTCACAATGCCAAGTGTCAAGGTAAATGTATATCCTGGAATACCGTGATCAGCATAGGTAAAGTTCCAAGAATCGCCTGATTGATAACCTGGATTGTGATCCCATACTCTGTCGCCGCCACTGATCATTGTTTCAACATCACCGTTTGCGTTAGGTTGGAATATCACTGTATAATACCAAGCATCGCCGCTGCCTGCGTGGAGAACTGGTACTAGGGTTGCTGTAAATGTTATAGGTGCTGATGCGGGTAGTGTCAAACTACCAGTAGTTCCAAAGTTCCAAGACTGACCATACGCAGAAGATAGTGAAACTGACTTGGTGTTGGCGTTATAACTGTCACGGATGGCAATGAGTGAGGCTCTCATGTCATTATAGAATTGAACTGACATCGATGGCTGAATAATCAATGTTGCACCAAAGGTATTTTGTATAGTCCAAGCATTTAGCAAGAAGTCAATATAGCCTTGAGCAGTGGCACCAGTTGGATACCAGTCGACCATTGGCCAACCGCCAGGCGGTACAAGATTGTTATTAATTACGTTTGTGATCACTCCACCACGAATAAATTCCCATCCAGCCAATGCTGAGTCATAGGCCGCAGTGCTTGGGCGTAGTTCGCCGCTGTTTGGCAGTGTCAAACTGCCAGGCAGTGTCAAACTGCCATCTGAGCCAAAGGTCCATGTGCCGCCAGTGTCTCCAGCCTTGGAGAACGACCATGCTCCTGTACCACCGCTATAAGCACCATCCATTGGGTCACCAATACTTATTTCCCACTGTCCGCCATTGCTTGGTGAAGAAACTACACTGGCTACCGTTGCGGTTATTGATCCAGAATGAGCAATATCGCCCTGGCTAACTAATGCTCCCATATCTGGCGAAGTAGAAGTATGAAAATTTGCAACGTTTCCAGAGCCTAATCCCCATCCGCTACTTTGCGATACAACGTCATATAGATAATATTGTCCTGCTTGTATACGTATTGCTGATTGTGATTTTACTGTTGACCCAGTACCAGTAATAACAGTTGGTAATGTTAAATCACCCGTTGTGTCAAAGGTCCAATGATTGGCATTTACTGTGGCAACAACAACATTACCACCATGATCAATCTTGACAAATTGATCGTCATTGCCTAGATACAGGTCAGTGGTGCCACCGCCTGCGGTCAAGTGTATGTGATCACCTTCGCCTTCAGCAGTTGGATAAATCAGCAATGCTTGATAAACGTTGGC
>Ga0209084_1002798_pt1 | contig 13208 bp, 24 predicted proteins | sample C_130820_MF_Meta_FD_187309 | JGI IMG/M metagenome (GOLD analysis project Ga0209084, IMG submission 187309) | Freshwater microbial communities from Lake Croche, Canada to study carbon cycling - C_130820_MF_MetaG (SPAdes) (version 2) | ecosystem: Environmental > Aquatic > Freshwater > Lake... | reverse complement strand
TATACGCGCTGAATCAATAGTTCCTGATGTGATCTGAGTCGCGGCAATAGCGATGTTTGTGTCTGCCAAGGCGGTCAATTGGCCTTGTGCGTTGACTGTGGCCGTCAGAGTCTTAGAAGCCGACCCGACAGATGCGGCCGTAACGCCCGTATTCGTGATTGAGAACGTGTTTGAGGTAAGCGTTAAGCCTGTACCCGCGTAATACGTTCCGTTGCCTGAAAACTGCACAAAAGTAATCGGAGTGACGTTAATTGTGCCTGTGTCGCTAGAGGTAGAAACCCATGCAGTCTGCGCTTGGCCACCATTTAGGATGACAGTGTATGCGCCTGGCACTTCTGCCCAAACATCCATATCCGCTGATCGAGTCCATGCGCTTGCAGATGCGTTGTAAATGCCGTTTTGTGACGATGTGCTTTGATTCTTTACTAGAACCCTATCACCCGCCAAGGTTGTATATCCGTCAATTGTCTGTAAACCTGACAACGTAATCGAAACGGATGTGCCGCATTTAACCGCTTGCTTGGGGCTTAAACCTTGGGCAATTTGGTCAACATAAAACTTATTGGCAATGTCTGTGTTGCCAGTCGGAGAAGTCGTAATCTGACCTGTTGTGGTCAAAATATTTGTAAACGTACCTGTAGAAGGTGTGATGCCGCCAATAACGCTACTGTCAATTGTGCTTGCCGTAATGCTCAATCCAGACTGCTGAGGATTGATATTAGGGTAGAACGGAGTTCCCGCAGGGCCGATGAGACTGACCAACGTAAATGTTGGCTGTGGCCCAAAGATGCCCTGAACAGGAACTATATTGATCGTAGAGGTACTGGCGGCATTGGTCATTACGATTGATCCACAGCGGGAGTCAAGTAAACAAGGCTAGGGCCAGCGGCAGAACCGATAGCCGTCACATAACATGGTAATTGACCACCGATGGGAGGACACGCCAACACGACAGGAACTGTCATGAGGGGAGGCAAAATAAAGTCTCCAGGTGTTCCATCAACGGGCAATGCCGCTGTATCAGATGAAAGCTGACTAAATTTAATTGCTACGCTTACTGCACCAAAATTCATGCAAGAAACGTAGTTAATCAAATCGTTTGTGTTAGCTGTCAACTGCACCGCAGCGTGAGCAGAACCCGTGACACTAAGTGCCGTGGTCTTGCCACCAATTCGGATGACAGATGTATTAGCCATGATTAGACAACGCTAGAGGGGATTGGAGAGTCTTCGCAAGACTTGATGCTCACCAACATGGTCGCAGCGGCTTGAGTCACAGAACCGCCAGTCAAATTGAATAAGCGAACTGTGATTTGGTTGTCGGTGTTTGTGTAAACGTTACCGATACCAACGCCAACAGTCATAGCGGCATCAATTTGAGCCTGAATCTTATCGGTAGCTTTCACGCCACCAATAGCGATGTTCACTTCTGTGGTTGTTGTGGAAAAAGTTGTGCTTGGAAACGTTGTTTGCACAATGGTGTGAGCCAATACGTTGCCACGGCAAATGGTGGTTTTTGACATGATTATTCCTTTTAAGAATGAGTAAATTATAGCGTTAAACGAAAAAAAGCCATCCCTTTTGAGGATAGCTTTTTCCATTTATTGCATTGCAACTTAGGCTGTCAAGCCCTTGTTTTTCAATGCAGTAATGATGGCGTTTACCGCTGTAGCGATTTCAGTACCAGTGGCACTGTTGCTGATAGCAGTAATGGCCGCGGCTTGAGCCACGGGGGTTGCGCCATGAAAGCCAACCAATTTGGTAGAAGAGCCGCCCAACAAAACGCCATTGGAAGCGTCACCATTGAACAGGTAGTTTGCGGTTACTGTGGTTGATGGTCCAGGATTTGCCATGATATTTATTCCTTAAAAATGGTTAATTAGGCGGCAATACGGCAAGACAACTCTGGGTACAGAGGCGCCCAGCCATACAAAACATCCAAACGTGTGGGAATGGAGTCGTTGTTGATGGTGTATTGACGAACAACACGCATTGACAAACCAATCTCTTTGTCAGAGGCGCGACCAGCAAAGTGGACCCCGTCAGGTAGCTCGAGATCGCAGCAGGCGAGCGTAAATGCATTCCTATGCATCATAATATTCTGAGGACTTGATACTCCAGTATTATTAAATGCTGTTATATTTTGTGAACCAGAAGAAGTGATGTTTACGTTCTGGAACTGACCGCCAGAGATGATGGCAGGGCTAACAACAACAGAAGTTGCGCTAGTGCCAACAGCAGTGGTGGACTGAACCACGAAGTTACGCAATTTGCCGTATGACTGACGATTCTGTGGGTTAACAGCAAACACACCAGGGATTGTGAACACGTCACCAGCGTTCAGGGTAGAAGCTGAAGATGCGGTCAAAGCGATGGTGGAATACTGCGCCCAACCAGAGGTCAGGAAGCCAGTTGCGGTGGTCACGTTGCAAGCGATGGTGTTAGCAGACCATGAACCAAATGTCTGAGACACAACGTTCTGATCCAACTTCCAATTCACGCCAGCAGAGTCACGACCCATCAAGCCCTTGCGATACTGCTCGCCAATAGCTTCTTGGGGTACGAACAAACCTTTCAAGCTGTCCACGATGGTTGCGCTTGTGAAGGGCTCAACGATACATGAACGACGGCCATCGCGGGGTGCGCCTTCGGAGTCAAGGTAAGCGCCAGCGGTCAGATAAGTAATCAGACCAGTGGGGGGCGTACCGGCAACACCAACGATGTTTGCGGTTTGTGAAGCAGCCAATGACAGACCATCGCGGTCAATCTTGTTGGCAATAGCGGCAACAGCAGGCTTCAACACGCGGTCAGAGAACATGTCCAAAGACAATGCCAAATCTTGTGTGGTGAACTGTGTGTCAACGTGGAACTGAGTGCTCAAGGTAACGGGAACGCTTGTCTCGTTGAAGTCTTCAACGTTCAAAGCAGGGCCAGTAGTACCGATGAAACGGCCAGGTCTACGAACGTTAACTGTGTTACCAATTTTGCCGCCAACGACAGCGAATTGGTCATCATAGTTACGATCGACTTCAGAGGTGAAAGTCAACTCATTTTCCAAGACCATCAACGCTTCGTTGGTGATCTTGCTAATGGTAAGCAAGGTATTGCTCATGATTAATCCTTTAAATTAAAAAACAAATTTATCTAATCTTTCCGGCCTTACGGGCTTCTTTCCACGCTTGGTATGTGCCATGAAATGCGCCATTCGCATCTATTTGGACACCCATCGCATTTCCAGATGCTCTGATCGGATTGATCGGAGGTGGTGCTTTACTTTTACCCACAGGATTACTAGGCGCATTTTCAGTTTTCCTCTCAAAACGCGCTTCCAACCTACCAATCTCGCGTAGCGCGGCACTTGCTGACATTGTGGTGATTTTCTTGGCTAGATCTGCATTGTCCGCCAATTCATAAAGAATTCGTGGCCCTGCATCACTCTCCAAAATCGCATCACGAATATGGTCAGGAACGACCACATCACTTGATGCCACCATGTCATCGAAATCAGGCATTTCCGTCTTCGCTGCTGTCACTTTCTGCGCCCAAGATTGAATAACTTTTTGACGCTGTTCATCGACCCTGCGATCACGTTCCTCTTGATCTCGCTTTAACAATGCTTGCTCAGTCGAATACTCTGCTAATGCCTCTGCATATTCAAAAGCATCAGAAAACTGATTCGGCTGTGGCTTTGCATCCATAACCCTAACCTGTTGAGGCTGAGATTGTTGACGCAATGCCGCTACTTCTCTCTCCAGATTTTCACGAGCCGCGCGTTCGCGTTGCGCTTCTTTACGCGCTTCCTCACGTTGCTTCGTTATGTCTGAAAATCGCTTTTCGAGTTTCGGATTAGGTTTCCGTTCCTCTGTCGGCTTGGCTTCAGTTTCTTCGCTAGGCTCACTCTGAGTGGCTTCTTCGACTGGCTCTGTGGGAGTTTTCTCAACCACAGCCTCAGTTTCAGGCTTGTCAGCTATTCCTAATTTTGCGAAATAAAAATCTGCCGAATTCTCGCTAGTCAATACTTGACCCGCTTCTTTTTCACTTTGCATGAGTTGCCTCAAGGGTTTTCCCCGTGTTCCTCACGGGTAAGGTTTAGTGGTTTTTACCACAAATTTGTTTAAATTGCACGTTCTGTCGTTTCAGCAGACGCATTTTTTAATGATTCTCTGTCCAACTGCGCCAACAACAACGCAACTTGTGCCTTCATCTGCTCAACTTCCAATTGGGTTTGAGTCTTGACAATGGTGTCGTGCGCTTGTGCGTCAACCTTCATCTTCATGTCGGCATGGCGCTCTTGGTCACGCAATTCAATGTCGTGTGCGCGGTTTGTCTCTTTAATCAGGACACGTTTAGTCTCAGCTTCTTGCTTAACTTGCTCAATGTCCTGACGCTGTTTCATGGCCAACTGCATACCTTGAATCTGCTGAGTCATTTGCTGAATTTGCTTCTTGCTCTGCGCCAGTTGCATTTGAACTTGAGGCGGTATGTCAGACTTCTCATCAATTTGCGCCAATGGGTTGGCTGCGGCCAAGCGGTCGGCAATTATGTCAGCACCAGGGAAGTCCATGTTCCTGAACACCAAGTCACCCGCAATACCAAACAACTGCTGATTGCCGTTAAGCAAAGGCATCATTGCCGTTACCGCGGCTTCACGCTTGCTGTTGTAGCCTGGCCCTGTCTCCATCACCACGTCATATTGGCCAACAGTCATGTCGTGTAAGACCTGATAAACGCCTTGTGCGTCTTGTTTGACTTCGTTAATTGTCACCAAGTCAGGCTTACCATCGTCACCAATGATCCGCATCACGCGTTGTGTGTCGTAAATCTTTGGTGTCAGGTCAAGAATAATCTTACCGACTTGGCAGATTGACTTTGTAAGGTTGTCGTAAAAGTCAAAGTTTGTCAGGTCAACTTGCTGTTGCTGGCCATTCAATGCTTTGCCCGAAATATTGCCTGGCAATTGCTGTGAGGGGTCAAAAATGCCCATTAACGTGGCAATGTCTTGATTAATTGCGGCTGAGGCGGCCATTACACCAGCGGGTGGTGGCTCTGGTTGCAAGCGAATTGGAGGAGGCGCGGCGTTGCCGTCAATGTCAGTCTGCTTATAACGAAGCAATGGGAATGACTTAACGTTAGCCGCTGCCCATTCGTTCTCATGTCCCTCGTCTTGGCCTTCAGCAAGCAGCCACTTAGCTTTAGGCGCAAGCGCAACCGATTCGGTGATGGTTGTCTGCCAGAAGTTATACATACGCTGTGCGTCTTTGGCGTGGCGAACAATACCAAATTTGTGGCGCTTGTCACCAACGACCACATGGCGGCCATAGACAGGCACGATTGGAATGTATTTGCTTGGCCAGTCGCGTTCCTCAAGAATCTCGATAGCTGTCAGCTTTTTATATTTAATTGTGCGCTTGTAAGAATCACGCTCATTCTCAATGGTCAAGCCCGCGGCTTCTACGCGAGCAAAGAAATCTTTTCCATCCGCATATTGGGTTGTGCCATCGCTTAATTGGTAGAGCTTTGCCTTCTCCATCTGAGCGTAGTAATACTCAGCGATGCGGATGTCCTCTTTGGTAATCCACTCTGACTGAGTGTCACCCGTACCGCGCTGTGTGAATGACGTTCCATCATCAGCGTCGGGGTACATAACTTTGAACTTCTCTTTGCTAATCATTGTTGTGATTAAGCAACGCTCTGCATCTGAGCCGTCAATTCTTGTGGAATTAGGGTCGAAATACACTGTAAATGGGTTGTCCACAGCGTCAATGTAAATCTCTTGGTCGAAGCTGTCGTCTGCAACGTATTTGGTAATTAGACGGATATAGCCCCATCCCATGCGAACAGCGTAGTCAAAAGCGGTGTCGTATGCGTTGTCAGCGTTTGAGTTGACTTCAATGTGCCTGCAAATGCCTTCAATCACTTCAGCCGTTTTCTTATTGGCTTGGGTATTCATGCCGTGGACTTTGATCCGCGGGCGTTGCTGGCGTTGTTGGTTGGTCACTTGGCGGCAATAACCATCAAGTTTGTTGATGGTCAGAATTGGGCGCGACTCAAGGTTACGGCTGTTCTGTAGTTCTACTGGCCATTGCTCACCGGCTGAGACAAACTTTAGGTCTTCCAAGCCTTGCTGACGATTCATTGTCTCCGCGTCATTGCAGAGCTTTAGAAACTGTTTGGCTTCGTCAATGATTGGATCGTAATCTGATTGAGACATATTTAGGCCATCCAACTGTTAGGCATTTGAAAACTTGGCTTTGGTGGAACACGTTTCTTCGGCTCATTGACCATTAATCCAAGCATACGAAAAGCATCTGCACCATGACTATATTGGTCATGCAACGGGTTTTTGCTGAATTGTTTAGTTTCAGCATCCACTTCGTAGCGGTAGTGACGCAAACATTGTAGCCCATCGTGGCAATTTTCCCTATCAAACCAACAGTTTCGGAATAATGTCCGCGCAGCATTGATACTGTCAGCTATGGGCGTTCGTGGAATTATTCGGGTTTTATACCCACCAGCCTTCACAATCTGCTCAATTGATCGCCCTGCCGCGGCCAAAGTCTTGTTCTCCGCATCATGGGGCAACCACAGCGTGTCATAGACATAACCAAACGTCTGCATCTTAGCCAGGTAATCGGTGATGGTCTTCTGACTGTCCTCAATGTACCGAATAAGGCGCGTTTCCATGCCTACAAACTGCACAAACCAAATGGCAGTGGCATCGCTCCACCCAAGGTCAAAAACCGCGTGTACGGGCTTTGATGGGTCGTAGCCAACTCTTGTGATTCTGTTCTCTAGTTCGGCTTGCTGAAGTTCCCTTGCAAACACCGCGCCATCTACAGTCTGACGGCAAATGCCTTCCCAAACTGTGTTGTAGGCTTGCATATCACGCTGTTTGAGCGCGTCTTTCTCAAGTCTTAGCGTGTCAGGAAACCAAGGGTTGTCGTTCCAGTTAATCTTTGTCACCACCGAGTTTTCAGGTGGATTGATTACAAAACGTTGGTAAGTCTCATCAGTCTCCAACTCTGGGTTAAAGCTGATCCATATTTCTGACGCTTCCTTACGAATGGTTGGTATCAGCGTATTCCATGAAACTGCGCTCACAGTCTGCGCTTCCTCCACCCAGCAAATGTCCACACCTTCAATTGACTTGACGTTTGCAATGTTGTTTCGCAGGCCGACAAAGTTAAACTCTGTGCCGTTTTTTCCTCGAATGGTGTTCTGAGTCACCTCATACATTCCACCAAGGCTTAAATCCTCAATCTGGTCGCATAAGAGCTTATGCACCGAGTCCTTCATGGAAGTCATAAACTCACGCGCACAAAGGATACGCATCGGGTCTTTTGCACCCTTAATCAGTAAAGCCCTGGCAACGCCCCACGACTTAGCCCCACCACGACCACCATATAACACGCGATAACGAGACTTAGGAGGCTGAAATAAACAACTGAGCTTCTCGGGAAACTCCGCTTTTTTAATAATTCCAGCAACTTCACTCATTCAGACTTTACAAATGTGACTTGGATGCCTGAGATTAGCGGAGCGCCATCTGCACCAGTTATCTCTGTCTTTGTGCTTTCACGATACTTTTTTGGGAATCGAGCAGCCATTGATCTTGACCACAATGATGAGTTCAGCTTTGGGCCTTCTTTAGTCTCAACCATGTAAGCGTGTGCCTGATCTTCCCACCAAGCCTGCTCTAATTCCTTTGCATATTCCAAGGCATGCAGAAATTCGTCGTGCTTATCTCTCCAATGGTATAAGACACGCAGGGAAAACCCTAATGTTGATGCAATTTGCTCTACGCTTTTGCCGAGTTTGCCCAAGGCAATGACTTCCTCACAATACTTAGGATCGTAAAGGCTTGGTCTTCCTACAAGGCGTTTCTCGGCTATGTCAGTCATTTTTTGGCAGTCTTTGCTGATTCTTTGAACGCTTTAGCAGTTGGTGCGCCTTTTGTGCCAGGCGATCTCATCTTTTCCACAGGTTTGCCCGCGGCTTTTTCTGCTTTGATGCGCTCTTGTTTAGCGTGGATATTGGCATAAAGTCCAGGTTTCGTGGCCATTTAACAGTTCCAATTCTTTAAGGATGCTTTAGCCCTTTCCGCTGGGCCTTTGGCGTTTTTAACTACACCTTCCATTCGAGCGCAAAATGAGGCTTTTCTGCCCTCATCCTTTTTTGTCTTTGGATTTGGTGCAGGCGGCTTTAGATTGCTTCCGTTCTTTGCATTGTATTCAGCGCGGCCTTTGGCGGTCATTCCAGCGCCTTTTTCCGTGGGGTTGTAGGTCTTACCCTTCCCCGTGGTTTTATGCTCTATGGGCTTGTCGTGCTTTTTCATTTCTTTTTAGGCTTTTCAGCCGCACGTTTTTCCGCATACGCAATCGCAACGGCTTGTTTGACAGGTTTCCCCGCCTTCACTTCCGTCTTGATGTTCTCTTTAAACGCCTTCGGGCTTGCTGACTTCTTCAGGGGCATCTTTGCTCTCCACTTGGGTTAACCACCATTGGCAGTCTTGAATAGCGCCTTGGATGGCCACTAAGTTGACTTCCATGCTCTTGGCTTGGGTTGTCAGTTCGGTGATTCGGTCTTTAATCTGTTGTTCAGTCATGATTCTTCCACAAAGCAAATGTCTTGCCAACTCATTTTAAGATGGCGCTCGTTGTTGATGTTAATTTCCTCAAACTTTAAGTATTCATCCTTATAGTCCTTGGCCAATGTCCCAAAATATACCTTATCTCCAATGTTTAAGCCTTCCTCAATTGCATCAGGGCCAGCCGCAACAACGTAACCTACCGAATCAGCTTCGGCAGATTGAACGTAAAGTGTACTTTGGATTCGTTTCTCAGGTTTGACAATGATCTTGTCACGCAATGGTGTCATTTTCATTTTGCAATCCTCGGTCTACCGCGCTTCTTTGGCTCATCGCTCATCTCCATGACTGGCAAAGCAATCATTTCAGGTGCGATTTTAACGGGCGGTGCGGCAAACTCACCACATACTTCTGTATGGTGTCGGTTTACAAATGTTGGGTAACGCCTACAAACACCCATTACCCCGTGGTCTTGGAAATGCTTGCAGGCTTTACAATTGATATCAGCCACATCAACTCCTTATTAGTTGGTTGGGTTAGAAACCCGCAATCCTGTCCGATTGCGAGGTTTCGCTTTATTTTTTGTATTCGCTGCGCTCGTGCGTGTAGCAATCGTGTTCGCGTGAGCCACCTTTGAACTCACCCAAACGGCCATCAACGCGGCCCATGTGACCATCAACGCGGTCGCCCAAGCTGTCAGCCTTGCCCATAGCAACACCGCCAACCAGTTTAGCTTTGCGCTCACCAGTGCTGTCGGATGCTGTTGCGCCCTTTGGAACTTTCTCGCCAGAAGCGCCAGGCATGAACTTGGTGCTGTTAACACCCTTCTCACTACCCATCTTCTCGCCAGTGCGATCCGAAGCGGCTACACCCTTAGGTGTCTTTTCTTTGCCGTAGTAACCCATGATATTTCCTTAGAATTAGGCGAAATGCCTGTCCACATTTTACACCTTTTTTGAATTGTTCAACATAATTTTCAATTAGGGCATATAGTACATTTAAATAAAAACGTCACATATGTCAACTAAGGTATTGATATGCCTAACATTCCATCACCGCAAGACGCTGAGTATTTTGCATTATGTGTCAAAAAATGGCAGTCAATTTTTCACCTTGGTGATTGGAGAATTGAAAAAGGAATTAAACCGGCAAAGCAAGCAATGGCTTCCGTTGAGTTTAATGAGGGCGCACGACTGGCCACCTATCGTTTGGGTGACTTTGGCGCTGAAAAGATTACAGATGAGTCTTTGGAAGCAACGGCTTTGCATGAGGTATTACATGTATTCCTGCATGACCTTATGACCGCAGCGCAAGACCCCAAATCATCAATAGAAGAAATAGAAAAGCAAGAACACCGCGTAATTAATCGACTTGAGCAACTGCTTACAAAGGATTCTGATGGGCTCTCATAACCAAACCTGCACAGATGACGAGTTTATTGCTCTGTGGGGGCAACACCAATCTGCCGCAAAATTGGCAAGAATTCTTGGTATTGCGACTCGTAATGTTCAGAACAGAAGACGCAATCTTGAAGCTTCATACGGCATAAGACTTTTCAGTGCCGATCCCAGAAGTAGTTATTACGATCCACGACAAGCCTCTTATTCTCCATTAAAACAAATTGATCTTGGCATACTTGACGGGACTGTGATTGTCTTCTCAGATGCTCACTTTATTCCATCAATGCGTTCTACGGCTTTTAAAGGGCTTTTGTACATGATTGAGGCGCTCAAGCCAGTAGCGGTGATAGCTAATGGAGATTCATTTGATGGAGCTTCCATAAGCCGCCATGACCCAACTGACGAACCCGCTACAACTGTTTTGCAAGAATTAAAGGCAACTCAAGGCGCTTTGGGTGAGATTGAGGAGCGTGCTAAGGCCGAGCGCCATAACGTGCGCCTGATACATACTTGGGGCAACCATGACTCAAGATTTGCAAATAGACTTGCACAACACGCACCACAATATAAAGATGTACTTGGATTTAAGATTACAGACCACATTCCCGCGTGGGAATTTTGTTGGGCTTGCTGGCCTACAAGCAATACCATCGTTAAACACCGATATAAGGGCGGGGTTCATGCAACCCACAACAATACTGTAAACGCGGGTGTAAATATTGTCACAGGCCACCTTCATAGTTTAAAAGTGACCCCATTCAATGATTTCCGAGGCGTGAGGTTTGGCACTGACACCGGCACATTAGCCGAGCCAGACGGCCCTCAGTTTACATATGCTGAATTAAATCCATCAAATCACAGGTCAGGCTTTGCGGTGCTGACCTTTTTTAATGGTGAATTGCTTTGGCCTGAATTGGTTCATGCTTTTTCTGAGGATCACATCCAGTTCAGGGGTGAAGTGATTGATGTAAGTCAGTTTTAGCCCTCACAAGGGCAATAAAGAGTAAAACAATATGAGTGCCTGGTTAATCGCTTTTGTGGGAGCAATCTACGCATATATTGCGGTGGAACAGTTGCTAAAAGGCAATCCTGCTATGGCAATCGTATATGGCGGCTATGCAATAGGAAATGTGGGGCTTTACCTTTTAGCAAAGTAAGCCCCACTTAATTACTCAGCAGCTTCTTCTTCTTCGGTGTCTTCTTCAAACTCAATTTCAAGGCTGTCAACAGCTTCATAATCAACCGCCCATTCATGCTCCTCTTGGAATTCAATAAATTCCTGAATGATCTGAATTTTCTCAAAGTCATTAGTCTCTACAGTGATTTTCTCTGAATCAAGCCAGCCAAAAGTGATCTCAAATTTCATGGTATTCCCCGTTAACGCAACCGATTGTTGCAATGAAATACTATGCTCAATTTGTGACAATTGCTTGCCATTCACGTTCGCTTCGCCCTGAATTGGATGTCACTTTTTCGCCAGTTAAAGTGATAAGCCCAAGGACTTTCATCTCATTGAGCCGCCTGGCGACCTGATTGCCATCAAGATCGGTGCGGGCTGAGATGCCATCCTTGCCTAGCGGCCCATGCTTTTGCAAGCACTCCAAGATGATAATGTGATGCTGATTGGCTATTTCCTTGATTGAGTCGGCTGCCTCATAGGAAGTCACGGGGTCGGTTGCCCTGACCCGTGGGAACTCAGGAAATATTCTGTCAAAAAATTTCACATAGTCCATGACTTTTCCTCAAAATGGTGCGTCATCAATAGGTAAGCCTTTAAATTCTTCTCTAGGCTTGGGAGTGTTCATATATGCCCAACCATTCCATCCACCATCAGGCAAAGGGATGCTGTCAAGTTTAAGCATTAGGCCGTTTTTAGTTTCAATGACTGAGCCGATGGTTTGATAGCGGGATTTTTCCTGACCATCTTTGTTGGTGTACTTACCTGAAACAATGGTGATTTCGTAGACTTTAGACATTTTTGACTTTCATTAGTTGGTTTATTTTGGTATCAAGTTCAGCAAGGAATTTGACGATTTCATCTTCAATCAGTTTGATATACATCTCATCCCGTGGGACACGTTTAACAAACATCTGAAGTTCTGTTGGTAGTCGATTGTCAAAGCTGACAAAATCGCACCATTTGCGACCCGTGCAAGCTATCTGAAACTGCATTTGGGTGTAGTATTTATTCGGCACACTCTCAGACAATAAAGTCTCAATATGTGTCGCAGTATTGGGGCATTTAATCTCAATCAAGCCATCATCCCCAACAAGGCCATCGGGAGACGCACCAGACATTTCTATCGTGGGATGGGATACAAACCCCACCTCATCAACTAAAACGTCATAGCGGGCTTCGTAGGCGGCTCTAGCAAGCGGCTCTGTCTCTGTGCCGTGTTGCATGGCAGCGTTGGTAAAACTCTCACCCTTTTGGCCTGTCAAACGTTCACAGACTAATTGCGCCATGTAGTTATCACGGGTAGTTGAATAGCCTGTCTTTGTCTTTGCAAGCACATCAGCAACACGACTGGCCGTGACTTTGCCGATGCGGATGTTAAACCAGGCATCCGTTCCTTGTTCCATTAATTCAATCATTGGTTTTTCTCCATTAATTTTTCAAGTGCGGTGTCGATGGTGTCTCTCACCCCTAAACCGATTTCCATGATTTGCATGATTTCTTCATCTGTCAGATTTGCCATAGGTCTTAAAGTTTGCTGAACCTTGGCTTGTGCCGCCATACCATCCTCAAAACCTTTGCCATATACAGCGTGGTCAGCGTCAATCAATTGCTTGATTAGGTTTAAACTTTCCTCGCAAACCTTGGTCAAACTCTCTACAGCTATTGCGCGTTTAATAATCATGCTTGTCCCCTTGCTCGAATAAGTGCTGACAAATAATTTTCAAACCCGATGTTTTCATCACACAACCTTGCACACGCCTCACGCTCTATGAGCACAGCGGCTTTGATGGCATCGGCTTCCCAATGGTAGGGCTGGCCTTTCATTTGGTTTTCACGCTCGATGCGCTCAAACTCATCGTCTTCGTCTGTATGGATCATGATTTGTCTTTTCCTCCACATTAAAGTTTTGCCTTGGCTTTGTCTTTGGCAGCGATGACTTTCATCTGCCAGGCTTTATCGCCATCACAAGCCGCATAAGCGACTTTGTAGGCAATCTTGAGTTCATCTTGTGTGGTAGCGTTGTCGATGGCCAAGAACAAGTC
>Ga0209084_1002794_pt1 | contig 13214 bp, 13 predicted proteins | sample C_130820_MF_Meta_FD_187309 | JGI IMG/M metagenome (GOLD analysis project Ga0209084, IMG submission 187309) | Freshwater microbial communities from Lake Croche, Canada to study carbon cycling - C_130820_MF_MetaG (SPAdes) (version 2) | ecosystem: Environmental > Aquatic > Freshwater > Lake... | reverse complement strand
CGATGAGAATGCACGTATTAGCCTTGCGATATTTGATGGCGAACGTGGAGCTCCTCGAGATGCAGTTCTTTTGAACGCCGCAGCTGCAATCGCAGCTTTTGAAGGAGATCTGACTTCCGATATCAAGGAGCGAATCTCTGCTGGTTTAATCCGAGCCACTACAGCAGTTGATAGTGGGGCAGCACGCGCATTACTTACGAAGTGGGCGGCCCTTACGCAGGAGATTTCGGCTTCTTAATTCGCTTTCCAAAATTCATTAACTCTTCCAATGTGTAGATATCCAGTCCTGCAACTCTTTCAATCAGGCCGTGGAGAACATCGACAGTTGCTTTTGCGTCATCGAGGGCCCGGTGGCTAGGTGTTGTACTTGTTCCAAAAAATGCTGCAAGTGTTGCAAGCTGGCAGTTTGGGACTTCATCTTTCGATAAGACTTTGCGGGCGATAATTGCAGTATCCAAGATAGGGAAATCGGGCCATATGAATGCGTGGGCGCGAGCGGCAAATTTGAGAAATGAAAGATCGAAGGGGGCGTTCTGCGCAACCAGAACAGTCTCTTGGTCTGACCCAAGAAATTCGAGCAACGTGGGGAAAATTGTTTCGATAGACGGTGCTTGGTAGACCATCTCATCAGTGATCCCGGTGAGTTCAGTGATGTAGGCAGGAACCGGATGCTCTGGGTTAACGAATGTTTTAAATTCACCGAGAATTTTTCCGCCCTTAACTTTCACTGCGCCAATCTCAGTAATTGCCGCTCCTAAATGAGGGGCGCCACCGGTTGTTTCTAAATCAAGAACTACAAAGGTGGTTTCTTGTAGTGGTCGACCAATTTCTTGAAGCGTGGATTGCCAGCTTGCATCTTTGCTTTGTGCCGACTCACTGATCATGAAATGAAGAGTAGATGATTGCTCTGACATAGGCCCGGCAATACTCTTTTCCCATGAGCGTTGGCGGAGCACCAGAAGGTTATATTCGCGATTGGCATGCGGTTGGAAAAGGCGAGAAAGCGAAGATAGGAATTCTCCTTGTTCATGGATTTACCGGTTCTCCGGCTGGGATGCGTCCGTGGGGTGAATACCTCAACCAACTCGGTTACACCGTAACTGTCGCACTACTGCCGGGCCACGGAACAGTTGCGCAAGATCTTAATCATGTGAAGTGGCAAGAATGGCCAGCGAAGATTGAGTCAGATCTCAATGCGCTTATGCAAAGTTGTGAAAAAGTATTCCTTGCCGGGCTTTCTATGGGTGGTGGCGTCTGCCTCAACGTTGCTGCACGCTATTCGAATCAATTAGCCGGCTTGATTCTCGTCAATCCAATGATTCATGTGAAATTCGTTCCCCATCAATTGGCATGGGTAATCTCGAGGTTTCAAAAGCTGCGCTCTTCAGTTGGTGATGACATTAAACGCCCGGGCGTTACTGAATACGGATATGACTGGTTGCCGGCTGTCGGTGCCTATGAGATGCTGAAAATGCTGCATTACACGCGCAAACGGTTGCACGATGTCACCTTGCCAGTGCAGTTATTTCACAGCGTTGAGGACCATACGCTTCCGGTATCCAACACAGAGATTGTGATGCGCGAAATCAATTCTCGCGAGAAGAATCGCATTGAATTAGTCAATAGTTATCATGTTGCAACAATCGACTATGACGCGGAAATCATTTATGAGAATTCCCGCATCTTCATCGAGGCGTACTCGTAACCTTTGATTTGCTTCAAATCGTAAGCAATCTAGAATGAGAGCGTGCATAAGATTGTTGGAGCGCTCGGTGGAAATAAAGCGGCTGATGCATTTCGCCAAACAGTCTCCGGGGATCCATCGGGTGCACCTCAATGGGCGCAACAGATGGCGGTTGGCAACGACATTGGTTACTTCGGTCCCGATAGTGCGGTCTGGACAGTACATGGTTCGGTATCAACTCTTGTGGGCGGAATTCGTGCGCTTTTGATGCAAGCAGCGCATCCGGCAGCGCTAACGGGTGTAGCAGAACATTCGCAATACGACACTGATCCGCTCGGTCGTTTAGAGCGCACTACTCGATGGCTAACAATCACCTCATTTGGCTCTACACAAGCAATTGAACGCGAGGCACAACGAGTAAATGAAATACATAAGCATGTAACGGGGGATTACCCTGACAAAGCGGGTGAAGTTCATTCCTACCACGCCTCCGATCCGCGGTTTTTGTTATGGGTGCATTGCGCCTTTACAGATTCTTTTCTGCGCACCTACGAAGAACTTGGTTATGACGATTCCACAATTGGCGATCAGTATGTACGCGAGTGGGCTAAAAGCGCTGCACCGCTTGGGCTAAAAACTGCGCCGCAGAGTAAGAGCGAGCTTGCAGCAACGCTCGCAAGTTTTGCAAATAGTGAAGTAGTGCGAATAGAGATGACACCACCGATTGTAAAATTCATCTTGAGACCGCCATTTGGTGCAGGCGGCTTATTCTTTTACCGCATTCTGTGCAATGCGGCAATTTCAACTATTGATGAGCCCTTTAGATCCGTCTTAGGCCTTAAAAGGAAATCAAAGCGCTGGCTTAAAGTGAGTCGAGTACTGCTTGATGGTCTGTCCTACATGCTCGGCCATGAATCACCATCGCAGAAGATTGCGCGCGAAAGAATCAAGAGAATACAGTTGGGCGCATGAGTGGGTGCATTTTCTGCGGAATTGTTGAAGGAACTATTCCCTCCCGCAAAGTTTTTGAAAATGAACTCTGTTATGCCTTTCTCGATATCTTTCCTGCTAATCGCGGCCACACTTTAGTAATTCCAAAAGCCCATTCACTAGATATCCACGATACTGATTCGGCCACATACGGCGCTGTTGCAGCAGCAGCCAAAGAAGTTGCCGATTTACTACAGGAGAAGTTGCACTCTGATGGCACAACACTCTTTCAAATGAGCCGAGAAGCGGGATGGCAAACAGTCTTTCATTTACATATGCATGTGATCCCGCGTTGGGATGGCGATAATCTTCATAAGCCGTGGGATATCGCTGCTGCAACAGAGGAAGATTTGAACACAACTGCGCTCTTGCTGGCTCAATAAGGATTCAAAATTATGCAAAATCCAGATGCAATCGTTATTGGAGCCGGCATTGTTGGCGCGTGTTCTGCTCTTTCATTGACTAATGCAGGGCTACGAGTTCTAGTTGTTGATCGTGGATCTGTTGCAAGTGGCACGACGGGCGCAGGAGAAGGAAACATTCTGGTCTCCGATAAAGATCCGGGTCCAGAACTTACATTGGCCCTTCGTTCACGCGATTTGTGGTTTGATCTTCAAGATGATGTCGGTGACTCATTTGAATTAGAAGCGAAAGGCGGAGTTGTCGTTGCACGGAGCGATGATTCTGCGCTGATGGCACTGGCAGATTCCCAGAGAATGCACGGCGTTACTGCCCAACGTGTAGATTCACATGAACTGCATTCTTTAGAACCGTATCTACACCCTGATCTTCATTCTGGAGTTTTCTATCCGCAAGATGCGCAGTGCCAGCCGATGTTGGCGGCCGCTCACATTCTTCGCACTGTGATTGCTCGTGGTGGAGCCGTCATCTCACATGCGCAAGTCAAGAAGATTCTTTCTCACGATGGAGTTCTTCACTCAATCTCCACAACCCAAGGCGATTTCGTTGCGCCCATTGTTATTAATGCTGCAGGTACATGGGCAGGGGAAATCGCAGCACTTGCAGGCTCACATCTTCCTATTGCACCGCGCAAAGGTTTTATCTTGGTGACTGAACCAACGCAGCACTACATTTTTCATAAAGTGTATGACTCTGATTATGTGGCAAATGTGGCAAGTAGTGACGCTGATTTACAGACCAGCACAGTTGTGGAAGGTACTCGTAGTGGAACTATCTTGATTGGCGCTAGCCGTGAACGTATTGGATTTGATGGCAGCATGAATTACGAGATTGTCCGCACATTAGCTGCGCAAGCGACATCCCTTTTTCCAGTTTTGCGTGATGTAAATCTACTTCGCGTTTATCGCGGATTTCGTCCGTATGCACCAGATCATCTTCCTGTCGTTGGAGAAGATGCAGAGATTAAAGGCCTATGGCATTCGGCTGGACATGAAGGCGCTGGAATTGGATTAGCACCAGGTTCTGCAGAACTCATTACTCAATTAATTACTGGAAAAACTACCTTTATGGATCCTGCAGCATTCGCACCCGCACGATTTGCGAGAGTCTCGATATGAGTGCGCCAATCAACTTCACATTTAACGGCAGTACATACTCCGGTGAAGCTGGGCAATCGATAGCAGCGGCGCTTATTTCTCAAGACCAACGCGTCCTGCGTACAACCCGCTTTGATGAGGCACCGCGCTCGATATTCTGTGGAATTGGAATCTGTTTTGATTGCGTAGTCGTTGTTAACGGTATTGCTAATCAACGTTCCTGCCTGGTTGAAATAACTGAAGGTGCTGTAATCGTGAGTAAGCAATGATTCTCGTCATTGGAGGTGGTCCTGCAGGTTTAGCTGCAGCAGTTGCGATTGCTAGAAATGGCCAAGAAGTTACGATTTTGGATTCGGCGCCTCGCGCTGGTGGACAATATTGGCGTCACCGTACCCGGGTTGATGGATATAAATCTGAGAAATCCGCAATGTACCTGCAGGATGTGGCTCAGAATCCATTGATTCATTTTATTTCTGGTGCCAATGTGTGGAGCGCCAGCCGAGTGAAGGATGGATTTGCAATCAACTATTTGGTTTCAGGTAACGAGTTAACGATCACTGCGCAGAAACTGATTCTTGCAACCGGGGCATTTGATCGCTCGCTTCCTTTTGCAGGTTGGGAACTTCCTGGAGTAATGACACCAGGTGCTGCGCAATCATTATTGAAAGGCCACGGTGTCCTCGCGGGAAGACGAGTTATAGTCGCCGGAACTGGTCCTTTCTTACTTCCGGTTGCGACAGGAATTGCAGCCGCCGGTGGCGAAATTGTTGGACTGTACGAAGCACAATCACCACTTCGGTGGGTGTTATCACCACTAGCACTCTTGCTCAACCCTGCGAAGTTCGCCGAACTTCTTTACTACGCGAAGCAAGTACGCAAGTACCGAATCAGAATTCAATTTGGGAAAGGTGTAACCGCTTTTGATACACATTCTGCAGTTGTCAGCCGCCTCTCAAGTGATTTAGAAGTAGTCGCTGGAAGTGATGAGAAGATTGCATGTGATGTCGTTGCCGTCGGTTGGGGATTTACGCCCGACGTGACACTGGGTGGCATTCTTGGTTGTGCGCAGAAGGTAGATCTTGACGGCACAGTAATTTTTAGCGTGGACGAGAACCAGAGGAGTAGCCAGAAAGATATCTGGATTGCGGGGGAGGCGACCGGTATCGGAGGATCAGATTTAGCACTGGTTGAAGGGGAGATTGCTGGCTTGGATTGCGTTGGGGTTGCCATCTCGCAGTCATTGGCATTTCGAAAGAAGCGAAAGATTTTATTTGCACGGGCCTTACAAAAAAGTTACCCGGTGCGAGACGGCTGGAAGAAATGGTCACGTGAAACGACGAAGATTTGTCGATGCGAAGAAGTTTCATTGAAAGATATATCCGATTCTGTTACTGACTTAGGTGCCTTTGATTCGCGCACTACAAAACTCTTTACCCGTGCCGGAATGGGCTTATGCCAAGGCCGCATCTGTTCAAGAAATGTCAGTGAGATAGTTGCAGGACTCCAAGGCTGTCAGGTCAGTGATAGCGAACGTATTGGTTATAGCAATCGTCCTATTGCCACTCCTATTTCACTGGGTGAACTCAGTGATGGCAAAAGTGCAAAATAGGAGATACCTTTTCGCTCATGACTAACCCATGGAATGGCGTCCTGACCGCTACTGCAACACCGTTCAGAGAAGATCTATCACTTGATTTTGATAAGTACGCAGAACATGTTTCCTGGCTTGCCGCAAATGGAACACATGGAGTGATTCCCAATGGATCACTCGGTGAATATCAAGTATTGACAGCAGAAGAGCGCGCAAAGATGGTGGAGGTTGCAATTGCGGCAGCCCCTAAAGGTTTTAACGTTGTTCCAGGCATCGGCGCTTATGGCGCAACTGAATCACGTAAGTGGGCAGAACATGCACAGAAAGCAGGAGCAGGAGCAGTCATGCTGCTGCCACCGAATGCCTATCGGGCATCTGATGACGAAGTCATTGCGCACTATAAAGAGGTAGCTAAAGTTGGAATTCCTATTGTTGCCTACAACAATCCTTTTGATACAAAAGTTGACCTCAATCCAAGATTAGTTGGACGCATCGCAGATGAAGTACCTAATGTGGTCGCCATAAAAGAATTCTCCGGTGATGTTAGGCGAATCTGGCAAATTAAAAAGCACGCTCCACGCATTGAAGTCATTGTTGGCGCAGATGATGTTCTGCTTGAGCTTGCCACTGCTGGAATTGCGGGATGGATTGCTGGTTTTCCTAACGCGCTACCTAAAGAGTCGATGGAGCTTTACAAACTAGCAACTTCTGGAAATTTCAAAGAGGCAGCACCAATGTATGCAGCCTTGCACGATGTTTTTCATTGGGATTCGAAGAAGGAATTTATTCAAGCTATTAAACTTGGTATGGATCACGTTGGTCGTTACGGCGGACCAACTCGTCTTCCACGTTTACCTCTGCCGAAACATGAACAAGACCAGATTCATCGTGAGATGGATGTTGCACTTGCCTACTTTAAGAATCGTTGAAAATAGCTTTTCATGGAGAGTATCCGTACCGTAACAACTGTTGAAACCCACACTGAAGGTATGCCAACGCGAGTTGTAACTTCAGGGATTGGTGAGATACCTGGTGCCACGATGTTTGATAAGCGCATCCACTTTATGGAGCACATGGATTTCTGGCGCCAATGGTTGATGTTTGAACCTCGCGGGCATAGCGCCATGAGCGGTGCAATCTTGCAGAAACCAACTCGAGCTGATGCTGATTGGGGAGTTGTTTATATAGAAGTATCTGGATGTTTGCCGATGTGTGGGCACGGCACGATTGGTGTGGCAACCGCACTTGTTGAGAAGAAATTGGTAAACGTTGTAGAGCCAATTACGACGATACGTCTTGATACTCCAGCTGGGCTGGTCGTTGTCGATGTCGCTGTAGGAAATGGTCGGGCAAAGAATGTAACGCTGACCAATGTTCCATCCTTTTCTTACGCACTCGATGAAGTCGTTGATGTCCCTGGTTTCGGAAAACTGACTTATGACATGGCATATGGTGGAAATTTCTATGCCATCGTCCCTATAGATCGAGTTGGAATCGAATTCAAGCGTGAAAATGGTCAGAAGTTTCTTGATTTAGGTTTAAAGATTTCAAATGCAATTAATGAGCAAAACCGTCCAGTGCATCCTGAAAATCCGGATATCGCAATCTGCCACCATATTGATTTCATCGCACCCGGGGAAGATGGTCCACTGCATTGGAAGAATGCGATGGCAATTCATCCAGGTTGGTTTGATCGCTCACCGTGTGGCACTGGAACTTCTGCTCGTTTAGCACAGATGGTTGCACGCGGGGAATTTAAGGATGGCGATGTCCTTAATAACGAATCGTGGATTGGTTCACATTTTCAAGGTCGTATTAAAGAACGCACAAAAGTTGGAACCTATGATGCGATTGTTCCCATGATTACAGGACGTGCCTGGGTGATGGGTGAAGCAACCTGGGTGTTAGATCCTAATGATCCATTCCCAAGTGGCTTTATTGTTTAATTAATGCGCTGTTCAACTTTCCACGGATTTACATCTTGCAAAGCGTGAGGCAGAACATCTTGTGCAAATGATTGATAAGAAACTGGTCGCATGAATCGATAGATGGCATCAATTCCCACAGATGTTGTGTGAGATGAGGATGATGGCCATGGACCACCGTGTTGCATAGCTTCAGTGACTGCAACACCTGTTGGGAATCCATTCCAAATCACGCGACCTGCTTTGTGTGAGAGAACAGCAAGCAGATCATTGATTTTATCGGTAGCACTTCCATGAATGGTTGCGGTGAGATGTCCTTGAAGTTGGGAAGCAACAGATACGTAATCGCTTTCCTTCACAGTAATGATCACTGTTGTAGGACCGAAGTGCTCTTCCAAAAGCGCTGGATTCTTTTGTGCGGTCTGCCAATCTGCAACGAAGATTTTTGGTGTAACACCAAAGCCAGTTGCGTTTTCTTTACCTGAGTAAACGGTGATTGCGCCATTTTTGGAAAGTTCAGAGATTGCTTGTGTGTAACGAGATGCGATGGATTGTGAGAGAAGTGGCCCAACTTGCAGTGTTCCAAGGTGAGCACTGATCTCACCTAAGAAATCCTTTGCATTATCTGGAATGAAGATTAAGCCAGGCTTTGTGCAGAATTGACCTGAGCCAAGGAGGGCTGAATCAACCAGACCCTTTGCTAGATCAAGTGAGCGCTCGAGGATTGCTGATGAAGTAACAAAGACTGGATTCAAACTACCCATCTCAGCAAAGACCGGGATAGGTACTTCGCGCTTGGCAGATATATCGATGAGAATTCGTCCGACTGCTTCTGATCCTGTGAAACCAACTGCTTGCACGAGCGGATGCCCAGCTAGCCAATGGGTAATTTTTGGATTGGTTCCCTGAACGATGGAGTACAAATCAGATGAAAGTCCAGATTTTTTGAAAGCACTTTTTACTGCCGTAGCAACGATGGCACAAGTGTTTGGGTGCGCAGGGTGCGCTTTGGCAACAACTGGGTTACCTGATGCGATAGCAGAAGCGGCATCTCCTCCGGCTACTGAGAATGCAAGAGGAAAGTTACTCGCTGCAAAGATTGCAACAACACCGAGTGGCTGGTTTTGACGACGAAGATCTGGTCGTGGTGCAGGTGAGTAGTTGGGATCTGCTTTATCGATGACAACTTTGAGGTGACGCCCTGTCTGAACTAAATCTGCAAAGAGTTTGAATTGCACAGTTGTGCGTGTTATTTCCCCGCCGATGCGTCCTTCTGGCAGAGCAGTTTCTGCACATGCTGATTCGATGAGTTCTGCGCGATGAGATTCAATTTCATCTGCAATGGTGAGAAGGAGTGTTGCATGTTGCGCAGGTGAAAGTGCCGCCAATTCAGAGGCAACTGCATGAGCGCGAACAATCGCATCTGCAACTTCCTGTTCTGTGTTCTCGGCAATATCTACTCCGAAAGGACTTCCATCAATGGGCTTAATCGCGCGAAATGTCATGCCGGAATCTTACGAGTATCCTTGCCAGATGAATACCGCGAACCGACGGGCAGGCATTTTCGCGGTTCTAGGTTCAGCTCTCTGTTTTGGCACCACAGGTACTACCCAGCAATTGGGAGCGCCGGATATTTCACCTGTAGCAGTTGGCGCAGCCAGGTTGTTATGCGGCTCACTTTTTCTCTTTCTCTTCGCCTACCTACAGCGCGAGAAGCGCGGGGAAATTCGTATGTCACGTAAAGATCTCTTGATCTGTGGCTTTGGTGTGGCGATGTATCAACTTACCTTCTTTAGCGCCGTCCACATCACAGGTATCGCAATCTCTACCGTGACCGCTCTAGGAAGTGTTCCGACCATTTCTGCAATTGTTGCTTTTCTTGTTCTGGGGGAGAAGCCGCGTAAGAGTTGGTTTCTTGGCACGTCAATCACGGTTTTTGGAATCATCTTGGTCGGAACCGCGCACGGCGTGAGTTCATTTAAGCCACTTGGAATTGCACTTGCAGTCATTGCCGGGTGTGGTTTCGCAGTCTTTAATGTGATTAGCAGAAAATCACTTGCCAATGGTGCGCAAGATATTTGGTTGACTGCGACATCATTTGGAGTTGCAGCCCTTGTTTCATCTCCGTTTCTATTCGCGCAAAATCCCGATTGGATTCTTACGCCTAAGGGCTCACTTACTGTCCTGTGGCTTGGACTTGTTCCCACAGCTATTGGCTATTTTCTCTTTACCTTTGGTCTTAAGAGAATTGATTCCAGCACGGCGGCAACAGTTGTTTTGGCAGAGCCAGCTACAGCCACGCTACTTGCCGCTGTTGTAATTGGCGAGAGCTTGGTTTTGCAGAGTTATATCGGAATTGCAATAGTTGCTGCTGGAATTCTCTATATCTCTCGGACTAAGAATTGAAGTCATAAAAGGCAAGAAGTATCGCAACAGTAAACATCACTATTGCAATAATAATGTCGAGGACCTTCCAGAAGATGGGCCGTGACATATATTTTGATGCCGCTTGTGCTCCATAACCAATACTTGTAAACCAGAGCACGCTGCCGATAGATGCACCGAGTGCGAAATACCAACGATCAGAGTGAAATTGATTAGCCACACTTCCGACAAGAATTACCGTGTCAAGGTAAACGTGGGGATTAAGAAAGGTAAAACCAAGTACCGAAAGAACAACTGTTTTTCTCGAACTTATGAGGTTGCCTCCAGCACGGAACTCCTGTGTCTTGAGTGCCGAGCGCACTGATTTGATTCCAAACCAAGATAAATAGATGACGCCAAACCATCGGATGAACTCAAGCAAGCCGGGCTTTGATTGAATCAGAGTTCCCAGACCACCAGTGCCTAAAAAGATAAGGAGAGCATCAGCTAGGGCGCAAATAACTACAACTAGAAATACGTGAGATTTAGCTAAACCCTGCCTGATGACGAAGGCATTTTGAGCACCGATTGCAATGATGAGGGATAGCCCAGTGAGTAAGCCTGGAATGAATGCAATCACCTGCTAAAAGTACCCCAGCTACTCGCGTGTTAAACCACGCTACTAGCGGGTTCAGTTCTACTCTTTTTTCATCTTCCTCGTTCACAGTAAATCTGTGTCCCTATGTAAATTGTTTGAGGGAGGAATGCAATGTCGCTTCTATCGTGGAATCTGCATGGAAATGGAAAGTCAATCAAGGAAGGCGAAGTAGTTAAGCCAGATGAACGACTGGCTTGGCCACTAACTATTGGTGTTGGGATTCAACATATCGCAGCAATGTTTGGAGCAACATTCTTAGTTCCAATCATCACTGGTTTCCCACCTAGTACAACTCTCTTCTTCTCAGGTGTAGGAACACTGATATTCCTTATCCTTACTAAAAATCGCGTACCGAGCTACCTCGGTTCCTCTTTTGCATTCCTTGCACCCATTGCAGCCGCTAAGGCAAGCGGTGGTTTTGCTGTTGCACTCGGCGGCGTCGTTGCAACCGGTGTCCTACTTGCAATTGTTGGTCTGATTGTCAACGCAGTTGGCATCGGTTGGGTCAATTGGCTCTTGCCACCACTTGTTACTGGATCAATTGTTTTGATTATTGGTTTAAACCTTGCTGGGGCTGCCAATAATAATTTCAAGGCTGCACCGATTACCGCCTTGGTCACGCTCCTCGCCATCGCAATTATTGGCGCGATTTCAAAGGGCTTCCTCAGCCGCATCAGCATCTTCGGTGGAATCGTCGTTGGTTACGTATTTGCGGCAACTCAGGGAGATATTAAATTTGATGGAGTCAAGGCAGCCAAGTGGATTGCTGCTCCATCATTTACTGCTCCTTCCTTTGATATCAATGCAATCCTTCTCTTCTTGCCAGTAGTTCTGGTTCTCATCGCGGAAAACGTTGGCCACGTAAAGGCTGTTGCTGCAATGACTGGGAAGAATCTTGATGATCAAATGGGAAATGCCCTCTTTGCTGACGGCGTAGCAACAACACTTGCTGGTGTTGGTGGCGGTTCTGGAACGACAACGTACGCTGAAAATATCGGCGTGATGGCTGCGACCAGAATTTATTCAACTGCTGCATATTGGGTTGCTGGAATCGGAGCAATCCTTCTCTCGCTCTCACCTAAATTCGGAGCAGTCCTTAGTGCTACACCAGCTGGAGTTCTTGGTGGTGTTGGCGTTGTTCTCTACGGAATGATCGGTGTTCTCGGTGCCAAGATTTGGATCGAAAACAAAGTTGATTTCGGAAATTCTACGAACCTAATAATTGCTGCAACAACCCTGATTGTTGGCATAGCCGATATGACATGGCATCGCGGCAACTATTCATTCGGCGGAATCATCAATGGAACCTTGGTTGCTGTAGTTGGCTATCAGGTGTTACGTGCGCTGAATAAGGCAGCTGGTAAAGCGGCTTAATAGACAGTAAGTAAAGAACCCACCGCCACAATTGTGGAGGTGGGTTCTTTATCTCCTCGTGGAGCAAGATGTATCCTTGCTTCCGTCGATTGGAGTGGTGCGTGTCTGAAGATTTCTATCACGATGATCCCGTCGAGGAGATATCTAGGACCAAGGTCCGCTCAAAACTTCTCACGACAGCTGTCGTGGTTTTCGGCTCCATCCTTTTCTTTCAGAGCACTTTAGCTGGAAACATCTCACTGAACTCAAATCGAGGAATTGAATTTGGCCAGAGCGTTTCTCAGGCTGTCGCTTGTTCAGGTGCTACAAATCTGACGCTGACGCCGAAATCAACATTTGTTAATGGTTCTCCTGGAGTCCACTACCTGCAATCTGTGACAGTCTCCAATATCCCAGCTTCCTGTTACGGCGATGATTTCACTATTAATGCCTTTAACGACTCAAGTAGTACTCCATTAGCGCTGTTTAACACCACTTCCACAGACGCAATAATCTCTAACGACAATGGAACTTTCTCACCTGGTATCCGCGTCACTGGGATGACTGTCGAAAGTGGCGCTGGAACATTTACCGCCACATTCACTACACCCGTTGCGCAATCTTCTTCTGTGGCAAAACTAACAATTCAAAGTGGCCTACCTTTTGTCTATAAAGTGGGCGATCGTGGCCCCGGTGGTGGTTTTATCTATTACGTCGATCAATCGGGCTTTAGCTGCGGTGCAACATTTACAAATACCGGAAGTCCGAACGGTGGCAAATGTAGGTATTTGGAAGTGGCGCCAAGTGCGTGGAACGGTGGAAGCGATCCCCTCAAAGTCTGGGCGGTAACCGCCTACCAAAGTACAGATGTTTCTGCCATCACAAATGAATCATTTCCATACAACAGCGGGTTAGGAGTTGGTCTTGGTTACAAGAACTCGCTTGATATTGTTGCCCAAAACGGTTCCTACAATGCAAGCAATAATGATTATGCAGCTGGCGCTGCCCGTGCATATGCAGGGGGCTCCAAAAGTGATTGGTATCTACCTTCAAATGCGGAGTTGAACCTGCTCTGTCAGTGGGCTCGCGGGGTTGCGCCCTTGGTAACAGCAAACTGCACCGGTGGAAGCCT
>Ga0209084_1002790_pt1 | contig 13227 bp, 7 predicted proteins | sample C_130820_MF_Meta_FD_187309 | JGI IMG/M metagenome (GOLD analysis project Ga0209084, IMG submission 187309) | Freshwater microbial communities from Lake Croche, Canada to study carbon cycling - C_130820_MF_MetaG (SPAdes) (version 2) | ecosystem: Environmental > Aquatic > Freshwater > Lake | place... | reverse complement strand
GCTGATTACCCAGCCTCGCAATGCAGATGAAGCGTGGATCTTAGAAACCGTTCAACGCCTATCTCAACGCGCAGGCATCGAAATGCCTGAGGTTGCTATTTACGATGGTGAACCTAACGCATTCGCAACTGGCGCCTTTAAGAACTCTGCCTTGGTTGCAGTGTCAACCGGTTTATTGCAAGGCATGACCCGCGATGAGGTGGAAGCTGTCCTAGGACATGAAATTGCCCATATCGCAAACGGTGACATGGTCACCTTGACTTTGATACAAGGCGTTCTCAATACCTTTGTAGTTTTCTTGAGTCGCGTGATTGGATACTTTGTAGACAACCTCACTCGTAGCAAAGACGATGAATCCAGCGGTCCGGGTTGGGGCTATTACGTCACCAGCATCGTGCTCGACATTGTTTTGGGATTTGTGGCCAGCATGATCGTTGCATGGTTCAGCCGTCAGCGTGAATTCCGTGCGGATGAAGGCTCCGCGCAATTACTGGGCCAAAAGCAGCCGATGATCAATGCGCTTTCCCGTCTTGGTCAAATGCAAGCAGGTACCCTACCAGCCAGTGTGTCCGCTATGGGCATTACCGGAGATCTGGGCAAACTATTTGCTAGCCACCCTCCTCTTGAAGAACGCATTGCAGCGTTACAAGCCAACACATAACGCCATTCATTCAATCAAAGTATGGACCTCATCACATCCCCCGAAGCTTGGATAGCTTTTGCCACCCTCACTGCGCTGGAGTTGGTGCTTGGTATAGACAACATCATTTTCATTTCTATTCTTGTCGACAAACTGCCACTAGAGAAGCGTGAAATAGCTAGACGCATTGGTTTGTTCATGGCGATGTTTATGCGCATCGGATTACTTTTGGTTTTATCTTGGATCGTTGGCCTAGTAGAGCCGATGCTCACGGTGCTTGGGCATGAGGTGTCTGGCAGAGACGCCATCTTGCTTCTCGGTGGTTTATTCCTTATTTGGAAAAGCACCACGGAGATTCACCAGACACTTGAAGGTGCAGAAGATGGGCATGCAACAAGTTCAAGAAGCACACTTTTCTCTGTGATTTTTCAAATCATGGTGATCGATATGGTTTTTTCACTGGACTCCATCATTACTGCCGTTGGCATGGTCGACCAAGTAGAAATCATGATTGCGGCTGTTATGACCTCGGTTGCGCTCATGATGGTGTTTGCCCGCGGAATTGGAGAGTTTGTATCCAATCACCCAACCATCAAAATGCTGGCACTGAGTTTCTTGGTCGTTGTGGGCGTTGTGCTTATCGCCGAGGGCTTTGAGCACCACATACCTAAAGGCTATGTTTATTTTGCAATGGCCTTCTCTGTCTGCGTTGAAATGCTCAATATACGCTTGCGCAAGAAATCTACTTTAAAAAGTTAGTGGCTCTTTTTTTAGATTCAACTTTTGAATTAGTCTATTCAAAAGTTCCTTGACATGCGTCAACCCAACTGCGCACGAGACAACTAAGCTCCTACCCATCCACAGATTAAATCTGTCATTACATGGGGACACCGTTGCTATGAGCGTCACAATTACTTTTCTTGGTGGTACTGGCACTGTCACAGGCTCCAAATATTTGGTGCAACACGAAGGCCAAAAACTGTTGGTCGATTGCGGTTTATTCCAGGGCTATAAACAGCTGCGACTGCGTAACTGGAACCCGCCCACCTTCGAGCCCAAAGAAATCAATGCAGTCGTCTTAACCCACGCCCATTTAGACCACAGTGGCTACTTGCCACTTTTTTATGCGCAAGGGTATCGCAGCAAGGTCTACGCTACGCCAGCGACGTGTGATTTGTGCGCCATTCTTTTGCCAGACAGTGGGCATATTCAAGAAGAGGACGCAGGCTTTGTGAATCGCCATGGTTACACCAAGCATGCACCTGCACTTCCCCTCTATGACAAACACCAAGCAATCCAATCGCTTAACTTGTTGCAACCCCAAGCCCTTGGGAATACTTTTAGCCCTATTCCAGGTTGGAAAGTCACCTTCTCATCTGCCGGACACATCCTAGGAGCATCTAGCGTTTTGGTGGAAGTGGCAGGCAGGCGTATCTTGTTTAGCGGCGATTTAGGTCGCCCTGACGATTTGCTGATGTTGCCGCCAGATAAGCCACCGCAAGCCGATACTGTGTTGATTGAATCCACTTACGGCAATCGTGAGCACCCTGAAGAAAACGTGATTGCTGAACTGGGTGCAGCACTGAAAAAAGTATCTGCACGCGGTGGTGTTGCAGTAGTTCCTGTTTTTGCCGTCGGGCGTGCGCAAGCTATTCTTTATGCCATATCGCTATTGAAAGAACGTGGGGACATACCGCACGGGCTTCCAGTTTTTCTAGACAGCCCCATGGCTGTGCACACCACCGAGTTGTATAAAAAGCATCCCCACGCACATCGCTTAGATGCACAAGGCATTCGCGATTTAGGAAATGTTTCAACGATGGTCGAGAGCACTGAGCAATCTAAAAAATTGGCTAGCCGCCATGGCCCCATGGTGATATTGGCAGCGAGCGGCATGGCCACTGGCGGACGGGTATTGCACCATTTGGCACATTACCTGCCAGACCACCGCAATATGGTGATATTGACAGGCTACCAAGCACCGGGAACACGTGGTGCCACCTTAGCAAACGGTTCAGGCGTAGTGCGGATCCACAGCAAAGATATTCAAATTGAAGCCGAAGTGGTGCAACTGCAATCGTCCTCTGCGCATGCTGATGCATCCCAATTGATCGATTGGTTGCAAAGCATGAAAGAGCCACCTTCGCAGGTTTATGTGGTGCATGGTGAGCCAGAAGCTTCGGATGCATTACGTCAGAAGATCGAACACAAATTAGGTTGGCGGGCCTTAGTGCCAGAGCATGGAAGCACTTGGCCGACTTAGCGCAAGATTACAAAAACCGATCCAATAACTTACGCGTATGCCTATCAAGAGCGGGCAAATCGCGTATCAAAAACTGTACGCCATGCGCATCCGCCACGATCAAGGTATTGGTGCTAAGTCGTTTGATGTCTTCTTCGCCCTTGAGAACAAACTCAGTCGGCCCGCGGTTAGTTTGAACGCGCCAGGTGCTTGGCGTGGAAAAACTATTCACTCCGTCCAGTCGCAAAATCTCTGGCATGAATTCGCGCATTTGTAGGGCACGTTCAATGACCTGTCTATCAACGTCGCTAACAGTAGCAAGGTCATCTATCCATACCAACTCTTTACCTTCTGCACTCAAAATAGAAATACTGTGATCTGGGTCAGCAATAGGGAAAGCTCGCACAGTGACTGCACCTTCATGTAACGTACCGTCCGCTAAACGCACTGCAAGTTGCCCCAAAGCGTTAAAGCTTAAAGAAAATGCATCACTCATACGATGTCCTCTTTGCGAGAGACTTCACCCAACTTCACGCGGTCGGCTTCTGCATTTTTAGCTTGCGCTTCATACAAACGCCAATACGCCCCCTGCTTAGCCATTAAGGTGTCGTGGTTGCCTTCTTCGACTAACTCACCCTGCTCCAAGACGACCAAGCGGTCTGCTTTGTGTAGTGTTGACAAACGATGTGCAATCGCAATCGTGGTTCTACCTTGCACCAAGTTATCCAGTGCTTTTTGAATTTCTTGCTCGGTCTCGGTGTCTACCGAGGCAGTGGCCTCATCCAAAATCAAAATACGCGGATTGATGAGCAAGGCGCGCGCAATAGAAATGCGTTGGCGCTCGCCACCGGAGAGACCCTGTCCGCGCTCCCCTACCAAAGAGTCATAGCCTTGGGGAAGTCGCAAAATAAATTCATGCGCGTGCGCTGCACGTGCTGCGGCAACGATGTCTTGTCGACTCGCATTGGGCTTGCCGTAAGCAATGTTGTCGGCAATGGTGCCAAAGAACAGGAAAGGCTCTTGCAGTACCAAACCGATATGGCTACGGAAATCTGACAGAGCAATATTGCGGATATCGATGCCATCAACTTTGATAGCACCTTCGCTGATGTCGTAGAAACGACAAATCAAATTCACCAAGGTGCTTTTACCCGAACCACTTTGTCCGACCAAGCCAATCATCTCGCCGGGTTGAATGGCTAAATTCAAACCGCGAATGACAGCGCGGTTTCCGTACCTAAAGCCGACATCTTGGATATCGATGCGCCCTTCTAAGGGACTAGGAAGTTTTTGTGGGTGTGTAGCCTCTGGCACGCTAGAGACATGGTCCAAGATTTCAAAAATACGTTTGGCACCCGCAGCCGCCTTTTGGGTATGCGACACGATACGACTCATGGAATCTAGACGCGTATAAAACCGACCGATGTACGCCAAGAATGCTGTCAGCACACCCACAGTAATTTGATGGTGTGACACCAACCAAATGCCAAAACCCCACACCACCAACAAACCGATTTCCGTCATCAGCGTAACGGTGGGAGAAAACAAAGACCACACAAAGTTGATGCGGTCATTCACCGCCAAGTTATGTTTATTGGCATCACGAAACCGATTCGCCTCACGCCTTTCTTGGGCAAAGGCTTTCACAACGCGAATACCAGGTATGGTGTCTGCCAAAACGTTGGTGAGCTCCGACCAGACACGGTCTATCTTTTCAAAACCTGTGCGCAGTTTGTCACGCACTACGTGAATGAGCCAAATAATGAATGGAAGAGGCAACAAAGTGGCAGCGGCCAAGCGAACATCGATACTCAACAAAATAGCCGCTGTCATCAAAATCATCAAGATGTCTGTCGCGAAATCAAGCAGGTGCAAAGACAAAAAGACATTGATACGGTCTGTCTCAGCGCCAATGCGATTCATCAAGTCGCCCGTACGCCGGCCCCCAAAATATTCCAACGACAAACGCATCAAGTGTTCATAGGCTGTGGTGCGTAAATCAGCTCCAATGCGCTCAGAGACCAAGGCCAAGATATAGGTTTTAGCCCAACCCAAGCTCCAGGCTAAGGCAGCTGCCACAAACAAACCACCTAAATACAAAGCCACTAAGTCGTGGTCAATATCTTGGCCGTTTTGAAATGGGATCAACACCTCGTCCATCAGAGGCATGGTCATGTAAGGCGGCACCAAGGTGGCCGCAGTCGAAGCAAGCGTTAACAAAAACCCTGCCAACAAACGCCAACGGTAGGGGTGTGCAAAGCGCCATAAGCGAAACAAGCCCCATGTGGACAACGGTGCATGCTGCTCGCGATTACAAACAGGGCACTCATCACCCTCCACTTCCAAAGGCAATTTGCATTGCGGGCAGCGTGCTGTCAAATTACTTTGGAGCAATCGCCCGTGGGTTATGACCTCCACACGTGCCGCAAATGCCTCTTGAAAGCGCATTGCCAAGACATTGTGATTCAGGGTAAAGCGCCAGGTAGCAATTTGTTCAGTGCTACTGCGCAAAGACAGGGTGCCCACTCCGGCGTAATCAAAATGGTCCATGACCCAGCCAGATTGCAAGGGCCAACTCTTCCATTCGGGACCAGATGCTGTGGAATTGGCAGAAAGAATGCGTTGGTCTGTCACAATTAGCAGTCCTTTGGCAAACTGCAATTGCGCGTCTAAGTCAACTTCTAACCAAGCTAAAACGTTCTCTTGGGGTGAGAGTTGTGCCGACGCTGAAGCCTTCCACTCAGAAGGCAACATAAAGTTGGCATAAGCCGAAAGAGACGCATTCATTCTTATAAAGTTTCCGGCCTAAATCGTTTGGTAACAAACGAAGGTCGATGAACAAGAAGCAGGAGCCTGAACTTGTTGCACGCAACATCGTATTTTTTTGATTGTATCGCCCGTGATTTGGCGACTCTGCCCCGTTTGCAACACATTCGCTGAAGCATTCAGCATCCCCAACCCTTAATTTATGGCCTTTCAAGACATTCAGATCCTGCGCGTCAATTATTTGCGCGGCCCCAATATTTGGACTTATCGCCCCATCATCGAAGCCTTGATCGATTTAGGCGATATGGAAGACCACCCATCTAATTCGATCGAAGGTTTTAATGATCGGGTTAATGGATGGTTGCCTGGCTTGGTTGAACACCATTGCGGAGTGGGCCACCGCGGCGGGTTTTTAACCCGTCTGGTGGGTGGCACTTGGATGGGCCACATCATTGAACACGTTTCAATTGAATTGCAGTTACTAGCAGGCGCGCGCGCCGAGTTTGGCAAAGCACGCGAGATCAGCAAACGTGGTGTTTATAAAGTGGTGTTTCGTACCGAACACGAAGCGCTAGGACGCGCCAGTTTCAAAGCAGCACATCGTTTGGTGATGTCGGCTGCAAACAATCTGCCGTTTGATGTGGCAGCGACTGTTGAAGAACTCAAAGTCATCGTTGATGTGTTGTGTTTAGGTCCTAGTACCGCATGCATCGTGGATGCAGCCATGGAGCGCAAAACACCTTTTATCCGTTTGACCGAAGGTAATTTGGTTCAACTTGGCTACGGCTCACGCCAACGTCGTATTTGGACAGCGGAAACCGATCGCACCAGTGCGATTGCTGAGAGCATTTCTAGCGACAAAGACCTCACCAAACGCTTGCTCACCCAATGCGGTATTCCAGTGCCAGAGGGAACCATCGTCACTAGTGCCGACCAAGCATGGGAAGCCTCACAAGACATTGGTTTGCCAGTAGCGATCAAACCAGCCGACGGCAACCGCGGTCGCGGTGTTTCTTTGAATGTAGACACAGAAGCAGCCGTGCGCGCTGCTTGGTTGGCTGCCAACGCAGTAGGTGCAGGCTGGTCTGATTCTGACCAGAACATCCCCGTTTTGATTGAGCGCTATATCAAAGGTGAAGAGCACCGCGTATTGGTAGTAGGTGACCGCGTCGTTGCAGCCACCCAAGGTGAAACCGCTTGCGTAGTAGGTGACGGCGTGTCTACGGTTGAGCAGTTGATCGAATCTCAAATCAACACAGACCCGCGCCGCGGCGAATCTGAAACATTCCCTCTGGACCTGATCAAGTTCTCCAACTCATCGCGTGGTGAGATGACGTTGTTAGAAATTCAACGCCAAGGACTAGAACCCCATAGCGTGGTCGAAAAAGACCGCTCAGTCATCGTGCAACGAAATGGCAACCTCAATGTCGACGTGACGGACAAAGTTCATCCCGATGTTGCAGCCGCTGCCACATTGGCTGCCCGCGTGATTGGCCTCGACATTGCAGGTATTGATATCGTGACAGAAGATATCAGCCGCCCCATGGATGAAACACGTGGTGCCGTGATCGAAGTCAATGCCGGTCCTGGTCTGCTCATGCACGTCAAACCTGCGGTGGGTCAACCGCGTCCTGTTGGTAAAGCGATCGTCGACCATTTATTTGGACCGAATGATTCTGGCCGTATTCCCGTTGTTGGTATTGTGGGCACAGAACAATCCACCCAACTCGCGCAACTGGTTGCGTGGCTGCTGCACTTGTCTGGTCACCGCACTGGTTTGGCTTGTAAAGATGGTTTGTATATGAACCAACACCATTTAGGCAAAAACGATGCGCGTGGTTTTGAAGACAGCGAACGCTTGTTGATTAACCGCGCGCTTGACGCCGCCGTGTTTGAAACCACACCTGGACATATCCTAAATGAAGGTTTGGCCTACGACCGATGCCAAGTGGGCGTGGTGACCAACATGCCTGAGACCACACAAATATTGATCGACGAGCACGACATCCAAACGCCCGACCAAATGCGCACCGTGATTCGAACCCAAATTGATTTGGTATTGCCAGAAGGCGCTGCAGTATTGAACGCGCAAGATGACGCGGTGGTGGGCTTGGCAGAACTCAGCGATGGCGAAGTATTGTTTTACGCACAAGATGCCAGCAATGCGCATTTGACTGCGCACCGTCAGCAAGGCGGTCGCGCGGTGTTTTGCCAAGAAGGTTTTGTGACCTTAGCGCGGGGCGATCAAGAAACCGCACTTTTCCATCTAGATATGGATCTCATTGCGCGACTTCTCAAACAAGGTTTGCAGATCAATACCTTATTGGCGGCAGTTGCAACTGGTTGGTCTTTAGGCATCACACCTTTGCTGATTCGCGCTGGCTTAAAAAACTTTGGACAAAAACATGAACAGGTCACGAAAGACTTGGCAAGGATGAACGGCTAATGGAAGTCTCACGTATTCGCGCATTGCGCGGCCCTAATCTCTGGACACGCCACACCGCCGTAGAGGCTTTGGTGCGCTGCGAGGGCGATGAATTAGATTTAAGTAGCCGTCCTGAATTTGAAACGCATTTGCGTCACTTGTTTCCAGGATTAGGGCAACTCAGCCCCACCGACCGTAAAGCCCCTTTGAGCATGGCCCATGCCATTGAAGCCACGACTTTGCATTTGCAAATCCAAGCAGGATGTCCCGTCACATTCAGCCGTACCACTGCCACCAATGAAAACGGTTTGTACCAAGTGGCAGTGGAATACACCGAAGAAGAAGTAGGCTGCCTCGCTATCAAACTAGCCAGAGACTTGTGCTCTGCAGCATCGCATCATGGTGAATTTGATGTGGAAGCCGCTATCGATCAATTGCGTGGATTAGACGAAGACATTCGACTTGGACCATCTACCGGGTCTATCGTTAATGCAGCGATTGCCCGTGGCATTCCTTTCCGCCGTTTGACAGAAGGCTCTTTGGTGCAATTGGGTTGGGGCAGCAAACAACGCCGCATCCAAGCTGCAGAAATTGATGCGACCAGCGCCATTGCTGAATCGATCGCCCAAGACAAAGAACTCACCAAAAAACTCTTGCATGCCGCCGGAGTGCCAGTTCCTCTAGGTCGCCCCGTCACCAGCGCAGAAGATGCGTGGGCAGCTGCACTAGAAATTGGGTTACCCGTTGTTATCAAACCCCGTGATGGCAACCAAGGCAAAGGCATTAGCGTCAACATTGCCACCAAAGAGGGTGTGATGACGGCCTACAACACCGCAAAATCTTTTAGAGATGACGTGCTGGTCGAACGCTACTTACCCGGCAGCGATTTTCGTTTATTGGTAGTAGGTAATAAATTAGTAGCCGCTGCAAGACGTGATCCTCCGCTGGTCATTGGCAACGGAAAAAATACCGTGCGTGAATTGGTAGAAATAGTCAACGCTGACCCACGTCGCGGAGAAGGCCATGCCACTTCGCTCACCAAAATTCGCTTAGACGACATTGCCAAAAACCGACTTAAAGAACAAGGCTTAGACGAAAACTCCGTCCCTGCCAAAGGCACACGCGTCATCTTGCGCAACAACGCCAACCTCTCCACCGGTGGCACGGCAACAGATGTCACCGACGACGTACACCAAGAAGTCGCTGCGCGCGCCATCGCAGCAGCACAAATGGTGGGACTCGATATTTGCGGCGTCGACGTAGTCTGCGAATCGGTATTGCATCCTATGGAAGAACAAAGTGGTGGCGTTGTAGAAGTCAACGCCGCCCCAGGCTTGCGCATGCACTTAAGCCCATCATTTGGAAAAGGCCGCGATGTAGGAGAAGCCGTCATCGCCACCATGTTTCCAAATGGAGAAGATGGACGCGTGCCAGTCATTGCTGTGACGGGCACCAACGGAAAAACAACCACCGTTCGACTCACCTCCCATCTATTGCGCACCCACGGACTACGTGTAGGTATGACCAACACCGATGGTGTGTATGTCAACGGCAGACAAACCGATAGCGGCGACTGCAGTGGCCCAAGAAGCGCACGCAATGTGCTTGCGCATCCCGATGTAGACGCTGCCGTTTTAGAAACTGCACGCGGTGGCATGCTGCGCGAAGGCCTGGCCTTTGACCGTTGCCATGTTGCAGTCGTCACCAATATCGGAATGGGCGACCATCTAGGTTTGAACTACATCTCGACAGTAGAAGATTTAGCAGTCCTCAAACGCGTCATCGTACAAAACGTCGCTACATCTGGTACTGCCGTACTCAATGCCACCGACCCCCTAGTTGCGCGCATGGCAGTCAATTGCCCAGGCGAAGTGATTTTCTTTGGCCTAGACACACACCACCCCATCATCGCCACACACCGTGCGCAAGGAAAACGCGTGCTATTCGTCGAAGACGACCATATCGTAGCGATGCAAGGCCAACACTCGGTACGTATTCCATTGTCAGAAGTACCCGTCACGCGAAGCGGCGCCATCGCCTTCCAAATAGAAAACGCCATGGCATCCATTGCGGCAACTTGGGCGATCGACATTCCTTGGGAAACTATCTGCAAAGGACTTGCAACCTTCGTCAGTGACATCCAAGGTGTGCCCGGTCGTTTCAACGTCTTCGAATACAAGGGAGCCACAGTCATTGCAGACTACGGACACAACCCAGATGCCATAAAAGCATTGGTACAAGCCGTCACCAATCTACCTGCACAAAGACGCAGCGTGGTGATCAGCGGTGCTGGCGACAGACGCGATGACGATATTCGAGAGCAAACGCGCATCATTGGTGATGCCTTCGATGAAGTAGTGCTCTACCAAGACGCCTGTCAACGTGGGCGTGTGGATGGCGAAGTGCTCAAACTTCTGCGTCAAGGTTTAGAGGGTGCTAAGCGTACGCGTCAAGTGGACGAGATTTATGGTGAGTTTTTGGCTATTGACAAAGCGATGGAGCGTCTAAATCAAGGCGATCTTTGCTTGATTTTGATTGACCAAGTGGAAGAGGCTTTAGCGCATATTACGCAGCGGGTTGAGGCGGCCAATTAGTTTCTTTCCTCGCTGCACGAGAGTGAGCTAAGGGGGACTAATGCGGCTCCGAGCTTCGCTCTTTATGTCCCCGCATTAGTCCCCCTTAGCTCACTCTCTTTTTGAGTTTGAAGAGTTTGTTTTCTCTAAGACCACCTGTATTCACAAGGCATCCGAATTCACAGTAGCCTAAAAACCAACCGAAGCCAAGACGAGTAGTCAGTGCTTGCTGTGGCTCCATAAAGAGCGAAGCTCGGAGCCACAGCAAGTACTGGCTGATCGGCTTGGCGGAGCGAGAGAAACCTTCAAGAAAACCACAATGCAACCAAATAGCAAATCAGAAAAGCAACTTATATTGATCACGCAATAAGTTCTTCTGAACCTTGCCCATAGTGTTACGAGGCAAAGCGTCCACAACAAAACACTTCTTAGGAATCTTAAAGTTAGCCAACTGCGACTTCAAAGCAGCAATCACAGCATCCCCAGAAACCGTGGCACCGGGCTTAGCAATCACCACTGCAACACCCACTTCTCCAAAATCCGGATGCGGCACACCCACCAACGCGCTTTCAGCAACGCCAGGCATATCGTTGATATACCCTTCAATCTCAGCCGGATACACGTTGTAACCACCACTAATGATCAAATCTTTGCTGCGACCAACGATGACCACATAACCGCGCTCATCGATCTTGCCGACGTCTCCGGTTTTGAAGAAACCATCTGCGGTGAATTCTTCTTTGGTTTTCTCAGACATACGCCAGTAACCGGGGAAAACATTCGGGCCTTTAACTTGGATGCCCCCAATTTCACCAAAGGGTAATTCCACTCCGTCATCGCTGTGCACGCGCAACTGCACGCTAGGCAATGGAAATCCAACAGTTCCGCCTCGTCTTTCGCTTTGACCTGGATAACGCGCATCTGCCGCATAGGGATTCGACGTGAGCATGACGGTTTCGCTCATGCCGTAGCGCTCCAAGATGGTATGGCCTGTTCGGTCTTGCCATTCTTTGAATGTTTCTATGAGCAATGGTGCAGAGCCAGCAACAAACAAACGCATGTGCGAAGCTTGTTGTTTTGTTAGCGTTGTTTCAGCCAACATGCGCACATACAAAGTGGGTACGCCCATAAACACTGTGGCTTCTGGCATTTTTTGGATAACGAACTTGGGGTCAAACTTTGACATCCAAATCATCTTGCTGCCATTGAGCAATGCGCCGTGAATGGCTACGAACAAACCATGCACGTGGAAGATGGGCAAAGCGTGAATCAACACATCGTCCGCGCGCCAGCCCCAGTAGGTTTTGAGGGTTTTGGCGTTGCTGAGCAAATTGCCATGCGACAACATAGCGCCTTTGCTGCGTCCGGTTGTACCGCTGGTGTACAAAATGGCGGCCATGTCGTCTGCAACGTTTTCAACTACTGTGTGTTTGTCTGAACAATACACAGCGCGGTCTAACAAGCTACCGGTTCTGTTGTCGTTCAAGGTAAAAACGTATTGCGTTCCAGCTTTGAAGGCGATTTTGCTGACCCAGCCAAAGTTGGCGCCGCTACACACCACGACTGCAGGCTCCGCATTTTCAATAAAGTATTGAATTTCGGCACTTTGGTAGGCTGTATTGAGAGGCAAAAAAACATAACCTGCCCGCAATGTGGCGAGGTAAAGCATCATGGCTTCGACCGACTTCTCCACCTGGACTGCAACGCGTGCACCTTGAGGAATGTTCAATCCTTCCAGCAAGTTCGCCAACATCGCACTAGCGCGTTCTAAGTCGCGCCAGCTGTAATGCAGGCCGTCATCGGTTTCAACGGCCGTGGTGTCTAAATTGCTGGGAAATTGGGCGCGTAGCGCTGCATACAGGTTGTGGTTCATCGTCTCACACTAAAAAATCTAACTTTTAATCTAACTTGGCTCCAGAGGCTTTAACAACACCTGCCCATTTTTTGATTTCACCATTTACAAAAGAGCCAAACTGCGGGCCGGTCAAATTAGGGAACTCGGCACCGTTACTGGCCCAACTGGTTTTGATCTCATCCGTTGCAGCGGCTTTTCGCACTTCTTCCATAACGCGCGCTTGCACATCAGCTGGAGTACCTTTAGGCGCCCACAGACCGTACCAGGTGGTCACGTTGTAGTCAGGCAAGCCCAACTCTGCTGCGCAAGGAATATCTGGAAAGGCTGGGTTACGTTTGTTACCAGACACCATCAAAGCTTTAATACGACCGCCTTTGATGTGTTGGGCGGAAGAGCCCAAGCCGTCAAACATCATGTCCACATTGCCAGCGATCAAGTCTTGCAATGCAGGGCCGGAGCCGCGATATGGGATATGGGTAATAAATGTCTTAGTTTGGAGCTTGAACAACTCGCCCGCCAAATGGTGCGACGTGCCGCCGCCGGCAGAACCGTAATTAAAACGACCAGGCTTAGATTTCACTTCCTCCAGAAATGCCTTGTAGTCAGCAACAGGCATGTTTTTAGGGTTAACGACTAAGACGTGCGGCACGCTAGCAACGATCGCTAACGGAATGAAATCGCGCTCAAGTTCATAGTCGAGTTTGGGATACATCGACGGTGCAATCG
>Ga0209084_1002789_pt1 | contig 13230 bp, 17 predicted proteins | sample C_130820_MF_Meta_FD_187309 | JGI IMG/M metagenome (GOLD analysis project Ga0209084, IMG submission 187309) | Freshwater microbial communities from Lake Croche, Canada to study carbon cycling - C_130820_MF_MetaG (SPAdes) (version 2) | ecosystem: Environmental > Aquatic > Freshwater > Lake... | reverse complement strand
GTTTGACGATTTGATTGTATTAAAGAATAATCAAGGTACAGAAGAAACTAGAGTAAGACACTTGGACTATGCAGTAGTAATGAGTGCGTTCTTTTGGCGCAGATTTAAAAATAAAGAAAACATCACTTTCTTTGACCCCAACGAAGTTCCGGACTTATATGAAGCCTTCTACAGTAGTATTGATAAATTTGAAGAGTTGTATGTAAAATATGAAAAGCGCAAGGATTTGCGTAAAAAGGTCATGAGTGCTGAAGAAGTGTTCAAGTCCGGTATTTTAAAGGAAAGAACAGATACCGGTCGCATTTATCTAATGTTTACTGATAATGTACAGAGACAGGGTTCATTTGATCCTGTCACACATCCAATTTATCAAAGTAACCTTTGTGCAGAAATAGTTTTGCCTTCACGGCCCTTCAAGCGTTTAGACGATGACACCGGCCGTATATCCTTATGCACATTAGGTAGCATCAATTGGGGAGCATTCAGAAATCCAGAAGATATGCGTAGAGCCTGTAGAATTCTACAGCGTAGTCTTAACAATATACTGGATTACCAAGACTTTCTTTCTATCCAGTCTAAACTAAGCAACGATGAGATTCGTCCATTGGGCATTGGAGTCACTAATCTTGCTTATTGGCATGCTAAGCGAGGATACAAGTATGGTGAAAAAGATTCACTGCAAGATGTTAAAGTTTGGATGGAACATCAAGCATTCTATCTTACCGAAGCAGCAGTAGAACTTGCTAAAGAACGAGGTTCATGCTTAGACAGTGCCAAAACTAGATACGGTCAAGGTATCTTTCCTTGGGAGTTAAGAGCAAAGGGAGTTAATGAATTGGCAAACTTTGAGCCAGAGTTAGATTGGGAAGCACTGCGTACTGATATGAAACAATATGGTGTTAGAAATGCAACATTGATGGCAATTGCACCAGTTGAAAGTAGTAGTGTAGTTATCAATAGTACAAATGGAATTGAGATGCCAATGAGTTTGATTTCTGTTAAAGAAAGCAAAGCCGGTTCTCTTACTCAAGTTGTTCCCGAATATCATAAGTTGAAGCATAAGTATCAATTAATGTGGGATCAAAAGGATTGTCTGCCCTACATCAAGACCGCAGCAGTATTGGCTGCTTACGTAGATCAGAGTATCAGCACCAATACATTTTATTCGCCAAAGCATTTTACAGATCGCAAAGTGCCATCTACATTGATTGCTAAGAATTTGATGCTTGGTCATCACTATGGCCTAAAAACTTTTTACTACTCACTTATTGATAAACAAGGAAGTAAAATGGCAGCAGAAATAGCACCAGATATGCCAATGGAAGTAATTGATTTTGATGATGAGGATTCCTGCGAAAGCTGTAAATTGTAGAATGTAAATTATAATGAATACTATCCCTTCTTGTTTATTATATTAAACATCTTCCTTTTGGAAAATTCTACCAAGATAGCACTTTGATAACTGTAAGGAAAAACACAATGGGCAAACAACAATACGATCTTTCAAAACAAACCAATTATTTGTCACGCACTATGTTTTTAGATCCGGCAGGACCGGTTACGGTCCAAAGATTTGAAGAATATAAGTATCCAAAGATTGCTAAGTTTGAAGAACAACAGCGTGGATTTTTTTGGGTGCCTGAAGAAATTAGCCTAACTAAAGACGGTAATGACTTTAAAGATGCAAGTGATGCAATTAAACATATCTTTACTAGCAATTTGCTAAGACAAACTGCATTAGATAGTTTACAGGGCAGAGCACCTGTGCAAGTTTTTAGCCCGGTGGTTTCGTTACCTGAGTTAGAATCATTGGTATTAATATGGTCAATGTTTGAAACGAATATACATAGTAAGAGTTATAGTCACATTATTCGCAACATCTATAATGTGCCAAAAGATGTGTTTAACACAATTCACGATACTCAGCCTATCATTGATATGGCAAGTAGTGTTGGTAACTATTACGATTTATTACACAAGATTAACTGCAAGAAAGAATTGGGCTTGAATGTATCTGAAAAAGAACATATTAAGGCAATTTGGATGGCATTGCACGCTAGTTACGCTTTGGAAGCATTCCGCTTTATGGTATCATTTGCTACTAGTTTAGCAATGGTTGAGAATCGCATCTTTATTGGTAATGGCAACATTATTAGTTTAATTCTCCAAGATGAGCTTCTACATAAAGGCTGGACTGCTTACATTATTAATCAAGTCATTAAAGAAGATAGCAGGTTCGCGCAGATAAAACAAGAAGCTGAGCAAGAAGTCTATCAACTTTATATGGACGTTATCAAAGAAGAGAAGGAATGGGCAGATTACTTGTTTAACAAGGGCCCGGTAATTGGGCTCAATGCGAATATTCTAAAAGATTTTGTTGATTTTACGGCAACGGGCGCACTGAAAGAAATTGGGATCAAGTATCTTAGCCCTGCACCAAAGACTACGCCCATTCCGTGGTTCAACAAGCATACAAATACGGCTAATAAACAAACAGCCCTACAGGAATCAGAAAGCACGAATTACGTGATTGGTGTAATGTCAGAAGTATTAAATTACGACGAGCTACCTGAACTGTAAATACAAAACAAGGAAACAGAATATGAAAGCTTTAGTGTGGAGTAAAGATATGTGCCCCTATTGTGAACGGGCAAAGATATTGCTTAAGCAGAAGGGTATTGAGATTGAAGAGCGCAAGATTGGTGCAGGTTGGACTAAAGAGCAGTTAATTGAATCTATTCCAAACGCAAGAACTGTTCCACAGATTTATTTAGGTGAAGAATATATTGGTGGGTTCACTGAACTAAAAGCTTACTTTGATAAACAATCGTAATTTATGAAGAAAAATTGGATAATATTTAATTAAAGGAAAAAAAATGGAACTTGAGATTAACGAAATTTATACTTTTATGCTCAATAGTGGAGTAGAGTTAGTAGCTAAGGTTGCTAGCGTAGATGGTGATAAGGTAACCATTGTAGACCCGGTTTCTATTGCACCCTCGCAGGGTGGAGTTGGGCTTATCCCTTCATTATTCACTAACAAAATGCACTCAGAAATAGAGCTAAATAGTAATAGTGTAGCATTAAGGGGTATTACTGACGAATCAGTTAAAACCAAATATATTGAGGCTACTACAGGTATTAAAGTACCTGATAAGAAAGTTATATTAGGATAAAGGATGCCAGGACTTAGCAGATTAAACGATAAGAATAGCGCAGGTGGAGCAATTCAACAAGGTGCAAGTACAGTTTTTTGCAACGGGATTGCTGTAGGCCTGCACGGTCCTAGTCAAATTACATCACATCATGGTAGCCATAAACATCATGTTGCCAAAACAACAGAAGGTAGTCCCACTGTATTTGCTGAGGGGTTACCCGTATTAAGAATTGGATCAGGTAACGATTGCGGCCACAAAATTCATGACGGCAGTGAGACCGTGTTTGTACCATGAGCGACACCGGCAATCAAAGTCCGCTGGGTGTTAATGTAGCAAGCTCATTATTGCAAAATCAAGGGTTTGCCATAAATCCAACCGCTGCTGGCTTAATGGGCGCAAGCACAACTAACGCATCTTATATGCCCGGCAGTATGGTAAATGATACTTGCCTGTATTGGCTAACTTACGCTATAAATTCGGCATACAAGAATCTTGGGGTACAGGTGTCTAATGCAACTTATGACAATCTGATATCAATCGGATCTGACATTATTCCAGCATTAGGTAACTCTGTTCCTCCCACTTATATTATAGATGATCCGTCTGGTGTTTGGAAAGGCGAAGCAACTTCCGGTTATCCTATTGCAGGCGATGTAGAGCAAGAGCAAAGTGCTACTTGGCTACCGTATAATACTAGTAATCCAAACGATAGCGTTACGCAATGGGGATACATTAGGCTACTAGCACTGCAAGCTTGGAACGAGTTTAACTGGAATAGTGCGACTGTAGTTAATGCCGGGTCTTTGGTTGCAGGAACAACGTATAGTATATCTTTTGTAGGAACAACGGATTTTGTCGCATTGGGCGCAAATTCAAGTACAGTTGGTGTTACTTTTGTTGCTAATGGAGCAGGTTCAGGCACAGGTACTGCTGCTTGTGTAGCATCTATTCCTTCATATAAAGATTTTACATCTGCATTTTTAACTTATCACAACTTTGTTAATTACTCTAACAAAATCATCAATACTGTAGCTAACTCAACAACTTTTCAACAAGGCACCTTCAGTAATCAAAATGATTTAATCACTGGCGAATTGTCCGGGGTAAGCTTGTCATTACAACAGTTTGGTCAAGATTTAATCAACTTAGGTAAGGCTCTTAATATAGCACAGATCAATAAGTTTGGATTACCGTCTACTCTATTACAGTTAATCGCACAAAATAATGCACAGACACGGAATCTAAACTTAGCCTTATTGTCATCAGGTTTAACTGTTACTGATATTGAATCTATCTCAAATGGAAGTGTGACACCTAATAAAGATCAAGAGCAACAATTATATAGTGCGTTCTTGATAATAAGAAGTGCGGCACTCGCAGAAATATTATTCACACTTTCATGCAAGACTTTAGGATTACAATCATTAGCAGATCTGTTAAACGTCAAGAAACTATTCCCGTTATCATATACTACTTTAACCGTACCTTCTTATAATACAACGCCCGGTCCTACCAATAGTAAGACCTATTATCCTTTATTCGCACAAGGACAAACAAATCCGCAACTTACTGCTCCGGCAGTCGCTGTCAAAGTTTCGCCAGTGGTTCCACCTTCTACCCCGTCTGTTGCTAGACCGGTTGCCGCCCCAATAACGCCTGTTACTACAGCTATTGCTTCTCGTACTAAGGTGTCCAGAGGTGGTGGAGGCGGATTAGGGCGCGCTTTTACTAGCTCAACTAATAAGGTTTAATATGTCAGACGCACTTAATTTTGAACCACCACTCAGAGGTTACGGCTCTTATTTACAAGGAATACTCCCTAAAGATCAAGCTATAGTAGCAGGTGCATTTGCAGCTACTATGCAGCAGGTCAACAATATCAATAAAGTTGATTTACAAAAATTTGCGCAGGTTGTGTATTCCACAGAAACTACTGTAAATCTACCGTTGATAAGCGGAACTAATGTACCTACTGATACGCAATTAGCAACGAGTGCATTGGCTAATATAGCGTTAGGTGGAGGAATAAATGGCACATATACGATGTCAAATTTCTTTGGATGCATGTCTGGGTTGCCTTATCCATTGCAAGCTATAAAAGATAGTATAAAACAGTTACAGACTGCAACGCTAATAGGCATATATCAACAACTATATTTGGCAGTATCTTGGCAACAAGCAACTGCTACTGCGATTATAACTGACACTGCGGGTAGTTACTCTCTGACTGGCTTTACAATTATAAATTCAGGTGGAGGGTACGGTAGAAATTCGACACCTGCACCCACTGTCACCGTTACGGGATCAGGTGGATTTTCAGCGACAGCTACCGCAGTAATAGGTACTGATCCAAATAATATTACAACATTTGGTAAGATAACCGAATTTATTATAACTAATCCAAGTACTCAGTTAGTTGATCCAAACGTAACTATAACGACTATACAAGCACCTCCTGGCACTTGGCCCGGTCTAGATTCTGTCGTGCAAGGTTACATTGATCAAGCTAACGCAGAGATTGGTGTAATAGCTACTGCTGGCACAAACAACATTAATGCTACTAACACATTGAATACTAACTATAATGCTACCGGTACTGCTCTTCTACAAGAGCAACGCGCTAGATATACTGCTATTCCCGCTGTACCTATTCCATATGATGCAAGTTTGAATGTATATCCAACTGCATTGTATGTGTTTGGTGATTCTATTCCTACTCTGTCAACAGAGACACAACCCAACATGTCTGCACAAACTTTAGAGAATATCGCAGATATGAATACTGTTGGTGGCCAAAGTATAATTGGTGCAATGAGACAAAATAGAAATCAGTCAAGATTGCAAGAGGTTGGTATTCCATTAACCAATAATATTCCAAACAGATTAACTAACTCACAGTTAGCAAATCTAATGCTCAGCACATCTACTAGTGCTAACCAGCCGGTACCGCCTGAGCCAATTGCGTCATATAGTAACACTGCTCCAAAGAATTTAGCTATAGTAGGAACTAATATTCCGTTACCTATAGTGAATGGATTAGCAGCAGCAAATACTATACCTATTCTGTTGAATGCAGGATATACATCAAGTACTCTCGCACCCGCAACTTATACTGTTTCGGATGCAATAAGCAATGTAATTGAATGCAATTGTACGTGTTGGGCAATGTAAGGATTGCAATGATCCTCCATATGTGATAGCATAATAAATTATGACCAAGCCATCAAGAAGCCCAAATCGACATACCTTTCAGGTTGAGCGGTATATAAAACGGTGCAAAGATAAGGGTGAGGAACCCAGAGAAGATTACATTAATTTCTTCAAGAAGTTGAGGCAACTTGACGAAGAAAACATGGACAGTACTGAATGGAAAAAGGACAACATGGAGTACGATCTGTGTAATACAGGATGGATTCTCAAAAAGGCCCGAACCAGTGACACCTATGCACAAAATCTGTATGCAGCCATATGCAACAATGATTTTACAAGAAATGATGTTTGGCCTATTCTCAAAGGAGAAATTTGGAGTGCTAGCTGGCGTTCAGCCGGCGGCATTATCGCTGACATGCGACAAGAAGGGGACTACATTGATTGGTATTGTTCTGGCATAGGTGGAGGATTAGGCAACGGTGATAAGACTGGAACTAAAAATTATGTTGGTGAAGGTATAGTCACTGATGAAATAAGACAGGACTTGCTTAAGTTGGGTTGGATAGTAGTGGAGAATACTGATGGGGATTAATCTAAAGAAAAAAGGCGGCGGCTTAAAGCTAGTGAAAGAAATAGTTGCTAAAGCACTTACTAGACAAAAAGAAATTGAGAATCTTAATAAACTTAAGAACCCTTTTACTAAAAAGCCAAATGAAAAAAATACCGATTAAACCGTATAAACCCACATCTATTAAAAGGATAATCTTTGTGTATGTACCCGTAATCATAGTTATTTGGGTATTACTAGAACAACTTGTGTCGTAAAATAGTTTATAATGTCATATTAAATAGGAGAACATATGAAGACCGTTGGTGATAAGTTAGAAAAGTTTGCGGTTACTGGCGTTATGCCAGGCCAACCCGAAGATGCATTTTTTACGATTGATGAAACAAGCTTTCATGGGCAATGGAAAGTGATCGTTTATTATCCAAAAGATTTCACATTTGTTTGCCCCACAGAAATTGTTGCATTTGACAAATTGAATGTAGAATTCACAAAGCGCAATGCTGTGTTGCTCACGGGCTCAACAGATAACGAGTTCTGTAAAATTGCTTGGCAGAATGCTCATCCAGATTTAAAGAACATTACTCATACACAGTTTGCTGATACTGCCCGTGATGAGAATAGTTTGATCAATCAGTTGGGTACATTCTATGCGCCAGCTGGCGCCAGCTTACGCGCCACATTCATTGTTGACCCTAACAATGTTATTCAGCACGTTACTGTAAACAATCTGAGTGTTGGTCGTAATCCAAATGAAGCGGTCCGCGTGTTAGACGCACTTCAGACAGGCGAACTTTGTGCTTGCAATCGTGAGGTTGGTGGGGCTACGCTGTAGTGCTTGAATGTCTCATACTCGGAGATAGTATTGCCGTAGGCACACACAATGTTAGACCCGAGTGTGTTGCCTACGCTAAAGATGGCATTAATAGTTGGCAATGGAACAAGATGTGGCTCAAGCAAGACCTTTCTGCTGAAGTAGTCGTAATTAGTTTAGGATCAAATGATTACAAATACGTTCACACAGAAACAGAATTGGTTAAGATACGTAAACGTGTTAAAGGTAAACGTGTATATTGGATTCTACCTCATGATAATAATCCCAAAAGCGGGGTCTCTATTGAAGAGATACAAAGAATCGTAGACCGCATTGCCCGATTGAACGGTGATGTGGTACTTCCAATAACACACGTTCAAAAAGATAATATTCATCCAACTTGGGTTGGATATAAACAAATAGGAGATAGCGCACGATGAATTGGGTAGACATAATAAAGAACAGCATTCCAGATCATTCCAAAGATATTGGGATGTATCTCGACACATTTATCAATCACAGTAGTTTAGATAAAGTAGATGCTCATGCTTGCGCTTTAACTGCGGCACTAAGTGCAGGTAATGGTGCTTTGGCGTATCTAATTCAAAGCAGTGAAGTCTTAGTCAACACCCCGGAGTGTGAAGCGGCAAAAACTGCGGCCCCAATTGTCAGTTTGTACAATAGCTGCTTGTTAACAGCACCCGTATTAGATTTAGATACTCTTAATTTGCCTGCACTTGATTTGCTAACTCCAGCTGGTATTACGGCAAAGAAATTTCAAATGTATGGGTTGTGTGCTAGTATTGTCAGTAATTCACTGCAGGTTGGTGATGCATTCACTTCCCTGTTATTGGACGCAGGCACAACCAATTCTGAATTGGTGGACATTGTGAAGATTGCTGGCGTAATCAACGCAGTTGGTAAGATTGCGCCACCAGGCTGATCACTTTATTTGAATGAGGGATAAATAATCTTACTATGATGAACTCAACTAGCATATCATTACATATACACGCATGGCGCACCCAAGCCTGCTTGGGTTTTGATATACCTACCTATTCAAATAGTCAAGGTGAATCAAACAAGGGGTATGTTCGGGAGTAGTTAAAAGTTATCATAATATTTTTTTTATCTAACCCCGAGATTAACACTCCCGGGGTTTTTTGTTTTTAGCAGTGTGAAAAGGAAACGAGGTCCTGTTGGGCACTATAAACATCCAATGAACGGGCGGAACCGGGGAATAAAACTTGTGGCGAAAACACAGGGAGTCAGAACCGTTGTAAGTTTGTAAAAAGCTTGAAGTTTTTGAACGTTATCAAAGACTTAGATGAATCCTAAATTTAGGTTGACTTTCGCTTAGGATCCGTATATACTTACTCTTATGTTGATTGAACAGAGATTAGAAATGTCTAGTATTGATTTTGAGAAGTTGAAGAAGGATCTTCATGAGGGTGAGTGTATTGTCACTTTCACGAAGAGCGACGGAACCGAACGCAAGTTACGTTGCACCCTTCAGGAAAGCAAACTCCCTCCCGTAAAGGATAGTGAGAAGCCTACTGAAAAGGTGCGAAAGATTAATACTGATATTATGTCAGTTTGGGATCTTGAAAAGAACGCATGGCGTAGTTTTCGTAAAGATTCAGTGATTTCGGTCAAGTAAAGGTTTTGAGAGTCCGATAGCGAGGTGCTTAACCAGCAACCAGACCATCGTGGGTAATCCAATCTGCTGTGAACCAAATGGCTGTGGTGGCCGGCAAACAGCAGGGAGCAATAATGCTCTTAAACGGGTATGATGGTACTCTCAAATTTATTAGAACGTTCCTCCTAACCAGAGGATAGTGTGGCCCGCACGAAGAGAAGTGGAGTGGTTCAAACCACAGGGCCTTACTGTTTGGTGCAAACAGTCGTTAGCAGCACGAAAGTCTCTCTAGGTCGAGTAGTGGATGGAAGGATCGGTGATGGTTGAGTATGCTGATAGGGTACACAGGTTAACGCAAGTTTGCCCATGTATTTTAGATGACGCTGAAAGGCTTGAGGTCTACAGTTACCACCGCTAGAGAGAATGCATTGATTTACACAAGGAATTGATATGTCTAGAATATTATCTGTCCAGGTCGAATACGTCTGTCAGCAACGAAATTTGACTTTAGCTAAAGCAAATCTTAGCACTCTTAAAAATAAAAAAGATGTTACTGACGAAGAAATTCAAGCAGCCAAGGACAAATTAGAAAAAGTTAAAGCGAAAGCAGCATTAGCAACTGAAGCCATGACCCGAGCAGGTCTTAGTAAAGGTGCAATTTAATGTAGTGTGAGGTATTATAAATACTAGATGAATTTTTTAATACCTACCTACATTTTAAGTTGTATTCTTCTTTTTACCTCTGCCTCGGCTTGCGCTAGAGAATCGTTTCAATCAGGTATAAACGGGTCTATCATTCAAGGATCGGGTACTGTTGTAAACGGTACGTTCCAATATGATGGGGTAGAGGATACCTGGCAGCAACATTACACCGGGGATTTTCTGTATAAGAATTTTCAGAACGTTCCAATTCATACTAATGCGGATTTTGGAGTAAAGTTAGATTATAAACTAGCTGATACGTATTATTTACAAGCTGGTGCCAGAGGGGAGTATGATAATCTTAGGTCTGATCCATACTCAATTAGCACTGAGTTTGGAGTAGGGTATAAATTTATTCATACTAACACCATGAAGTTGAGCAATGAATTTGGTATAGGTAAGCACATAGACAAGTTTGGTAGCTCTCCAATCATATCCAATAGTCTTTGGTTTACTTGGAAGATTACAGATAGATTAACATTTAGTAATAAGCTTTTAATTGAAAGAGGTTGGGAAAAGAAGTCTATTGGAGATGACTACTACATCTCTAACATTGCAGGATTATCATGCAAACTATCACCAAATGTAGATTTGACCATTCAACAAAAATATAAGAAAGAACGGGAAACTAGAACAAATGTCACGTTATTAGGACTTGCATTGCATTTTTGATGGTGATATAATAAGTCTGTTAAATAAAAACACGGGGGATTAGCTCATCTGGTAGAGCAGGACCTTTGCAAGGTCAAGGTGGCAGGTTCGAGTCCTGTATCCTCCACCATATTTTATTACAATTAAATAATTTTACACAAAGGAGATTTATGAAGATTGGAGCAAGTCATATTTTAGTGCCTACTTTGGCTGAAGCCGCAAGTCTTAAGCAGAGAATTGATCAAGGTGCAAGTTTTGAAGAATTGGCTGCTAAACACAGTAAGTGTCCCAGCAGCCGTCAGGGCGGTAATCTAGGGTTGTTTGGTCCTGGGCAGATGGTACAACCATTTGATGACGCTGCCCGTGCTACAGCAGTTGGAAAGGTAAGTGATCCAGTGCAGACACAATTTGGATATCACTTGATCAAGCGCACCGCTTAATAGGTATATAAATGCTCTCATAGCTCAGTTGGTCTAGAGCAATCGCCTAGTAAGCGATAGGTCGTCTGTTCAAATCAGACTGAGAGCACCAATTTTGTTGCGGGGTAGTAGAACGGCACTACGCTAGGCTCATAACCTTGAAAACTGGGTTCAACTCCCAGCTCCGCTACCAATTTATTCTCCTAATCTGATTTTTTTAATTTTTTCTGTCATTGCGGTTCTTTCAGCTTCGGAAAGAAATTGATGTGATCCATCACATCTGTTTTTAGGATGTTTGGACTTTCCGCAATAACATTCATTAGTAACTCGTCGTTGCCTTTTAGCAATGCGATTTTTCATAGTAACATATTGTTCAGGTGTGAGGGAGTGCGAACCGTCACAGTACTTGTCTTTGTTTAAAGTTTTCCCACACCAACATTCAACGGACATGCACATATTTAACTTACATTAAATAGTGTTATAATATCACATAAAGCAGTACTGGTTCTGTGGGTATTGGGATAAAGTTAAACGGTCTACTAATTAAGGAAATAACATGCTAAAATCGACAATGTATAAGAATGATCCAACTGCTCCTAAGATAGAGCATAATAAATCAAACACAACAGAAAAAAAGATTGAGATGCTTGAATCAAAGTTAAATCAGTTGTATGATATGGTTGCCGCCCTGCAGTCGGATATGACGATCAACAAAAAGTCCATCCGCCGTCAAAGTACAGATATTGGAAATCTTGGCACTGTCCTCAAAAGTACAATAAACAATAACTCCTGAAGCTTGACCTTTATTTAAATAGCGTTTATACTATAGATTAGTTGGAGCAGAAGCATCAATGGTGATGTAGCGGACTGTAAATCCGCCGCCTTCGGGCACGCCTGGTTCGATCCCAGGATGCTCCACCAGTTTTTGTATAAATACTGGTATGAGCGACACAAATTTAATAAATTGGATCATTAAAGTAGTTGTTATAATATTAGGCACAATTCTAATTGCTGTAGTTATAGCTATGCTAGTAGGTCTGTTTGATTCAAGAGTAGACAACAAAGAAATATTTTCTGTCATAGGTCCAGCTTTCAGTACTATTGTTGGAGCATTTGTAGGCCTCATTGGCGGACTCAAACTTGCTCAACCCAAAGACGATTGACTATCTAATCAATATATAATATAATCGTTTTTTAATAGGACCGTAGCTCAGTTGGTTAGAGCACCACCCTGATAAGGTGGGGGTCGGTGGTTCAAATCCACCTGGTCCTACCATAATCATGTAGCGGTGGCGGAGAGGTCTAACGCGAGAGTCTGCAAAACTCTTTATAACCGTGGGTTCAAATCCCACCCGCTACTCCAATGGTGACTGTAGATCAATTGGTAGATCCCTGGATTGTGATTCCAGTCGTTGCGGGTTCAAGTCCCGTCAGTCACCCCAACTATTGGAAATAAAACTTTATAGAGATGCATTGCCCCTCATAAATATTTGACTATAAATTTTTAAGATACAAATACCAAACATAACATGAACGAACAAAATCTAATTGAATTTGAAAGTAAGATTGCGTCCTTATATAACAATAAACAAATACGTGCACCAATCCATCTTTACCATGGTAACGAAACCCAAATTAAGAAGGTATTTGATCAAATTGATATTGAAAACGACTGGGTATGTTGTACATGGAGAAATCATTATCAATGTCTGTTAAAGGGCGTACCTGAACAACTATTAATTGACCGTATAGTTGCAGGAAAAAGTATGGTATTGAATTTAAAAGATCATAAAATTGTATGTTCTAGTATAGTTGGTGGAATTCAAAGCATAGCTACCGGAATAGCAGGCGCAATTAAGTATAGAAATCTCAATTCAAGAGTATGGTGTTGGATGGGCGACATGAGCGCCGAAACCGGTGCATTTAACGAAGCGTTTAGATACGCTGTGCAGTTTGATCTACCTATTACTTTTATAGTAGAAGATAATGACTTAAGTGTAAATTCACCCACATCTGAAGTTTGTAAAAGAGACGTACCGTGGTATCTACCAAAAGATTTTAATGGAGATTGGTATGAGACTAAACAATTAGTTTATTACAAGTATAATAATGAAAAATATCCTCATTCTGGT
>Ga0209084_1002787_pt1 | contig 13241 bp, 12 predicted proteins | sample C_130820_MF_Meta_FD_187309 | JGI IMG/M metagenome (GOLD analysis project Ga0209084, IMG submission 187309) | Freshwater microbial communities from Lake Croche, Canada to study carbon cycling - C_130820_MF_MetaG (SPAdes) (version 2) | ecosystem: Environmental > Aquatic > Freshwater > Lake... | reverse complement strand
CCAAGACGGCACCACTTCTGCTGCTGGCTTGTTCAACCGTGGCGCATGGTTGGGTCTGAGCGACACCACATTCGGTGAAATCCGTATCGGTCGCATGGGCACCAACTCCGTTGCTGCTGTTTGCGATATCGACCAGCAAGGTTGCTACACCGGCTTCTACGGCGGCGGTATCTTGTTCAGCGGTATTGCTTCTGCTGGCGGTAACTACAGCTACTGGATGGCAGCCAACCCCACACGCGGTGGTATCACACAAGCTACTGGCACCTACTATCAAGCTACAGCAGCTGGTACATCATCATCTGGCGCTGCAGTCACAACCGTTGTTGCTGGTAGTATCAACGCCAATAACAGTACTGAAATCAAGAACGTCTTGGCTTCCTCTACTGGTGCCCTGAACCAAACCAACCCTTCTTCATTTGCACAAGACTCCACACGTTATGTGCGTTCGATCCGTTACAGCCTGCCTACATTCGTTCCTGGCTTGGCTATCAACGCCAACTACGCTTTCGGTCAAACCTTGATTTCCGGTGGTCACTCTGGTGATTCCATGGGTTTCGACGCCAACTACGTGAATGGTCCTTTGAAGTTGACATACGCTTACCAAAAAGCTGACGGCGAGAAAACCCAGTTCGTTGCAACAAACGGTTCTGCAACAACCTATCCTGGCATTACTTTGGGCGCAGTTGGCGCTAACGGCGAGTTGACAACAGTTGGTGCCATCTACAACTTTGGCTTCATGTCATTGGGTGCTGGTTACCAGAATGAAAAGACAAACGGCGCAGCCAACGTTGTGCAATTCACCAAGGGTGAAGGCTACGCTTTGACAGCATTGTTCCCAGTGGGTTCTTTGACACCTTACGTCAAGTATGGTGAGCGCAAGTACTCGGGCGGTACATTGGGCACCTTCACTCCTACAAAGATGGGTAACGTCGGTGTTCGTTATGCTCTGAGCAAGCGCACCTACGTGTACGCTGACTATACCCGGAACAACGCAAGCTTGGTTGATACAGCTAAAGCTGGTACAGACGTGAGCCGTCTGGGTGGTTTGTCTTCTCAATCCAACTTCGGTATCACCCACTCTTTCTGATCTGACGCTGGCGCAAGCCAGTTGACGGTTTAAAGATAGAAACCCACCGTGGCAACACGGTGGGTTTTTTTGATTGTGAACCCGTGCGGCGTCGCTCTGCAGGGCGTGTTCAATGCATCAACAGATTTTGTGGCCGCGCAATGGTCTGGAGAAGGTGCTGGCGTGTTGTTGTGCGGAGGTCAAAACAAGGGCGCTGTCTGGCCAAAGGTCAACGGCATTGAGCAAACCGGCCAATGAATGAACCGGGACGCGCAAAGGGCCTGACCTATCAAGACGCGCAATGCCCAAGGCGACCGTGTGTGGCCCCAGATCAAAATCATGTGTCTCAGGTACTTCCAAGCCAGACATGTGGGCCCATTGGGCGCAACGAGCCTCCATAGCGTAAATTTCTTGAGTATCAGCAGGGGCCTGCAACTTGATCGATACTGACCCTGCGCAGGTCCATGTTGGGCGCGCTCAGCATCAAGGAAGACAGTCACTGAACATACTTCAGTCACTGAAGAAACATCCTCTGCTCAGCCCTTTAACCCACCCTGCGTCAGTCCGCCAATCACGCGCTCCTGAAAGAGTGCAATCAACAAAGCCACCGGGATGATGGTCACGATCAAGGCGGCGCTGATGAGCGGCCACGGGAAGGTGTATTCCCCTTGGTACATCGCAATGCCCACCGGCGCGGTGCGCATGGCGGCACTGGCATTGAGTGACAATGCCAGTAAAAATTCATCCCAAGCGTTGACAAAGGCCAGAATGCCCGCGGTAAACACGCCCGGCGCGGCCAAAGGAATCACCACATGCCACAACGCGCCGATACGGGAGCAGCCATCGATCATGGCGGCGTTTTCCAGGTCGCGCGGAATGCTCTGGAAAAAACTCACCAGCACCAAGGTACACACTGGCAAGTTCAGTACCGTGTAGGGCAGGATCAAGGCGGTGTAGGTGTTGAGCAGTCCCAGGCTGCGCATGATCTCAAAAATAGGCACCAACAGGGAAATCAAGGGGAACATGCTCGACGCCACAATGGCCGTCAGAATCCATTGGCGGTAGCGTAAATTAAGGCGCGCAATGGCGTACGCGGCACCCGTGGCCACGATCAAAGACAGCACCGTCGACAAACTCGCCACGATCAAGCTGTTGCCCAGGTAATGCAACAATGGTTGCTCGGTGAACGCATGCTGGTAGTGGACCAGCGTGGGGCTGTGCGGCCACCAGGTGATGGGCTTTTGCACCAACTCGGCTTCGGGCTTGAGGGATGTGAACAGAATCCACAAGACTGGAAACACGCCGTTAAAGACAATCCAGACAGCCGCAAACAGGCGCAAGCGGGCAGAGGTCCACAGGGTCATGCCTGCTTTCCGATTTGACGCAAATAGACCGCAGTGACCAGCATGGACATCAGAAACATGAACACCGCCAAGGCTGAGCCGTAACCCAAGTCCAGGTAATCGATAGTGGTTTTGTGAATCAGCATGGCCAAGGTCTCAGTGCTGCTGCCCGGGCCACCTTTGGTCATGGTGTAGGGAATGTCGAAAGTTTGCAAAGCGGTCAAAGTCCTGAAGATCAGCGCAACCACAATGCTGGGCACCAGCAAAGGCAAAGTGACTTGCCAAAATTGTTGCCACCGGGTGGCGCCGTCCACCTGCGCAGCTTCATACAAAGAGCGCGGAATCATTTGCAGTCCAGCCAACAAAATGAGGGCCATGAAGGAACTGGTTTTCCAGATGATCGTCAGGCAAATCGCAGCCATAGCCCAAGAGGGATTGAGCAACCACATGGTGGGTTCTGGCGCGCCCAGCATGCGCAACACGTCGTTCACGATGCCGTAATCGGTATGGAAGAACCAGGCAAAAATCAAACCGCAAAAACTCAGTGGCAAGGCCCAAGGCAGCAACAAGGACAAACGAACTACCCACTTGTAGCGGAAAGGCAAATTGGCCAGCAGGGCCAAACCTAAACCCACCACCAAGGCCCCCGGAACAGTGACGACAGTGATCAGCAAAGTGTTACGCGCTGCATGCCAAAACTCTTTGTCCTTCAAGGCTTCTTCGAAATTACGCAAGCCTACAAAATCGAGTGCACGCGCCCCGCCGCTCAATTGCATGTCAAACAAGCTGGTGTAGATCAACTTACCCACCGGGTAAATGACAATCAATGCGATCAAAAAAAACGCTGGTGCAAGCAACAGCAGCGCCAGCGTTTTCTCAGAGGGGTCGCGCCAAGAGGTCATCAGTTCAGCGCATGACCCGTGTCAAACGGCTGTCAATGTCAGCCACTGCTTCGGCTGGCGTCTTGGTGCGGGCCAGTGCCGCATTGGTGTTGGTGCGAACCACGTCGCTGACTTGACCGTATTGGCTGCTGATCGGACGCGCTTGACCGGCAATGATCACGTTGGCCGCATCTTTGAACCAAGGGGCTTGCGCGAGCACAGCCGCGTCGGTGTAAACGCTTTGGAACACCGGCAACAGCGAGCCCTCAACCGCCAAGAACTTGCTGGTCTCAGGCGTGCTCATGAACTTGACCAGATCAGCCGCGGCTTGCTTGTTCTTGCTGAAAGCACTCACCGCCCACTGCCAGCCGCCCACACAGGTGGCGCTCTTGCCACCGGCCATGGCCGGCAGAGGCATCACACCCACTTTGCCTTTGACTTGGCTGTCCGCAGCGTCTTTGAAAACATCCCAGGCAAAGCCCCAATTGATGGCAAACAGCACCTGTCCGGCTTTGAATTCATTCACGGTGATGGGCGTGGTCACTTCGGCGATGTTCTTTTTCATCACACCGCTGTCGACCAATTTCAACCACATGTCCAGACCCTTGACCGCGGTGTCTTTGTCCAGCGTCAACTTGCCTGCGGCGTCATTGAACTGCTTGCCTTGGCTCCAGTACGGCAACAAAAAAGTGCAGACCGCACCCTCGATGGGCGCGCCCTGAATGCTCAAACCTTGCAAGTTGGGGTTCTTTTCAGCGTCCAGCACTTTTTTGGCCGAAGCAGCCAGCTCATCCCAGGTTTTAGGTTCCTTGATGCCGTGCTTTTCCAACAAGTCTTTGCGGTAGTACATGAACATGGCGTCCGCAAAGGCGGGCATGGCGGCCACTTTGCCGTTGACCAAATTGGCTTGCGAGTACACGGGCAAATAAGGCCTGAGCGCTTGCGCTCCGCCAACATAGTTGTCCAGTGGCTCTAACCAACCGGCATTGAAATACTGGGAAGGATTGACGATGTCAATCATGTAGATATCGATCGCCGTGTCTTTGGCATTGAGCACCGTGCTCAGGTACTGGCGCTGCAGCTCGCTGGTGGCGCCGCCGGTTTCAATGTCGATGGTGACGCCCGGGTTTTTGGCCTGGTAACTGTCAAACAGTTTGCGCATCAAATCAGGGCGTTGATTTTGGCCGCCCGAAAAAACGCGCAGCTTGGTGTCTGCGGCTGCTGGCATGCTGATCAAGCCCACCGCCATACAAAGTGCAGCAGCCAAAGTGCTGATCGAATTCCCAAAAAGTCTGCGTTTCATGGTTTGTCTCCAGTGGTAAATAACGTGGGTTTTAGAAAAAATTACAGCGACAAGCCGCTGTCTGCATCGAAAAATTGTAAATGCTCCGGGTGAAAATACAAATTGCAAGCCGCACCGGGCGGCAAATGGAAATCAGGCGGCAAACGCGCTGTCAATTCTTGCTCGCCAATTTTGAAAGTGGCCAAGGTTTCAGCGCCCAAGGGCTCCAGCAAAACCAGTTCGGTGTGCAGCTGAATGTCTTGCGCAGAATCGCGCGTCACGCGGCATTTTTCAGGGCGCAATCCCATTTTTAAATGCTGTACGGCTGACAAAGCTTGAAGGCGCAAAGCAGGGACGGCCAACACTTGCCCATCCAACTGCACCTCTTGCTTGTGCAAAAGTACGTTCAGTAAATTCATGGCCGGTGAGCCCATGAACCCAGCCACAAACAAGGCTTGGGGCTGGTTGTAAATGTGATCAGGTGAGCCGAACTGCACCACGTGGCCGCCGTGCATCACCGCAATTTGGTTGGCCAGCGTCATGGCCTCAACCTGGTCGTGGGTCACGTAAATGATGGTGGCCCCCAAGCGCAAATGCAGCTTCTTGATCTCAGCGCGCATTTCGCCGCGCAGTTGAGCATCCAGGTTGGACAGCGGCTCATCAAATAAAAACACTTTAGGTTGTCGAACGATGGCGCGCCCAATGGCCACGCGCTGACGTTGGCCGCCCGACAAGGCCGCAGGCTTGCGGTCCAGCAGATGTTCGATTTTCAGCAACTTGGCCGCATCCATGACACGCTGCTGAATCACCGCTTCGGATTCCTTGCGCAAGCGCAAGCCAAAAGCCATGTTTTCAAACAAAGATTTGTGGGGGTAGAGCGCATAGTCTTGAAAAACCATCGCAATGTCGCGGTCGCGAGGCGGCAGGTCATTGATGCGAACACCATCGATCAAAATATCACCTTGCGTCACCGTTTCAAGCCCGGCCACCATGCGCAGCAATGTCGACTTTCCGCAACCAGAAGGGCCAACCAGAACAACAAATTGTCCGTCAGAAACAGTCAGGTTGATGCCGTGCAGAACCTTGTTCTGTCCGTCATAACTTTTGACAACATTTTGAAGTTCTACATGGGCCATGGATCAGCTTTCGAAGGCTGACAGTGCGCCAAACTGGCGGTTCGCGTAGGCCAGGCCTCGGCCCTCCTGCGCCCCATAACTCGTGACTTCGCCAATGAGAATGTCGTGATCACCTGCGGTCACCACTTGCGCCAAGCGGCACTCAAACCAAGCGACGGTGTCTTTGAGTCTGAGGTTTTTTTGCGCCGTCCGTTCAGCTGGCTGATTGGCAAAACGCTCTGGCTGAGGACCGGACGCAAAACGCATGGCCGTGTCTTTTTGGTCGGCTTGCAATACATTCACCAAGTACGTGCCAGACTGGGTGAAGGCTTGGTAGCTGTTGGCTTCTTTTCGGATACTCCAGAGCACCATGGCCGGCTCAAGGGATACGGTGTTAAAGGAGTTGCACGTCATGCCCCAGTCCTGGCCTTCGAAGTGGGTGGTGACCACTGTCACGCCCGTGGTGAATCGGCTCATCGCAGACTTGATGGTCATGGCACTTCCTGGCCTGCCGCCAAGGTCCATAACGCATACCAGGTTTCCAGGTCCATCTGAACTTTCAAGGCATCACCGAGTCGGGCCATGCGGTCCAAATTGTTGGTGCCCACGATGGGCACGATGCCGACCGGATGTGCCAAAAGCCAGGCAATGGCCACCGCGTCCACGTCCACGGCGTGTTCTTGAGCGATGCGCTGCAAGGCTGGGCGCAGGCGCAGTGCAGCAGCTTCATCGCCAAACAAGCGACCGCCGCCCAAGGGTGACCAGGCCATGGGCCGGATCTGGTGTTGCTGACACTGACTCACCGAACCGTCCAAAAAAGCATGCTGGGCCAGCAAGCTCAGCTCCAGCTGGTTGGTCACCAGCGGCGTTTGCATGGCGGACTGCAGCAAATCAAAATCGGTCACTGAAAAATTCGACACACCCGCTGCAGCGATCTTGCCTTCCTTGACCAGCGCGTCCAAACAGGCGCCTGTTTCGGGTGCGTGCATGAACGGGTCAGGTCGGTGTAGCAGCAAAGCGTCCAGGCGCTCCACCCCCAAACGCTGGAGCGAGTTGTCAACTGAATACCGGATGTGCGCCGCACTCGTGTCGTAATGTTTGACAATTCTGGCAGGGTATTGGGACGAGATCAGCTTGATGCCGCACTTGCTCACGATTTGCATCTTGTGCTTGAGACCGGGGTCCAACTTCAGCGCCTCACCAAATAAAGCCTCGCAGCGGTAGTCCCCGTAAATATCAGCATGGTCAAAGGTGGTGATGCCCAAGTCCAGACAGAGCTTGATTTTTTTCAATGCGGTTTGCGCAGAAGTATCGCTGCCATCGGCCATGCGCCACGCGCCATACACCAAAGCACTGAAAGGTGACAAGTTCTTGTGAAATGCTATAGAAGGGATCAACGACGGACTCCTTGTCCTAATGGGGTGGCAGGGGTTTGCTCAGGCACACGGCCATAGGCGTGGGGCAGGGAGCAGGTTTTGAGATGAGGCAGGACTTTCTCACCAAAAATTTTGCACTCATCTAAATGAGGATAACCCGAAAAAATGAAAGCCCGAATACCCATTTTCTGATAAGCCTCGATCTTACTCAGAACCTGATCGACGCTGCCCACCAGCGCGGCCCCGCAGCCAGAGCGTGCTCGCCCGACACCGGTCCACACATGTGGCTCCACATACCCATGTTCGTCGGCAAGCGCAAGGTTTTGGGTCTGAATGGACACGCCAAAATTTTTGGCATCCTGCGCCCGTTCGCGTATTTTTCGACCGACGTCGTCGTCCAACTTGGACACCAATTCTTCGGCGTATTCTTGGGCTTCAATTTCAGTGTCGCGCACAATCATGTGAATGCGCAGGCCGTAATCGATCACACGGTTGTAGTGCGTTGCACGGGCGTGCACTGTTCGCATTCGATTGGCCAATTCTTCTTCTTTTTCAGGCCACATCAGGTACACATCGCAATGGGCGGCGCACAAATCAACGGCCTCAGGCGAGTACCCTCCGAAATACAAAAGGGGACCGCCTTTTTGAAAAGGCTTGATCGGATCGGTGGACAAATTCTGAAAGTTGTAAATTTCACCTTGGTAATTGATCGTGTCCTGCGTCCAGGCCTGCTTGAGGATCTCGACAACCTCTTTGGAGCGCCGGTAGCGGTATTCGTTGGTGGCCGTTTCTCCGGGGAAGTCGGATGAAATCACATTCAAGATCAACCGCCCCTTGAGCATATGGTCGAGCGTGGCCACTGTACGTGCCAGCATGATGGGCTGGACTTCGCCGCAGCGAATAGCCGCCAGAAAATTCATGCGCTCGGTCAAAGGGGCCATGGCGGCCACAAAACTCAGTGTGTCCTGACCGACCTGGTAAGAAGAAGGGCACAGGATATTGCGATAACCCAGTTGGTCGGCTGCCAAGGCAATGTCACGCGTGTTTTCCCAACTGCTGCGCAAGTCGCCTTCGGGTACACCCAAATGCCTGTAATCATCTGAACACAGCGGTGCAAACCACGCGATTTCGGCGCTTTCAAGGTGCTGGCTTTTAACGGGTACAACAGACACAATCGATCCTTAGCATAAAATTTTCAGCAGTCTTTGCTATAGTTCAAACTAATGTAGGAATAGTGAAGGACTTTGTCAATGCCTATTTCACCTGATGCCCCTCAATTGACGCCCGCCAAGTCGTTGCCGCTTTTTTTGCGGCTGGCGGAGGTGTTAGCGCGCGGGATTGGGGCAGGCCACTACCTGGCCGGGGAGCGGCTGCCACCCGAAGCCGAGTTGGCGGTTCATTTGAAGGCTTCAGTGGGCACCTTGCGCAAAGCCTTGGCCTTGCTGGAATCTCGCGGCATGCTGGAACGCAAACAAGGCTCAGGCACCTATGTGCGCGGTCGCAAGCAAGTCGATGCCTCGGCGCGCAACATCTATGAATTTTTCAGGCTCGAACTCGAAGGCGGGGGTGGATTGCCATCTGCTTTGCTGGTCGACCTCAAAAAAGTCCGAAAGCCTGCAAACATACCCGCCTTTGGAAATGGCTTAACACCCTCGTGCTACCGTGTCAGGCGGCTGAGGTTTCTGGATGCATCACCTGTGGCGGTCGAAGAAATTTGGTTTGACGCGAGACACCGTGAAGGCTTGACGATGGCGCAATTGGACGAAGCGCTTTACCATTTTTACGAATCCGAGCTGGGCTTTTGGATATCGCATGCCGAGGACAGACTGAAAGTAGGCGAGGTCCCTGAATGGGCTCCTGCGCAGTTCCAACTCAGGCCGGGGCAAACCTGCTGCAAGATCGAACGCAAAGCCTGGAGCAGCAAAGGCCCACTCGAAGAATTTTCAACGACTTGGGTCGACACCCGTTTGGCGCATTACATGGCACGATGGTCTTGATGCACCCACCCTGCACAGAAAGTGACGAATGAATCAGACAGGCAAAACCATGCACTATGGCATGCTCGGATGCGGCATGATGGGTCAAGAACATTTGCGCAACTTGGCCCTGCTGCCGCAAGCCAAAGCAGTGGCCATTTACGAGCCCGATGCAAGCATGCTGGCGGCTGCACTGGCACTCGCACCTGGTGCACGTGCTGTGGGCAGCATGGAGGCTTTGATCGACGCCGGCGATGTGGACGCCTTGGTCATCACCAGCCCCAATTTCTGCCACGCCGATCAACTGCTGGCCATTGCGGCGCGCCGCCACTTGCCCATCTTGGTTGAAAAACCTGCTTGTACCGATTTGGCTTCTGTAGCCCGTTTGCGCGAAATGGCTCTTCAATACAGCCAGCCCATCTGGACCGCCATGGAGTACCGTTACATGCCGCCCATCGCCGAACTGGTCAAACAAGTGCATGCACAAAGTGCCACAGGTCCGGCGGTGATGCTGTCGATACGTGAGCACCGGTATCCGTTTTTGGAAAAAGTAGGCGACTGGAATCGCTTCAACAAAAACACCGGCGGCACACTGGTCGAAAAGTGCTGTCACTTTTTTGACCTGATGCGCTTGCTCATGCAAGCCGACCCGATCCGTTTATTTGCTTCAGGCGGGCAAAACCACAACCATGTTGACGAGTCTTACTCAGACGGCACACCCGATATTTTGGACAACGCCATGGTGGTGCTGGATTTTCCAGGCGGCCGCCGCGCACTTTTAGAGCTGTGTATGTTTGCAGAAGGCTCACGCTACCAAGAAGAAATTTGCGTGGTGGGCCCCCTTGGCAAGATCGAATGCATGGTACCCGGCCCCACGCGCTTTTGGCCAGCTGACACTTTGGGCGAACCGCCCGTGGCGCAATTGATCCTCAGTCCGCGAAACCCTGCAGGGCCGCATACGCTGGACATTTTGGTTGACCCTCACTTGTTGGCAGCAGGTGATCACAATGGGTCGACCTTTTACCAACATCAAAAATTCTTATCGGTGGTGCAAGGTCTCGCTGCAGTTGAAGTCAGTTTGTCGGATGGTTTGTCTGCTGTCGTCATTGGTTTGGCCGCAGAACATTCTGCAAAAACCGGCGAAGTTGTGGACTTGACACAAGGCCCTTGGGCATTGTTGTAGTACAAACAGGCATGTTCTTCATTGACACGATCTTCCGTTGGGTGCTGCTGCTCATTTGCGCAGGGCTGATGGCCGGTTGTGCAACGCAGCCCAACGGCCCCGTGCGTGCTGATGCGCTGCATTTGCCAAGCCCCCAAGCCTTTCGGACTTGGACGCCCGCACAACAACTGACTTGGCTTGCGGTGTCATTCCCAGGTAAAAAACCTACACAATACCAATTGGCACAGCGCCAAGGCCGAGAAGGCGTACAAGCCGATGCGCAGTCTGCATTGAGCATGTTGAGGCAATCGGTGTATGTACCCGCAGACCAATTGGGCGCATTGAAATTTTCTTGGTATGTGCCCGAGCTGATTACTGGTGCAGACATGGGCGTGCGCGAGGCCGATGATTCACCGGTGCGACTGGTGCTGGCGTTTGAAGGCGATCGCTCGAAATTTTCAGCGCGTAACGCCATGCTCAACGAATTGGTTCGCTCGTTGACCCATGAAGAAATGCCTTACGCCACTTTGATGTATGTGTGGTGCAATCATCGCCCTGTCGAGTCGGTTATTGTCAATCCGCGCACCGATCGAATTCAAAAAATCGTCGTCGAATCCGGCCCCCATCAACTCCAGCGCTGGCTGGACTATGAGCGAGACATCCGGGCTGATTTTGAGAAAGCCTTTGGCGAAGCGCCCGGGCCCTTGGTCGCGATAGGGCTGATGACAGACAGCGACAACACCCGCACCAACACGCGCGCCTGGTACGGAAACGTGCAATTGCTGCAATCTTCGACAAAACCTTGACAATAAAATGCACGCTTTGGGGGTATTCCCTCACCCTCAGTCGGGTCTTTATGTTGCATAGTCACGGCACCCAAAGATACGGTCTTAAGGAAATTTCAAAATGATCAAAACTATTTTCAGCCGGTACTCGGTTTGCGCTTGGATCTTGGCCATGGCATGTGCGCTGCCGGTCGCCGCAAAACCATTCAAATGGACCAGTGCCAGCGACATTCCGACGCTGGACATTCACTCGCAAAACAATGCTTTGAGTAACGGCATTCATGCTGCCGTCTATGACGCCTTGGTCTACTACAACAGCAGCACATTCAAGTTAGAGCCTCGTTTGGCCACCGCATGGAGAGAAATCTCCCCCACACAAATGCGCTTCACTTTGCGTGCGGGTGTCAAATTCAGCGATGGAACGCCATTGACTGCAGATGATGTGGTTTTCTCTTTGAACCGGGCTCGTGCCAAGACATCCAATTTCACGGTGTACACCCAAGGCTTCGACAAGATCATCAAAGTCAATGAAAGCACTGTGGACATCATGCTGTCAGGCCCCAATCCGGTGCTGCTCAATCAGCTGACTGAATTGCGCATCATGAGCAAAGCCTGGGCTGAAAAAAACAAATCCAGTGAACCTAAAGACATACGAACCGCAGAAGAGTCCTTTGCCCACCGCAATGCCATGGGAAGCGGCTCTTACATGGTCAAGGAGTGGCAGCCAGACCAGCGACTGATTCTGGTCAAGAACCCACTTTGGTGGGGCTGGAATTCGGCGCCTTCGAATGTCACTGAAATCATTTACACCCCCATCAAAAACGAGGCTACACGCGCAGCCGCCATCTTGTCAGGCGAAGTGGATTTCGTCCTGGACCCCAGTCCCCAGGATTTAGCGCGCATGCGCAACCAAGCCCATCTCAAAGTCATTGATGGCGTTGAAAACCGCACCATATTTTTGGGCATGGACCAATTCAGAGACGAACTTCCCGGCTCCAACGTCAAAGGTAAAAACCCACTCAAGGACTTGAAAGTCCGCAAGGCGCTCTACCAGTCCATCGACATCGAGACCATTCACCGAGTGACGATGCGCGGCATGTCACAAACCACCGGATCGATCGTGGCAAGCCAGGTCAATGGATGGACTTCGGGGGTCAACAAGCGCCTGCCGTACGGATTGGATGAAGCGAAAAAATTGCTCGCTGAGGCCGGCTATCCGCAGGGGTTTGAAGTGGACTTTGCCTGCCCCAATAACCGCTACATCAATGACGAAGAAATCTGCCAAGCCATCACGGCCATGTGGGCAAAAATCGGCATCAAGGCCAAGCTGCGCACCTTGCCGCTGGTCACTTACTTCCCCATGATTCAGCGCTACGAGGCCAGCATCTTCATGTTGGGCTGGGGCGTGCCCACTTTTGACGCCCTGTACAGCCTTCAATCGTTGGTTCGAAGTGTGGGCACGGGGGGTGACGGGAACTACAACGTGGGGCGCTACAGCAATGCGCGCATGGACTACGTGGTGGACCGCGCCAAGTCCGAAACAGACACGCTTGTCCGTAACCGCCTGCTCACAGAAGGCCTTCAATTGCAGAACGACACGGTAGCGCACATCCCCCTTCACAATCAGGTGATTCCATGGGTCATGAAAAAGAGCGTGACCGTTGTTCACCGTCCAGATAACCGATTAGACTGGGCTCTCATCACGGTCCAATGACCTTCACCCTCACCTGCCCTTCATGCTCGCTTTCATTTTTCAGCGCCTCCTGCAGGCCGTGGTGGTCATGGTCACGGTCGCATTCATCGCCTTCTTGTTGTTTCAGTACGTGGGCGATCCGGTGGTGTTTTTGCTGGGTCAGGACGCACGTCCTGAGCAAATCAAGGAATTGAGGCAAGACCTGGGTTTGGACCAAGCCTTCTTTGTGCAGTTCTGGCACTTTTTGCAAAATGCAGTGCAAGGTGAGTTCGGCTTGAGCTTGCGCCAAGGGGCCAAAGTGTCGCGGCTGATTGCCGAGCGTTTTCCGGCCACCATGGAGCTGGCGCTGGTAGCGGCCACCATGGCGCTGTGTTTGGGTATTCCATTGGGGGTGTATGCCGCCCTGCGGCGCGGCAGCTTTGGCAGTCAGTTGTTCATGACCGTGTCTTTGCTCGGCGTGTCCTTGCCGACCTTTTTGATTGGTATTTTGCTGATCCTGATTTTTTCGGTTTGGCTGGGCTGGTTGCCCAGTTTCGGGCGGGGCGATGTGGTCAAACTGGGC
>Ga0209084_1002785_pt1 | contig 13252 bp, 30 predicted proteins | sample C_130820_MF_Meta_FD_187309 | JGI IMG/M metagenome (GOLD analysis project Ga0209084, IMG submission 187309) | Freshwater microbial communities from Lake Croche, Canada to study carbon cycling - C_130820_MF_MetaG (SPAdes) (version 2) | ecosystem: Environmental > Aquatic > Freshwater > Lake... | reverse complement strand
TCCATGGGTATATACCAATACTCTGTTATAGCTAATCTAGCTCTCCCCCACACAGATATAGCATTCAATAATCTCTCCAGTGCCCTCATTTTGAAATACCCAGGTATGTTCATAGGGTCCTGCTATACCTGTGGGTGAAATTTGTGCCGTAGCCTCTCTAACAAAGCGAAACCTTTGAAAGTTACCTGTTGCAGGGTTTTCAATAAAGAACTGCCTTTTCATATTAGGAAAGGAGCACTTATAATTACCACTGATTGGATGAAGGTCCCATGCATCGGCATAAAAGCACCTTGTTAATGTATTCCATGTAAAGGAATTAATGTCATAGACGATTTCACTCATTTTGAAGCGATTTAAGAGATTATAAATTATTATTGATAGATTCTACTTGATACTTACTTCCAAGCGATTCTACGACAGTTCTTGCGGTATTAGAATCAATTGTGAAGCCTTCTCTCTTTGGGTTAAGTCTGTAACCTCTATCCTGGAGATGTTTATGTATCTCTTGTTCGAGGTAGTAGGAGTTTACACACTTGTAGGAGTAGACTGGATACCATGGTGTAATGACTCCTGTGGCTGCATTGATCTCGTCTACCCTCTGTCTTACTGAGGTCGTTGTCATGCCTATCTTACAAATGCCTGGGATATGCTTATTGACGAGGATGTAGATCCATTCTGGTTTCTTGATGGCACCACTTGGGTCCTCTATCGCCTCTCCGTAGTATGTTACATCCTCCCACTCCTTTCCTTCTTCATCAAACCAATCCGAGTAGGTGAGGGTAAACCCAACTGCCTTGACTGTATCAAGAGTACCGTCCTCTGAGCTTAGTATGCGGTAGTTCTTTGCTAGTTCTTCTGTTAATCTTTTCATTGCCCTAAATGTACTATTTTAATATATACTAACCAACCTTTACAAAAAATTTTTCTCCGGTGCTATTTGGATTTCGATATTCTTGCTTGGGAAAATTAGTTTGGAATTGGTATACTGCTATTTGGTATATATTATTGTTGCTTTGTGAAATTTTTCGGGAGAATGAAACAAGAATCAGTCACCCCTATTCTGCGGATATCCCGCTATCACCTGTAATTACGTTGGGGTTATGATGCTCTCATGTGCCTCCACCTGCCCTCACATGCCTTCAGTCGAGGTCACCCAAAAAAAAATAAAAAGTAGGGGAGCCCTGCACATAGTGGTGGACTCCCCGGTGGCTGGGTGGGTCTTGAGGTCTTTTACTCTGGCCAGAGCATTACCGTGCCTGCATCGTACCATTCAGCGTACCATCCGTGTTGTCCTAGCCATTCTACTAGCTCCTTGTGTGTTCCAAGGTCATACCTTGCATAGTCCTCTGCATCATAGGCAAAGAGTGGTAGGCCATCCTTAGCTTGGATGCCATCCTCTGCTGAGGTCCATATACCTCCTTTGCTATCACTACTGAATGCTTCTGTTGTCTTGAGTAGCATGCCCGGATACCTTACGTCTAGTAGTTGGGTAAGTACTTCTCTTGGTGTTTCTTTCTGTGCCATGATCTTGATTGTTTAATTGTGAGCCCTAAAGGTACTAAGGACCTTCCAGGCTAGCAACTTTATTTAGAATCTTATTACTCTTGTCATCTCGTAGCTCTTCTTGGTAGGAGCTGTATGTCTGCTACAGCTACATAAGATGATTAGGAGAGCCATTGATGCTATGAAGATTGTAACTAGCATGGCTGAGTTAACTTCTTTGTTGGTGAGGTCTTGTGACCACTCTTCGAATGTCTTGTTGTCTTGCTTCATGATTATTGCTTTACTTGCTTTTGTAAGAATACTATCACCTCTTTCAATTCATCCTGAGATAAGAATACATTATAGTAGTCCCCATCTATGTCACACAGGATCTCTACTTCACCTTGGTTATCGGCTTGGTAGATTCCCCATCCAGCCTCTCTTGTCTGTATTATTAACGTATGTTCGCCGTACTCCGGATCTCCCTGCATTTGAATTCTACTCTGTGTCATAGCTTTGATTGTTTTGTTGACCTAAAGATAAGAAGAAGGGAGCAGCTTTCCAACTACTCCCCAATCTTTTTTTCTACAAATCTAACAATTTAAAAAATGTTTCAACTGACTCTTCAATCTCTCCTAAAATGTTTCTTGTCAAGTCTCTTGTGTCAACATCAACATTTTCTAAAGTTATCTCATTTCCATTCAAATCAAATTCAGCTGAGCTAAGATCTATCATGTCCTGAGCATCTAACTGTTCAACTTGAGTTTCAACATAACTTGTCACAAAGTCTACTAACTCTGACTTTGAAAGTTTATTACTACTAACTTCTAAATTCCTTAACAAGTTTACAACATCTTCTTTTGTAAAGACTGAAGATAAACACTCATTAACATTTGTAATTGTTTGATCGATTGATACTTTCATGATTTAAGTTTTTGATTGTGATTGATTTCTTTCTTGGCCTAAAGATACGACTTATTTTATTCCTAGCAACTTTTTTTTAAAGTTCATTTGGAGATTTTTTTTCCGGTAGATCGATCTGAATAAGAATAGGTCCTACTAAGAATCCAATAGTTCCGTCTACGACTATACAGCCTAACATAAACCCTGCTACTAATTTGATTGTGCAACTTCTGAAAGCAATTAACTGTCTCATGATTTTAATTTTTTGATTGTGATTGATTTGATTGATGGCCTAAAGATAAGAAGAGGAGACCATCTTTCCAACAGTCTCCTCATATTTATTTTTTAATCATATCCTCCATCCTCATCCTCATTTCCTGAGATTGATATTTTAATAGTATTTTCTAAATCTTCATGTTGTTCAATATTAACATATTCAACTTCAATCCAACTTCCTCCTCTACCACTTTCGATATAAGAGTGAAATACTACTTCTTGATTTTCATCCAATTTGTTTAACTGTAAAATTAAATCTCTTACTAACATAACTTTGATTTTTGATTGTGAGCCCTAAAGATAAGAAGAGGAGACTGTCTTTCCAACAATCTCCTCATATATTTGTTTTTTTAATCTCTCTTCACAAGAATCATAGAACTTTCACCCCACCCACATTCAATTTCAAATAATTTACAATCTGAATATTTATCTAATGTGTTTTCCCATTCCTCATTTCCATTTCCATAAGATTTAGCATTTTCAATACTTACTTCCATACTAAAATCTTCTATATACTCACTTCCCTCATCTTCATTATAATCATCAAGACTAGTAATCAAGACTTCTTCATCCTCAGTTAATACTAATAATACTAATTTGTTTTCTTTCATAACTTTAAGTTTTAATTGTGAGACCTAAAGATACAAAAGAGGATCCGTTTTACCAACAGATCCTCAAACTTTTTTTTATCCTTTATTTATTCCCAACTGAACTGCTCTGACGTAGCTGACATAGTTTCCTGTAGTTGGATTCAAGAAGCGACGCTTCATCTTCTTACCGGAAGGATGCTCGATGATGGATGGTTTAGCTTCTGAGGTTGGTTCAGCTACTGTGAGCTTTCCTTCCTTACTAACTTCCATACTAACAACATCAAGCTCTTCTACATCCTGCATATCCGGTAAGTCGATAAACTGATCTACCATTACGTCATCTGCTACCTCAGCTTTATCCTTAGCTCTGAAGTAGGTCACACCACCTGACACGACATACTCTTTTGGAAAGCTATTGAATGCATCACACTTTGAGTAGTGTAAGAAGGTCATTCCGTTTAACTTGATTCTTGTTGAAGACTTTTTGATTGTGCTCATAACTTTGATTGCTTTTACTTGTGAGACCTAAAGATACAAAAGGGGATCCATTCTAGCAACAGATCCCCAAAGTTTTTTTTATCCATTTACTACCATGAAAGTAATTAAATAGAAAGCTGAGATTGTGAATAACAATAAACCGATTGATTGAATCTTCTTTTCCATAACTTTAATTTTTGATTGTGATTGATTTGTTTCTTGACCTAAAGATACTACTTTTTTCATTCGTAGCAACTTTTTTTTTAAATTCCTGGATTTTTTATTTCGAAGATGATATACTTAACAACTGCGATAACTAACAAGAAGATTAAAACGATTCCTAATACCATGATGATGTGTTTTTAATTGTGAGCCCTAAAGATAAGAAGAGAAGATCGTCTTAACAACGATCTCCTCATATATTTGTTTTTTTAATCTTCAATAAACATTAACTCACAATCATATTCAACTCCCCACACATAAAACTTTCCTTTCCTATCTCCTATCTCTTTCACATACTCTTTTTTCAACATATTCCATTCTTCAACATCCTCTTCATCTCTTTCACCATAGTCATTAAAATAATCATCTAACTCTTTTAATCCATCTTCTAAACTAACCACACTCCACTCTTTCTCTTTTAAACCATCTTCAAAACATTCCATAAATTCCTCATCTACATCACCCTCTCTCTCTAACATCAATTCACCACCATCTCCTAAATTCATAACACATAAATTCAAATAGTAATTTTTCATAACTTTAATTTTTGATTTGATTGATTAATAATTTTACTAAAGATACAAACGTTATACTTACTAAACAACTTTATTTTAAAATATTTTTCATAAAAAAAAGTAGAACTTTTACATCCTACTTTTTAACTACTTCTCCAAATTTATTTTACATAAACTCTACAAAATCATAAAACATATCCCCAATCACTTTTTCACTCACCTCTCCTTCATAATTTTCTAATATAAAACATCCTCCCTCTTCTCCAGTTAACACATTAAACCTATTATTATCAACACTCCCCTCCAACAAATCCTTCTTATCAAAACCACCCATAAACTCCTTAATCCCCCTCACCAAATCTTTATTCTTTCTTATCTCCTTAATCACATACTCAAATACTTCCTTCCCCTTCTCAAATTCAACATCAACAACTTCATTTAATTTGAATCCAATTCTTGTGTCGTCATAATAACATAACTTAAACTTTTTCATAACTGTTTGTTTTTAATTGTGAAATGTAAAATTACGAAATTAATATTTACTAAACAAATTTATTTTTAATTATTTTTTAGTGACCTTTATCTGCGACGTTAAAGATGAGGCACTCGAGCTCATCGAGGTCCAGGTCAGTAGGGTCCTCTGAGGTATTCCATATCTGCATTAGGATATCTAGATCCGCCCCATCCTCCATAGTAGCGTACTTAAAAAAGGCGTTGATGTCTGCCAAGCTAAGTGTGGTATCAAACTCCTCCACCACCGACATTAAAAATTCCCTATGCGATTGATTGGTCATGATCTTTTTTTTATAAAGGTAGGGATTTTTTAGATCCCCACCAACTTTATTTTTAGTACTTCTCCTCCTCACTCTCATCATCCCAGGTCTCACTATCCTTCTCTTCAAAATCCATATCACCAAATTCTTCTGTGATTGATTTGCAGAGCTCGAGTAGCTGCTCTCTTGCTAGGAATTCTTCTCCGCTAAGGGATGTGTCTTCAATGTTGTAGTAGCAGTCTCTTAGGTCCTTAAGAGTGTTTTGAAATCTGCAGTAGCTCATGTTTGCCATAATAGTTTTTTTAAATGCGATTGAAAATGATATAAATAGAGGGAATCGGATTGCACCCTCTGTGCTTGTGGCCTAAAGATACGACTTTTTAATTACTATGCAACTTTTTTTTTATTTTATTTTATCACCCCACAGCTCAGCAAAGTCCTCATCAGTTTCCATGCGGTAGGCAAACCCCCTCTCAGTGAGGTAGCTATAGCCTTCACAGCTGCAGTCTCTTAGGATCCCATCTTCTACTGCTTGATCAATGCTTCGCTTTACAGTAGCTACGTACTCCTCGTACTGGGTACGTTTTGATACTGCGTCAGCATATTGGTTTCTCTCTTCTTGATTATCTAAATTGTAGATCGGCATGTGATTGATTTTAGAATGTAAAGATACGGCTTTTTAACTGGTCTGCAACTTTTTTTTTAAAAGTTTCTACCAGCTGAGCAAATTCAGCTATACAGTTCCTTGGTCTCTTACCCTTCAGTCCATAGTACTCTTTGATCTCTGCAAACGTTATTGCTACTCCATTGTATAAGCAGGTCCATCCCTTAGCTAAGGAGTTTATACATGACTGGTGGAACGATAACCTAAAGGCTAGGATAGGCATCTCACCATCCTTAGAGGAGAATGCTATTAAAGGTTCAGGTAAGGTACCTGCTGCTACTCTTTGAATGTCTTGTTCGAATGGTGTCATGTGCTTGATTGTTTAGGATCTAAAGATACGACTTTCTAATTGGTATGCAACTTTAATTTAAAAAAGGAGGAGCTTTTACACTCCTCCGATTCTATCACAATCACAAATCATAATTTAAAAATGTATCCACTGCATCATCTACATCACCTAATAATTCTCTGTTCAACTGATCTTTATCCAAGTTGATATCATCCAAACATATTTCATTACCATCCAATCTAAACTCAGCTGAGTACTGATCGAGGACATCTTCGCTGTTCAATTGGTCAACTTGAGTTTCAACATACTCAGTAACAAACTTGATTAAGCTCTCCTTCGTTACGATAGGCTCCTTTTTTACTTCAATACTTTGGATCAGGTCCAAAACGTCTTGCTTTGTAAATACTGAAGAGTAACTACCATTTACTAAAAATAACACTTCTTGGATTGTTCTTGTAACTTCGTTCATAACTTTAATTTGTTTTTTAATTGTGATTGATTATTTCTTTCTTGGCCTAAAGATACGACTTTTTTTATTCGTAGCAACTTTTATTTAAACTTTATTTTCCAAACTGCAACACCATCTAGGCTATTAGCCTGATCAACAAGATCCATATAGTGCTTAGGGCTATCATCTACTAACTTTATTGCTCCAGTACAGAACTGCTCTCCTGAATAGGATCCTTGGTAAACTACTATGAAATGTGTCATGCTATATGTTTTTGATTGTGAACCCTAAAGATACGACTAGTTGTGCAGACTAGCAAATCTTTTTTAATCTTTTTCTGAATAAGAATTAACACTCAGCCCTTCAAATCTTAGCAGACTGTTAGTGAAGTAATTCCATACCCTTGTTAAGTTGTTTAGCTGAGATACATCCCAGATCATCTTCTTCTTATCCTTGACGTTAGTCGTCTCCAAGTAATCAAGGATGATCGTTTTAGCTTCCTGAGCTGTTGTTGCTGAATACACCTGAGAGGTGATTGTAGTGAGGGTTGATTCGTAATGTTTCATATACGTGATTGTTTAGGACCTAAAGATACCACTTTTTAAACACTAGGCAACTTTATTTTAAAATAAAAAAAGGGGCTAGTATAGAAATACTGCCCCGGTCTATTCAATCAAAAATTAAAACTACTATGCCGTGAGTGCGGCAAGCTTCTGTAAGTTAGTACTGCGGTCTTTTACCATGCGGTAGGCAGTATTAACGATCGTGGTGTTGTTACGACGACCACGCAATGTGTTTGATACGTGTGACTGACTAAAGCCGGTCTTCTCAGCGATTGCGTTAATATCGTTTGAACGCTTTGCTTCTGTGAATGCTACGATCTTGTAGATGGTAGATAATTGTCTGAATGCCATAACTTATTGTTTTTTGTTTATAATTAAAGATACTACTTTTAAATTGCTATGCAACTTTATTTTGTGACTATTTGGTTGAGATGATACATCAGTGACCCTCCCTCCTCTCTTTCTCTCTTCAACCTGACAGATGATAATAATCTGAAATACGATTCATATTCAGGAATTTGATCTATGTACCTCAACCTTCCTATCCTACTAATCTCTTTCGTCAATTCATCCATCCCCTTTCTCATCCACTTCACCAAATAACTTCTGTACACTTCTCTGTCGTTAAAATCTACATCTCTTTCCATAAGTGTAAAGCTACTCCTTTTACTTTAGATGACCAAATTTATTTTAATAGCTGAAGTTCTGACTCTGCTTGTTGCACATCACACTTACTCTGAACTCCTTATACCAATCAAATTCGGATAAAGCTTGTAATGGATATACTGATCTGAATGATGGCTGAGGAATTGATTCTCCTTCAGCTCTTACTCCTAGGATGATTCTTTTGATTACGGTTATCATAACTTTTATTTAGATTGTAAAGATAAGAAGAAAAGTCCGTCCGAGCAACGGACCCTTCATATTTGTTTTTCTAGAATTTAACTTTATCGACGATCTCTTTAACAGCTTCCTTCGTGAATACTTCGTTAAATTTTTCATCAATCAGCTTACTAAAATTAATCCCCATTCCCAAATGAAAATCTTTAAACTTCCTCCAATTATCATATCCGTCAATTGGAATGCCCATGTAGGTGATTTCACCGAGATCAATAAAGTCAAGATCGAATTGCTGCTTATCGCCATTCACCTGACAAACGAGTACTGCTGTTAATTCACCGATTGAGATTTTCTCTTCTAAGTTTAAGATAAAACCTTTACTTGATAACTTCATAACTTTGATTTTTTAATTGTGAGCCCTAAAGATACGAAGAGGAAGCCATCTTAGCAACAGCTCCCTCATATTTATTTTATGCGCATACAAACGCATCAACGCTTATACTCCGGAATCCTTCCTTCTCCATATCATATACCGTAATAACTTTATCACTACGTTGTTCGATACTTTGATTGTCTGGAATCCAATTTGAGTTGGTTGTAGCAGTCATTCTACGTACTGAGTCATCTTTCTTTCTGAAGATGAAGGTCATTGGACCTCTGTCAAGCATTTCTTTTAATTCATTCATTTCAAACTTCATAACTATTTGTTTTTGATTGTGAGCCCTAAAGATACGACTTTTTAATTACTAAGCAACTTCATTTATGACAAATATGTTGCTCATTTAAAATTTCTTTCATCATCTCCATCTCTTCGTGTGATGGATCAACTAAATAATCCATATAACCAACTACTGTGTGCTTATCTATAGTTATCGTACACTCATCCTCTTCAGGATCGTAGGGGCTAGTAGACTCTACACGTGTGATCCGGAAGCGATGATCTACTTCATTCGTTGTTCCGAGGTATTCGATTTCTGACTCAATGTCAAAGCGTTTGTGCCAACTTGCTATTCTTTTCATGTTTGATTGTTTAGGACCTAAAGATACAAAGAGGAAGCCGTCTTAGCAACAGCTCCCTCATATTTATTTTTTATGACTTTACTACAAATCCGGATGTGTCCTTTCTTGCAGGTCCTTTTGCTCTCAGCCCAATCACCCATCCTCCTTTCGGATCTTGGAATCTTACATCAGTATCATCTCCGTCATATACAAAAGATTCCTTCCATGACTTTGGTAACATCTTTCCTTTCTCAGTATCGAATACAACTGCTACATTAAATCCAAGCTTCAGAGCAACTGCACACTCAACATCATTCGATTCATTCTTACTGAAAGTCAGATGATAGTTTTTCGGAATCTCTTTATCTAACCTGCTCAACACTTTTGTGTAGTCGTAGAATTGTACATCAGGAAACTCATTCATAATTCCTGTACGTGTCCATTCAATATCTGAAGTACCGTTTAATCGTACGGCCGGAGTCATATTGTCTTTTTTAGCCTTACGTACTAAAGCTGTAATATCCTTACGTAGCTGAGTCATAAACTCTTCTCTCTTTTCAAAGAAGAGCTTGGTCTTATCGATTCTAGCTTGCTGTACTGTACTGAAAGCTCCCATACCTGCTTTGTATAAACAAGCATCTGTACATCCGGCTGATCTCCGAGGACAAACTTCGAAGCCTGAGATCTTAGCAGGAGCTAGATATAAAATTCCAGTTAAGATTCCAAGCTTCTCTCCTTTTGAGGTTTTGTAGTTCTTTGTTGCTAATAGTTTCATGTGTGATTGATTGATATGTGATTGATGGCCTAAAGATACGACTTTCTAATTACTATGCAACTTTTTTATTTTTATTTTTTTCAAGAAAGTGTGGCTGGCCTGAGTAACTTGTAGTATCTTTAGGCTGTCCAAGAGAAGGGGACGGGCTGCTACCCAAAAACGGGAGCCGGAGAGATCAGAGGGACGTTGTTCTTTTTTTAAAATTTCTGACCAAATGTTATAATGAAGATACGACCTATTTTTAAATAAACCACCAGGGGGCTAAAAAAAGAAAAGGCCCTCATTTCTGAGGACCTCTTCATATCACAATCAATCACAACTATGCAAAACTCTCTGCCATGCTCCACAGCTCCTGGTTGAACTTCAAGCTCTTATCCAAATTACGGATCGGCTTAGCAGTCCTCATCCTTCCTCTCGCATCCACAATCATATTACCTCCTCTGAGCACTGCTTCCTGTACTCTATTGAATACGGTCCAAAGATTGTTAGGAGTATCCTCTGCTCTCCTTGGATTTAGGATCTCAGCTAATTCCTCTGAAGTAGCAACTCTTCCTCCTCCTCTCAGGTCATATGCCTTCTGAGCTAATTCAGTCATCTCATTTGAGGTGAGGATCCTCTGAGTGAAGGTATTGATCTTGCCTGCTACCTCAGGAAGCTTGGCAATCATCTCGTCAACTCCTTTCTTCAGACTCTCAAACGAATACCCTACATGCTTCATGTTAATGGTACCGAAGTCCTCAGTCTTAACTACCAAGCCATTGCTACACACTAAGCGGAAGATCCCTACTTCCATCTTGAAGCGAGATAAGCCGTCTGAGCTATTGTATAAGGCGATCTCAATATTGTTACGATCCTCTCCACTTGTAATATGGATATCAGGATGAAACAAACGTACCATATGCTTCCCGTGAAGTCTCTTGCCTTCAGACTTATACCTGGGGTTAACTAACTCTCTAACCTTCCATCCCAGCTTATCCAAATCCTCTAGGATAACATTGGTAGGGATGAAAGAGTACTTGGCACTAACTCTTGCTGAAGGGTTAGCTACGAATGCCTGAGGCATCTGTGTTTTCAATTCTGCTAATGTGATTGCTTGCATAACTATGATTACAGTTTTTAAGAGTGTCTCTCTGTTAGGACCTAAAGATACGAAGAGGGATCCATTCTAGCAACAGATCCCTCAATTATTTTTTTAACCATTCAAGAACTTGGTCTTGTAGTTGTCATTGATAGCTTGTAGCTGAGGAAGACAATCAATAGCTGTCCTTCCTTTCAACCCGTAGTAATCTTTCAGATCCTTCAATCTTAAACCTTTTCTCGTCATCCCTTTAGAAAGAAGACTGAGGTTAAATAGAGAGGTAGCCAATTGATACCCAAAGTAGTCAATGTAGTAATCACCTTGAAATACTAATGGAGTGCTTATCTCTCCTGCTCCAGCCTGTGCTAATACTGTTTCGAATGGTGTCATGATAATCTATTTTTGATTGTGAGCCCTAAAGATACATCCATTTATCTTCCTGAGCAACTTTTTTATAAAATAAATCCCGGACATAGGATGAGCAGCTCATGGCTGGCTGCTTTTTTAAAAAGGACTGAAAAGGATTGATCTGAGGACTGTTTATAAGATACTTTTACGGACTTGCCGGCTCTGCCTTTCTCTACTCTTCCCTATCATTAATTTTATAGGTGCTATGTCTTATTCTTTCGTTAGTCTGCCTTACTGTGGGGTGGCATTTGGTAACCCTTCGAGTGCTTACTCTTCGCAAGTACCTATTGGTACATATATAAATAGTACGGGGGGACAGTTTAACATACCATATCCAGAAATAAATTACTATGGTGTATAAGGCATTTTAAATGCGTTTAAATCAACGATCCCTTAAATTGGATACATCCTACCATACCTATATAGATCCTTTAAATTTACGCAGGAAGAATAAGCCCTGCATCATTACTGGAGTTATACAAATAAAATAAATATCAACAAACTGTTGCCTACCAAGTAATACGGTCGTACCTTTAGGCTGTCAAAAGAGGAGATGGACAGGCGCCCGATGAAAAGGGTGAAGAGATCAGAGGTACGTTGTCCCTATGTGAACGGGCCTAATTCTGGAGAGATTTTATAATGAAGATACCACCCTTATTTTATTTTTCCAACAATTTTCAAATATATTTGTTTTTTGCCTATGATCTGCACCTATGGCGGATTTCCGGAATATGAGGAGAGGAGCTCGATGGCTCCCCCCTGTTGGAATTTCAAATTCTTTTTCGTATCTTGCCAGACTATGTCACATCCATCACCTGGTTGTAGACCTTGGTATGCTTGTCGATCTGGGCTGCTTTGATCTCCTCAGCCCTCTCCCTCGAGTAGTTACTTCCTATTGTCTTCACATTAAACTTTTCATCATATGACTTACCTGCACTCCTCAGATCCTTGGACAGCTCCTTGCTTCCCCCCTTGCCTGTCCTGCTATCCTGCATGGAGCGCAGCCTTGATAGGATGGTCTCCTCAGTCATGTAGCTCGTGGCTATGTAAATTTTCCTACCGTAGTTCTTGCTCTTCTTGTTTGAGTTCGTGATCTCGAACACTGAATACTTTCTGACCTTCTCTGTTAAGACTTGTTGACTCATATTAGCTTTTTAAGGTATATTAAAAGGGAATCCAATTGCATCCTGCAGGCTGCATCCCCCTTCCCCCTGCAGTTCCCCCTCGGGTACCCTAATAAATATCACTGTGCACCGGTATAGCTTTGTGGGGGGAGAAGATATATTGTTGGGCGGAAAGAAAAAGTTGCTAGTCTGATTGAAATTTGTGAGAGCCTTCCTTTCACCTTTTGTTTCCCTAGCACCTTTCTTTTTCATACCCTTCTCTCTGCACTCCCCGTAGTATCTATACACTATTATATTTATATTATGCTATCCCTATTCATATCTCAGGCATGGAATCCAATTGCATCCCCCTTCTATAAGCTCTTTAGATCCTTTATAATAGCTTCCATTTCTTCCTTGCTTAGCTCCCCCATGATTCTTTTACTTTCTTCTTCTTTCCTTTTATATTCCTTTTCCTCTAGTCTTTCTTTTACCATTAAGTATACTCCCGTTGCTCCTCCTATTGCTAATCCAAGCTGGAGTATTAGTATTGCTTGGTTGATGTTTAATTGGTTTAGTAATGTTATTACTCCTATAGCAATTATTACTGCTCCTACTATTGCTCCTAATGTTATTAGGATTGCTTTTAACTTGATCATGTCTTTTTTTATTTACTTGGTGATTAAATCTTGTGATCCTGTTCTATCCACGTGCTGTTCTATTCTTCCTTCCTTCATTGCTTTGTCCCATTCCTCTACTGTTAACCCAAGAGCCTTTGCTCTTTCCTTTTTGAGTGCCTTGATGTGTTGAAAGAATGCTTCCTTTGTAAAGAATCTATCTGTTACTT
>Ga0209084_1002784_pt1 | contig 13266 bp, 15 predicted proteins | sample C_130820_MF_Meta_FD_187309 | JGI IMG/M metagenome (GOLD analysis project Ga0209084, IMG submission 187309) | Freshwater microbial communities from Lake Croche, Canada to study carbon cycling - C_130820_MF_MetaG (SPAdes) (version 2) | ecosystem: Environmental > Aquatic > Freshwater > Lake... | reverse complement strand
TCCTTCATTGAGTCCATTACGAACCCAATCCATTGTTAGGCCTTTAAGATATATATCACTTTTTAAATCTATAAGAACTACAAAATCTTGTTGTGAATAGTTAATTACACCTTCTTCAAATTCATATTTATCGACATACTCTATTGTATATGCTAAACCACTACATCCAGTAGTTCTTACACCTAATCGAATTCCAACTCCTTTACCACGCTTTTGAAGTTGAGATTTAACTTTCTTGTATGCCTTTTCAGTAAACGTTATCATTTTATTTTATGTACAAAGCTTTGGCTTTTTTAATTTGACCTAGGTTTGTATAAGATGTTGCAAGCCGAGCTATACAACACATTCTATAAGATAGTCTTAATAGGTGTATAAATTTTTTCATTTCCTATTCATTTTTTTCCTGTAGTCTTCTACTGCTGCTTTAATAGCATCTTCTGCAAGTATGCTACAATGTATTTTAACCGGTGGTAGGGCAAGTTCTTCAGCAATTCTTGAATTAGTAATTTTTCCCGCTTCGTCAAGCGTTTTTCCTTTAACCCATTCTGTGACGAGACTGGAACTTGCAATTGCTGATCCACATCCATATGTTTTGAATCGTGCATCTACTATTATACCTTTCTCAACTTTAATTTGTAGCTTCATTACATCCCCGCAAGCAGGCGCCCCCACCATTCCTGTACCAATGGTTTCGTCTATATCAAACTTACCTACGTTACGAGGATTTTCATAATGATCTATCACTTTATCTGAGTAAGCCATTAATTTGGCACCAATACAATTTTACGAACATTAGTGGCAGGATCAATCATTTCTTGCCAATGATATCCAAGAGGTGGTTGTTGTATTACACTTGGTTGTGTGTAGATGACTGGTGGTTGTTCAATAATTACTGGACGATTAGCAATTTCATATCCAATAACACCACCAATTAAGATTGGTGCAACCCATCCACATCCATAACAGCCTCCACGATATCCGTAATGACGGAATCCTTCATGTGCTGAAGCTGTTAATGTGATGAAAGATAATATTAAAAGTAATTTTTTCATACGATTCTCCTTTTGTGTAGTTCGTATAGGTAAGCCACCTCAGTAATTCTGGTGTGAGTGTTTCTGCTCCCAAGTATAATGATGATAGCATTATTTATTTTTGTAACGATACAACCACCTGAAGCTGTGATCCATCCAGTCTTACTAATCTCAAATGGTTTCTTATGTATAATAGGATTAGTATTATTAAAAACTATTTTACGCTTCTTTACTTGTACTTCAACATTAGATTTCTTATCAGCATCAACAATAAAAGGATAGTGTGCTGCAGCTTGAACCAAAGAAACTAATTCAGTCGCTGTAGATACATTTCTCTTATCTAAACCTGTTGGTTCGTATACAAGAGAATGATCCATACCTAGGGAATGAAGCTTCTGATTCATAGCATACACACATACACCAAAACCTCCAGGGTATTGTTCACATAATGTTTGTGCTGCACGATTGTTGGATGAAACCAAAGCTAACTCAAGGAGTTTTCCTCTTGTTAATTGTGATGGTAATCGATCTCTTATTTTAGTTGAGAGTGGTATTACTTCTTCTAAATCTTGATGTGAATCCAAAACAATCATAGACACAATCAATTTACTAATACTAGCAATTGATCTAATCTCATCAGCATTAGCTTGTTCTAAGATTTGGCCTTCACTATTAGATACAATCCACGATTTTGCTGTGATTGGTTGTGCTTGAGCGATACCAATAAAAAAACATAATATAAAAAATAACTTACGTATCAATTTAATACTCCATCAATGATAGTGGAGTATTTATTTGGTCAATTCCACATAAGAAATAAGAACAGCCATCGTTATCACCCATAAGAAAGCAAAAAATCCAAGAATATATTTCATAGGTAATTCTAAAATAAAATCTGCTAAAGACATCGTTTCAACAATTTTATCATTCTGATTTTTGTTGTTTAGAGTATTCTTCATCTTCCTTCTTTATTCTTTCTTCTTGAGCTTGTAGCCATATGAGATGTTCTTTTCTTCGTTCTGCCTGTTTCCGTTTAACAATTTCAGGTTCAAGTTCAGGCCATCTTTGTTTTCTGTCATACGAAACATAAGTCATCATTATTACAACCGTTAACCCCATAACAAGAGCAAACAATCCATAAGACAATTCTTCCATATAATGTTTTATCTTTGCTCTTCTTCTTTCGGCTCTTCTAGCATCTTCTCTTAATTTTCTAGTGAGTAATACCTTTTGTTGGCCACCCATTTCTTTCATCATGTGACTAACATCAGTCCAAAGACCACCTAATTCTGGAGGAGAATCATAAACCAACATCTCACGCAATTCAGTCTGCATTTGTTCTAATTGTTTTTTCATTATAACAAGTTGTAGAGCACGGCGTCCTAGACTTTCATTGCCTTCATATATCTCTTCACGATTTTTACGTTCTTCTTCTTCAATAACTGCTATACATTTATTCATGTTATCAAAGAAATCACCAAGATAATTGGCAAGTTCTTGGTAGATACCAGCAGTCTCACCACCACGTTTGTTTAATTCTATTACACGGTTTTTTTCTTGGATGAATTGATTACGTGCTTCTATAGTTGCTGGTTTATCAGGTGGATGTGCTTTTGAAAACTGCTCGTCAAGGTCCTTGAGGACGGATTTAACCTCCCCAGCGGCACCTTTGATGTCTTTGTATAATTGACATCCTTTTTTGACAGCAGCAACTGCTCCGTTTGCCAAGGCAAACAGCGTTAATGGATCCATTTCCCACCTTGGCTTGATTAAAATTTTAATGGCAAAGATGACAAGGACGGCTTGTGGTCCGAAACGAATTCATATATAATGTTATATTATTATTTATGTGAGGGAATCATTATGAAAGTTCTAGCGTTACGCCTCGTTACAGGTGAAGATCTTCTTGGAGAGTTGGAAAGTGAATCGGAAACTGAATTCGTTATTGAAAATCCAGTAGGGATTACAGTTGTCCGTGGTAAAGATGGTACACCTAATGTGGGATTCTCACCATTTCCATTACACTCCGAACAAAAATCTGGTTCAACTATTGCCTTAGCTAAGAAACATGTAGTATACTCATACACTCCATCAGAAGATTTTGTTTCTAATTACAATCAAATCTTTGGCTCAGGCATCGTTCTTCCACCAACAAAACAACTTATCACAGGTTAATGACAACATTTTACACCAATGTGCAATCAATTGGTAATTCAATCCTATATCGTGGCATCAAAAATGGTGAACGAATCAAAGATAGGATTGATTACTCACCTTCACTTTATCTTCCATCCAGAAACAAAAACGAAACGATATTCAAATCACTAGACGGTGTACCACTCTCTCAAAAGAGATTCAATAGTATTTCAGAAGCCAGAGAGTTCGTTAAGTCGTTCAAAGATGACAAAGGCAAACCAATACCTGGTTCTCCAACTGTTTATGGACAGGAGAGGTATGAGTATGCCTTTATTGCGGATGAACATCCAGAGATGGTGGACTGGGACCAAGACCATGTTTCAATAGCCATCATCGATATTGAGGTTGGTTCTGAAAATGGTTTTCCTGATCCATACGAAGCAAATGAGCCAATCACAGCCATTTGTATTACCTTTCTAAACGGTAAAACATGGGTGTTTGGTTGTGGTGACTATGTTACCCAAGGTGATGAATTATATGTCAAATGTAAGGATGAATGGACTCTCTGTAAGAAGTTTATGTCTTTGTGGAAAGACCAATGTCCTGATGTTCTGACCGGTTGGAATACAAAGTTCTTTGATATACCCTATCTCATCAATCGATTCAATAAAATTCTAGGTGAAAAAGATACCAAGAAGTTATCTCCTTGGGGTTATATCTTTGAAAGAAAGACACTCATTAATGGTAAGCCAATGATTGCCTATGATCTAGTTGGTGTTGGTTGTTTAGATTATATCGAACTCTACAAATGGTATGCTCCTGGCGGAAAGTCACAAGAGTCCTATCGTTTGGATAATATTGCACAAGTTGAACTTGGTGAGGGTAAAATCTCCTATGAAGAGTTTGATAACCTACATGCTTTGTATCGTTTGAATTTTCAAAAGTTTATTGAATATAACATCAAAGACGTTGAATTGATTATCAAACTGGAAGACAAGTTAAAGTTGATTGAATTGGCTTTGACTTTGGCTTATGATACTAAGTCCAACTATGATGATGTGTTCGCACAGACTCGTATGTGGGATGCCTTGACATATTCCTATTTGTTACCTAAAGGCATCATTGTGCCACCAAGGATTGTACAAGAGAAAAATGCAGCCTTTGAAGGTGCTTATGTGAAAGATCCACAAGTTGGCCTACATGATTGGGTTGCTTCATTTGACTTGAACAGTTTGTATCCTCATTTGATGATGCAATATAATATTAGTCCCGAAACTCTAATTCAACCTGAAGACTATTCGGAAGAAATGAGAGAAGTTCTATCACAAGGCGTAACCGTTGATAAGTTATTACTTAAAGAAATCAACACATCAAATTTAAGTAGTTGTACATTAACACCAAATGGTCAATTCTTCCGAACTGACAAGGCTGGTTTCTTACCTGCTATGATGGAAGAGATGTATGAAGACCGTAAGAAGTTTAAGAAATTATATCTTCAAGCCAAACAGGAGTATGAAAATGAAAGAGATGAAACCAAACGATACGAAATCGACAAAAGAATTGCCAGATACAACAACCTACAACTCGCAAAGAAAGTATCACTTAACTCCGCTTACGGTGCTTTGGGAAGCCAGTATTTTAGGTTTTATGACCTACGGATGGCTCTTGCAGTCACTACGGCAGGCCAATTCTCGATTCGTTGGATCGAAGCAAAAATAAACAGTTATGTAAACAAGATACTGGAAACTGATAATGTGGACTATGTTATTGCGAGTGATACTGACTCTATCTATCTCCGTCTTGACGGCTTGGTTAATAAGTTTGTCAGTAAGCCATCTGATGATATTGACAAGACGATCCGATTCATGGATAAAGTCTGTGAGAATAAAATTCAACCTTTTATTGACGAGAGTTATCAGGAGTTGGCAGACTACGTTAAAGCATTTTCACAAAAGATGCAAATGAAACGTGAAGCGTTGTGTAACAAAGGTGTATGGACTGCCAAGAAGCGTTACATTCTGAATGTATACAACAATGAGGGTGTACAGTATCACGAACCACAGATGAAGGTGATGGGTCTTGAGATGATTAAGTCTTCTACACCATCAGCCATTCGTGAGAAGATGAGAGAGATTATTAAGTTGATGATGACTGGTAATGAACAGGACATCCAAGACTTTATTGCCAAGTTCAGAGAAGACTTTAATAAGTTGCCACCTGAAGAGATATCTTTTCCCCGTGGCATGAATGGCTTGGCTACATACTCGGATGCAATGACACTATATAAAAAAGGTACACCAATTCATGTCAAAGGTGCTATTCTATACAATCATAATCTAAAGAAACTGGAACTTACCAAAAAGTATCCGTTGATTCAAGAGGGTGAAAAGATTAAATTCACTTATCTTAAATTACCAAATCCATTCAAAGATACGGTAATTTCATATCCATCTCGGTTACCGGCAGAGTTTGAGCTTGACAAATATGTAGATTATGAGTTACAATTCAACAAAGCTTTTCTTGATCCAATCAAAGTTATTCTAGATTGTATGAAATGGCAAGTAGAAAAAACTAATTCTCTAGAGGACTTCTTCTCATGACTTTTCTAACATTGTTGACAGCACTAGCGTTATCTGGTGTTTCAGCATATTATTCAGTTATCGGTTTGGCTGCAATATTTCCAGGTTCATTCTGGCCTATTATTATAATGGGTTCAGTACTGGAGATGGCCAAACTTGTAACTGTATCTTGGTTGTATCGTAATTGGAAAACATGTCCGTTGTTAATGAAATCTTATTATGTAACAGCTTGTGTTATATTGATGTTGATTACCTCGATGGGTATATTTGGTTATTTGTCTAAGGCACACTTAGAACATTCAGCCGATACTGCACCATTGTCAGATAAAGTTGCAATGTTAGATGAGAAAATTAAAACTGAAAAGGAGAACATGGATGGCAATCGTAAGATTCTCAAACAACTTGATGAGGGAGTGGACCAAGTTATGGCACGATCCTCGGATGAAAAAGGTGCGGACAAAGCAGTCGCCATCCGCAAAGCCCAACAGAAAGACCGTAGCCGCATTAGCCAAGAAATTCAAGAGTCGCAGAGATCCATTAATGTGCTTAACGAAGAAAGAGCACCTCTTAATGTGGCGTTACAGAAGGCAGAATCTGACTTTGGTCCAATCAAGTATGTTGCTGAGTTAGTCTATGGATCTGGTGAGAGAGATTTAATTGACAAGGCGGTTAGGTTGGTCATCATGTTAATTATGACTGTATTTGATCCATTGGCTATACTATTATTAATATCAGCTAACATGACATGGAAAATTAAAGAAGAACCTGAACCTGAAAATCCTGAACAGGAATTTTTTGATAAAGTCGGAGATATATCCAAAAAACTGGATGACGATGCTGTTCAAATTAAGAAAGGTAACTTAGCTACAATTTTAGAGAAGAGTGAGCCAAAGAAAGAACTTAAACCTAAGTATGATTATGATGAACCGTTTGCATTCAAAGAGAAGAATCAAACGGATGGTGGAACATTTTAAAGGATGAAACTATGAGTATATTAGACAAAATTAAAAAGAACAGTAGCATTAAAGATTCAGCCGTTTTGGCCAAATCTAAATTCTTCAATGCAAAAGATATGATTCAAACTGCGGTGCCGATTATCAATGTGGCACTTTCTGGTAAGTTGGACGGTGGTCTAACTCCAGGTCTTACAATGTGGGCAGGTCCATCTAAACATTTTAAGACAGCATTCTCGTTATTGATGGCCAAATCTTATTTGGACAAATATGAAGATGCTGCCTTATTGTTTTATGATAGCGAGTTTGGTACTCCTCAGTCTTATTTTGATTCGTTTGGTATTGACACTAATCGTGTCTTACATACACCACTTACCGATATAGAACAATTAAAATTTGATATCATGTCACAGTTAACGCAATTGGAGCGTGGTGATAAATTGATTATCATTGTAGATTCGATTGGTAACTTAGCATCCAAGAAAGAAGTTGAAGATGCCTTGGCTGAAAAATCTGTGGCTGATATGTCGAGAGCCAAACAAGTTAAATCATTATTCAGAATGGTAACACCACACTTAAATTTAAAAGACATTCCAATGATTGTAGTTAATCATACTTACATGGAAATTGGAATGTTCCCGAAAGCAATTGTTGGTGGTGGTACAGGTTCATACTATTCTGCCGACAACATCTTCATCATTGGTCGCCAACAAGAAAAAGAAGGAACAGAAGTTGTTGGTTACAATTTTATAATCAACGTAGAGAAATCAAGATATGTTAAAGAAAAATCTAAAATACCTGTCACCGTATCTTTTGATGGTGGTATTAGTAAGTGGAGTGGTTTGCTTGACCTTGCTATTGAATCCGGCCATGTGGTTAAGCCATCTAACGGCTGGTATTCCAAAGTAGATGAAGATGGTGTAATTGAAGATAAGAAATATCGTATTAAAGAAACTGATATTAAAGAGTTTTGGTTACCTATACTTAAACAGAAAACATTCCAAGATTTCATCGGAAACAAATACAGCGTAACTTCTGGCAACATTATGAACTATGGTGATGTGGAGGAAACATTTGAAGTAGAAACCATGAATGGAGTCTAACATGATTGAAGGCATAGATTATTGCTTCATTTATCCAAAAGATGAAAATGCAATTGCACATATTAAATTTCTAGCTGGACCGTATACAAATACCACATTCAAATACGGTAAAGTAAAAATAAAAGAGGAACCTGACGGAGCCCATTTACTTTTTGCTTATGATGTGTTAGAATCACCAGTTATGAAGCCAAATAAATTGGAGAAGGATGATGCCTTCAAAAACTACATTGGTGATTTATTGGTAGAGATAATGACTTCCAACATGGAACAGGATATAATTGATGAAACTAGAGCAGACGATATTAAAGAACCTGATTTATAATGATGAATATTTACGAAAAGTATTACCATTTCTAAAAGGTGAATATTTTACAGATAGAACCGAAAGACTGATATTCAATGAAGTACTCTCGTTCACAAACACTTACAATTCTACACCATCGATTGAAGCAGTTGAATTGGCCATCAAAGAGAAACGAAATCTCTCAAATGATGAAGTGGAACTCTCAGAGACTTATCTTAAAGAAATTGTATCAATTAAAGACCAAGAATCCAAACTTCAATGGCTCGTTGACAAAACCGAGTCCTTTGTTCAAGAGAAAGCCATTTACAATGCAGTATTGGGTTCTATTTCAATCTTGGATGGCAAAGACAAAACCCAAGAGAAAGGTGCGATTCCCAAGATATTATCAGACGCTCTGGCGGTAAGTTTTGATAATTCTGTTGGCCACGATTACTTAGAAAACTCGGATGAACGATATGAATTCTACCACAGAAAAGAAGAACGAATCCCATTTGACCTCGAATACTTTAACAAAATCACCAAGGGTGGCCTTCCTGCCAAGACACTTAACATTGCATTGGCTGGGACTGGTGTGGGTAAGTCTTTGTTTATGTGTCATGTTGCCGCTGGCTGTATGTCTCAGGGTAAGAATGTATTGTATATCACTATGGAAATGGCTGAGGAACGCATTGCTGAAAGGATAGATGCGAATCTACTAGACACAACTGTTGACTCTCTGGTTGAATTACCAAAAGAAATGTTCGATAGAAAGATAGCCAGACTCCGTGAAAAGACCACAGGTAAGTTAATCATCAAAGAGTATCCTACCGCATCAGCATCCTCTATACATTTTAGGACTCTATTAAATGAACTTAATCTCAAAAAGTCTTTTGTTCCTGATATTATCTTCATTGATTATCTTAACATTTGTTGTTCTGCAAGAATCAAAGCTTCAGCCAACGTCAATTCTTATACCTATGTTAAAGCCATTGCAGAAGAATTGCGAGGTCTTGCTGTTGAATTCGGAGTACCAATTGTTAGTGCAACACAAACAACAAGGTCAGGTTTTGGTTCTTCAGACCCCGGACTCGAAGACACAAGTGAGTCTTTTGGTTTGCCCGCTACAGCTGATTTGATGTTTGCTTTGATATCATCTGAAGAGCTAGAATCGGTTGGCCAAATCATGGTGAAACAATTGAAGAATAGATATAATGATCCAACATATTTCAAAAGATTTACTTTGGGTATTGATAGATCAAAGATGAAACTATTTGACATAGCACAGTCTGAACAAGAAAACATTGTTGATTCTGGCCAAGATAAACCACTTAATACATTTGGTATGCGTGAAAAGAAATTTGATGGATTTAAAGTATGAATTTAACTAAAGATGAGGCTCTAGTTTGTGCCAAAGCCTTTGAAGACTATTTTGGTAATTTTGACCGAATAGACCAATACATGAAAGACCAAAAGTTAAATTCTTTGGCTGACCTTTCTACGAACCCATTGTTTCCAATTGAAGATGATTTGTTTTCGGATTTCTCGATGCATCCTAATGATATGGATATTGATGTGTGTGAGATTAATCCTGATACTTGGGAAACTTTGTTGAACATTACCTCATCACATGTTAATATTGCACCTGTTGGTCGTAATGTGAAGTTGGCTGTGAAAGAAAAGAACACCGATAAAGTTCTTGGATTCATCCGCCTTGGGTCTCCTGTGATTAATTGTAAACCACGTAACGATATGCTTGGCCAAGTCTTTACACAACAACCTGAGTGGGGTAAACGATTTAATGGTTCTACTATGATGGGTTTTGTTATTGTGCCATCACAACCATTTGGTTTCAATTATCTTGGTGGTAAACTTTTGGCTGCCATTTGTTGTTCACATAAAGTCCGTGAGATTGTAAATGCCAAATATAACATGAACCTATGTTTGTTTGAAACAACCAGTCTATATGGTTCTTCTAAACAAGTATCACAGTATGATGGTATGAAACCATATATTAGATACAAAGGTCTTACAGATTCCGATTTCTTACCAATGATGCATGGCAAACCATATTCTGAACTAAGAGACTTTGTGGAATCTAAAGTTGGTAAGATTGTTGAAGATGATATCTCAAGTAAGAAATTAAAAATTTCTATGAAGATTATTTCTATGACCAAGGCTGCACTTAAAGGTCATCCAGAAGCGGTTGCGTTTCAATCTACTATTGATAATGCTAAAAAGTTGACAGAACAGAAACGTTATTATGTTTCCAACTATGGTTTTAGTAACTATATTGACTACATTTGTTGCCGAACTGATACACTCATTAAAGATAAAGAGAACTATGATAAGTTTGAATTGGAAAATGTAGTAAAATGGTGGAAGACTAAAGCAAGTAATCGTTATGAGTCTCTCAAGACTGATGGCAGATTAAGGTCTGAGTTGGAGGTTTGGACTTCTGGAAAGGAGATCCAAATCATCAGATAAATAGTTCATTATTAGGGAGATTTCAATGGGTGTATTATCAGCAGCAGACTTTTTTAAAGAACCAACAGGTTCTAGGCCTGACCGCAAAATGATTATTTTAAACAAATATAAAAATGAAGAAGCATTTGAAATGTCAAGTGGTTCTCCTGTTGTGTTTAAATTTGAAAAATCTGTCTATGATAAAATAGCAGCACTAATTCCTGGCGATAACAAGGGTTATAATTCTATTGTCTTAAAAGATAAAAAAAATAAATCATATAACTTAAATAAAATATCCAAGAGTAAAGAACTTGGAGGCGGCGGTGGTTCTGGTGCTGGTGCAGAGAATACCAAGATGAATGAATCTTCTGTCTGTTTATGGTGTGCTGTATATAAAGAATATGGTGTAGCTGATAAAAATGCAGTCGTAAAATATTATAAAGATGTTAAGAATCTTTATGTTGTAGACGAATCGGATAAAAACATGATTTCACAAACAGATGAAGCATGGTTAAAACACTATGAAAGGTGCGCTGCATTTTTAGTAAATGGACTATTCAAATCAGACGATTACATTTTTCACCGTGGTTCTGAACTTGTTGATATGATTAATAAAAAGTTTGCTGAACTCAACAAAAAAATGGAAATTCCTTTTGCTAATATAAACAAATGGTCGCCAGCCGATATTTGGGTTATCAGAAAAGGTTTTAAATTTGATATTTCGGAATGTCAAACATTAGATTGTTTGAATCGTGATTTATTAAATGCTTTGAAAGATAGAAATCTGATTGGTATTTCATTGAAGAAGACGATGAATAGTATCCATCAAACAAATTATAACGTAGGTGAAAAAAGAGCACCTATGGTCTGGAATGGATTCAGAGTTAAAGCTGAAAAGAAAGATTCAAATATACTCTCATCAAAAGACGTTTATGTTTATGGTAAAGGTGAAGATGAGATTGAAATGCAATTACGTTCTTTTGCAGAGTTATCTGGATGGCAGGGTGAACTAATTGGTTCTGTGGCCAAATATGGAAAGATAGCATATGGACCAATCAATTTAATTTTGAAAGATTTAAGTTTGTCAGAATTACCAAATCAACAATCAATCATTGGATTAGCTAGATCTAAAGATGAAAAATTAATTAAAGAGTTATATAAAACTTTTTCCAAATATGCTGAACCTGGAATGTCTGAAGAATCGTTCATATCAGCTTGTCAGTCTAAAGAAACATCTTCAGATAAAATTTACTCAAAGTACTTGGGTGTTAAGTTGATTGATATACTTATGTCAACAACTGAGAAGAATAGAAACTCATTCGTACAAGGTGCTCTGGGTTATGCTCTTTCAAACACAAAAAATAGTGCTCCATTTATTAAGGTATCATAATGGCTTTATCACAATTTGACAAAATCTTAAAAGAATACCGTGATTCAGATAATGATTACGGTTTCTCTGCCGTATCTGAAGAAGAATACAATGCAGCCATCAACAAGGCTGTAACAGCAGATGACTATAAAGAAAGACTGGAAAGGGTAGAGAAGATAATCATACCGTTTTTGACCAAGTTACATTCTACTGGAGACAAAGAATACATATATTGGCCAAACAGAGTTCCTGCTCTTGAGGAACAAATACAAAGGATACTTGAATTAACTAGAGGATAATTATGACTAATGCTACGGTGATTATACCGACCACAGGGGCACCTACGGTTCGGAATGCAATTGAATCTGTATTGAATCAAACTGAACCGACTACATGTTATCTTGTATGTGACGGTAAACAGTTCTCAGGAGCTACCAAAATTATAGCGGATGATTACCTTGGTAATCCAAACTTTAAGGTAGCATATTTACCTATTAATGTTGGAGCTAATGGATTTTACGGACACCGTATATATGCAGCTTTTACTCACCTAATTGAGACTGAATTTGTGGGATATTTGGATCAGGATTGTTGGCTAGAAAATAACCACATAGAAAGTTCAATAGAAACAATACGTTCTAGAGGTCTTGCTTGGTCATATTCTCTGAGAAAAATATGTGGTAAACTTGGTGATTATATTTGTAATGATGACTGTGAGTCTCTTGGTAAGTGGAAAACATATCATGGTATTAATCATGTAGATACAAATTCTTATTGCCTTCGGACTCATATTGCAGTAAAATTAGCATCTGTATGGCATGGTGGTTGGGGCCAAGATAGAGCATTCTATTCCGTTCTTGTTCAGAATGTTGACAACTATGGATGTACGGGTGAATATACAGTTAATTATCGAGTAGATGGTAATGCTGGTTCCGTGAACGCAGAGTTCTTTCAAAACGGAAACAAAATAATGAATGAAAAATATAATGGAGAATTCCCTTGGAAAAAGAAAATGACATCGTAATTGGTTTTATAACAGGTTATAAATTTGAAAAAATTGCACCTTGGGTAAATTCACTTCTACAATCTGGCTTTCAAGGCCAGAAATGGATGATATGTTATAATATTGAACAGGAAGTAATAGACAAATTAAAGAGTCTAGGATTCAATGTTCATAATTTTATAGTTGAGGGACAATTCAACATTGTCAATATTCGATTCTTGCACATTTGGCAATTACTCAAAACACTTCCAGAAAAACCAAGATACATTATTAATACTGATGTAGCCGATGTTATATTTCAAAGTGATCCGTCTATCTGGTTGGAAGCAAACTTAAAAGATAAAAA
>Ga0209084_1002782_pt1 | contig 13274 bp, 11 predicted proteins | sample C_130820_MF_Meta_FD_187309 | JGI IMG/M metagenome (GOLD analysis project Ga0209084, IMG submission 187309) | Freshwater microbial communities from Lake Croche, Canada to study carbon cycling - C_130820_MF_MetaG (SPAdes) (version 2) | ecosystem: Environmental > Aquatic > Freshwater > Lake... | reverse complement strand
CATTATTGATGGCGTTGCGCAAGTGATGCGCACACAAACGGGCGGTATCGGCGGGGCGTTTGCTTGGCCGGCTTTACTTCGAAAACTCGACCGCTTAGATACCAGTTACCGCGATTAAACAAACGCTTTTTGAAAGAATAAAAATGAATACTCACGATGCGACCCACACAAATTTTGACTACATCGTCATCGGCGGCGGCGCTGCAGGATGCGTTGTCGCAAGCCGCCTGAGCGAAGACGCCAGCGTGCGCGTTTGCCTGTTAGAAGCAGGTGGGCCGGACGACTCCGTACTGATCCACGCTCCCATGGGGTTTGCTATCAGCGCGCCTTTGAAAATTCACAACTGGGGGTATGAGACCACGCCGCAAGCGGGCTTCAATGGCCGAAAAGGCTACCAACCGCGCGGCAAAGTCATGGGTGGAAGCACATCGATCAACGCGATGGTCTACACCCGGGGCCACCGCTCTGACTATGACCACTGGGCCAGTTTAGGAAACCCGGGTTGGAATTACGACGCGGTGCTTCCTTATTTCAAAAAATCAGAAAACAACTTGTGTTTTGGTGCGGACGCGTACCGCGGAGTTGGCGGGCCGCTGCCTGTGAGCTACCTGCGCAGCCCCAGCCCCTTGAACGGTATTTTTCTTAAAGCGTGTGAGCAAACTGGCCTCGCGCAAACCAAAGATTACAACGGCGAGCAGCAACTCGGCGTCGGACCAACACAGGCGATGCAAGACGGCGGTGAGCGCTGGAGTGCGGCCAAGTCCTTCATCACGCCCCACCTCAACCGCCCCAACCTCACCGTCATCACACGCGCCCATACCCAAAAAATACTTTTGGAAAACAAGCGCGCAATCGGGGTCGAGTATGTGCATAACGGTCAGCTGCACAAGGCACACGCCAACAAAGAGGTTGTCCTCAGCGCCGGCGCCTTTGGTTCGCCACAGTTGTTAATGCTCTCCGGTATTGGCCCGCAGGCACACCTTGAAACACACAACATCACCACCCTGCACACACTCCCAGGCGTTGGACAAAACTTGCAAGACCATGTGACAACGGTGTTGATTCAACGCACACCCAAGCCCACGCTGGCATTAGGCGTTTCTTTGCGCGGTAGTTGGATTCTGTTGAAGTCTATTTTTGAGTGGCGTAATAAACGCACCGGCTGGGTCACTTCCAACGTTGCCGAGACGCAAGGCTTTCTCAAAACCGAAAGCAGCGCAGAAAAACCAGACATCCAACTCGCGTTGTGTACGGGCATTGTTGATGACCACAACCGCAAAATGCACCTGGGTCACGGATATACCTTGCACGTGACCTTGTGCCGGCCCAAAAGCAGAGGCTCAGTCACGCTGCAAAGCAAGAAAGCCGACGATGCCCCGCTGATTGACCCTGGCTTTTTTCAACACCCCGATGATTTAGCGACCTTAGTCAAAGGCACACAAATCGGTCTCGACATTTTGAATGCGCCCGCACTCGATGACTGCCGCGGAGAGATGCTCTACCCGGTGGAGCGAAACAATCCTAAACAAATTGAGCAATTCCTGCGCGACCACTCAGACACCGAATACCATCCTTGCGGTACCTGCAAAATGGGGCCACATAGCGACCCCATGGCGGTCGTTGATGCAGAACTGAAGGTGCACGGCATCCAAGGTTTGCGCGTTGTAGACACCTCCATCATGCCGACCCTCACGGGCGGAAACACGACGGCTCCGACCATCATGATTGCAGAAAAAGCAGCAGCGATGATGCGCGCAAACGGATAAGGTAATTTAGGCGTTAAAGCCCTCGAGAGGTGAGCGGTTTTTGACGCCAGGCCAACGCGCTTCCTAACCAAAGCGCAAGCGCGGAGACGAGCAATCCGCGCTCAAGGCCGCCCTCGCCGTCCGCAATCCAACCTACCATCGTGGGCCCCACTATTTGACCCGCAGCAAACACAATCGTGAATGCGCTAATGCCTTTAGCCCACGCACTCTGCGGTAAATTGTGGCGAACCAAAGCGGTAGTTGACGCAACAATCGATAAAAACACACCGCCAAACAAAGCGCCTGAGATCAAAAGGAGCAAAAAGTTTTGCGTTAGAGCAGGTAAAACAATGGCACCGCCCAATAGGCCGTTAAGCAAGGCCATGGCACCGCCGCCGTGGTGGCGATCTAACAACCCAGCCCAGATACGCGAAGAGGCCATGACAGCAACTCCAAGCAAACCGTAAAAAACCATCACAGCCAAAGGACTTGCGCCTTGGTTACGCAAAAGAGCGACGACAAACGTCATATAGCCGATATAACCCACACCGAACATGCCGTACCCGTACAAAGCAAAGCTAAAAGGTTTCCAAGAGAAAGAACTGCGTTCTTGACTTTGCACTTGTGCGGGCACATCCCACTGCGCCATCACACGCGCAGGCCATCGCAGCAAAAGGGTTCCGGCTATACAAACACCAGACAAGGCCCACCACGCAAAGCGCCAACCATGCAATTGCGTTTGCGCCAACTCCAGCACCCAGGGCACGAGAACCGCAGACAACGCAATCCCCAAACCCGTTCCGCCGTAATACAAACCTAAAAGCAAGCCGGCTTGCGCAGGCGCACGGGCGCCCAAGCGTGCAGCCATCAAACCGCCAGCAACAAACACCACCGCACTGGACACTCCGGCCAACAAGCGCTGCAAGAGCAACACATTCGCATCGGTAAAAAAACCACTCAAACCCATAAAAAGTGCGGCGAGCAAAGAGCCCGACCACAATAAAACAGAGGGGCCTACGCGATGCAATAAGCGCGGGGTAGCAAGCGCGCCGATAAGGTATCCGACCGCATTGGCGGTGTTCATCGCCCCAGCGAGCGTGTACGTCCAACCCAAATCATCGCGCATGGCAGGCAGCAGCAGGCCATAGGCAAAGCGCGTAACGCCCAGAGAAATAGCGGCCCCCACGGACAACGCCAAAGCCAATCGGATCCAATGCACAGATGATGGTTGCATCAAAAAACTTATAAGGTGCGGGAACGCTTCCAGCGCTTTAACAACAAAGCATTCGCCATCACGCTGACGGAGCTCAGCGCCATCGCGCTACCGGCCAACACCGGATTGAGATAACCAAAGGCCGCAAGTGGAATGCCCGCTGCGTTGTAGAAAAAAGCCCAGAATAAATTTTGTCGAATTTTGGCAACTGTTCTGCTGGAAATATCCAGCGCCGCCGACACCAACCGTGGGTCACCCCGCATCAACGTAATGCCCGCAGCCTGCATGGCGACGTCCGCGCTAGCGCCACCCCCATTGGCCATGGCCATACCCACATCGGCCGCAGCCAGCGCGGGGGCATCATTGACCCCATCGCCGACCATCGCCACCGTCAAACGCTGACCGTTCGAGCCAGACTTCAAAGCCAGCACACGAGCCGCTTTGTCTGCCGGCAACACCTCCGCTATCACCTCGTCGCTATCGGGCGCCGTATTCAGCCCCAAGCGGCTCGCCATGGCACGGGCTGCGCCCCAGTTGTCACCAGAAATAATGACGGTACGTATGCCTTGAGCTCGCAGTTCAGCGATCGCCTCTTTTGCGCCAGGCTTGGGTTCATCCGCAAAGGCCATGAGTCCAAGAAGTTGCCATTCTCCGGACACTTGTTGCGCCAAGGCGGAAACACTGGCGCCCTCGTTTTCAAAGACTTTGGCTTGCGCCTCAAACTCTGCGGGTATGGCGCACTGCGCATCGAGTTCTTGCATCCATCGCAGACTTCCCAATGCAAACACCTGGCCATCAATCTCGCCCACGGTTCCACGGCCCGCTACTGCACGGACATTCAAAGGAGAGCCCCATGCCACGCCTTGTTGTTTTGCGTGGTCAACCACCGCCAACGCCAAAGGATGCGCACTGCCACTTTGCAAAGAAGCACAAGCCGGTAAAAGTGAGAGGTCTATTGCCTGTGGACCTGCTTTGTTTAAAGCGCTGAGGGCCCGCAAAGCGACAAGCCGAGGCTTACCAAGGGTCAAGGTGCCGGTTTTGTCAAAAGCCACCACCGTGACCTTGTGCGCCAACTCAAGGGCTTGCGCGTCTTTAATCAAAATGCCGTGTTTTGCAGCCACACCGGTTCCCGCCATGATGGCTGCTGGTGTTGCCAATCCCAGGGCACACGGACAAGCAATGACAAGCACGGCTACCGCATGAATGAGCGAGACCTCAAACGCATGGCCGCTGAGCCACCACGCAAGCATGGTTCCAATAGCAATCACCAAAACCACTGGAACAAAGACGGCACTCACCTGATCAACCAATCGTTGGATGGGGGCCTTCGCAGCCTGCGCATCTTCGACCAAGCGAATCAACTGGGAGAGCATGGTCTGCGCTCCAACGGCGTCCACACGCACTAAAACCCTGCCTTCTCCATTGATGGAGCCGCCCGTCACGCGCGCTCCAACCGGTTTACTCACTGGCAGTGATTCGCCGGTCAACATGGACTCATCGACCTGAGTTTGGCCCTCACACACGATGCCATCGGCGGAGAATCGTTCACCCGACTTCACCACCACCACATCACCCACAAGAACCTCTGCAATCGGAACATCAAACTCACCATCGGCCCCAAGCACATGCGCTTGCTCGGGACGCAACGCATGCAAGGCACGAATGGCAGAAGTGGTTTGGCGCTTGGCCCGCGCTTCCAACCATTTGCCCAAGAGCACCAAGGTGATCACCACGGCTGAGCTCTCAAAATACAAATGCACCATCGCACCGGGCGCAGCGCTCAACCACAGCCAAACCGACAAAGCCCAGCCTGCGCTCGTACCCAATGACACAAGCAAGTCCATATTGCCGGCTCTGTTTTTAACAGCATGCCAAGCGGCCACATAAAAGCGCCAACCTAAAACAAATTGCACAGGGGTAGCCAATAAGAACTGCCACACCGGCGACAACATCCAATGCGCGCCCCATGCTTGGGCGACCATAGGTAAAACCAAAGGCACGGAGAGGGCTAGACCCCAAGCTACAGGCCCGAACCCCGCCCATGCGGAGGCATCTTGGGCATCGATTGCAGCCTCCGCAGCCCTGGGTTCATAACCGGCATTGCGCACAGCACGGCGCAATAGCGCCTCCATGTGAGGTTGATTCTGCGCACTGGCAACGAAATGAATCCGGGCAGACTCGGTCGCCAAATTCACACTGGCATCTTGGACGCCCTCGACCCGCTTCAATACTTTTTCAACACGCCCTACGCAGGAGGCACAGGTCATTCCCCCAATACCGATATCTAAGGATGATTGCGCGAAGTTTTCAATAGAGGTCATCGCGACACCTTACTCCACTTAGGCTGCCAATGTTACCGGTAGCTGGTTCAAGGACGCTTCACCACCCAAAGCCTCGATCAAGGCAGGAAGCATGCGGGATAACTCACCCGTAGCAATCGACACATCGGCATCGAAATTGTCGTCAGCGCGGTCACTCGCGGTCATCGGGGCATCTTCTAAAACCACGTCTAAAAAAGCCATCTTTTTCAGGGTAAGGGACTCTGTCAAAACAAAGGAAATGCGGTCATTCCAAGTCAAGGCCAAGCGGGTGGGGACTTTACCGTCAGCAATATGCTGGGACACCTCGTCGGTATCCAAGGGGTGGCGGGTGTAGCGTACGACGGCTTTGGATTCATCGGCGGCTTTGAGCTCACACTCTCTGTCCACACTAAAACCTGCAGGCGCTTCTTTGCTTCCAAGCCAATGGGCCATCGATGCAGCAGGCGATGCCTGGGTATGAATCAAAGTCACCGCAAAACCCTCGATGGCCTTGACCAAGCAGGTCAAAACCTCATCAGCCTTGGCATGGCTCCCCGCATCCAAGACCATCCACTGGTCTTTGGGGCTCATCCAAACAGTGACAGTGCTTTGCTTGCTAAAAGCCATCGGCAGCAAAGACAATCGGGCATCGTCAGCCAACGTGCGCTGTTCTTTTTTGCCCGGTTTGCGCCCCGTCGACTCCTCTATCTGCTCTACCTGACTTAGGACTTTGCGCTTGATCACAGAACCAGGAACGGTCTTTACTTCTATTGCCAACTTCAGCACCCACTGACCACCGACGACTTCCACCAAATCACCATGGGCTTGGCCTCGGGGCTCTACCCATCCCACAGATTTTTCTTGCGACGCGCCACACTCATTAAACCGATGGGACTCCAAGGCCTTTTCTAACGCCGCCCGGCTGGCCGTCCAAGGAGAAACAAGCCGGTAAACCATTGCATTTTTATCAGCACGGTTTGCTGGCTGACCGCCGCCGGGCCGCCGGCAGCGCCACTGCTGGCCGCCACCTCAAAAAACATCAGGGGCGTTCGGCCCTCGGTGCGGATGATTTCCAGCGTCAGGCCTTCGATTTTTTGCGCCTCAACCCAGGCCGCCGTGTTGCGCATCACCGTGTCGATGTAGCCGTGCTTGGCCCAGTCGGCATCGAACATCGGTGATTTGGCCGGGATGCCAATGTAGTCGGTCAGCTGCGGCACGATCTGCTCGTCCCAAGCGCGGCTGACTTGATTTAGGGCCTGCGCGGCGTTGAGGGCGGATGGGGGAACTCTGGCATTCATGGCGATCTCCTTGGGGGCTGGGGCAAAACCAGCCAGCATCATGCCACGGCCGCCAGCAGGCGGGCGCGGTAAGCGGTGATGCGCATCTGCAAGCCGGGCCGGGCGGCCGAGCGCACCAGCGCCGCCAGATCGGCATCGCGGCGGTCAGTGCGGGTGGCGCTTCGAATGGCGCGCGCTGTGGCGGCGTCTGGGCGTGGCGCTGCCAGCTCAGCAGCGGTGTCGCCCAGTTGCGTGGCCAGCCCGAGCGCCAGGGCCTCCGGCGCATCAAGCTCTCCGCCTTCGAGCACCAGTGCTCGCGCGGCATCCACGCCAATGCGCTCGGCCAGGCGCCGGGTGCCCAACACAATGCCAAATTGCGCACCAGGAAAGCGCAGGGTGGTATCTGGGTGAACCAAGCGCTGCTCGCACGCCGCGAACAGATCAGCGCCGGCACCCCAGGTGCGGCCATGGGCCAGCGCCACGGTCCGAATGGGCGCATGCCACAGCAGCGCCAGCAGGGTCTCGATGCGCACCAGTCGCAGCAGCAGGTCGCCATCCGAGAGCGTGGCCAGGTCAGTCAAATCAAGCCCGGTGCAAAAATGTCGTCCATCCCCCCGCAGCACCAGGGTGTGCACCGCCGGGTCGGCCATGGCAGCCTCAGCCGCACTGATCAGCGCCTCCACCAGGTCGGGGCCCAGGGCATTACCGCGCTCGGGGCGCTGCAGCGTGAGCGTGGTGACACCCGCTTGGTGCTCGGTGCTCAGCATGTGGCGCGGACCGCAGCCGAGCGGTCCCACAGGTTGGGCAACTGCGTGTTGTCGTAGCCCGACACGAACGGCAGTGTGGCGCCGGTGGCGTCCAGCCGATGGCGGCGCACGGCGCCAATATTGGCGCCATAGACATGGATGCTGATAGCAGGCGCAGCGCCGCCGGCGTGGCTGACGCGGTGCCAGTCACCCACGCGGGGTGACACGGCCTCGATGTCGCCGCGCTGCATCAGGTGCTGTCCACCCGTGGCCACCGGTTGGCCGGCCTGCAAGGTGAACTCTTCGCAACGCTCGGCCCCGCGCAAGATGCCCACCAGTCCCCACACCGTGTGGTCGTGCACGGGCGTGCCATGCCCAGGGCCCCAGACGAAGCTGACCACACAAAAGCGCTCCAGCGGATCGCAGTGCAACAGGTACTGCGCATAGCGGTCAGGCCGAACCGCGGCAAAGGCCTCGGGCAACCAGTCGTCCTGCGCCAGCAGGCGTGCCAGCAGCGGGCGGCCCTCGGCCAGCAGTCGGGCCTCGTCTTGCGTCGCCCCCACCAGGGCCGTCAACCCGGTGACCAGCTCGCGCAGAGGTGCTATTGGATCAGCCAGCTGAGTTTGTTGAGTTTGCGGCCCGCTCATGGCTGACCTTCTGCGAGCTGGCGGCCGAATGCCGTTGAGGCCAAACGCATCACCAACGTCATGGTTTGAGCAAAGGTCACCGGCGTTTTCACGTGACGAAATAGTTGCATACAGGACTCCTCTAGATGCACCGGTCAACGGCGCTGCCAAACTACGATGTTGCCACTCGAAAGGACAGCCGTGCCATTCTGAGATGGCCCTCAAGTGTATGGCGCTGAACTGGCGGCGTGTGCGAAATCCCAGTTGCGTCCAGGCGCTGCCGCCAGCAGGGATTGCGTGTAGGCGTGACGCGGTTGGCCCAGTACCTGGGCGGTCGCGCCGAACTCGACCAGGCGGCCCTGATGCATCACCGCGACTTGGTCGCAGATCTGCGCCGCCACGCGAAGGTCATGGGTGATGAACAGCACCGCCAGGTTCAGGCGCGCACGGATGTTATCCAACAGTTCCAACACCTGCTTTTGCACAGACACATCGAGTGCGGACACGGCTTCGTCTGCGATCAGCACCTCGGGTTCCATGGCCAGAGCGCGGGCGATACAGATGCGCTGGCGTTGACCGCCGGAGAATTCGTGTGGGAACCGCTGCAGCGCCTGTGGGTCCAGACGCACCAATTCCATGAGTCGGCGCGCCCGACCCAAAGCGTCGTCACGTGACACGCCGTAATACATCGGTCCCTCCACCATCGACTGCTCGACAGTGCGCCGTGGATTGAGCGAGCGGTACGGGTCCTGAAAGACGATCTGAATACGGTGACGGTTCGGTCGCAGCACGCGGCGCGAGGCTTGTCCAATCTCCTGGTCGCCTAACCAGACCTGACCGCCGCTCGGGTCGATCAGGCGCGCTACGCAGCGCGCTACCGTGGACTTGCCGGAGCCTGATTCGCCGACGATGCCCACCGTCTGCCCGCGGGCGATGGCGATGCTGACGTCGCTCACCGCATGTACGGTTCGATTCCTCTGGAACAGCCCGCTGGACGTGTAGGTCTTATGCAGGTTATTGATGCGCAGAACCAATTCGCCGCTCTTGTTGACCTCTCTATGCGCTGGCCGTAGCGATGGAACCGAACCGATCAACATGCGGGTGTAAGGATGGCACGGGGCACCGAGTAGCTGCCTTGTCGGGCCCGATTCGACCAGCTCACCCAGGCGAAGCACGGCCACCTGGTCGGCGATCTCGGCAACCACCCCAAAATCGTGCGTGATGAACAGAACACCCGTTCCATGGCTAAGCTGCAGTTCCTTGATCAGTTTGAGGATCTGCGACTGCGTGGTCACGTCCAGGGCTGTGGTGGGTTCATCAGCGATCAGGAGGGCGGGATCGAGGATGAGTGCCATGGCAATCATGATCCGCTGGCGCTGTCCACCTGACAACTGGTGCGGGTAGGCCGTGTACATGCGCGGCGGGTCAGGCAATTGCACCTGCTCCAGCGCGCGCAACACCTTGCGTTGACGTTCGTTACTCGGTAGGCGGGTGTGCTTGCGCAGGACCTCGTCGATCTGCCGGCCACAGGTGATGACCGGGTTAAGGGCCGTCATTGGCTCCTGGAAGATCATTGACATGCGCACACAACGCGCGGCGCGCAGCCAGTCGGGGCTGGCCTGAAGGACATCGGTACCGGCCAGCAAGATCTGGCCCGCATCGGCCCGCAGACCCTTGGGCAGCAGGCCCATCACCGCCTGAGCGATGACCGATTTGCCGGATCCGGATTCACCCACCAGGCAGACCAGCTCACCGGGGCGCACCGTGAGGTTGGCATCGGTCACCGCATGGCTACGGTCAGCTCCTGGCGGTAGGGCGATCCGCAAACCGCGCAGCGCCAGAGCTGGAGGATTATTGGGGGAGCGCATGGACATGCGCGGTCAGAGGTTCTTGTGCATCTTCGGATCCAGCGCATCCCGTAAGCCGTCGCCCAGCACATTGACCGCCAGCACCGTCAGGGCCAGGAAGATGCTGGGGTAAAAAATGTTGTGGGGATGTACGCGAAACAGGGCTCGGCCTTCTGCAATGATATTGCCCCAGCTCGGTATCTCGGGGGGAATACCGATGCCTAGAAAAGAGAGGGCAGCCTCAGACAGCATGGCCGCTGCGCACAGGAACGTGCCTTGCACGATCAATGGCGCCACTGTGTTGGGCAATACATGGCGGATCAGTAGCCATACTGTGGGCGCACCCAGCGACTCAGCGGCTTCCACATAGGGCTCCTCGCGCACGGACAGCACAACCGAGCGGACCAGTCTCACCACACGGGGAATGTCTGGCACCACAATAGCTAGGATCACAGTCAGCATGCCGCCTTTCCAGATCGCCACCAGTGTGATCGCCAGTAGGATCCCAGGGATAGCCATCAGCGCGTCCATGACGCGCATCACCGGCCCGTCAAGGTGCCGGAAAAACCCCGCGAGCAAGCCGATCACAAGGCCGATGGTCAGGCTGATCATCGCCACTGCGGCGCCGATCACCAGCGACACCCGAGTCCCGTAGAGCACGCGGCTGAAGACATCACGGCCCAGGTTGTCGGTGCCGAAATATGCGGTATGGTCCACCGCGCTGCCGTCGTCAAGGGTGATGGACAACAGCTCGCCGGGCTTGAGGTTACGTGCAGAGACATCAATCAGTGCCGGATCCACGGTGCCGAGCCAGGGTGCCAGGACAGCCACCAGCAGCATCAGCGCGAGAATGGCGGTGCCCGCCATTACCCGTCGGTTGCGCAGGGCCTTGTTCCAAAGCGATGGCCGAGCTGCTATTGGCGCTTGCATTGCCAGCGTCTGGGCTTGCACATCATTTTCGGGGGCTATCAATACCGGATCCTCGGGTCAAGAAACGCGTAACCAATGTCCACTAGGAGGTTGACCATCACATAGGCCACCGAAAAAAGCACGATCAACGCCTGAATAACGGGGAAGTCGCGCGACAGCACAGCCTCCACGGTCAGCCGCCCCAAGCCAGGAATGGCGAACACACTCTCGGTCACGACGGCGCCACCAATCAGTAACCCTATTCCGATGCCGATGATGGTCAGGATCGGTACGGCTGCGTTGCGCAGCGCGTGGCGCACCAGCACCTCGGCCTCGGTCAGACCCTTGGCCCGCGCGGTGCGAATGTAATCCTCATTGAGAACCTCCAGCACGCTGGTACGGGTGATCCTGGCAATCAGCGCAATGTAGACCACGGCCAGCGCAGACGCGGGCAGGATAATGCGCGCTAAGAAGGGGCCCAGTCCGTCAGCGATTCGTGTGTAGCCTTGAACAGGCAACCATTCGAGTTGGATGGCGAACACATACATCAACGCGTAACCCAGCACGAAACCGGGCACCGAGAAGCCCAACACCGACAGGCCCATCACCATATCGTCAATCCGGCGTCCCTGTCGGAACGCCGCCAGCACGCCCAAAGGCACTGCGGCAACAATCGAAATCATCAGGGCGCATGCCCCAAGAGCCAGTGTTGGTTCGATGCGTTGGAGGACCAAGTCCATCACTGGTAACTTGAAGAAATAACTCTCCCCAAAATCACCTCGGACTACATGGCTTATCCAAATGACAAACTGGCGGGCCAGCGTCTGGTCAAGTCCGAGCCGTTGCCGGATTTCTGCAACCTGCTCGGTGGTCGCCGTCTCGCCGGCAATGATGGCCGCTGGGTCACCAGGAACCATCCGCAGCACCAAAAAGGCGAAAGCGGCAACCAACAGCAGCACCGGCATCAGAGCCAGCATGCGGCGAATAATAAAAGACAGCATGTCGCGTGGCGCGGCAGCGGACCTCTGAGCTGTCGCCCTGGGCTACTTTTTCTTCACCCCATAAAATAGCGTGAGAGGCTGCTTGAAGGTCGGCTCCAGCTTGATGCTGCGGGCGCTGACAGCCGCATACTCACCCAAAGGGATCACGGTCACGATCTCGGCATTGCGCTCCTGCATTTCACGCGCCAGGCCCTTTTTTGCCGCCGGATCGCTGGTTCTGGCGAAGGCGTCGCGCATCTGCTCCATCTTGTCGTCGCAGGGCCAGCCAAGGAAGGATGTCTTGCAGTTGGTGTTGAAGCTGCCGCGGTCAATCGGGTTTTGCGCGTCGTTCAGGTCCAGCGAGGACATGTAGGCGCTCCAGCCACCTTCGCTGGGTTTTTCCTTTTTGCGCAAACGCATCGTCAATGACTGCCAATCCGATGGTGCGAGTTCAACTTTGAAACCGGCACGCTCGAGCTGTTGCTTAGCCAGGGGCCCGAGGTTGTTGAGCACCGGCAGGTCAGTGGTGTGGGGCAACAGGATAGGTGTACCGTCATAGCCGGCTTCCTTGAGTAGGGCGGCTGCACGCTTGGCGTCGCCGCGGACCATGGCGCCCATGCCAGCGTCGGTATAGAAGGGTGAGTTGCAGGCGTAGGTGGAATAGCACACCTTGTAATTGCGGGCGTCACCCACCATGCCTTTGAGGATCTGCTCCTGATTCAATGCGATCATGGCAGCTTGGCGGATCTTCGGGTTGTCAAACGGGGGGTTAACCCAATTGGGGCGCAGGAAATAGGTTTGCTTCCAGGCCGGCTCAACCACCAGGCTCTTGTTCTTGGCAGCAAGGGGCACCAGATCATTGGCCAGGATCTCTACCATGTCGATCTCGCCGTTGGTCAAGGCCGCAAGGGCGGTCTGCCCATCCGGGATGGCGATCCATTCCACGCGGTCCACATAGGCCACCTTACCACCCGCCAGCCCGGACGGCGGCTCTGCACGCGGCTTGTACTTGGTGTTCTTGACGTACACCACCTTTTCTCCCGGCCTCCATTCGTCGCGTTTAAAAACGAAAGGCCCAGACCCAATGACCTGTTCCGGCTTGATCGGTTCCGCTGCCGGTGTTTCGGCCACTTTCTTGGGCATCATGAACAGAGGCGCTAGGCTGGGCTTGGAGAGACTGTCCAACAACAGGCCATAAGGCTCGTTCAGGACGATTCGGAAGGTCTTTGCATTGACCACCTCATAGGTTTTGATGAACGGGGCGGCACGCAGACCGGTGGCGTCGCGCTGATTGAATCGCTTGATGGAGGCGATGCAGTCCTCAGCTGTGACCGGTGTGCCGTCGTGCCACTCTTGGCCGTCGCGAAGCGTGAAAGTCCAGACCAAGCCATCCTTGCTGGTTTCCCATTTGTCCGCCATTTGTGGTTTGACCACGCCCTTTTCGTCGCGGGCGACCAGCTGATCGAACACCATGTAGCCATGATTGCGGACGATGTAGGCGGTGCTCACTGTCGGGTCGAACACCTTGAGGTCCGAATGCATGACCACTTTGATCGTCTGGCTCTGAACTGCCGGAGCAGTGAGCGCAAGCGCAGTGCCCAGTGCGGCAAGCGAGTATTTAATCAAGTATG
>Ga0209084_1002779_pt1 | contig 13280 bp, 15 predicted proteins | sample C_130820_MF_Meta_FD_187309 | JGI IMG/M metagenome (GOLD analysis project Ga0209084, IMG submission 187309) | Freshwater microbial communities from Lake Croche, Canada to study carbon cycling - C_130820_MF_MetaG (SPAdes) (version 2) | ecosystem: Environmental > Aquatic > Freshwater > Lake... | reverse complement strand
CCGATCTATGGACCAGACCAATATTTGATATCATGGAGGAATATTACAGACCGCAGGAAATCACACGTATGCTAGACGAAAAATACATTGAGATATCTCCACTAGCATACATGCGTGGACGGACATTTAAAAACTCGTGGATCATTGCAGATGAAATGCAAAACGCGACACCAAGTCAGATGAAAATGCTGTTAACACGTCTCGGTGAAGGTTCCAAAGTGGTTGTAACAGGCGACACCCGCCAAGCTGATCGCAAGGAAAACGACAATGGTCTACTGGACTTTCAACGTCTAGTGGCCGACTATAGTTCTTGCAAGTATGTGGCTGGTGTAGAATTTGCAGGCCGGGATATCCAACGACATCCTGCTGTGGCAGAAATACTTAAAATTTATAAGGAGATTTGATATCGATTATAAATTTTAAAACGAAACGAGCCGCTGATGCGGCTTGTTTTATTTGTTGACAATACGATTGTAAATATCTTTCCAGTTTTTGACTCTGGGAATCTCTGGATCTTCGTAGTCCATGTTGTGTCCGTGTTCTACCAATAGGCTACGTAATCCGTTGGTGATACCGACCTGGCAGTTGACAATCTTGTCTTCGATCCACCACAGGCCTGATCCACGATAGGCCTTGAGTGCTTCATCTTTGTCGGCCCCGGTATCAAGAAACACAAACTTTTCAAAAGCTGACTTGCCAAACAGTTTACGCAAATTCATTCTGCGTAGTTCACAGGCATTCTCATCTTGGCTCAGACTGGTGATACAGTGAAACACATATCCGTGTTCTTCGTGTAGACGTTTGACATAGTACATGGAGTCACGCAGTGCAGGCAAGAATCCAATGTGTGCCGACTCATTGAAGATCTTGATCAGCTTCTTACCTTGTTCCATATCAATGCCATAACGCTTGCCAATATCGTATTTTAAGTTACCACCTTCTTGTTTGACAAAACCGTGTTGTTGCATCCATACATCAAACGCATATTCCCAATCCAGGAGTACACCATCTGCATCAGTTAAAATAATTCGATCTTTCATACAGCCTTTACAAAGTTAAGAGTTGTGATTTTTCCGTTGTTGTGATATTGTTCAGTTGTGTGTGATTTGACACGCCCAACTATGGTCCCTGATGTGCAACGATCTTCGTGTCGTGTCATGAATCGTATCATGTTGTTGCCGTCGTCGTGTCCAAACGCAGTCCACGAACCAAATTCTTTAAAAAATCTTTTTTCCAACAAAGTGAAGTTGACAGTGACTGATTGACGTTCTTTGCCAATCCAATTGCTACGATATGCAATTTGTGAAATGGTTTCTCTTACAGTGTCACGTGCTCGTTGATCATGGTAGAGTTTGGGGGCCCACACAAACAATCCAAATTTTTGTGAACTGACCTTTTCATTTCGTACCAATTCTGCAAGGTCTCCGTGGAATCCGTTTACTGTACCTCTTGTGAGCAGTGTCATGGTGATGCTGTGATCAAACCAGGTACGAATGGTTTCGGCTCGTTCCTGTAGTTCGGGAGAGATCACAAAGTCTGGTGTGGCACGTTCTTTGTCTAGACCAAAGTAATCACGCATATATGTCACATTTGGTATCAGTTTGCTACCATCATTGTGCTTTACTACTTTAGTATTAATGTCAAATGCGTGTATGGCTACTGCAAGAGCTTGTAGGGTATCAACTTGATTGTTTGCCATTTTGGGTATCTAAATTGGTTTCGATACACGTATTATAGCAGAATTGTGATTATTTGTCAACGTTTGGTCAAGTGACTGTGTAGCATACTCATATAGTCATTTTGAGCTTTTAGTTTGGCTTCAAGATTGTTCAGACGGTTTTGCATTTGGGCAATGACCATGCCTTGATGTTCAATCTGTTGTTCTGCTGATCGCAGTTTGACATCGTGGGTCATTAGATTGGGCCGAGGCGGAGCATCGGGATCCACTGCCCGTTTCTTCTTGGCCTTCATTGCTTTGAAAATGTCAATCATACCAAATATTTATCGTCGGGTATACTGGGAAACTTGATGGCCACAGTACCTGTATCTTCAAGGTATTCTGTTTGTCCGATATCACCAGGCTCCAGAACAAATATGTCCCCAGATTCAAATATTTGTCCGTTTACCAGCATTCGTCCCGATATGATCAGTGTGACTTCTGTGATGATTTTATGCAAATGACTGGGTGTTTGGCCCCTGGGATTCATTTGATAGTTGACTTCAAAATCTTTTGTGCGAACCACAGCTTCGGGAAAGTCTCCCATGAACCAGCCACGTGCTCCAGACTCACTCAGTTTGTATCGTTTCATCGGTGTTGTTTTCTTTTTCTTCTGCGTCTTTGATCTCGGCTTCGAGTTCGTTGACCATTTGTTCGAGGTACACAGGATCCAGCTGAGTCATGACTTGAATGATATACTTGTGATAGCCGGCAAAGAAATACTTGAACAACAAATCAAATTCGGCATCGTTGTTCCAGGTATTGCGTTCGATGACCTTGGTGTTGAGATTCATTATGATCTTGGCAGTATCGGCGTTCTTTTTGACGCCACGTGTGATTTCAATACGTTCATCGTAACGAATATTGGCAGGATCATTCATCCATCCTGCCCGGGAGGTATTGACATGATCCTTGGGCTTCATACCATAGAAAGCCACAAGGTAGATATCTTTATGCTTCAATTTGTGCCAACTCCACTATGGTTGCTGATAGGTTGATTTCGGCATCGGCACACATGGAGTGATTTACCATGCCTTTGCGAATTGCAATAATGGCCTGATCCTGTGCTTCTTCAGTCTTGCCCCAAAGTTCAAGATTGTCGTACAGCCAACGAAACACATCGTCCATTTCTTCTGCTGTGGCCTGACTGCACAGCAGTTGTCGAGCCTGCTTGATCTTTCTTTGTTTGAACAAATGTACAGCATCCAGTTTCCAATCTGCACTGCCGCCCGATTCGCTATCAGTTTTGCGTAGGGTACCTGTGATGCTGTTGGCCTGTGTGAGATTCAAACACTTGCGTAGATCTGGATAGGTGGCCTTGACATAGTCGTCCAGGGTGTCCAGATCAAACTCAACGCCTTCTTCAACCAACACGGTGGCCACTCTGGCAGTGAATTCAGTTTGATCAGTGCGGGCAATGTGAAATCCTTGACAACGACTATGTAGCGCAGGAATGACCTTGTGTGGATAGTTACAAGTAAGAATAAATCTAGCACTTGAGCTGTAGGTTTCCATCAAGTTACGCAAGGCAGCCTGTGCGTTTGGACTCAAGTAGTCTGCTTCGTCTAGCAACACAATCTTGAATTCACCAAACGGCATGGTGCTCACAAAGTTGGTGATGGTATCACGCACTTCGTCCACGCTGTTCTTGGCAGATGCGTTCAGTTCCAGTATATCGTATTCGTTGATGTCCAGGGCTCGGATCAGGATCTTGGCCAATGTGGTTTTGCCAATACCGGCACCACCACTGAACAACAGGTGCGGGATTGAACCTTCTCGGATCCAGGATTCAATTTCCTCACGTTGATTGGCATCCTTGAACACATAACCATCCAAGGTTGCAGGACGATATTTTTCAACCCATAGTTCTTTCATTCTAATCCTTCTTTAATATTTCGAATACTCTGTTCTGTTCCCACTTTTCTTCTCCAGAAAATTTGGGTAAGTTGTTGTATTGATCTTCTAACCAGCATTTTAACATATACAATTCTTGTTTGCAATGCATTCCGGTAAAACCGTCGTTGTAGGGTGAGCTTATTTCGCCAATGCTTCGCCTTATGGCATCATAGGCCATACCCAAATCAGGTTTTTGAAATCCCATTACTGTTCGGCCCAGTTGGTCCTAGATTTTTGTTCTGCGTGTACCGCGGTGCTGATGATGTCATCTACATCGGGTTCTTCGTCTGAGACAAAGATGATGCAATCAGGATCGGCTCTGCGTAAGGTCATCTCGGCTCCGTCAATTTCAACTTCCATACCACGAGTCCAGCGACCGTGTTCGACCAGGACCCATTGTCCAACCTTGACGTCTTGTTGTTCTGGACCCACTGCATAAACACGAGCCCAACGAGGTCTGATACCATCTGTTTTGCCGTCATCACCCAACAGCACAATACCACTGCTGAGTTGACGACCTTCAAAGTTCATGTCAGTCACAATCACATGATCATGCAATGGAGTTAGACTATTGATACGATTAACAAATCGATATTTGTTGCTTGATTGAAATAACTGTTCTTCCATGCTCATATTTAGATCCTACGTGGTCCTCGTGTTTGTCCTGGCGGGGTAATAACTGGTTGTGTTACCACTGCTTCTTTGGCCACGCTGTCGGCTAGGCTACCACGAAGCTGAGGTTTTGTTTTGCCCGGATTCATATCCAGAATAGGTTCCTCTTGTTCAAAAGCCAATTCTTCAGGAGTAAGTTCAGCGGCCAACTTGGGTTTGGCCGGGGGTTTGCCGGTACCGGGTTGTGACACTTCGGTGTTGAGTTTGTAGTAATCGCTCATGTTTTGATTACGACTGGTAGCAACAACACCACCTGGGCCTAGCTCGTCGCCTCGTGCATTGACACCCATATTGCCTACGGCAATGGTATCTTCGTTTGCAAGTATCAGATTGTCGATGTTGACAATCTTGCCTGCGGCTGTTCTGTATGTTCTTGACATTTTGATTCCTTATTTTAAAAATTCTTCGATATCCAAATCGTAGTACAAGCTGTTGATACGATGTACTCCTATTAGATACAACACATAGCTGGCCACGCTTGATCCACGACCAACTCCCCACACAATGTTGTTTGCTCGCATTGTGTCTACAAAATATTTAAGCCAGCGCAGGAGATTAAATAAATCTCTTTCTTGAAACAGCAACAGTTCTTGTGCCACACGTTGCAGTTCTGGTTCAGTTTTGCATTGTGCCAATACCCATTCTGCAATATCTAACTGTGCATACTGTTCGGGCATGCGCCAACGTTGTTGTTGAGACCAATCAAACAGTTCCACAGGCACATCTTCCTTGTAGTCAATGGGCACATAAGGTCTTAGTTCTGGAAACCCTGCATAGGTCGCGTGTACTGATTTGTTGTACACACCGGGGCCTGCTACTTGAAATCTTGTTAGATCTAAATCGGGATCACAGTACAGCAAATCACACAGATCATCCTCTGTGGTATAGGCCTGACCAAACTTGTCATAGTTCATGATATGTCAATGATGCCTTTGGGATTTTTAGAACTCTTGTCTAATTCTGCCATTTGCTTTTGCATACGTAGACCAATTTCGGCTTGATAATCTTCCATTATCATTTGTAGCTGTGGGATAATGCTTTGTGGACCGAAACGATATGCCTGACCCAGACGTTTCTGTAACTCAGAATATTTCTTCTGTAGGTCTGCGTCACTTAATCCTGTCAAGTTTGGTCCCAGTGGGTGCATTACAAATCTCCTGCTGATCGATTTTCCGAATGGTAAACATCAAACTCACCACCGGGATATCGTGCTCGTAGTTTATTTACATTCTCAGCGATTACATCGTTGGGATCCAGGTTCAAGGCTCTGCAAGCATTGATCCAGTACCACATGACATCTCCCAGTTCGCGCTTCATGTGGAACAAGTTTTCTTCGTTGAGTGGTTTGCCTTGAAAGAACATTTTTTTGGGAATTTCACAGAACTCGCCTGTTTCGGCAGCAAGTCCCAGTGCGGCTGTCAGCAACAACGGCACATTGATGTCTGGACCGTGTTCACCATTGCCGATGTAGTTGCCGTCCAGTTCATCCAAACGGTTCATAAATGTGGTCAAATCGTCTGAGGCGTCGCTGGTGACAGCTTCAACAAAATCTCGATATTTGTATAGATCTATATTCATAATTACTCCTTGACTCTAGTGTACACTAACTAAGTCAAGAAGTCAATTATATTTTATACCAGGTGTCGTTGGCTCGACGGAACAGCCAATGGTATGCAGTATTTGGTGAGAAGCTGGTGGGCTTGCCATTCACACTCACATTGTTGTCGACGGTGATATTGGTCACACCTTCGGTGCCGCCCACATCGGCATTGGCACTGATGATCAGAGTGGTTATTCCTGCACTTGGCACATCGGGACGAACTTCCAAAATAGTCTGACCGCTGACATATTCTGGTGTACTATAAATGGTCATACCCACGTGAAGATTGGGATTGGTATCGACTCTGATCAGGGTCTGACCCAAATAGTAAACTTCTTCGTGCCAAGCAGTTGTGGTACTGCTGATGAAGTTTACAGCAGTGATGGCACAATTGGATGCGATGGTCATGCGTTGACCATCCATGGTGGCTATGTTGGGCGGCATTGTGATGTTGGCGCTGGCTATGGTACTGGCAGTGCCAGAATCCAATAAGACCACGGCGCTTCTTTCTGATACCAACACATCGGTGCTACTATCTAAATCTTTAAATTGATAGTTGCCTGAAACTTCGCCATTGTGTGTCACTAGTGCACCGTAGGTATTGACTGATTGATCGCTTTCAAAACCAATCGACTGTTTTAGAGATGAAGAAGATTCCTTGGTACCTTGTTCTCCTGTGAATATGGCAATGTTGCCGCCCAGTCCATTGGTCAAATCTGTTCCGGTGGCATAGAACCCAATGGCAGTAAACTGCTTGCCAATGTTGCCGGTGGCACCGTCGCCGGTAAAAGATACAGAATTTATATAACCCAAATAGTCATGATTTTTAATTCCTACAATATCACCAGCTTCTACATTGACTCTTAATCCAGTGATACTGTATCCTGGTATTGGACCATAATCGGTAGATTGTATGCCATTGATATCGCCTATGGTGGTAAAATCGGCACCGGCAAATTGCACACTATTATAACTGCCTCTAACACTCACAGTGTCTTGACCAGTTTCTAATGCCACTGCTTCATCTTTGAATTCGTTGAATCCAATCAACAAAGTTGGACTCACGTTGGCGTTGAAATAAAAACTTGGGTCACGGAAATTCACACGGTTACGTGTGTTATCAAATATTAGATAATTTTGACCACCGTCGGCACTGCTGATGTCAAACACAAAGTTACCGGGTGTGTCAAATCGTAAGCTATGTGTTGTTGCATCATAATCGGCAATATCGTTGATACCAATGCTGACAGCATCAGGCAATGTCACAGTATGTGTGACATCTGTGGTCACTACCCACAAGCGAATGATGGCATAACCAGTGACGCCAACACCTTGACTGGCAGGCCAATTGATGATGCTTAGATTAATTGAACCCTGTGTGGTGATTTTTTGAAAGTTACTGAGTGAGAAATCAAGATCAACCGGACCGGCCAAGGAACCCAGATCAATAAAAGCCTGAGTCCAAGCACGTAGTTGTGGATTGGTCAGAATACTTCCGTTCAAGTCGTTGTCCAGCACTGTGCCAATCAAAGGACTTTTTAATATGGCCTTGTCTTGCAGGTCTTCAATTTCACTCTTGGCAATGGTAAAATTGTTTTTGATGTTGGTGAAATTGTCTCTAAAACCCTGTGTGGGATTGTCCTGCCCGTACACAGGAAAGTTGCCGTTGATGTTGTTGGGTGCTATTTGGCTCATTGCGGCTTAGACCTTTAACCAAGCAGAACTAGTGGTACTGTAAACAAATTTTGCGCTCACGTTGCCGCCGCTAAAAATACTGGTGTTGGACCATTTGACTGTGCTCACACTAAGATTGGCTGTGGTAATGTTGGCTGATGTGATTGGCGCTAGGGTACTTATAATTATTTCTCTACCGTGTTCGACATTTACAGGCAATGTGATCCAGGCATTGGCAATGGTTGCACTGCTGGCAGTGTCGAGTATCCAAGTATGATAGTCAACATTGGCCTGAACATTACGACCGTTGGCTATAGTCAGTTCTAATAGGTTACTGTCAACCAGGCCATTTGTTACAGTCAGTTTGCCATTGACTGTAAAGTCTTTGTCACTGAAGGCTCTGCCTCTAAACAAATCCACAATGTTAACTGTGCTGCCGCCATCGGGGCTGGTTATTTCAAACATGAACACCTGGGGGAAAGTGTTAACATCTGAAAAACTTATATAAGAACCAGTTTGTATAAAACCTTCTAGTCTACCAAATCCATTGTTTTGACTGACTGCATTAAAGCCTATCCGGTGTGCAGAATCTGTAACGTTGATCAACAACCTCATGGATGCAAATTTTCCCAATGGCAAATTACGTAAATTAAGGTCCAAAGTGCCAGCAGTGGTCAATGAGTGTACTGTGGCCAAGTTGTAGTCAAGATCGTAGCTGATGGTCACATCAGGATCACCAATCACGCCATGATCCAACAATACGTGACTGTCGCTGTTTAGACTCACATTGCTCAAAGTGGCACCAGCCATGTTGTTGTTGACTGTGCCGGTACCGCTCAAGGGACTCTTTAAGATTGCTTTGTTTTGAAGATCGCTGATTTCATTTTTTGCAAAGTTGAGGTTATTTTTGATGTTGGTAAAGTTATCTCTAAAGCCTTGACTGTCGTTGTCTTGGCCAGCAATGGGGAAATAACCATCTATATTATTGGGATTGATGTTGGATGACATTTAAGTGAATACTCCGATCTGGGGAAATTTTAAATATTTATCACCAACTTCGGGGTTGGTGTAAACATCTCTGTAGTTGAGGAATTTGGTGCCGTTGCCGTCAAACGTGGTTCGATCGGCACTATCATTGTTGTTGCGGGTCACTGCTCGGTAGGCCGGCACACTGAATCCGTTGGGAATAACCGGATCATAGATAAGAACACTTCCACTGTAGCTGGCACCATTGTTGATACGCAGTTCATTTGATAGTCTAATCTCACGGGTAAATTCCAAAGTTACCACATTGTTGGCATCGATATGTATGGTCCAGATACCTGCTCGTTGATTGACGCCACTCAGTCCTGATTGTACATCAAGGTATCCGGGAATGGCTTCATACCTGTCCAAGGCAGAGCTGTCAAACCCACTGGAACCAAAACTGTCAAGATTGCGTATCCACCCATCAAATGGGGCGGTATTTCTGTAGAATTGTTCTTGTTGTGCAAATATCAATGTCATACCATTTTCGATATTGGTGTAGCCATCAAGCCCGCCCCATACAGTATTGATATAATTCACACTGCGTTGGTTGATCTGATTGAATGCAATGCTGACAGCAAAATCGACACCACCCACAACGTTGTTGGCACGTGGTATTTCGTCAAAGGTTGTTTCTGCACTGGTTAGAAATTTATTGTTTGACTTGTTGTAATTGTCACTCAGCACCGCATCCAATTGATAACGGTCAGCAACAAACTCAATGGTGTTAAAATTGAATCCTGATTGCTCAAGTCTATATTTGATAACATTGGCACCATCGGGCACAGTATAGGCCAGCACAGCGGCATTGACAAATCCAATCACACGACCATCTGTTTGTGGACTGGTCATCCAGTCGGGCAAGGCTCCTCGATTCTCAAATCCCAGTGTACCGCCAACTCGATCGCGCATGTTCTTGAATCCGTTGGGATACAGGTATCTGTAGGCTGGATCATCGTTAAAATAATTTGTTATCATTGACGAAAGATCAATTTGTTCTTTTGATATAGATTTGTTGAGGTTGGTCTTGTCGTCAATCAGTTCTACATAAACAACTTCGTATTTGGTATTAAACTTTTCGTCCACAGCTCGGGCAGTTTTGATTGCACCAAATGTAATTTTTTTATCATAGTGATTGTGTATCATAGAAGATATGTATTCACTCAGTGTGCTGGGCACAACACCGGGCAACAGCAATGTCTTGATGTCTTTGCTTTTTCCAAACCAAGGATCTGCTGGTCGATATATAAGGTTTTCGGGAAATATTGAACCATTGTTCAATATTGATTTTAAACGGGTTCTTTGTTCAACCTTGGGCAGGGCTTTTAGATATAGATTATCAAAAGGCGCAAGGTTATAATTATCAATGTTCACTGTGAATGTACGAACACTGCTTCTGGTACCATCAATGGTCGAAGCTCTGACTGTGAATTCTCTGGCAGCATCAAAGGTGGTAACATCTGCTCCGTTGGTACGATCAGTGATGGTGGTTGTTCGTCCTGGTTCAGTCAATATTAGAACCACAGTTTTTGTATTGTTGTAAAAAGTTACAGCAGTACCAGCGGCAGCAATCACTGCTGGGCCAACAACAATTTGAGTAGAGCTTGTCACTTCAATGACTTTGGCGCCAGTACCAACACCAGGTCCGGTGACATCCATGCCCGCCACAACACCTGCTGAATCAGCGACTGCCAATACTGTGGTATCACTGTCAACACTGAATCTACGGAATGAAGGACGGCCAATCAATAAACCGTCTGTGGTCAATTTGATACCCTGTGGCAATTGCTGTGGATATCCATTGGCCAGACTATAGGCCACACTGTCATTGAGAGTTGATGTGGCCACAACTTGCAGTGTGGAACTTTTTCCGTCTACCAGTGTTCCAAGATCGTTTGGTGTTTGCCAAGTGATAGCATTGTACAAATCACCTTGCACTGTCAGCGTATAATATACTGGATCACCGTAGACCAATATTGTGGGAAGATTTGATCTTACTTGAAATTTGTATGGAGTGACTTTGAAATTATATTCTTTGGATGTGGTATCAATACCATTGATGGTACCACTCAACCAACCTGTTATGTAGTTTAATTTTATACCCGGAAGGCTTTCTGCACCTTGATCAAACAGTGTGGTATCAAATCCCACATCTTGCAAATCAAAACCCACTTCGACTTGAATGGTTCCTCCCCATTCGGTATCTTCAGCAGTGGTCAATGTGTAGTATACAGTTGATCCTTCGGCGTCGTAGGCTTCAAATTTGAAATTAAAATTGTCATATTGTCTAACATTACCGATGCTGCCGCCGGGCGTGATCAGCACTGGAGGATAGTGATTATCGTGCGACACATCTAAGTCAGCAATGTCCACACGTTCGATGCCGTCGTCGGCACTGAACAAAGATTTGGCCACCACCGAAATACTGTATTCTTTTATATCAAAGTTGATGCCGTCGGTGACTTTGACACTGAATGTATAAGTTTGAATACGTGTCGAAAGAGTATTATTGTACTGTAGGATAGGAACACCAGAAAGCAGACCAGCACTGCTTAGGGTCAATCCCAATGGTATGGAACCTCGATTTATGGTATATTCTAGGCCACCGAATGTGCTGTTGCTGGCTGAAAATTGGAAACGATAACGAATACCGTCAAAGATATTGCCTAGATTTTGTGCCGCAGGCTCAAGTATAGGAGCCATAACGCCAGATATGGTGATATCAAAAGTTCTGTCTGCTACCGCTCCGGCAGTGGTACTGGCACGAACAACAAACTTGTAAGTTACAGTTTTTCCAACTATATCTGTGTTCAAATTTGGAACACCTTGAATAGCTCCGGTGGGAACAATCTGCATACCCGGTGGCAAAGTACCAGACAAAAATCGATAGTCGACTGGATTGCTGTCAGAATCCGTTGCCTCCAGTGCTTTTTCAAAGGATTGTCCATGCGGAATAATGCCCAAGTTACCGGCTGAAGTTTGCCAAGTAATATAAGACATTAGAATCTTCCTACCATTATTTCAATAATGTGTGTGTCATCGTCGGTGATACTTTGTAGGCTTTTGCCAATCACACAACCAGGTTGATATTTGGCAGGATTCATGGCCTGTGCAACACCAGCGGTTCGGCTGGTCACTAATAAGGCACCTTTGGTGACTGGGCCTTGCACAAGACACGGTACACGACCTGTAAGTGCTATTGGCAGACCTGTGGTAGCGGAATTCATCAGATAAGCAGGATCGGTAGAAACAACACCAGCCACTCTTGGATCATGGTCAATGGTAGTTACTGTGACTTCTTCTTCGCCACCAATCACAACAACTGTGCCGGGCACATATTCAGCATCGCCCACATACTGCTCTGCCAAGTCAGCATATAATGCTTTGCTTGATGTACCGTAAATGCTGTTGTACCATGCAGTTGGAGATCCTAAATTATATGAAACGTTTGCACCGGGTAAAATATCACCAATGTGTGTAGTGGCACGGGTAGCACCTGTGCCATAAGCACTATGGAATCGCATAATCTCACCCGAGGCCGAACCAATGGCCACGGCACGTAGATTACCGGCAGGATTAAAATCAATATAGCCCATTGCACTGGTGTCAATGACCTGTTGTATCCTGATATTGGCTGTGGTCCAATCTGCACCTTGACTAGAACGTTGATTTAAAATTTGTAGATAAGATGCATTGGTGTTGGTGGTTGAAAACTCTGCCAGCGTCAGTGTACTGCCTGCTGCCGCAGCCAAGTTACCACCAAATACTGTTAAGTTGGTACGAACACTGGCATTGGACTGACCCACAGTTAAACTACTGCCAATCACTGTGGCACCAGCAATACCGGCACCACCCGCAACTACCAGGGCACCTGTTGCTATGTTCGATGCAGTGGTTGTGGCTCTGATAACTAGATTACCATTTGAGTTGGATCCAATCTTGGTATTGGCATAAGTTTGGAACGCACCTAAATTGGCATTAGTGCTTATATTGCCATTGAATAGAGTACCAATGTTAGCATTGGCATAAGTTTGGAATGAGCCCAGATTAGCATTAGTGCTTATATTGCCATTGAATAACGTATCTATGTTGGCGTTGGCATACGTCTGGAAAGCACCCAGGTTGGCGTTGGTTGTGACATTGCCCGTGAACAATACGCCAATGTTGGCATTAGCGTAAGTTTGATAAGCACCCAGGTTGGCTTGTGTCGCTAAAATATTGGTATTGGCGTAGGTCTGATATGCGCCCAGATTAGCATTAGTGATTATATTGCCATTGTATAGAGTACCAATGTTGGCATTGGCATAGGTCTGATATGCACCTAAATTGGCTGATAAGCCCTGTATAGTGCCACCGACACTGGTGGCAAAATTGGTATTGGCCCAAGTATAGAAACTGCCAATATTGGCATTAGTATTGTTAATGCTTGTCTGTTGGCTTGCGGCATTGGCATTGGCATAAGTTTGATATGCACCTAAATTGGCATTTATTGTGGCATTGCCATTAAACAGTGTACCAATATTGGCATTGGCATACGTTTGATACGCACCTAAATTGGCATTGATTGTGGCATTGCCATTAAACAGAGTACCAATATTGGCATTGGCATACGTTTGATATGCACCTAAATTGGCTGATAAGCCCTGTATAGTGCCACCTTGACTGGTCGCAAAGTTTGCATTGGCCCAGGTATAG
>Ga0209084_1002771_pt1 | contig 13296 bp, 9 predicted proteins | sample C_130820_MF_Meta_FD_187309 | JGI IMG/M metagenome (GOLD analysis project Ga0209084, IMG submission 187309) | Freshwater microbial communities from Lake Croche, Canada to study carbon cycling - C_130820_MF_MetaG (SPAdes) (version 2) | ecosystem: Environmental > Aquatic > Freshwater > Lake | place... | reverse complement strand
CCCAATGCGAGGTTCTCAATCCTGATCAGCACATCTGCACCCTCGACAAGAAAATGAAGTTCGAGGCCGAGTTCGAGGTCAAGGTTGGCCGCGGCTTTGCAACTGGAGACGAGAACAAGGCCCCGGATAAACCGATCGGCGTCATCGCCATCGACTCGATCTTCTCGCCCGTCACCAAGGTCAAGTACGCCGTCGAGCAGACCCGTGTCGGACAGAGGACCGATTACGACAAGCTCATCCTCGACATCTGGACCGATGGACGCCTTACCCCGGACGAGGCCCTTCTTCAGTCCGCCGCGATCCTCCGTCATCACCTGGACGTTTTTGTGAATTTCGACGACGCGCAGGTCGAGTTTGACGAGACACCGGTCGAGGTCAGCCAGGAGAACAACCGCCTCAAGAAGTTGCTCGCAATGAGCGTGAACGAGATCGAACTCTCCGTCCGCGCGGCGAACTGCCTCAACAACGCGAACATCACCTCTGTAGGACAGCTCGCCCTCAAGAGCGAGGCCGAGATGCTCAAGTACCGCAACTTCGGCAAGAAGTCGCTGAACGAGATCAAGGACAAGCTCGTCCAGCTCGGACTGGGCCTTGGCATGAAGTTTGAGCCCGGCCTTGTTGAGAATCTTACCCCCGCTGCCGAATAATAAGGCATAGTAGAAAAAACCAAAACGCCATGCGTCATCGTAAAAAAACCGTCAAGCTGGGCCGTAGCCAAGCACACCGGGATTCGCTTCTCGCGAACCAGGTCTGCAGCCTCATTGAGCACCATCGCATCAAGACCACCCTCGCCAAAGCCAAGGCTACCAAGCCCCTGGCTGAGCGCATGCTCACTCTGGGCAAGCAGGGTGATCTTCACTCCCGTCGCGTTGCGATCTCCTATCTGAAACATAAGGATATCGTGAAGAAGCTCTTCACCGAGATCGCACCCGCCGCAGCCGACCGCAAGGGAGGATACACCCGCATCGTGAAGCTCGGAGCACGCCTCAGTGACAGCGCCCCGATGGCTTACCTCGAGTGGGTCGATTATGCCCCCGTTGCGAAGGAAGAAGCTGTCGCCGAAGCTGCTGAAAAGCCAGCCAAGAAAGCGAAGGTACCTAAGGCTGAAAAAGCTGAAGCTGAAGCTCCTAAAAAGAAGGCCGCTCCTAAGAAAGCCAAGGAAGAGAAGAGCGAGGAATAAAACTTTTCTTCAATCAATCAATGAAAAGCCCCGGAGATCTTCCGGGGCTTTTTCTTTTGTGGGAGGGAATAGCGTGGAAAGCGTGCAAAAAGAAAAGAATCGCGCAAAAGCGCAGTGCTATTGGCTGTGAAGAACGGATTTCTAGAATCACCTAAAAACAAATCTTCAGTCCAAATGGTTTGATCACAGCAATGCTGTCCGGAATTGAAATAAGGAGAGGAAAGCTAATCCGGCAGCTTCCACCTAGCTTAGGCCTTATCTCACGCGCTCTACGCCTCCGTGCCTCTGCGCGAAAATCTAAATCTTATGTCACGTCTAAGCCGAAGGCGGTATGGGCCAGCTTTGCCGCATCGGCGATCTTCTCCTCGTCGAGGATGACGGCGATCTTGATCTCCGAGGTGGAGATCATCTGGATGTTGATCCCGCCCTTGGCGAGAGCATCAAAGAGCTTGGCTGCAACGCCCGAATGGGTGCGCATCCCGATGCCAACGACGCTGAGCTTGGCAATCCCATCCTGCTTGCTGACCTTGCCCGCCCCGATCTCGGTGGCAACGCGGTCGAGAAGATCTCCGATCTTCTCGAGTTCGTCACGGTTCATGGTGAAGGAGATGTCGGTGGAACCGGCGGCGGAGACGTTCTGAACAATCACGTCGATCATGACATGAGCATCGGCGAGTGCTGTGAAGAGGCGGGCCGCGCATCCCGGCTTGTCGGGGACTTGGCTGACGGTGACCTTGGCCTGATTGCGCTCGACGCTGACGCCGCGCACGGCGACCTGTTCCATTCCTGCGGATTCTTCTTTCACGGTTGTTCCTGGGTTGTTGTTGAAGCTACTGCGGACCTCAAAGGTCACGCCGAATTTCTTGGCGAATTCCACCGAGCGGGACTGCATGACCTTGGAGCCGCTGCTGGCCATCTCGAGCATCTCGTCGTAGGAGATGGCCTCGATTTTTGTGGCGGTCGGCACAATGCGGGGATCGCACGTGTAGACGCCGTCAACATCGGTGAAGATCTGGCAGGCATCGGCATCAAGGGCAGAAGCCAGCGCAATGGCCGTGAGGTCAGAGCCGCCACGACCGAGCGTAGTGATGTCTCCCGCGCTGGTCTCTCCCTGGAAGCCGGCCACAATCACGATGGCGCCCTCATCGAGGTGCTTCTTGATCTGGTCCGGGGTGACATTACTAATCTTGGCCTTGGTATGGACGCCGTTGGTGACAATGCCTGCTTGGGCACCCGTGAGGGAAACTGCCTTGCCTCCCAGGCTCTGGATTGCCATGGCGGTGAGGGCCATTGTGGTCTGTTCACCGGTGGAGAGAAGGACATCCATCTCGCGCTCAGTTGGCTTGGAGGAGACTTCGCGGGCGAGCTTGATCAGGGAATCGGTAACACCTGACATCGCAGAAACGACTGCGACGATGGAATTCCCAGCGCGCTGAGTTTCCAGCAGACGGCAGGCGACATTCATGATGCGCTCGGGGTTGCCAACAGAAGTGCCGCCGTATTTCTGAACGATGAGGGACATGGGATGCGTCGAGTGTCGAAGGACGAAAAGTCGAGGGCTTGGGATCAGCCGATCTTAGCAAGGGCCTCACGGACAGCTGCTGCCGTGGCATCGGTCTCAATGGGTGCAGTGACCGCATGCTTGGCCGTGTCAGGATCCTTTAACCCATGACCAGTGACAGTGAGAACAACCCTCGCTCCCGATTGGATCTGACGGAATGGGCAGGAGTCACACTGCGTGGTTTTTCCGCTGCGGTTGAAGCATTTGAAGAGAGCGGCCACAGGGGCGGCGCTGGCAGGCTCCACAAAGATTCCCTCGTTGGAGGCGAGCCACTTTTGCGCGGCCAGGATCTCCGAGTCCTCGACGATCTCGAAGCAGCCGCCAGACTCTGAGACGGCATTGATGGCTCCGTCCCAACTGGCGGGGCGTCCGATCCGGATGGCTGTGGCCACGGTCTCGGGATTATCCATTGGGGCACCATGATAGAGGGGGGCAGAACCGGCTGCCTGCACGCCGAGCATCTTGGGAAGCTTTTGGCTACGACCCAACGTCTTGAACTCCTTGTACCCCTTCCAGTAGGCAGTGATATTCCCGGCGTTGCCAACGGGGAGGATATGAATATCGGGGGCATTCCCCAGCTCCTCGATGATCTCGAAGGCAGCAGTCTTCTGGCCCTCAATCCGGTAGGGATTGATCGAGTTCACGATGGCGAAGTCGCCCGTCTCGCCGAGTTCACGCACGAGACGGAGGGCATCGTCGAAATTTCCCCGAATGGCAATGACGGTCGCTCCATAAATATAGGCCTGGACCATCTTGCCCCCCGCGATGCGACCAGCGGGAAGCAGCACCGCGCACTTCATCCCGGCACGTGCCGCATAGGCGGCGGCGGCGGCGGAGGTATTGCCGGTTGAGGCGCAGAGCACGGTGTGAGCCCCCTCCTCGGCGGCCTTAGAAATTGCCATGGTCATGCCACGGTCCTTGAACGACCCGGTTGGATTCAACCCCTCGTATTTCACATAGACCTCACCGCCGGTGATGGCACTGAGCTTGGGCGAATGGATCAGTGGCGTGGAGCCTTCGCTCAGGGAGATGACGGGCGTGGCATCGGTGACGGGAAGGAATTCCCGGTAGCGCTCGATTACGCCACAATCATTGAAGGTCTTTTTCATCAAATTCAGATCAGGAAATCAGGAAAAGGTTTCCACATTGAAGAGAACGGGCTCTCCCTTCACGCAGTTGAGGGCCGTGATCTTCGCAAGAGCGGCACACATGGCTCCGTAGGCGGCTTCGTGGATCATCAGCACAAGGGGGGTTTCAACCCCGGCGATTGACTCAGGCTGGACTACCGAAGAGATGCCGATACCTGCCCCGCCCAGCACTCCGGCGATGAGGGCCAGAACGCCTGGCTTGTCATCCACGGAGAGACGCAGGTAATAGGATCCGATGATTTCTGCAGCGGGACGACTGCTGCCATAGAGACTGTGGGAGGCAAAGCCGTAGGTCCGGCGGGGGGCATCCAGCACATGGGCCGCTTCCACAAGATCCCCGATGACCGAGGTGGAAGTGGGGCCGCGTCCAGCCCCGCGTCCGTAGAAAAGACTGTCGCCGACGAGATCACCACGGACGGCCACCGCATTGAAGACGCTGTTCACCGAGGCAAGGACATTTCCGAGAGGGATGAGTGTGGGAGCGACCCCCACCTCGACGTTGCCCTCCTTCTCGCGAATCGAGCCCAGGAGCTTGATGCAGTAGCCGAGGCTCTTCGCGAAATGAATGTCCGCAGCGCTCACGCGGTCGATCCCCTCGACACGTATCGTGGCGGGATCGACCCAGAATCCGTAGGCGAGGGCGGCCAGGATGATCGCCTTGTGTCCGGCGTCCCAACCATTGATATCAAGCGTGGGGTCAGCCTCAGCATAGCCTAGCTTCACTGCCTCCGTGAGGGCATCCGGGTAGTCGAGCCCTGCCTCTTGCATCCGGGTCAGGATATAGTTGCTCGTGCCGTTGAGGATTCCGTGGACTGACTCGATGCGGTTGCCGACGAAGGCATCGCGGAGAGACTGGATGATCGGAATGCCGCCGGCCACTGCCGCCTCGAAGAAAACGGGAACCTTGCACTCGCTCGCCAGGCCAAAAATTTCCGCTCCCCGCTCAGCCAAAAGAGCCTTGTTTCCCGTGACGACGATGCGCCCCGAGCGGATGGCCGCCATCGTCAGATCAAACGCCTCAGTGGTCCCGCCGATCAGTTCGACGACGATTTTGATTTCGGGATCCTCCAGGAGATCTTGCCAGCGGCTTGAGAAAAGAGAGGTGGGGGCCGGGACATCGCGAGGTTTCTTCAGATCGCGCACGACGATCCGACGCACGGAAAATGCATACCCGGACCGCTCCGCAATCAGTTCACGGTGGTGCTCCAGATTCTCATAGACCCCAGCGCCTACAGTGCCGAAGCCGGCTAGTCCAATGCCGATCGTCTTCATAAATCAGCCTTTCATCCTCTCTGTTGAGCATGCTCAGGTAAAGACGCCTTTTTTAAAAGAGATATCACCTTCGAATCAATTTCTCCCCCAATTTCAATAAGGGTTGACAGGAATTTCTGTAACAAAGCCTTTTTCCCCTTTCTGCCTGACTTCCTCTTTGTGTTTCCTGAGGTGCTTTCTCATCCAATAAATCAAATAAACCGAGACCCCGACCCCCATGAAAGCCAAAAGGACCAATCGAAGAATCAGCATCCAGAAAATCGATGAATGTAAAGTCCCTGCCAACTCCAAACTGTGTAACTTCTGGACATCGGTTGGCGTGAGTGCCTTGTCATAAAAAGTTAAGTCATTCACCCTTCCCAATTCAGCATTCATGGCATCATGTTGCATGCTTCCGAAGACCGTTGCTGTCGGATTGCCTGGTTCGAAATTGAGCGGGGGCTGCATGGAGCCGGAGGTCAATGACTTACCATCCAGATAAATCATCATATTCCCTTTGGCATCGATAGTGCCAACCAGATGAAACCATGAGCGAACCGGCAACTCCGCCAGAGTAACCGCCTTGAACCACTCCGTGCCATTTCCCGCCAAAAGCGCAACTCGCTCCTGATGAGCAGAGCCGAGAATGGGTTCAAATGCCAGAATGACTCCCTTCATCCACCCATCATTGATAACAAAGAAACTATCATCCGCCGACTGCCTCCATACCCAAACGGAGATGGTGACTTCCTTGACGGCTGTGAAGTCAACCGGGAAGCGGGCTTCGGAGTGGGCTCTGAAACTGAGAGCTCCTTTCTCATGAGAGCTTCTATCCAAGGCGGTTGATGTCTCTTTAAGGGATCCATCCCTTCCATGGCCGGATGAATCCAAAGCATGTCCATCCAGCCCATAGCGGGCAAGAGGAGAGGTTGTAAGAAATCCGGAACAAATTAGGGCAAGGCAGCCCGTTAAATATTTCATCATCAGAAGACCGTTCCGGGGAATAAACAGAGTATGCTATGGGACTCAGTAAATACTCGGAGTTTCATCAATGCAATGAGTCAATTGCTTCAAAATTGTCACATGGAGGGAGTTTTTCCTCCTTGCATAACCAAGAATACCATTGGAGAGTACGTTTAAGATGATTTTGTCGAATAGAACAGATTTCATGAGCTTGGGTTTAGCAATTGTCTTGCTGGTCCTCTTGGTGCCGTCCGCTCTTCAAGCGCAGAGTATGACGCCGACGCCGAGCCAGATGCCCTCTCCAGCGACATCTTCCAGCCCTCTTCCGAAACCGGCCACGCCTTTCGTCCAGCCCTCCTCTGCTCCTCAAGCCATGGCTGACACAAACTCTGCGGCTGCCACGCAGATGGCTTCCGAAATTGATAAGCTCGCAGATGATGGGAAGTTGACCAATCAACGAGCGGTAGCCTCTGCTGTAAAAAAAGTTTTTAACCAAAACAGCGTCCAGCACGATATTCCAGCCCCTCTGGGTGCCAAAGTGATCGCAGTTCATAAGCACCCTGGCGACATGGTCAAGGTCGGCGAAATCATCGTGACCCTGCTTGTTGGGGGCAAAGAGGTGCCGATCCTTGCCAAGCAGGATGGCGTGATGCAGGCGATCAATGTCAGCAAGGGAGGCATCATTGGAAACTCCAGACCCCGTGCGGCAAAAAACGGCGATCAGATTGATCAAGGCATGATCAACATGATCCTTCGCTCCATTTAACCGAGAGATAACCCTCATCTATCTTTATGAAACACGGCTCCTTCTTCTTTCGTTCGTCACGCAGGCTTGTTGGGGCAGGCATGATCATGCCTTGTTTCCTCATGCTCCAGACGGAATTTCTGCTTGCTCAGAACAACGGTGGACTCGGAAGTGTCTCCAGTTGCCCGACAGCTGCCTCTATTGCCGCCGCCGCAGTCACTGCAGCTCTTTCGTCAAGATCAGGTGTATCCTCATTAGCAGCTGCCGCCGCTGCCCATACCTGTGCCAAGGCAAGTGCCGCTGCGGCTCCCTATGCCGCGAGTGCCATTGCAAGATCTACGATCAACGCTGCAGCGAAAGCCACTGCCGTAGCGCCAAGAACTGGACCTGCCGCAGGTCGTCAAACAGCGGCCATTGCCGCAGTCGTCACTGGTACCATCAGAGGGGCCTCGATGGGAGGCGCCTCTCCCGCTGACATAGGTGCAGTTCTCACCACCGCGACCACGACGACCATTCAGGCTGTCTCAGCCCAGCAGGTTTCAGACGCATCTCCTAGTGGCGGTGGAGGCGGTGGAGGCGGCGGAGGTGCTCCCTCTGCCTCAACTACTGCTTCTACGGTGGCAGCGGCCACGATAGCTTCCACGACAGTACGTGAGGTTCTGGTGCAAGCTACTGCTGCCGCGGTCGCTGTCGGCATGAGTCCGAGTGCTGTTACCCAAGCAATTAGTGCCGGAACAAAAGCTGCCGCTTCCGAGCCAGCCGGTGCAGGTCCCCAGGCATCCATGGCGCAACAGGTGACTCAAATGGTGGCCCAAGAAATGGCTTCTTCAGTTAAGAAAACAACTACGAGTCAGTCTCAATCCTCCACAAGTTCCGATGATTCACAGGGAAACATTTCGCAGGGAAATAATGGTGTTTACCAAAACCCTCCACCTGCTTCTACTCCCACACCCAGACCCGTGCCGTTCCCCCTCCCAGCATCTCAAGGCGGCTTCGAATAGAAGGAATAGATTCTTTTATCGTGCCCGTGGTGATGGGCACTTCTCCTATACTCGTGGGGCTCCCCGTGATAGAATATGGGAGTGAGCTCTTGTTCAGATCGGAAGCAGCGATTTTCAGCCATTGATTGAACGTGTCTTCTGATCAGAAAAAGAGTGTCTTTGCCGACCCTCGCGGTATCAGGCGTCGTGTCCTTCAGCTAACGGCCGTTGTCGTTGGGTTCTTACTTGTCACCGCCACCGGTTATTTCATCTGGGGCCTGCTGATCGGCCCCAGACTTCAGCTTCCTGCGATGGTGAGGGATTTCCATTCGCGATTCAAGGCGCTCCCCCCGGCCAAGATTCCCCTCCGGAATGCGAAGGATGACTGGAGCCGCATTCACCTAGGCCAGCAGGATCGGGGGCAATCCAACGTGACCAGCATTCCGAAGAATACAGGCATCGTGCTTGGCTATGTATCACCCTGGGATCCTGCCTCACTTCTTTCCCTAGAGCGTCATGCCGACCAACTGACCCATGTGGCGGTCGATTGGTTCATACTCACCGGGGTGGAAGGAACGCTCAAGGAGGATGCAAGCGACAAGGCTCGCCTCCTCTCCCTACGGAAAGGTCTTGGATTCCTGCCGATTCTTCGCAACCTAGATGGCAATGCTTGGCAGCCTGAGGCGGTGGAGGAGCTGGCTCATGAACCCGAGGCCGAGCGTAGTCTCTTCCTAGACCGGCTTTTGAACCGACTGCCGCCGGGTTCGACAGGAGTGATTCTGGAATTAAGCCAGCTTGATCCGACCTATCAGGATGAGTATTCGAGGTTGATCAAGGAGATGGCCGACCATCTCCATGCCGCAAAGAAAGAGCTCTGGTTTGCCGTTCCTACGGGAGCTGATTTTGATGCCTTTGATCTGAATGCCATTGCTGAGTCCGTTGACAGGTTGGTCGCCACGCTTTATGAGGAGAACTCAGAAGCCGACGATCCTGGCCCCCTTGCCAGCAGCACCTGGTTCCAAGGCTGGCTGAAAACAATGATGGTCTATGGCGATCCTTCGCAGTGGGTGATCGGTCTTGGCTCTTATGCCAATGACTGGAGGAAGGACAATAAGAGCGTCGAGCAGGTTGGTTTTACCGACGCCATGGCCAGGGCTTCGATCGCGGGGATTGACCCGCTGAATGGATTGGATTGCGAGGATGGCTCTCCAAATTTCAACTACCTCTCAGGCCCCGATCAGAACCAAGAGCACGAACTCTGGTTCCTTGATGCTGTGACTCTCTTCAACCAACGTCGCCTGATTACCCCGTTCCATCCCGGAGGTATTGGCCTCTACCGGCTTGGGCAGGAAGATCCCGCTGTCTGGGATGTCCTGAGAATGAATCCAGAAAAGCGGCCTGATCTCCAGTCCATCGCCAGAATCTCCCAGCTTAACCTTGATGAACTCATCGCCTCCAGTGGCACAGGAGACTTTATCACCGTCGGTGGCGATTCCCATGGGGGGGAACGACATCTGGAGATCCATCCCAAGGGCGAATTGGTGGAGCAGTACACCAAGTTGCCGATGCCTGAGAGTATCACTCGGCAGGGTGATCCAGGGCTTCACAAGGTGGCGCTCACCTTCGATGACGGTCCTGATCCGAAATGGACTCCGAAGATCCTGGAGATTCTGAAAGAAAAGAATGCCCCCGCATCGTTCTTTGTTCTTGGAACTCAGGCCCAGCATTATCGCGATCTGCTAGAGCAAATCGTGCGAGACGGACACGAGGTTGGCAATCATACCTACTCCCACCAGAATATCGCCGAAGAGAGCGACGAGCAGATCGAATTGGAGCTGAACGCCACAACCCGGCTGATCGAGGCAGTGACAGGCCATTCGACCGCTTACTTCAGACCCCCGTTTGGTATTGACGGAACTCCGACCCAGCCTGGTGAGGTCCGGTCTCTGAGGGTGGTAAGGGATCTTGGGTATCTGACCGTTGCCGAATCGATTGATCCCGATGACTGGGAGAGGCCGGGCGCGCAGGCAATCATCGACAGGGTTAAGAATCAGCGGGTTACAGGATCGGTCATCCTGATGCATGACGGCGGCGGTGATCGATCCCAGACCGTGGAGGCCCTTCCGAAGATCATCGACTGGCTGCGAAGCCGAGGCGATGTGATCGTGCCGCTTGGGGATATTATCAACCTCCCTCGCGACACCATCATGCCTCCGCTCCGCGAGGAGAACCAGCCGCTCTCAGCCCGTTATGTCTACGGGGCCTTCGCGGTCATGCGATTCCTGGAGAGTGCCGCCTGGACGCTTCTTGTTATCGTCACTCTCCTCGCACTACTGCGCGTTTTCTTCTACTGCCTCTGTGCTCAACGTCAACGAAAGCGCGAGAGATTACATCCGCAGCACCCACCGATTTCCTATCCGCCCGCCAGTGTCCTGCTCGCGGCCTATAATGAGGAACGAGTCATAGCCTCCACCATCCGGCATCTCCTGGATTCCGATTATCCTGCACCACTCGAGATCATTGTGGTCGATGACGGCTCCAAGGATCGCACAGCGGAAGTTGTGGAAACGATCGCGGCGATTGAGCCCCGTGTCCGCTTCATAAGCCAGCAGAATACTGGGAAAGCCTCGGCTCTCGACCGCGCACTGGGACTCGCGAGTTACGAGACGATCGTTATGATTGATGCTGATACCATGGTCGTGCCAGAAGGTATTCGCCAGCTGGTGAACTGCCTTTCCGATCCGGAGGTCGGCGGGGTTTCTGGCTATATCCGTGTTGGCAATACGAAGCACTGGCTCGGTAGTTTTCAGGATCTGGAGTACACGGCTGCCTTCGAGATCGACCGCCGTGCCCAGGATCTCCTAGGCTGTATCACCGTGGCCCCGGGAGCACTCAGTGCCTTCCGGCGTAAGGCGCTTCTGGAAGCAGGACCCATCACCAATGATACCCTTGCCGAGGATACTGATCTCACACTTCAACTCCATCGTCTGGGATGGAAGGTTGTTTTTTCCTCCAAGGCATTTGCCGATACCGAGGTGCCCGAGAGCGTCAAGGCCCTTGTTTCGCAGCGCTTCCGTTGGGCCTTCGGAACGCTTCAGTGTCTCTGGAAGCACGGCGATCTGACATTCAATCCCGGTTCAGCTTGGCTCGGTTGGTTTGCCCTTCCTTCGGTCTGGGTCTTTCAGATGGGAGTGGTGGCGCTAACTCCTGTGCTCGACCTGATCGTGCTCTGGTCGCTCTGGCTTGGCCGTGGTGTCGCGATCTGGCCTTATTTTATCGCCTCGCTATTTCTGGATGTCTTCCTTGGCGTCATCGCGCTCTCGATGGCCGGTCGGCCACGGCGGATAGCATGGCTGAGTGTTCCAATGAGGCTTCTTTACAGACCCTTGCTCGGCTATGTTGTCTGGAAATGCATTCTCAAGGCTCTCGGCGGAAGTTGGGTGCGCTGGTCGAAGCTCGACCGCACAGCCGCGGCAATCATCCAGAAAGAACAACGGACGCCATTGCAGCCTGCGACCACCGCCAAGATCGCCTCGCGCGTTTTGCCCGACTCATGAAGTCCCGACTCGTCAAAATCACTTTTTCAGCACTTCTGCTAGGTGCTGCAAGCTCTCTCCTGGGTGCAGCCAGCCCGTACCAGCAATTGCAGATTCCGGAGAAGGGTGCTTACACCGGAGCCTATTGTGACTTCGGTGATGGGGAGGATGGAGTGACCTACGAGGCGTTGGAAAATTTTCAGCACCTTACGGGCAAGAAAATGGCCCTCGTTGCTCTTGGATCCTTCTGGGGAAGGGGAACCTTTCCCACTCAGCAGGTGCAGTGTGTCCGATCTTATGGAGCCGTGCCGCTTCTCTTCTGGTCTCCTTGGGATGATCCGTATGATCAGAAACATGGGCCTGATAAATTTTCACTTACCGAGATCATTGCCGGGAAATGGGATGCCTATATCGACCAATGGGCCGACGAAGCGGCAAAAGTACCTTGCCAGTTCTTTGTCTCCTTTGCCTGCGAAATGAACGGCACCTGGTTCCCCTGGTCGGGATGGTTTTATGGCAAGGGGCCTCGTGATCCGATCAAGCCCAAGTCGCCGGCCAGCACAAATCCCTCAAGCACAACTCCTATAAGTGCCGCCGTAGCCAAGCTCACAGGAGCGGATGATGGCCCAGAGAACAGTTGGTTCGGCAAGGGGGACATCCAGAACCCCGCTACCTGGGAAGGCCCTGAAACCTTCAAGAAAGCCTGGCGACATGTCGTTGACCGCGTGCGTGCCCGCGGTGCGACCAATGTTCTCTGGGTCTTCCAACCCAATAACTACTCTGATCCTCCTGGTTACATCTCGTGGAACCAACCGGCCGCCTACTATCCCGGGTCGAAGTATGTTGATTGGCTTGGTCTCAGCGTCTACGGAAAGCAGACCAGCAACCAGGAAGATGACAAATGGTGCGGCTTTGCGAGCCTGCTTGAGTGGCCCTATGCCGAGATGTGCGCCCTTGATCCCGAGAAGCCGATCATGCTGGCCGAATGGGGTGTCACGGAATCTCATCAGTTCAATGAGGACAAGGGCATCTGGATCGCGGAGGCCTTCCGTGAGATGGGAAATGCCGCCAAATATCCGAGGCTCAAGGCAGCAATTTTCTGGCACGAGCGGTGGCAGAACGACGACGGCTCCTACAGTAATCTGCGGGTGAACTCCTCCCGCAGCTCCTTGAAGGCATACCAGCAGGGAGTAGCTGATCCATGCTGGATTGGGAGACCTGTTTGGAAATAAAAGGCTGACAATGTTTCGGCACGGGGGTTTTGACCCCGGGAGATTCTCGCGATAGTATGAAAGGGTGCGTTTGATTTCCTACAACGACCGTGGCTTTGACCGCTCCCTTGCCGAGTTAAACCGCCAGGCCGAACCGCGCGCCGAAGTGCGTGAGACGGTTGCGGAAATCATTGCCGATATCCGGAAGAAGGGTGATGCGGCGCTTCTCTCCTACACGTTGAAATTCGGCGGGCCGAAGATCACGGCTGCCAAGATCCGCGTCACTCCCGAGGAGATCAAAAAAGGCCGTGCCTCCTTGTCTCCTGAGATCAAGAAAGCCCTCTCTGCATCGATTGCGAACGTCACGGCTTTTGCCAAAAAAAGCCTGCGCAAGAACTGGTCGATGAAGAACGCGCAGGGAGCACTTGTCGGTGAGCGCTTTGATCCTCTTCCCCGTGTGGGCCTTTATATTCCAGGGGGAACGGCGCCTCTTGTTTCCAGCGCGATCATGACCTGTGGCTTTGCTAAGGCTGCGGGGGTTCCTGAAATTGTGGCCGTCACTCCCGCTTCTGCCGATGGGACGGTGGCTCCCGCCCTGCTTGCTGCTCTCGATCTCTGCGGCGCCACGGAAATCTACCGCGTGGGTGGAGCCCAGGCGATAGCGGCTCTGGCGTATGGCACAAAGAGCATCCTTCCCGTCACCAAGATTTTCGGTCCCGGC
>Ga0209084_1002770_pt1 | contig 13299 bp, 20 predicted proteins | sample C_130820_MF_Meta_FD_187309 | JGI IMG/M metagenome (GOLD analysis project Ga0209084, IMG submission 187309) | Freshwater microbial communities from Lake Croche, Canada to study carbon cycling - C_130820_MF_MetaG (SPAdes) (version 2) | ecosystem: Environmental > Aquatic > Freshwater > Lake... | reverse complement strand
GTTTTGAAATAAAGCAAGAACCAACCCAAGCCAATGCTGATGGTTGGAAAAAGGATGTGAAACGTGACGTTTGCAGCGAATTGGATCCGCGCTAATACGATGGGGTCAAAGGTGTCCATAGCTGTCCTAATATTCTCTCTGGAAGAAGATGTTTGTTATACCTCTGTTTGTGTATCTGCCTTCAATGGGCAGGTGCTTAACCCAACCAATGTGTATGCTCCGCAAAAGCTAAACACGCCGGTTGCTAAAACTATCACGCCTAGCCAACCCCAAGGCCCAATGAGCCCTGTAGCTGCTAATGCAATCAGGGTAAGGCCTGCGACGATACGCAATGCGCGGTCAATACCGCCAACATTTTTCTTCATGATGAATTTCCTTGAGTGATAGAAGTGAAGGGGTAGAAAAATTACGCTTGTGATGGATCAAATGCATCCCAGGCAGCGATAGCCTCAGAGGCATACATCAGGGCAGGGCCTCCGCCCATGTAGACGCATACCGCAAGCATTTCTTCAAATTCTTCACGGGTGCAGGCAAGACGATGCAAGGCTTTTACGTGAAAGCCAATGCAGCCTGAGCAGTGCTGCGTGATGCCGATGGATAAAGCCATCAATTCTTTGTGCTTTTCACTTAGTGCGCCATTTGCCATGGCTGCTTTGGCAAGTTGACCAAAGCCTTGCATTGCCTCAGTTTGTACCTTACGCAAGGTAGCCATCGATTTACCGATGTTTTGAATCAGGGTAGGGTGATCAAAGGAACTCATGGGTGACTCCAAAGCAATCAAAGCGCGTTTAGTGGAATCTTTATGTAAGAGACTCCGTTAGACTCTTTTGGAGGCAATTCACCAGCACGAATATTGATCTGTACTGCAGGCAAGATCAAGACTGGCATTTCAAGAGTCGCATCGCGCTTGGTGCGCATCTCAACAAATTGCGCTTCTGTGATGCCATCATGCACGTGGATATTTTTTGCACGTTGCTCTGCAACAGTGGTCTCGAAGGCTGTCTCGCGACCATTTGGTGGATAGTCATGGCACATAAAGAGTCGCGTTTCAGCAGGTAAGCTCAAAATCTTGCGAGTCGATGCATAGAGGGTGCGCGCATCTCCGCCTGGGAAGTCGCAACGTGCTGTTCCCACATCAGGCATGAACATAGTGTCACCTACAAAAACGGCATCACCAAATTGGTAAGCCACACAAGCAGGCGTATGACCAGGCACAAATAAAACTTTCCCAACTAAATCGCCAACTTTGAATGCTTCATCGCTTGCAAGTAGTTGGTCGAATTGCGAACCGTCTTGCTTGAATCCTTCCTCAAAATTGAAGATGCCTTTGAAAACCTTCTGAACTTGTGTGATGTGGTCGCCAATGGCAACCTTTCCGCCTAGATGTTTTTTGAGATAGGGGGCGGCACTGAGGTGATCCGCGTGGGCGTGCGTTTCAAGAATCCACTCCACTTTTAGTTGGTGCTCTTTGACGTACTCGACCACTTTTTCGGCCGAAGTTGTTTTGGTTCTGCCCGACTTTGGGTCGTAATCCAAAACAGAGTCAATGATGGCGCAGGCAGTACCTTTACCTCGGTGGACGATGTAAGTGATTGTCCAAGTGGCTTTATCAAAGATGCCGTGAACGATCGGGTTTAAGTCGGAGGTGGTCATTGGAGATCCTTTTCTAGCTCTCAAATAGTATATTGACAAATAGAATAAAATTCAATAGAATATTGAAAAATTAATTAATTTAGGCTTATGTATGAATGTACTGTACTTAGATCAAATGAATAGCGCTGCTGAGCAGGCCTGCAGGCTGATGAAAGTGCTATCAAATCCAGACCGACTGAAGATTCTTTGCCAGTTGTCTACTGGCGAGTTGAGGGTAGGAGAAATTGAAGAGACTCTTGGAATAGGTCAACCTACGCTATCGCAGCAACTAACGGTTTTGCGCGATGAAGAACTTGTAGAAACTAGGCGAGAGGGAAAGAGCATCTATTACAAGGTGAAAAGCCCAAAGGCCTTAGCTGTCATTGAGATTTTGTACGAACAATTCTGTAAAAGCTAAAGGCAAACTATGCAAATCGACTGGACTCACTTCACACCTTGGCTGTCCCTTGGCGGCGGTATCTTGCTCGGACTTGCTTCGGCGGCCTTTATTTTGATCAACGGCCGTATATTAGGGGTCAGTGGAATTCTTGGCGGATTGTTCTCGCCGCGCTTGGGTGATATTGGTTGGCGTATAGCTTTTCTGATGGGTATGGCATCAGCTCCTATGGCTATGAGTTTTATGCTGCCTTCCGAGTCTCTAGTTGCGCCCCGGATTGACGCTGGTTATTTGGCTATCGCTGTAGCTGGCTTATTTGTAGGTTTTGGAACGCGGTATGGCTCAGGGTGCACCAGTGGACACGGAGTTTGCGGACTTTCTCGCTTATCGCCAAGATCGCTAGTGTCTACGATGACCTTCATGGGCCTTGGATTTTTGGTCGTTTACGTCATTCGTCACTTTATTTAAAGAAAAATTTATATGCAGCACCGTATTAGTGAGTTTTTAGTGGGATTACTATTTGGCATAGGACTTATCCTCTCCGGCATGACAGACCCAGGGAAAGTCATTGGATTTTTAGATCTATTTGGTGCTTGGGATCCCTCTCTCGCTCTTGTAATGGGTGGAGCTATTGGGGTTGGTTTTTTTGCATTTGCATTTGCCAAGAAAAGAACTGTCAACTTTTTGGGAGGTGCATTGCATTTGCCTAAAAGCAATCAAATCGATAAGCCCTTGGTGATTGGTGCCGCACTTTTTGGCGCAGGCTGGGGGTTAGCTGGGTTTTGTCCTGGGCCCGCTTTAGTTTCTTTAGCAGCAGGTCAGCCTAAAGCAGTCATATTTGTAATCTTTATGCTCGCTGGCATGGCTATCTTTGAAGTAAAACAACGTCGGTTAACTGCCCACTCTCTAAAAATGACAGCGAATTATTCAACTTAACCTAGCTATAAAACAGGAGACAAAAAATGGAAATTAAAAAACTCACCAACCACATTTCAGTTGCGGATCAAATTACCGAAGCGGATTTGAATGTAATTTCAAAAGCTGGCTTTAAATCATTGATTTGTAATCGCCCTGACGGAGAAGGTTCAGACCAACCAGGATACAAAGAGATTGAGCATGCAGCTAATTCTCAAGGTCTAACAATTCGCTATCTTCCTGCTGAATCGGGCAAGGTTACAGACGAGCAGGGTAGAGAATTCGGCAAACTAATTGACGAGTTACCCAAGCCAATACTGGCTTATTGTCGAACTGGCATGCGGTCGACCACCATGTGGGCACTTGCGAATTCAGAAAAAATGCCACTGCCGATGATTATTGAAACTGCTGCTAAAGCAGGCTACGACATGAAGGCTTTGGTGCGGCGCATCATCAATGGCGGTAAGACGCCTGTTGAGATTTCTGACGCTAAGCATGAAATTGTCGTTATTGGTGGGGGGGCAGCAGGTATAGCTGTCGCCTCTAGCTTGCTGGCAAGAAGCCCTGATCTGGATATTGCGATCATTGATCCAGCAGACATTCATTACTACCAGCCAGGTTGGACGATGGTAGGTGCTGGCGTTTTTGACGCATCGTTTACAGCACGTACAATGGGTGCGGTACTTCCGCATGGGGTACATTGGATCAAGGCCGCAGTTGCTGCATTTGAGCCAGAAAAAAATGCCATTGTTTTAGATGGCTGTCGCGTAGTGAGCTACAAGCAATTAATTGTTTGCCCCGGTTTGAAACTTGACTGGAACGCAATTGAAGGTTTGGCAGATACGCTTGGGCGCAATGGTGTTACTTCAAATTATCGATACGACCTTGCACCCTATACCTGGGAATTAGTCCAAAATTTAGAGAAAGGTAAAGCTATCTTTACCCAGCCACCAATGCCAATTAAATGCGCAGGTGCTCCGCAAAAGGCCATGTATTTGTCTGCCGACTATTGGAAAAAAAGCGGTGCCCTCTGGAACATTGAAATTGATTTCTGTAATGCAGGTGCTGTTTTATTTGGAGTAGCTGATTACGTTCCCGCTTTAATGGAGTATGTCAAAGCTTATGGCATCGATTTGAACTTTAGTAGAAACTTGGTAAGTATTGATGGTGTAAAAAAGCAAGCTACTTTCATACAGACAAAAAAAGATGGGTCTAAGGAAAATATCACACAAGAATTTGACATGATTCATGTTGTACCACCTCAAAAGGCACCTGACTTTATTCGTGTGAGTCCATTGGCTGATGCTGCTGGTTGGTTAGATGTGGATCCTGCGACCTTACGACACAAATCATATGAGAATATTTTTGCCTTGGGTGATGTTAGTAACACTACCAATGCAAAAACTGCTGCAGCTGCGCGTAAGCAAGCACCAGTAGTTGCCCATAATGTGTTGGCGTCTTTGGGACGTGAACAAGGGCAAGCTAATTACGATGGATACGGCTCTTGTCCATTGACGGTTGAGCGAGGAAAAATCGTATTGGCTGAATTTACTTACGGTGGCAAGCTAGCCCCAAGTTTCCCGAAATGGCTGATTGATGGCACAAAGCCATCAGCACTCGCTTGGTACTTGAAAGAGCGCATCCTGCCCCCCCTTTATTGGGATGCAATGCTAAAGGGCCGAGAGTGGTTAGCCCAACCAGAAATGACGGATTAACTAAGGCAAATTAGCGTGACCCTTGTCATTGTGTTGGGTATTTTTATTGGTGCCATCATGGGCTTAACTGGCGCAGGAGGTGGCATTCTTGCCGTTCCTGTTTTAGTAGCAGGCATGCATTGGACAATGCAACAGGCTGCACCTGTAGCGCTTATTGCTGTGGCTGCTGGGGCTGCTGTTGGCGCAGTGGATGGTTTTAGGCATGGATTGGTTCGCTATAAGGCTGCGATCTTGATGGCGATATGTGGAGTACCGATTACCAGAGTTGGCCAGCAGTGGGCTCATTTTTTGCCGCAGTTTGTCCTAATGGGGGGCTTTGCATTACTGATGCTCGTAGTGTCATGGCGCTTTTATAAACAATCAGTTCAAACACATTTGAATTTAGAAGAAGATACTTTACGTTTGGCTTATATAAGCAGTGAAACAGGTAAATTTATCTGGACACCAGTTGCTGGATTAATACTTGCAGTAATCGGTATGTTGACCGGATTGATGACAGGGTTATTAGGAGTCGGTGGCGGTTTTCTTATAGTTCCGCTGATGCGACGCTTTACCCATTTAGCAGTGCCTGGTATTGTGGCAACCTCTTTGTTCGTTATTACCTTGGTTGGAAGTGGTGGCGTAGTCAATGCGCTACTGGCAGGTGCTGAATTGCCTGTGATTGAAACTACGGGCTTTGTTGGTGCCATGATCAGCGGGATGTTGGTCGGCCGTCGCGTTTCTCGAAAATTACAACCTTGGCAGGTACAAAGGGGATTTGCTGCACTCTTATTCCTTGTGTCCGCCTACATGTTGTTCAGAGCATTTTTAAATTTCTAATTTCTAAAGTTAAAACAAATGACGAAACTGGAAAATCCAAAAGGAACTTGGGAGCAAAGATTTAATATAAGCGGTTACTTATTTGGAGAAGAGCCGAACGAATTTCTTTGCTCCCAATTGCATCACCTGAGGCCTGGTAATGTCCTTTCCATCGCTGACGGTGAAGGCAGAAACAGCGTATGGTTAGCAAAGCAGAATTTTGAAGTAGAGGCTTTTGATTTTTCTACAAATGCTGTTCGTAAAGCGCAACTTCTTGCAGAAAAAAATAAAGTATCAGTTAATTTCTCAATCTGTGATTGGAAGTCCTTCTCGTGGAATCAAAGTTACTATGACAATATTGTTGGTATATTTTTTCAATTTGCAGGGCCTGAAGAAAGATTAAAGATCTTTAATCACATTGATTCATCGCTAAAGCCAGGCGGAGTAGTTGTGCTGCAGGGATATACATCTGCTCAGTTGAAATTTAATACTGGCGGACCAGGAAAATTAGATCATCTATACAACGAAGAAATGTTGATTGCCGCTTTTAATAAATACGAATTATTAGCTGTAAGAGCTTATGAGTCGGAAATCAATGAGGGCTCAGCGCATAGAGGTATGTCAGGATTAATCGGATTCGTAGCCAAAAAATCCTTTTGAATTCTCATTTCTTTGGATTTTTTGGTATTAGTAATTTTGTAAAAAAAACGGGCTTAAGCATAGAATTTATGCTCGGATTTATAAGACTAGGTGGGTATCGTGAAAACTAATTATCTGTATTTTTATCGAGCCGCACGTTTAGAAAAAGATAATTTTCTCAATGGCCTTGACGAAATTGCTCAGACTGTATTGCACGAAATTGCGCTACATTACTTTAACAATAAGCCAATGTCTGTTTCAGAAGTGATGGCAATGCATCTAACCGTTAGTCCCTACACTATTCACAGAAAACTCAAGAAATTAATTGAGGCAAATTTGATCGAAATGAGCTTCATAGGTTCTAATCGTCGCTCTAAGTATCCAACGCTTACAAAATCTGCAATTAGGTATTTTGATAGCCTTTCAAATTTGATGATAGAAGCACTTGATAAATAAATCCAATTGCAACTTTATCAAATACCTATCAAATTTCGAAAAATATAAATGATGTTAAAACTTAACGAAATTACTATAATTTTCTCGGCTTATCAACCAACAAGGAACTTATGAAAAAGTCTTCAGCAATACTTATTTCCATTTTGACTGCATTAATGATTTCTGCATGCAGCACGACACCTAAAACCGACTCTTCAGACAAGTCAATGTCTTCAAATACCGCTACCCCAGCAACTGCCACTGCGAAATCCGTTGTCGCGCCAGTCGTAGTGCCTGCTCACTTAGATCCCAATAGTTCTCTCTCAAAAAATCGTAGTGTCTATTTTGATTTCGACAAGTTCCAAGTCAAGGATGAGTACAAATCTGTTGTTGAATCACACGGTAAGTACGTAGGATCGCAAGGCGCATTAAAGATCAAGATCGAAGGTAATGCTGATGAGCGCGGTGGTCGTGAATACAACTTGGCATTAGGACAGAAGCGCGCTGATGCAGTTGCACGTTCGCTTAAGGTCTACGGCGTAAAAGACCAACAAATTGAAGCTGTGAGCTTTGGTAGTGAGAAACCGGTAGCTGCAGGACACGATGAAGCTGCATGGGCGCAAAATCGCCGCGCTGACGTTACTTACGTTGGTAAGTAATACGACTGTGACCCCAGGTCGCATTTGATAACCTTGCCCTCGTTGGCAGGGTTGTCGATCAAAGCCTTTTCAGAAAAAATGCAAATACTGGCTGAGAAAGGTTTGATATGAATTTCTTACTCAAAAAGTATGTTTGTATAAAATATCTTTTAGTTGCATTCATATGTTGCTTAAGCTCAGGCTTATATGCCCAGTTTAGAGTAGACGTTACTGGTGTCGGAAAAAATCAAATACCCATAGCACTAAATTTATTTGTTGGGCAAACTAGTGATTTGCCTGTCATCTCTGATGTTGTTTCTAGTGATTTAGAGCGAAGCGGTCAATTCAAGACTACCAATACTCGCGAATCATTAACGGAAAATGATCGCCCTAACTTGCTCACATTCAAAAGCCAAGGTGTAGAGGCCTTGGTCGTGGGTAGCGTTACTCAAAGCGAAACTCGAAAGTACAAAGTAAGTTTTCGGCTATGGGATGTTGCTAAGAATGAGGACTTAGGCGCCAAATCATTTTTTGTCAATCAAGCTGATCTTAGGTTGTCTGCGCATGTCATTTCCGATTTCGTGTTTGAGCAATTAACTGGCGAGAAAGGTAGTTTTGCAACAAAAATAGCGTTTGTAACTAAATTTTTTTCAAAGTATTCGCTGTGGATTTCAGATATTGATGGTGAAAATGCTAAATCTGCATTGAACTCACCTGAGCCCATTATTTCTCCAAGTTGGTCACGTGACGGCAAACAGTTGGCTTATGTCTCTTTTGAATCAAGGAGACCTGTTGTGTTTGTTCACAATATTGCTGAAGGTACAAGAAAAGTAGTAGCAGACTTCAAGGGTTCTAACAGCGCCCCAGCTTGGTCACCGGATGGAAAGTACTTGGTCGTTGCATTAGCGGAAAAGGGATTGCAACAATTACATGCAATAGATCTCAGTGGCGGCAAGCCAAGAAAGCTTTTTGAATCGCTCGGAATTGATACTGAGCCAACTTTTTCACAAGACGGTAACTCAATATATTTTGTTAGCGATAGAAGCGGTACTCCTCAAATTTATCGTGGAACAGTTGCATCTGGTCAATTAGACAGAATTACCTTTAACAGTAGCTACAACACATCCCCATCAATAAGTTCAGATGGAAAATTCTTAGCTTATATCTCCAAACAAAGTGAAGGCTACAAACTCTTTGTGATGAATTTGGTAACAGGTGTAACCAATGCAATTACCGAAACAGTTTTAGATGAGAAACCCAGCTTTTCACCTAATGGCAAGCTGATAATTTACTCAACTCATGAAAATGGCAAACACGTTTTAATGACTACAACTCTGGATGGTCAATATAAATCGCGTCTCGCAGCGCAACTCGGAGATACGCGAGAGCCTGATTGGGGTCCATGAGGATAGAAATCATTTCTAATAACTTTTTTTCGGTATGCAAAATAACTTGATAAGTTTTGGGAGCTTTTTCAAATGTACAGACCAATAAAGTCCTTCTTAATAATTGTTATTGCGTTTTTGATTGCCGTAGCAGTTGCAAAAGTAACTAATCCTTTTCATTCGAGCCAAGCTGTTTTCAAAAATTCAGTAGGAATTTCTTTCTATCCTGTCAATGCCAATAGCAAGGAGTTGCATAAGTTATATAAAAGTTCAGCTATTAACTACTCGAAGGAAGCATCAACAAGTCATTATGGGCGAACGTATTCAAAACTAAAGCCTGAAGAGTTCTACGTCAGTAAGGACGATCTCACTATTACGGATTTTGCAGACTTTATATCTGCAACAAGCTACACGCCAGACTATTTTTTTAGCTCACATAACCCAACAGAGGCCAAAAATATCATTCCAATAATTTCCCACCAAGATGCCCAAGTTCTAGCGAATTGGTTGATGAGTAAAGAAAAAGTAAATTACCAAATAATAGATAGCGAGGAATTGGTGCGTGCTTGTCGCGATTCTGTTGAGAGAACGTATTTACCTTTTCCGTTTTCTGGTGGAGGTGAAAGCTTTGATATGTTATGCCATTCAAACCATGCATCTAGCGACGATATTGATAGTTTTATAAATGGATTTCGTCTAATTAGAGATGTTAATTGATCCTTTATCAAACGTTTTTTAATCATGGATATTTCTTTTGACTCAATTGATTCATTAACAATAACTAAGCTGGAATTGACTGCTCTTTTATTTGAGCAAATTGGTCTAAATAAACGAGAAGCTAGAGACTTTATAGATTACTTCTTTGAAAGGATTATTTTTGAACTTTTACAGGGACGACCAGTAAAAATATCGGGTTTTGGAAACTTTGAACTCAGAATAAAACCGTCACGACCAGGTCGCAATCCAAGGACCGGAAGTCAAGTCGTGATACCTATAAAAAAGGTTATTGTTTTTAAACCGAGCACACTTTTAAAACAACGTTTCATTAAGGCGTAGTCGTTTTAAAATATGTATTTATTTGATAAAAGAATTGATGTAAATTTAGATACTTTTAATTGCAAAGCTTTACTGGTTCTAGCAGTGATACATCATATTGTCACAATGTTCATTTATCCTAGCATGGTTATCATTTACAAAGGAATCAGATGACAACTAAACGTGAATTTATCAAATACATCACAGCTGCGGCAGTAACTACTTTCGCATTAGGTGCGGCTTTTGCGGCCGAAATCACAGGCGCTGGGGCTTCTTTCCCTTATCCTGTTTATGTTAAGTGGGCTGAGGGATACAAAGCTGCAACTGGTAACAGCTTGAATTATCAATCGATTGGTTCTTCAGGTGGCATTCGTCAAATTACAGCTAAAACTGTGACATTTGGTGCCTCAGATGCGCCTATGTCTGGCGAAGATCTTGATAAATTAGGTTTAGTCCAATTTCCAGCCATCATTGGCGGAACTGTCCCTGTATTGAATTTAGATGGCTTTAAGCCTGGTGAGTTACATATGACTGGCCCAGTTTTGGCCGATTTGTTTTTGGGAAAAATTACTAACTGGAACGATCCTAAGATCGCTTCATTGAATCCAGGTAAGAAGTTGCCTGACCAGGCTGTTACTGTTGTTCACCGTGCAGATGGCTCGGGCACCTCATTCAACTTTACTGATTATTTGACTGCTGTCAGCAAAGAGTGGGCAAGCACTGTTGGTAAAGGAGCTACTGTCAAGTGGCCAGCACCTTCTTCTGTTGGTGGCAAGGGCAATGAGGGTGTCGCAGCAAACGTTAACCGCGTTAAGGGTGCAATTGGCTATGTCGAGTACGCATACGTCAAGAAAAATAACATGAACTATATGCAATTGCAAAATGCTGACGGCAAATATGTTGCTCCTGATGATCTGACGTTCGCTGCAGCTGCAGCTGGTGCAGATTGGTTTAGCGTTCCAGGCATGGGCGTATCCATGGTTAATGCTAAGGGAGCTACAAGCTGGCCTATCAGCACTGCTTCTTACATCTTGATGTACAAGCAGCCAGCTGACAAAGCAGCTTCAGCTGAAGCAATTAAGTTTTTCGACTGGTCATTCATGAATGGCAAAAAAATGGCATCTGACCTTGACTATGTCCCACTTCCAGATACTCTGACTACTGCTATCCGCGCAAAAGTATGGACACTAATTCAGAAGTAATTTAAATTTTGTAAGTTATGTAAGCGTTGGTGCTTTAGTGGTGCCAACGCTTTTTGTTTTTTCAAGCTTCAATCAATAACTTTTCATTTTTGATTCTGTACAAACGCCCCATCTTGTCTAAGGGTTCAATGGCTTTTTCACGAACCAAACTACTAACTTCTCTACTAACAGTTTCAAGCTTAAGGCCCATCATGGCGCCCATATCTTCTCTCGAGAACATGCTTGATTGGTCTGGTTGTTCATCAAAACGCATTTTCAAAATGAATTTGCATAAGCGTCGCCTAGCAGTCCCAAAATTCAAATCGGCCAGCCAGTCATCTGCACCTTTTAGAGCTTGATGCCACTTCTGCATCAAGCGATTATGTAGCCTTGGTGAATGCGTGCTAAGACTGTGCATGACATCTAAGGGTATCCTGCACACCATTACATTGTTGAGCGCAACAGCTTCAGAGTCAAAGTGTCCTGTGGCCATTGCTTCAATTCCAACGACATCACCCGCTCTCAATACTCGGATAATTCGCTCGCGCCCATCAGATGTAGAACGAACTAGCTTCACCATACCTTGCCGTAGAGTGAATACACCAAGCGCCTTCTCACCCTCTGAATAAATGAGCCCACCAGAAGGAAAAGCCATATCGTCTATTGGGGCATGAATAAGTCCGAAGTCTTCCTCATTCAAATCAGCAAATAAAACTAAGTCTCTGATTCCACAAGAACGGCAATCTGAAGTGCCTTTCCAAGCCGATTCAACGTGAATGGGGATCATCTCATTAAAATTTAAATAACTTGAGAATGTAAATATACTTCATTAAACGCTTATATAAGCATGTGTGAAGATGAACACGGTTTCGACTTAGCTAGATCCTGATCAGAAGACCAGATATGAGTATGCATAAGTCAACACCAAAGGTGGACTTAACCCAGTCAGCCTTTTTTGTAGGGGTGTAATTTGTACACAATTTGCGTCAGACTTTTCAGTGGTGTTGATTTTTAACACCATTTTCAAATTCATATGTGTACAGAGTTTAATTACTCATTCATACAAAAATATTACTTTTAAGATTTGAGTCGCTCAACCAGTTGATGTCCCTGAATTCTTGGGGCTTGTAATCTCGCTAGGTTTAAGTATACTGTACGAAAACACAGTAATCCCACATGAGACCAGCACTTCAAAGCATCAGTCAAGCAATTCATTCGGTGCCCGCAGGCTTACCTGCGGCGGCCAATGAGAGTACTCACGAGCAGGTTAGCCTAGATAGCTTCTTGATATCGAACCCAACAAGCACGGTACTTTTTCGTGTGAGAGGGGAGTCGATGACTGGGGCTGGAATCTTTGATGGAGACTTGTTAGTTGTAGATCGGTCAATTGAACCTGCGCATGGTCAAGTTGTGGTGGCGGCTAAGCATTTAAATGCTGCTGTGATTAAAGCTTGATGTGTTTCATCTCGCAGTGCATCAATAGCAGAGACATGCAGATATAGATCATCAAAAACTCTTTTGCCTATGGATGTCATTCTTAGATCTCTGTGGTCTTTTGGATTTCATCTTTAACTTTCATTTTTTTAATTTACTTGTTTGTAATAGCTCTTTTCTAGAGGGTTCGAGTTTGATCATATCTTCCTTGTTTATTAGGTGAATAGTTCTCTTTGGTCGAGATTCATCAACTCATCAAATTCAATTGCCACTCATTGCACTCTATCGAGTCGCCGTGATAGTTCTATAGAAATAAAAGATTTGACAGCTGTGTTTTTTATTGTTTCAACTCAAGTGCTTTCGAAATTTATGCAAGTTCAACAACAGCTCGTAATTGACTTGGGCTGCTGTACAGGTAAGCAGCGGTAGTTTGAATGCTGCGGTGTCCAGCAAGTGCTTTGAGCAAGTGAATAGCTGTTCCCTTGTTAGCAAGGTTTGTTAAAAAGGTTCTGCGTCCGCTGTGACTGCTAGCACCCTCAAGTCCAGCCCCTTTGTACAGCAGTGCGAATGTTTGAGCCAAACTGTTTGCATTGAAGCCAGCACGTATGCTTTTCTGACTGGCAAAGAATGGATAGCTGCGGTCGATGCATTTGGCTTGCTCAGCGTAGGCTTGTAATTCTGCTCGCAGCTTGGCGCTGACAAACACAGTGCGAGCATGACGACCTTTAGTCATGTCGGGTAATAAACGTATTTCATCTTTAATTTCGCCATCTGTCGTTGTGACATCGCTCCAGCGCATGCAGGCCACTTCGCCGATTCTTAAACCTGCCCAGTGTGTGAGCAGCATCATTGCTCTGTTGCGGGCTGGGTACTTGCGTGTGTTGATGTACGTTAACAAGCGCTCAATTTCAGCAGTTGTAAGTGTCTTAGCTTGTGCCATGGTTCTGTCTCCTAAATCATGTGTTTGCGTTAATTGCATTGTGTTTTCATATATTTATCTGGACAACCTGAGTCCCGCCAAACTTTCGGGTTTCTGGGCTGGAGCAGGGCGAAATGAACTGGCTGTGGATAACTTTTTAGCGGTTTTTTTCTTCA
>Ga0209084_1002769_pt1 | contig 13306 bp, 10 predicted proteins | sample C_130820_MF_Meta_FD_187309 | JGI IMG/M metagenome (GOLD analysis project Ga0209084, IMG submission 187309) | Freshwater microbial communities from Lake Croche, Canada to study carbon cycling - C_130820_MF_MetaG (SPAdes) (version 2) | ecosystem: Environmental > Aquatic > Freshwater > Lake... | reverse complement strand
GATGCAGTTGCGTAGGCCCTCTCGGTCTCGCACGAGCGTTGCTTATATTTTCGTAGGTCTCGGCAACCCCGATGCTGAATATGCAGGCACGCGCCATAACGCTGGTGCCGATGCGGTCAGTGAAGTGGCACGACGATTCAATCTTTCTCCCAAATTGGAAAAGGGTGTTGCCGCGTCCCTCACCACGGCCCAACTCGGCAGTGAGCGCGTAGTACTCGCTATTCCGACCACCTACATGAACGAGTCGGGGATTGCCGTGCGTGACCTCCTCGCCCGCTACGAAGTAGAAGACCACTCAAGGATCGTCATCGTGCACGATGAACTTGATTTGGAGCCTGGCGAAACGCGCATCAAGCTCGGTGGCGGTTTAGCCGGGCACAATGGACTTCGCTCAACGGCCAAGGTCCTCAATTCGCAGGACTTCACGCGTGTCCGCATCGGTGTGGGCAAGCCTCGGCGCAAAGAGCAGGGCGCCGACCATGTCTTGTCGAAACCTCGTGGTGCTGAGCTCGAGACCTATCTCGCTGGCGTGCAAGCTGGCGCCAATGCCATAGAGGCCATTGCTGCTTCTGGGGTGGCGGCGGCCATGAACGCGACCAACTAGTGACGGTCCCTTTCGCAGCAATTGCGGGACGGGCATCTCGTGCTGAAGCCCTTCATGATGCCTTAAGTAGTGGATCGACTCTGGCGGTTCCTCTGGCTGCTCGAGCGCCAGTGCTCTCGGCGCTCGCGAAGATCAGTTCGGGTCGCCTGCTCGTCATTACCGCCACGGAGCGAGAGGCAGAGGCCCTCATTGATGATCTCTCTCTCTTCCTCGGTGAAGATCCCGAAGACCCAAAGACCAGGGCACCCTTGCTTTTCCCTGCATGGGAAACCCTCCCTTTCGAGCGCATCAGTCCTGAGGTGGGGACCATGGCTGCGAGGGCCTTGGTCACCGATGAACTTCGCGCGGGGAACTCCGAGCGCATGGTGCTTGTCGCGCCAGTGAAGGCCTTGCTGCAACGTCTCGCGCCAGCTTCAAGCTTTCGACCCATAGAGCTGCGCCTTGGTGGCGAACTCGTCATGGATGAGTTTGTGACCGCCTTATCTGAGGCTGGCTACCGACGTGAATATCAAGTTGAACATCGTGGTGAATTCGCCGTTCGAGGCAGCATCATTGACCTCTTCGCACCGACCTCTCCCTTGGGCGTTCGCATTGACCTCTTTGGCGACCGTATCGATCGCCTCAGCTGGTTTGATCCAGGTGATCAACGCTCGGTTGAAGCAATCGAGCATTTTACGTTGCCTCGTTGCCGTGAACTCGTTCTCGATGATGAGATCCGCGAGCGCGCCGCTGGACTCGCGAGCACCGTTACCTGGGCTTCGGCCCAGCTTGAAGCGATTGCTGCCGGCAGCTGGTTCGATGGCATGGAAGCGCTGTTGCCTTGGCTCGAAGACGATCCAGCACTCCTTGCTGACCTTTTGAGTGCAGATGATCGTGTCCTCATCCTCGATCCTTCACTGGTGCGCTCGAGGGCCCTGGCCATTATTGAAGAAGAAGATGCGCTCGCGAGCAGTCTGGCGGCCACGTGGAATGCTGAGGATGTCGAGCACGCTCCTCGCCTGCACCTTCCCTACGACCGCTTACTCGCGCGTTCTCCTTGCCTCGTGACGGCCATGCCATCGGTGAGCGACAGCCCAAAGACCGTGCAGGTTTCGACCCGAGGCTTTAGTCCTGTGCGGGGTGACGGTGAGCAATTGGTTGCGCAGATCAATACGCTGCGCAGTCGCGGCATGGCGGTTGTGCTCTGTCCTTCGACCGAAGCTGGTGCCGAACGACTCCTTGAGGTTCTCGTCGAGCACGACTTAGAGGCACGCTTATGCACGCAAGCTTCGGGCAAGCCTGGACTCGAAGTAGTCGTGGCCCCACTCGGGCAGGGAGCGATCCTGCCAGAACTCGGCATTGCCCTTATTAGTGAGTCTGACCTCTCGGGCCGGCGAGTGGCTCACCGCAAAGCCAGACGCCGACAACGCGTTGAAGATGGCTTTTTCGATTCTCTCCACCACGGTGGTTTCGTGGTCCACCGCATTCACGGCGTTGCAGCCTTTGAGGGGGTTACGAGCAGGACTATTGCTGGGGCAACGCGTGACTATCTCATCCTTTCTTTCCGGGGAGGGGACAGACTTTTTGTTCCCGTCGACCAGATCGACAGCATCACGCCCTATTCGGGAGGGGATGCGCCTTCGCTTTCCAAGATGGGCGGCAGCGACTGGCATCGCGCATCCGCGCGGGCCCGCCAAGCAGCAGCCGAGGTCGCCGCAGAACTCGTCGAGCTCTACCGCAATCGTCTTGTGGTGGAAGGTCACGCCTTTGGCCCTGACACGCCGTGGCAGATGGAACTCGAAGAAGCTTTTGAATTCACCGAGACACCCGATCAACTTCGTGCGATTGCTGAGGTCAAGGCGGACATGGAACTTCCCACACCCATGGACCGGCTGGTCTGCGCCGATGTGGGCTTTGGCAAGACGGAAATCGCGGTCAGGGCGGTCTTTAAGGCCATTCAGGATGGCTTTCAAGCAGCAGTCTTGGTGCCCACCACCCTGCTCGCGAGTCAGCACTTTGCCACCTTCTCTGAACGCTTCGCAGGCTTCCCGGTCAAGGTTGCCCTCCTGAGTCGCTTCCTCACCACCAAGGAAGCCAATGCCGTGCGCGCCGGCCTGGAATCAGGCGAGATCGACGTGGTCGTGGCGACACACCGACTCCTCGGAAGCGATATCAATTTCGCCAAGCTCGGCCTCCTGGTGGTTGATGAAGAGCAACGATTTGGCGTGAGTCACAAAGAGCAGATCAAACAGGTGACTAATGGTGTTGACGTGCTGACGCTCACCGCCAGTCCTATTCCACGAACCCTCGAGATGGCCCTCACCGGAATTCGAGAACTCTCAACCGTGCAGACGCCACCGGTTGATCGTCAAGCAATTTTGACCTACGTCGGTGAATATGACGACGCCGTTGTCGTCGAAGCCATCAGGCGTGAACTGCTTCGTGAAGGTCAGGTCTTCTACGTCCATAACCGGGTCATGGATATCGATGACGCTGCACGGCGCATCCACCGCCTTATCCCCGAAGCGCGCGTTGCCATTGCCCACGGACAAATGGATGAGGGGACGCTGGAGCAGATCATCCTCGATTTCGCTGAAGGGCTCTTTGACGTACTGGTCTGCACGACCATCATCGAATCGGGCATTGATATGCCAAGCGTGAACACTTTGGTAGTCGAGCGAGCCGATCTGCTTGGCCTCGGCCAGCTGCATCAGATCCGAGGCCGCGTGGGGCGTGGCGGCCAACGTGCCTACGCCTACCTCTTCCACCCAGAGCAGCTGTCCTCGGAGCGGGCCTATGAGCGTTTGCGCACTATTGGCGAGCAAACCGAATTGGGCTCGGGGTTCAAGATCGCCATGCGTGACCTAGAAATTCGTGGGGCGGGCAGCATCCTCGGTGATCACCAGAGTGGCCATATCGCCGCTGTCGGTTATGACCTCTACGTCCAGCTCGTGGCCGAAGCGGTGGCCGCCGCCAAGGGAAGTCCTTTGCCGCCACCCATAGACATCACCATCGATGTGCCCGGCGATGCCCACCTGCCTGAGGCTTACGTAGAGGCTGAAGACCTGCGGCTTGAGGGCTACCGGCGCCTTTCGCTAGCTCGCGATGTTGCCGAGATCGATGCCTTGGCCCTCGAATGGGTGGACCGCTTTGGCCAGCTTCCCCCGCCTGCAGTGGCCTTGCTTGACCTCGCAAAACTGCGCCTGAGCTGCATTGCTTTCGGTATCACTTCGCTCAGTACCAGTCTGGCGAGGCCGGGTGGAGCGCGAGAAAGCACCGTCAGAGTCGTTCCGGTGCAACTTCGTTCCAGTCGGGAGATGCGCCTGAAGAGGACTATGCCTACGGCGAGATATCGTCCAGAAACTTCCCAACTCGTCCTGCCCCTCCCTAAGGGCGAGGGCGCTGCTTGGGTAAAAGCAAGCCTCGAAGACCTCCTCGCTGACGAGCCAAGCGCCGACTCCTAGCTATCGGGCACGAGTCGGTAACATGGCCCACGTGAGCAAACTCCTGAGCCTGATCGCCGCAATAGCCCTTGGACTTGGCGTCGCCATCTATGTGGCCCCCGCTGATGCCGCAAAGGTGGGTGGGGTTTCGATATCGCAGGCATCGCTTGACCAGGACCTTGCCACCATTGCCGCCAGCCCCGGCTTCCTTTGTTACCTGAATGCGAACGAAGCCTTGCGCACCCAGGGCCGCTCCGTGCTCCCAAAGATGGCAGCGCCAGGCAGCGACATGGCCTATGCAACGGCCTTCGCTTCGAGTTGGCTCTCCACAAGAATCACGGGCCAACTCATGTTGAATGCCGCGACAAGCGAGCAGCTCAAGCTGTCAGCAGTGAGTGGCCAACATGAGCTCATTGGTGCCATCAGTTCTTCTTATAAGCAGGTGGCGGGCAGCCAGCTCGCCTGCAACTATGACCCAGCGGCTGTGGTGGCTGCACTGCCTCGTGATTTCGTAGAGCGCGAAGCAAGGACGCAGTCGGCTTCAACCGCCCTGCTCAATAATCAACGGGTTGTTTCGCCCAAGGCCTTTTTCGATGCAAACCAGAGCGCCTTCGACAGAATTTGCCTATCAGGGATTCTCGTGAGCAGCCTTACTCAGGCAAACAGCCTGAAGCAGCAATTTGCCTCGGGTGCATCGTTTAGCGACCTCGCGTCTCAGTATTCCTTGGACGTAAGTAAGTCAAAGGGTGGCGATCTCGGTTGCTTCGGCCCCACAGACTCGCAATATCGCGCAGCCATGGCCAACGTTGGCTCTTTGAAGGTCGGCGGAGTGGCCGGACCGCTGCAAAGCGGACAGGGCGCATATGCCTTGATCTTGCTTCGAGACAGGACGCCATCAAGCTATGCGGACTCAAAGGCGGCGGTCGGTGCAGAACTATTAACGCTGCGCGGGACTTCAGCGCAAAACCAGATTGCTCAGTCGGCATCGCAGGCGAGCATTTCGGTAAGCCCCAACTATGGCCATTGGACCGTGAACAAACTTGGTGCGTCCTTAGTTCCACCAGTAACGCCACCCATCTCGTCCTTGCTTAACGCCTCGGCGGGCTAAGCGGTGGCTTCACTGCCAAAGGTGACCGTGGCTGGACTCGGCCCCGGTCCTTTGAGCCTTCTCCAGAGCAGCCTCATGGATAGGGCAGCTCTTGCGCCAGCGGTGTTGTTGCGCACTCAGCGTCACCCTGCCGCAGAGCCTTTTGCTGGATATGAATCACTCGACGCGCTCTATGAGCAGGCCTCGTCATTTGAGCAGCTCTATCCCGAAGTGGTCGAAGCCATCGTGCAAGCTGCGCAAAAGGCTGGCGAGTTGCTCTACATCGTCCCCGGCTCACCCTTGGTTGCTGAGCACACGGTTGCGCTCCTTCGTGGCGATGCACGCATTCAGCTGGAGATCATCCCTGCGATTTCCTTTCTTGATCTTGTCTGGGAAAGGCTGGGGGTGGATCCTGTGGATCAAGGCGTTCGCCTGATTGATGCAACGGACTTTGCGGCAAGTCCTGCTGGCCCTGGACCCGTCCTCTGCACCCAGGCTTGGTCCCCTCAACTGCTCTCGGAGATCAAACTCTCTTTGGATGAGCTCTCTAGTCGCGAAGCTCCTAGGGCGGTCATCCTTCATCACCTCGGACTAGAAGATGAATTGATCCTCGATGTCGCCCTCGATGAGCTCGATCGAGCAATGGTTCCCGATCACCTGACCTCGGTGTGGCTGCCAGTAGTGGCGACACCGGGACAGGCCGTCGACGCTTTAGTGGCGCTCATGGCGCAACTGCGAGAACGCTGCCCCTGGGACGCTGAGCAAAGCCATGGGAGTTTGGCGCGACACCTCATTGAAGAGGCATATGAAGTCGTTGAAGTCCTCGACCTCATTGCCGATGGGACTGGCAGCGATCACGAAATGCTTTGGCTAGAGGAAGAACTCGGTGACCTGCTCTTCCAGATTGTCTTCCACGCTCACCTCGCGAGTGAAGTGGGCGCCTTCAACCTCTCAGGGGTGGCATCCCACGTCGAGGCAAAGTTAATTGCGCGCCATCCTCATGTCTTTGCTGGTGAGGAGCTCGCTGAAGATGGTGCAGTGGGTCAATGGGAGCGGATCAAGCAAGCAGAGAAGCAGCGCGAATCGGTGACTGATGGCATCGCTCCGGGCCTTCCCGCACTCAGTCTGATTGCCAAGCTTCGTTCCAAGGCCGCAGCCATAGGCATGGAACAAGCCACAGTGCACAGCGCTATGGGGGAACTCCAGAAAGCAATTTCAGCCCTAGAAGTTGAAGCCGGCGAAGCGCAGATTGCCGCACTACTCAGTGCAGTTGCTCAGTATTCCGCGGCCAGTGCCTGTGACGCCGAAGCAGTGTTGCGAAAGCTGGCGAGCTCACTACGCACAGAGATTCTGAACTTCGAAGCAGGCGCAAAGCCCTAAGGAAGCCTTGGTGGTATGGCGCAGGCCATCATCGGCGGTATCCTTGAAAGAGTAGTTACCCCCTCGGCGCCAAGGAGTGGCAGTGAGCACCATAGAAGTCGTTGTAGGGCGTCAAGTTCTCGACTCCCGCGGAAATCCAACTGTTGAGGCTGAGGTCATCCTTGACTCTGGCGTGGTCGGCCGCGCGATTGCTCCCTCTGGTGCCTCGACGGGAGTCCACGAAGCCGTTGAACTCCGCGATGGCGGCGATGCCTATCTGGGTAAAGGCGTCCTGCAGGCTGTGGCAAATATCAACGGAGAGATCTCCGATGCGCTTGAGGGCGTCGATGCCCTCGACCAGCGCTCGGTCGACAGTGCGCTGATTGACCTCGATGGAACCGCTTCAAAAGGCCGCCTTGGGGCCAATGCCATGCTGGCGACGTCATTGGCCGTGGCTCGTGCGGCCGCTGAAGAACTCGACCTGCCCCTCTGGCGAGCCCTCGGGGGAGTGAACGGACACGTCCTTCCCGTACCCATGCTCAACGTGATCAACGGAGGCGTGCATGCAAAGAACTCCATTGACTTCCAGGAGTTCATGATTATGCCCGTGGGCGCATCCTCTTTTTCTGAAGCGCTTCGTTGGGGCGTCGAGACCTATCACGCACTCAAGGGTGTCCTTGATCGCCGTGGACTCTCCACCGCCGTGGGCGACGAAGGTGGATTCGCCCCCGATCTTCCTGACAATGAGACCGCCGTCAAGGTATTACTCGAGGCGATCGAAGCCGCGGGCCGTGTCCCGGGTAGCGAAATCGCGATTGCCCTCGACCCCGCCACCTCTGAGCTGTTTCACGAAGGTCGCTATGAACTGGCCGGTGAAGGGCGCAGCCTGAGTTCGGCTGAGCTGGCCGAATACTGGCAGGACCTCGTTGCTCGTTATCCCATCGTCTCTATTGAAGATGGCATGGCTGAAGACGACTGGGACGGTTGGGCTGAGTTGACCACGCGCATTGGGGCACACTGCCAATTGGTTGGTGATGATCTCTTTGTGACCAATGTCAACCGCCTCGAGCAGGGTATTGAACGAGGAACGGCGAATGCCATTTTGATCAAGTTGAACCAGATCGGCACCTTGACCGAAACCCTTGATGTCATGGCGCTTGCTGAGCGCAGTGGCTACCGTTCCGTGGTTTCGCACCGTTCGGGTGAGACTGAAGACACGACCATTGCAGACTTAGCGGTGGCAACCAATGCTGGCCAGATCAAGACCGGTGCTCCTGCGCGCTCAGATCGCGTGGCGAAATACAACCAACTGCTGCGCATCGAAGAACAACTTGGCGATGAGGCTCGATTCCTTGGCATGGGGGCCTTTGCGAGGGGAGTCGGTGGTCACCGCGAGTAGTGCCGCCCGCGGCAAGGCGAAGAGCATGAAGGTGCAGGCTGCACCATCCTGGCTTTGGATTGTTGGTGCGCTGGTAGTTGCCACGGCCTTAATCGCTGCATGGTTCCCCTTCAGTGCCTTAGGAAGTCAGCGATCGGCGCAGGCCAGCGCCTCCGCTCAGCTCAGTAAATTACGGGCGGAAACCCAAGCCCTTCAGGGCGAGAAAGCCAAATTGAAGTCCCCCAGCGAACTCTCCAAGGTTGCGCGCGAGCAATACCAATTGGTCGCCCCCGGAGACCGCGTCGTACAAGTCCTCCCTCCCACGGCAAACCAGCCCTCTCTTTCCACCGGCAAGCAGGCCTTTGCCGGCGACCCCGGACTTCGTCCCCCCGTTGCTCCTTCAGCGGCAGGCTTAATCACGGATGGCGAAAGTGCAGCCGCTGCGGGCTTGGGTCACCCCAATACGCAGCAGCCGGCCCATCATGGCCAAGGTTTTTTTGATCGGGTGCTTTCCACGCTCGAGTTCTGGAAATGAGTCAGCGGTTTTCCCTCGAGGAGGGAGACCGCGAACAGATCGTTGAGATGATCGGGCGGCCATTGCGAGGAAGTTGTCGGGTCGTCGTGAGAAATCTTGCGGGTGCCCCAGTGGTTATTGAAAACGAGCCCTTGCTCGACGATGGAACGCCCATGCCGACACTCTTTTGGCTCGTAGATCCCACTCTGAACCGCGCGGTCGGCCGCCTCGAGGCCGAGGGTGGCGTGAATAGGGTTGAAGCCGAACTCGGCGATCTTGTGCTGGATGAGCTCCACCAACGTCACGCAAAGTTGCGTGAACGCCTGATGCCGCTTGGCCACGAAGGTCCTGCACCAAGCGGCGGAGTAGGGGGAACGCGCCGAGGGGTGAAGTGCCTTCATGCCCATTTGGCGGCTGGTCTCGTTGATCCCGATCCTGTTGGTGACTGGGTGCTTGAACGCCTAGGAGAAGACGAGGAACTCGCAGACTATCTAGGCGGCTTGGTGTTGTTAGCGCGAGAGGGAGCAACCGATGAGTTCTAAAGCTGTAGCAGCGATTGATTGTGGGACCAATTCCACGCGACTCCTCGTGGTCGACGCCGAGGGCCGCAGCCTTGAACGGCTGATGAGAATTACGCGCCTCGGTCAGGGAGTGGATGAAACGGGACTGCTGGGAGCAGAAGCGCTTGAGCGTTGCTATCGGGTTCTTCGTGAATACCGCGAGGTGATGGACGGCTTTGGCGTGAGTTCAGCTCGCCTTGCAGCGACTTCGGCCGCTAGGGACGCGGCCAACGGTCCAGAATTTCTGGCACGGGCCGCTGAAATCACTGGTGCAGTGGCTGAAGTCATCCCGGGAGTTGAGGAAGCGCGGCTGTCTCATCTCGGGGCGACGAGTGACCTCGATGCCCCCGAAGGCGATGATCTCATTGTCGATATTGGGGGAGGCTCTACTGAGTTGGCCCTCGCGCGAGGCCTACAGGTATTGGGATTTTCTATGCAGGTCGGCTGTGTCCGCCTGAGTGAGCGCTACCTTCATACTGATCCGCCGACAGAAGAAGAGTTAGCGGCAGCAAGAACTGAGGTTCGCCGCGCTCTCAATGAGGCAATTGCTGCTCAGCCAGCGCTTGGGGAGCTCGCCTCAGGGTCACGACTGATTGGCTTAGCGGGAACGGTTTCTACGCTCGCTCAACTCGACGGAGGCATATCGACCTACCGCTTTGAAGATGTCCACCATCGGCACTTGAACGCTGCGGCTGTCCAAGCTTGGACTGAGCAATTAGCCACGGAGAGCATTGCGCAACGCAAAGAGCATCCGGGCATGGTGCCTGGCCGTGAGGACGTCATTGTGGGTGGGGCAATTGTCCTTGATGAAGTCATGACCCGTTTTGGCTTCGAGAGCTGTCTGGTTTCCGAGCATGACATCCTCGACGGCATTGCCGCGGACCTGCTGAGTTCTTGATGCTGGCGCGCAAGGGCGCCTACTGCGAAGATGTCCGTCATGCCTCTGCTTGAACGCCTCCTCATGGGACCTGGCCCCTCAAACGTCTACCCCGAGGTCATGGCGGCGGCCGTAGAGCCAGTGCTCGGTCATCTTGACCCGATATTCCTCGGCGTCTTGGACGAAACCATGGCTCGCCTGAGAGAAGTCTTTGCCACAACAAACCCCTTGACCTTTCCGATTTCAGGGACGGGCTCGGCCGGTATGGAGGCAGCCTTGGTGAACTCGATCTCGCCTGGTCAGGTCGTCGTGGTGGCTATCAATGGACTCTTTGGCATGCGCATGGCGGAAGTCGCTTCTCGCCACGGGGCCGAGGTCATTGCCGTGGAGTTCCCCTGGGGTAAGCCCGTGAATCCTGAAGCTCTCGTGTCGGCCCACCCCAGTCCCGCAATCATCGCAGTCGTCCATGCTGAAACCTCAACCGGTGTTGTGAACGACCTGACCTGGCTTGGCGCCAATAAGGGCGACGCACTCTTGCTCGTCGACAGCGTCACATCATTAGCGGGTATGCCCCTGCTCATTGACGACTGGGGCATCGATCTTTCTTATTCAGGAACCCAGAAATGCCTTGGGGTGCCCCCCGGCCTTTCGCCCTTCACTGCTTCACCGCGAGCGCTTGAACGTTTTGTTGATCGGCCATCAAGTTGGTATCTGGACCTCAGTCTGGTTGCCGCCTACGTCTCTGGCGATGCAACTGGCACCCGTAGCTACCACCACACAGCTCCAAGCACGCAGGTTGTTGGTCTCCACGCTGGTCTTGGAGCAATTCTCGAAGAAGGTCTAGAGGCAGGCTTTGCGCGCCACGAAGAAACAGGTAGAGCCTTGCAGGCAGGCCTAGAGGACATGGGCTTGGACTTACTCGTAGATGCTCCTCATCGCCTCGCTCAGCTCACGACGGTCATGATCCCCGATGGTGTTGACGATCTCACTACGCGAACAAGCCTGCGTGAGCGCTATTCGATCGAAATTGGTGGTGGTGTTGGCCCCTTGGCGGGCAAGGTCTGGAGAATTGGCTGCATGGGCCACAGTGCGAGAATGGCAAACGTGCTCACCTTGCTTGCTGCTCTTGAAGAGACGATTGCGCGATGAGAAGCCGCCATCAAAGCTCTGAAGCACTCGTGCTGAGCGGATCCAGGGTGGTCTTACGCACGCTTACTGAAGCTGATTTTGATGCCTGGAGCGAAGTTCGCCTGCGTTGCCAATCCTGGCTCTTGAAATGGGAGCCCCGTCCTGCTTCTGCTGGCTATCCCACTGAGGACAGGGCAAATTTCCAAGCGCGCTGCGCGGTGCGTGAGCGTGAGCGCCAACTGCAGACGGGATTTAGCTTCGGCATTTTCGTGGCCGGTGGGCTTCGAGGAGAGTTGACCCTCTCTTCCATACAGCGAGGGCCTTTTCAAAGCGCCTCTATTGGCTATTGGATTGATGAAGCCATGGCTGGCCGCGGCTACGTTCCCGAAGCGGTCATCGTCGCTACGCAATACGCCTTCGAAGAGTTGGGCTTACACAGAATTGAAATTTCCATCATTCCTCGCAACACTCCCTCGCTCAGAGTGATGGAGAAGCTCGCTTACCGAAGGGAAGGTTTAGCGGAGCGCTACTTGGAAATCGATGGTGTCTGGGAAGACCACGTGAAGTTTGCGATTACGGCTGAGGAATGGCAAGAGCGCCGTGGCGAACTGCTCGAAGTCTGGGTAGACGCGCCTTAGTTCTGTCGGACAGCAGGGGAGTGGCGAAAGAACTGCTCCACGGAATGGTCGTACTCGCTGTCGTCACGGGGAGGATGCATGGCTCGTGAGAGCCTGAGGCCGGTGGCGAAGTGCTCAACGGCTCCCGCGCTCGTGAATCGACAGTGAAAGCCCGTGCCGATGAACTTACGCGTCGCGATGCCACGGCCATAACGCAAAAGGTCTTCGAGTTCGTCTGGCATGTCGAAGTGCAGGAAGGGGATCTTGGGAGCGATAGTCAAAAAGGGTTTAAAACTCGGCACGGGGAGAGGCCGTGTTCCGCAGATCTCCATCACTTCACTCCAGGGAATGCGCCCCTTGCCCGCCACGTTGTAGACGCCAGGTAGGCGATTGTGAATGGCATGGAGGAGGGCACTCACTACATCCTCCTCAGCAATGAACTGCAACAGAGGATTGAAACCCATCAATGAAGGGCAGAGCCGCTGCGAGAGGTTCCGACTGAGCGGTGTCGTGAGGTCAGTGCCCAGCACGTTACAGAAGCGCAGGATGGTCACCGTGATTTCGGGGTGGTCATCGGCAAATTCTCTAATCAGTTGCTCGGCCTCAATGAGTGAGCGCTCCACCCTGGTGTGAGGTGACTTCATTCTTGGCGTTTGTTCCTTGAAGGTATTGGGGTCACGCTCGGTGGCGCCATAGACCAGGGCTGATGATTTCACGATGAGGTGCTTGACCTTAGAACCAGGAGCACCCGCCGCAGCGAGCATGTTCATGGTTCCAATCACGTTGATTTCCGTGAGCGCCCGGGGCGCAACCAAGGTCGAGTCAACGACCAGGAAGGTGTGCACAATCGTGTCGACTTCGGTGGCGCGCACCAGACGATTCAGAATCGAATAGGTGCTGTCAGCATGAACAAATTCAGCACGTTCAAACTTCACTGATGGCCTGGTGTCGCCAAGGCCTAAGAGGACTTCAAATGTTGGATCTTCCTCGAGAGCACTGATCACTCGACCACCCCAAAAACTGTCAGCACCAGTTACGAGAACACGTTTGCCCATCAGCCGAACCAAATGCTCTTACGCTTACGCAAGAGTTCGTAGACAGCTTCTTGAATGAGGGAACGAATGCGATCCGTGCCTTCCATAACCTGACTGCGCGGATAGCTCGCAAGGCCTCTAGGAGCATCGAAGGTGACGGGGTCGAGCACGCGGATCTTGAATTTGGCCGGGAGGGGGAGGATGGTTCCCAAGGGGCCCATAGTCAGCATGTTGATGGTCACGGGGAAATAAGGGGTGCCGAGCAGTTTGGCCACTACTGGCAGGCGAGCTACGACAGGCATGGTCTCTTCTGAGCCAATGACGGCAATGGGATAGATGGGAACACCGGCACGCATGGCGATTTCCACGAAGCCACCTCTGCCAAAGCGTCGGAGTTGATAACGATCTCCAAAACTCTTTGATGGACCCTTGACCCCTTCGGGAAAAACCAGCACGAGTTGGCCTTGTTCGCGAAGTAAGCGATAGGCATTCTCTGGTCGTGCGGGGACGCCACCGCTGCGCTGCCACATGGTGCCGACGAAGGGGATAGTGCGAAAGAAGTAATCAGCCAGTCCGTAGACCGGTCTGCCGAGCAGCTCCTCGATGCCGTGCATGATGACGGGTGCATCAGAGGGGATGGCACCAGCATGATTGGAGACCAGGAGGGCACCACCTTCCTTAGGGAGTTTCTCCAAGCCTTCCCACTCAACACGGAACCAATGCTTG
>Ga0209084_1002766_pt1 | contig 13313 bp, 9 predicted proteins | sample C_130820_MF_Meta_FD_187309 | JGI IMG/M metagenome (GOLD analysis project Ga0209084, IMG submission 187309) | Freshwater microbial communities from Lake Croche, Canada to study carbon cycling - C_130820_MF_MetaG (SPAdes) (version 2) | ecosystem: Environmental > Aquatic > Freshwater > Lake | place... | reverse complement strand
ACCAACCGCAAGCGGGTGCTGCCACTGCTCATTCACGGCGACGCGGCATTTGCCGGCCAAGGTTCGGTGGCTGAGTTGCTCAATCTATCGCAACTGCCCGGCTATCGCACCGGCGGCACCCTCCACTTGATTATTAACAACCAGATTGGCTTCACCACTGATCCGGCTGACGCCCGCTCATCGGCGTACGCCACCGATGTGGCCAAGATGATCGAGGCACCGATTTTGCATGTCAATGGCGAGGACCCGCTGGCGCTCCACTGGGCCGGACGTTGCGCCCTGGAATTCCGCCAGCGCTTCGGCCGCGACATGGTCATCGACCTGTTGTGTTACCGCCGCCAAGGCCACAACGAAGCGGACCAGGCGGCTTTCACCCAGCCGCTGGTGGCCAAAAAAATTGCCGTACGCGAGACGTTGGGTCAGTTATACAAGCGGCAGCTGGTGGGGCGGGGGGTTCTCGAGTCCGAGGAAGCCGACGCGATTGAGCAAACGATTTGGGACAAGCTGGAAGCCGGCTATCAAAAGATGACGGAGCTGAGCAACGGCGGCGAGCGCACGGCCTTCACTGGTTCGACGGCGATCGTTCAACCGGCGTATTCGCATGCGCCGGTAGCCACCGGCATCAGCCGCGAGCGCCTCCACCACCTCGGCAAGGCCCTCACCACGCTGCCTGCCGACTTTCACCTCAATGCCACTCTGGCCAAACGCTTCCTGCCGCGGCGTGTCGAAACCTTGCAGCAGGGTGGGCCATTTGATTGGGCGTTTGCCGAGTCGCTGGCCTTCGGCTCGCTGCTGATGGAGCAGACGCCGGTGCGCTTATCGGGGCAAGACAGCCGGCGCGGCACGTTTTCACAGCGCCACGCGGTGTTTTACGATGCGGAAACCCACGCGAGCTACATCCCCTTGGAGCATCTCGACCCTGGCCAAGCCCGGTTTTGTATCTATAACTCGTTGTTGTCGGAGTTTGCGGTGTTAGGTTTTGACTACGGTTACTCCCTTGGCTACCCGGCGATGCTCACGCTGTGGGAGGCGCAGTTCGGCGACTTTGCCAACGGCGCACAAGTCATCATCGATCAATTCATCACCAGCGCGGAAAGCAAATGGCAAACGCCTAGCGATATTGTGCTGATGCTGCCGCACGGGTACGAGGGAATGGGGCCGGAGCATTCCAGCGCGCGCCTCGAACGCTTCCTGCAACTCTGCGCCGCCGATAATCTCGTGGTCGGTAATTTCACCACCCCGGCCCAATTTTTCCATGCCTTGCGTCGGCAAAAGCTCCGCAACTGCCGCAAGCCGCTCATCGTGATGACCCCAAAAAGTCTGCTCACACGCCAGGAAGCCGTGTCCCAAGAGGCGGATTTCCTCGAGGGCACCTGCTTTCAGGAAATTCTGCCAGACAGCCATGCCCACGAGGATCCGGCAGCGGTCGAGCGGGTGATTTTTTGCAGCGGCAAGGTATTTTACGATCTGTGTGGCCAGCGCCAACAATCCGCGAGCGCCAGCGCCACCACCGCCATCCTCCGCCTCGAACAACTCTATCCATTCCATCGGGAGTTGCTAGAGACACTCCTCAGCCACTACCCCGCCGCCAGCCAGTTCGTCTGGTGTCAGGAAGAACCCGCCAACATGGGTGCTTGGACGTACGTCGCGCCCTTGCTCGAAGCCGTGGTGGGGACTCGAGTCCGCTACGCCGGACGCCCCGCCGCCGCGAGCCCAGCATCCGGTTCCAAGGCTATTCACATCCGCGAGCAACAGGCGTTGCTCGCCCTGGCATTCAGTATCTAACATCAAACCATCTCCCATGCTCATCGATATTGTTGTTCCCGCAGTGGGCGAATCCATCACCTCCGCCAACGTCGCGTGCTGGCACAAAGCCTCCGGTGAGCTCGTCAGCAAGGGCGAGTTGCTCGTCACCTTGGAAACCGACAAGGTGTCCCACGAACTCACGGCTGCCAGCGACGGCCAGCTCGAAATCCTCACCACCGAGGGCCATGAAGTGCCCATCGCCAGTGTGATCGGCCGCCTGGATACCCGTGCGGTGGTCAGTCCGATCAGTCCGATCAGTCCGATCAGTCCGATCAGTCCGATCAGTCCGACAATTCCGACAATTCCGACAATTCCGACAAGCCCATCGGCGCCCGCTGCCGCGGTGAAACCTGCCGCTGTGGACGGTCGCAGCACGCGGCGGCCGATGTCGACGTTGCGTCGCAAGATAGCCACCCAGCTCGTCACTGCCCAGCAAACAGCGGCCATTCTCACCACCTTCAACGAGGTGGACATGAGTGCCGTCATCGAGCTGCGTCGGCAGGGCCAGGAAACATTCCTCAGTCGGCACGGCGTCAAGCTCGGCTTCATGGGATTTTTCGTCAAAGCCGTGGTGCATAGCCTCAAGCAAGTGCCCTCGCTCAACGCCCGGATTGATGGCAGCGACATCGTGGAGCACCATTACTACGATATCGGGGTGGCGATCAACACCGCCAAGGGGCTGATGGTGCCGGTGCTGCGTGATTGCGATAAGCACTCGTTGGCGCGCATTGAGCAAGACATAGCCGGCTATGCGGACAAGGCCCGCGCCGGAAAAATCACCCTGGAAGACCTGCAAGGCGGCGTTTTCACCGTTTCTAACGGCGGTGTCTTTGGTTCGATGCTAAGCACACCGATCCTCAATTCACCCCAAAGCGGGATCCTCGGCATGCACGCCATCCAGCCCCGGCCTGTCGCCCGCGACGGCCACGTCGTCATCCGCCCCATGATGTATCTGGCTCTCAGTTATGATCACCGTTTGGTCGATGGCCGTGAGGCGGTCACCTTCCTCAACCAGATCAAAGCGAGCCTCGAAGAGCCCACGCAGCTGTTGCTCGACGGCATGGGCTGATGAGATGAAGAGCCGGCTGAAGCCAGCGCTCCTCAAGGAGAGGCGGCCAATGAGGTGCTAGTGGCTCATCGCAGTTTCGGCGCGCTGGTGCACTCCGGGAGTGCGCCAGCTTGCTGGCGCCAAGCCAAGCCAGCTTGCTGGCGAGTGTGCATCTCGGCGGCACCTCATGCACAGCTCCGCGCCATGGCGGGCAAGCCCGCCCAGCCACCGGCGGGGGCAAGCCCCCGCACTCCGCTCCATCGCTGCAGCTGCCAAAATCCCACCGCCTGAATTTTTTTGAAAAAACTTTACGGGTTGCTTCTTGACATGTTGCGGGGATTCCTTCATATCCCGCGCCCCGACAATCAGCGGAACCAACCAACCAAAAAACAACGAATCGCATGCGTGGAGTGATTATGAAGAAAGGCGAGCCTGTCGATCGGGCTCTCAAGCGTCTCAAGACCAAACTTGATGCCGAAGGAGTGCTGGAAGAAATCCGGCGCCGCCGCTCGTTCGAAACGCCCACCGAGCGCCGGCAGCGCAAGCTCCGTACCGCCTCCAAGCGCAACAAGATCCGCTGGCGTTACACTTCTGGCACTGGCTCTGCCGCCCCCGTCGAAACGGCCGCCTTTGCCGATTGATTTTCCTGGTTCCGCAGATCGGGAAATGAACGGGCACCTCAGGGTGCCCGTTTTTTTGTGTGGTCGGCTGCAGGGTTAATCCGCAGTTGCGTGGCTCTCTCGCAGCCGTTCTAGGTCCTCCCAGCGGGTGTAGTGGCGGGCGAGTTGCGCTTTGGCGGCGTCGAGTTGTTGGACAAGGGCCGGGATCTCAGCAAAGGATTCAGCTTGAAAGGCCGGATCATTCAAGCGGCTTTCAATGTCCCCAACGAGTTGTTCGGCGGCGTGGATGAGGTCTTCGATGGCGTCGAGCTCGCTGCGCTCCTTGTGGGTGAGCTTGCGCGCTTTGGCGGCGGTCGGCGCGGCAGCCTTGTGGCGGGCGGCGGCGGCTTTGGCGGCGGCTTGGGCCTGGATACGCTGGGCGGCTTCGCGGGCTTGGCGCTTTTCCAAATAATAGGAATAGTTGCCAGGTTGGACGATGACTCCGTCGTCCTCGAAGGCGATGATTTGATCGCAGATGCGGTCGAGGAAATACCGGTCATGCGACACGCAGATGACCGTGCCGTCAAAGTCCGCCAAGGCTTCTTCTAACATCCGCAGCGACGGCAGGTCCAGATCATTGGTCGGCTCGTCGAGCACGATCAGGTTGCCGCCGTTTTTGAGTACCTTCGCCAACATCAGCCGCGCCCGCTCGCCGCCGGAGAGCAGATCGACCCGGTCGTTGATTCGTTGGTCGTTGAAGAGGAAACGCCGCAGATAGGCGCGGGCCCCTAGCGATTGGTTGCCAAACATCAGCTTTTCGTTGCCGTCGGAAATCTCGTCTAGCAGAGACCCGGTGCCATCGAGCTGCATGCGGGTTTGGTCGATGTAATTGACCTTCACGCGTTTGCCGATGACTGCGGAGCCCTCGCTGGCGGCGATTTGGCCGAGGCAGAGTTTGAGCAAGGTGGTCTTGCCGACGCCGTTGCGGCCGACGATGCCGGTGCATTGGCCGGGCCGCAGCGTGAGCGTGAGGTGGCGGAACAACCAGCGCGGGGTGGCGGTGCTCGAGACATTCACGCCGGCGCCCTCGAGTTCGACGACGATGTTGCCCAGATCCGGTGGCGGGGGAATGAGCAAGTCCATTTCGCGTTCCTCGGGCGGGGCCTCCATGCCCTCGATCTCGTAGTACTGGTCCATGCGGTGGCGCGATTTGGTGCCGCGGGCTTTCACCCCGGAGCGCACCCAGTCGAGCTCCTCGCGCAAAAACCGCTGCCGCCGCCGCTCGGTTTGTTCGGCAATTTGCTGGCGCACTGCCTTGCTTTCGAGAAACGCGGTGTAATTGCCCGGATGGGAAAACGCCCGGCCCTGGTCGATCTCGATGATCCGGCTGGCGATCTCATCGAGAAAATAGCGGTCATGGGTGACGAAGATCACCGCGCCGGAAAACCCCTTCAAATACGCCTCCAGCCAGCGGATCGACTCCGCGTCGAGATGGTTCGTCGGCTCGTCCAACAGCAACAGGTCAGGCTGGCAGGCCAGCGCCCGGCACAGGGCGACGCGGCGTTTTTCCCCGCCGGAGAGGGGCCCGACGGTCGCGTTGAGAGCTGGGGTATCCAGCGCGGTGGCGGTGGCCTTGATGCGGGCATCGAGGTTCCAGCCGTCGGCGTGATCGATGAGGTGGAGCAAGTCCGCGAGTTCCGCCTCCGAGCCGTCGCCGCCCTCGTAGCGGCGGATGGCGTCGACGATATCGGCCGCACCGGCGGCGATGTTCTCCTGCACGCTCAGCGCAGCGTCCAGCTCGAATTCCTGTGGCAGATAGCCGATGCGCAGGGCCCGCCGCAGCGCGATGTCGCCACTATCCGCCTGCGTCATCCCGCTCAAAATCTTCAGCAACGACGTCTTGCCGCAACCGTTGCGGCCAACCATGCCGATTTTCTCGCCGGCGGAAATGGCCAGCGTCACCCCGTCCAGTAACATTTGATAGCCGTAGCTGAGGCGAATTTCGGTGGCGGAAAGCAAGGCGGACATGGGGCGCGCACTCTGGCCCATCCCGCAGCAAACGTCCACCGCATTACCTCAAACCAGAGGAGTCTGCTATTATCCCGAACGTCAAAGTTCGGTTTTTTCTGAGGGGTTGTGCGTAACGATTTTTTACCACTGAGCTACTGATTCCCACTGATACCACTGAAATATTCATCAATTTCTTATCAGTCATTACCTCAAACCAGAGGAGTCTGCTATTATCCCGAACGTCAAAGTTCGGTTTTTTCTGAGGGGTTGTGCGTAACGATTTTTACCACTGAGCTACTGATTCCCACTGATACCACTGAAATATTCATCAATTTCTTATCAGTGCACTCAGTGGTAATCAGTGTTTCAGTGGTTTCTTCGCCACGAATTAAGGGAATCCAACTTGCTCACCAATTCGTCGAAAATGAGGTCGTTAACTCAGTTCTGAACCTCTTCTTTCCATCCGTGTAATCCGTTCTAATCCGTTAATCCGTGGTGAAAATAACGTCGGTTTGCCATTTCAACCGCGATTTTTAGGATAAAATTCGCGTGGCCGCAGGCGGCAGGGTGTGTTACTTCTTCTCCGGATGTTTGAGGTCAGACAAAAACCGGAGATGGTCGAACGCGCACTGCTGCTGCGCATTTATTTCGACCCGCGCGAAGCCACCGAGGCCGGTTCCTTGCTCGAGGAACTTGGCGAACTGGTGCGCACCCTCGATATCGCCGTGGCCGAGTCGGTGCTCGTCCGCAGCCGCGAAATCCATAAAAAACTCCTCTGCGGCATCGGTAAAGCCGCCGAACTCGTCGAACTCGCCCGCGCCCACGAGTGCGACGTGATCATCATCGACAACGGCCTCGCCCCATCCCAACAACGCGAGTGGGAAAAACTCGCCGACCTCACCGTGATCGACCGCGAGGAGGTGATTCTGGATATTTTTGCCAGGCGTGCCAAAACCAAGGAAGCACAGCTGCAAGTGGATCTGGCGCGCATGCAATACGCCCTGCCCCGGCTGGCCCGCATGTGGGGCCACCTCGACCGTGAATCCGCCGGCTCGGGCGGTGGCCAAAGCGGCCAGGGCGGGGGAGGGACATCGCGCGGAATGGGTGAAAAGCAAATCGAGGTGGACCGGCGCCTTGCTTACATGACCATCGACCGTGCCAAGCGCGAGTTGGAGGTGCTGCGCAAGCAGCGCAAAACCCAGCGCAAGGAGCGCGAGCGGGTCGATACCGCGCATGGGGCCATCGTCGGCTACACCAACGCCGGCAAATCCACCTTGCTCAACATTCTGAGCGGGTCGGATGTGCTGGCCAAGGACATGCTTTTCGCGACGCTGGACACGACCACCCGGCGCATCGAGTTGCCCGATGGCCAACCCTTGCTCATCACCGACACCGTCGGCTTCATCCGCAACTTGCCCCACCGCTTGGTCGAGGCGTTCAAGGCCACCCTCGAGGAAGCCGTGTTGGCCGATTTCCTCATTCACGTCCACGACGCCACCGCCCCGGAAATCGAGCGCTTTCACGACACCACCCTCGAGGTGCTCGCGGAACTGGGCGCCGGCGACAAACCCATCCTGTCGATTTTGAATAAGATCGACTTGGTCACCGATCCCGAAGTGCTTGCCAGCTTGCGGGAAAAATTCCCGGATGCCATCGAGACTTCCTCTGTCACAGGCCAGGGCCTCGAGGACTTGCTCCACGCCTGTTCCCGTGTGTTGGCCGAGCGCGTGTGCCGCCACCACTACCGCATCCCGCAACACCGCGCCGAGCTCGTCAGCCTGTTGCACCGCGAGGCCAAAGTGCTCACCACCGAATACGAAGGCGATGATATCATCGTCTGCGCGGTGGTGCCCGCGCTTATCGCCGGCCGCCTCGCGGCCTTTGCCATGCTCCCCGCCTAACCCGCTGCCGAATTTTCCTCCATGTTCAAATTCCTCCTGCTCCTGCTGCTCCCCGCCGCGCTGGCCGCTGCCCAACCCGCCGCCGCGCCGACCCCGCCAGCCAGCCGCCCCCAACCAAACAAGCCAGCCGCCGCGCCGCCGCAGCACCCCGCACGGGTCAACCCCGATGCGCCGGATATCCCGATCACACCGGAAAAACCGAAAGTCGCGGCCAGCGTCAAACCGACCGGCGAGGAGGCCCTGAGCCTGCAAATTTTCCTCGACGACTCGCGGTTTGGTCCCGGCATCATTGACGGAAAGCCCGGGCGCTTCACCGAATTGGCGGTGCAATCTTGGAATGAGGCCCACGGCTATCCACTCGATGATTGGACCGCCGTGCTCAGCGCCGCGCGCCAGGCGGTGCCCACGCCGCTGGCAGTGGCGGTGGTGCCGGATTGCATCAAGGACTGGGTGAATCCGGACCTGCCCACCAAGTACACCCGCCAAGCCAAAAGCAAACGGATGAGCTATCGCAGCAACGGCGAATTTATGGCCGAGCGCTACCACTGCGACGAGGCGTATCTCGCCGAACTCAACGGCAATCAAAAAATCGACAAACTCGAGCCCCATCAGTCGATCACCGTCCCCAACGTCGAGCCGTTCACTATCGAAAAAATCACCGGCGCCACCTACAAGTCCGATCCGGTCATGAGCCTGCGCCATGCCGTGGTGGATACCAAAATCAACCAGGTGCGCATCTTCGAAGCCGCCCCCGCCGCCTTGGTGGTGGCCGAGCCCGACGGCGACTCCGAGGCGGCCGCCGCGCCCGCCGCGCCTCGCCCCAACCGCGGCCTCATCGCCTCATTTCCCATCACTCCCGGGGAGGCGCGCTTCATCAAGTTCGGTGTTTGGGAAGTTAGAAATGCGGTCGAGCTGCCGATCTGGCGCTATGACCAACAACTCCTAGATACCGGCAAACGCAGCAGTGACTCGGAGTCGCTGGAAATCCCCCCCGGACCGAACAGTCCCGTCGGAATCTTCTGGGCCGGCCTGAGCAAACCCGGCATCGGTCTCCACGGCACCGCCAATCCCGAAACCATCGGCCGCGCTCGCAGCCACGGTTGCATCCGCCTCGCCAACTGGGACGCCATCCGCCTGCCTACCCTCATCCGCCCCGGCACCCGCGTGGAAATCCGCTAGAAGACACAAGACTTGAAGACAGAAGACCGCTGCGCTCCAAGACAGAAGACCGCTACGCTGCAAGACAAGAACAGAACCCTTGGACCGCGCATGACAACTCGTATTCAAGTCTTCTGTCTTCTGTCTTCCCCTCTTTTGTCTTCTTCTCCCCATGTCGCCCCCCGGTAAATTAGCCCTGCGCTCCGGCTGTTATGGCCTGATCATGGGCTATCTGCTCTGCGACCTGTACTTTTGCAGCGGCCCCCTGAGCCGCCGCCTCAAGCTGGCCGACCCCCATCATCCCTTGGCCGCCACCCTGGCCGATCCGCTTGTCGCGCGGGTGGCCGCCTACAACATTCACCGCAGCCAGCTCGAGCGGGCACTGCGCGAGCGGCTGTGGCGCGACGGCAAATCCCTCGCCGCGCTGGACCGGCCACAGCGCAAGCTCGTCCGCGATGCCGCTCTCAACGACTTGATCGACCACGAACTGCTGCGCAGCAAAGCCAGCGCCAATGCGGCCGAACTCAAAGTCAGCGACGCGGAAATCACCGCGCGGCTCAACCGCTTCAGCGCCGGTTTTACTAGCAAAGAAGAATTGGCCGCCGCGATGGCTGCCCAAGGCATCGCCAGCGACCAAGACCTCCGCTCCCGCCTCGCCGCCCACATCCAGCAGGATAAATACGTCGAGTCGCGCATCGCCCCGCATATTGGCGTGACCGATGCGGAGGCTCGCCAATGGTTTGAGCACAACCAGGATCAACTCGCCACACCCGAGCGCTTGGCGGCCCGCCACGTCTTTCTGCCCATCCTCGACCGCGATCCCGCCACGGCGCAACATACGCTGGCCACTGCGCTCGCCGCCCTAAGCGCGGGAACCAAGGACTTCGCCACCCTGGCCAGCGAACTCAGCGAGGATCCGCTCACCAACCACTGCGGCGGGGACCTCGGCTGGATGACCCGCCTGCGCTTGCCCGCCGGGCTGGCTGCGCCGCTGTTTGCCATGCCACTTCACCAGCCCGGCTTGCTGCGCAGCAAACTCGGCTGGCATCTCATCGAGGTGACCGCCCGCCAGCCCGCAGCTCCAGCCAATTTCGAACAAGCCAAGCCCGATATTCTCAACGCTCTGCAAGCCGTCAAGCGCCAGCAGGCAGCCACCGCATTCCGCGACACCTTGCGCCGCCTCGAAGCCCCACATATCCAGATCTACCCTGCGCGGCTCGACGAGTGATGCCCACGGAGCGCTGGCTTCAGCCGGCGTGCCCATGATGAGCGAAAGCGAGGTGGCCACGCGGCGGCTTTTTCTCGTTCCATGGGCTGCCGGGCAGGATGCCCGGTCCACGTAGCCCCTCTGCAGCCGGCGCGTCAGAGGATCTTTTTTGCGCGGCTAGACCGAGTGATGCCTCCGCCCGCGCATTCCTGCTTGCTCCCACCGCGCCTCCCGACCATCCTCGCCTTGAAGTCGCCGCCATGGCACGCGAACTCCGAAGCTGAAATTTAAAATTCGATTATGAAACCACGGATTGCACGGATTTTACGGATTCTTTGGATTTGGATTCCCTCGTCATATGCAGCGCAGCAGAAGCTCCAAGCGACTCCTATGATCATTCGTGATTCATCTAAGCTCGAACTTGGCCAAGCTTCGGTTTTCGGGTGGAAACCCGCAATCCACCGCAGCTTGGCAATTTCCAGCCTCCTGCTGATGGCTTGCCCTCACTCTGCAAGCGGCCAGACCGCCGCTTTGAAGCAGGTCGCGGAACGCCTAGAACCCGCCAAGCCCAAGGCCCAGGATGTGCCTGAAGACGCCCGCGCCCGCATGGCCCAATGGGATCAGGAGGCCCGCGACACTCTCGCGCGCATGGATGCCCCCGCTGCCGCCACTACTCTGCCCGCAGGTATCAGCGCCGAGGAATTCGACGAGCGCCGCCGCGATCTCGAGCAAACCGTGCTCGCCACCACCCGCTCACTCAAAAATTTCTCCGTCGTCGAGGACGCCCGCAAGGCACTCGATGCCTCGCGGTCCAACGCGGCGGCTTGGACCGGCTTCAAGCAAAATCCGCCTTACTCGCTTTTGCTCATCGACGACCTGCTCACCGAGCGCGCCGCGCTCAGCGCTGCCCTGGGCTCGTTCACCTCCTCGTTGGCCAATTACCAACGCCTCCTCGCCAGCGTCCTAGCCGAAACCAAAATTGCGGAGGATGCGGTCAGCAGCGCTCTGGGCCAACTCCGCAACGCCGCTCCCGCCGTCGTGGCTGCCGCTAAGTGGCGCCTGGATGCCGCGCGCGGCCACTCGCGGATGCTCGCGCTGCGAGCCGGCTTGATCCAGAGCTTGATCGACAGCTATCAGGACCGCATTGCCACAGCCAAGATCGATCTCGCGCTGCTCGATCGCCAGGTGAAACTTGCCAGGACCGACGCCTGCTTCAGCGACGAGGATTTCAGCAAGCTCAGCAAAATTTCCGCCGAGCGCAAACAGGCGATCCGCAAGGACCTCGACGCGGTTTCCAAAAAACTCAAAGCCGCCCTCGCCACCCGCAGTCAGGCCCAAGCCGCCCTTTCCTCCCTCACCTCTACCCCCGCCGCTACCGCCCCGCCTGCGGCCGCCGCGGCCGAGTCGCCCGGGCTCGAACTTGCCAAGTACCGCCTGGAGGTCGCCGAAGGCCGCGTGGAAACCATGCAGGCACTCACCGAGGGGCTGGAGAGTCTCCAGCAACTCGAAAACGTCGCCATCCAAGCCTATCAGGACCGGCGGACCCTCGTTGAAGCCAAAACCCCTCGCCTGCGGGCGCAGGCCCTCGATGCCCTCGTCGTGCCGCGCGAAAACCTGTGGGCCTGGGTCAACGTGGTCGATGACGAGCTCGCCAGGACGGCTGCGGATTTTGGCAAGCTTGAAGCGCGTGCGGCCGCAGTGAGTTCCGAGGATCCGCGCTTCGCCCTTCTCAACGAACAGCGCGCCTACACCGGCGATAAACTCGCCCTGCTCCAGCGCCTCTCTCAAGCCGTCGAGGCCCAGCGCCAATTGGTCAAACGCTGGATCCTCGAATACACCCCGGCACCCGCCACATTGAGCCTCGCCGCCCGCCTAGCCACCTTCGCCACCGCCACCTGGTCCACCGCGAAAAACCTCTGGGCCTTCAAGGTGATGAGCTTCGACGACAAGGTGGAGGTGGATGGCCAGACGATTACCGGCAAAATCCCCGTCACCCTCGGCATGTTGTTGCGCGCCGCGGTGTTTTTCCTGATCGCTTACGGGCTGTGCTCGCTCATCGCCAGGCGCCTCCACCGCGGCTTGGTCGCCCGCGGCCACCTCGCCGACGCTCAGGCCCGCACCCTGCGCAATTGGGGGATGATCGTCGTCGGCTTGTTCCTCGTCATTGCCACTCTCGGCTTCCTGCATATCCCGCTCACCGTGTTTGCCTTCTTCGGCGGCGCGCTGGCCATCGGTCTGGGCTTCGGTACCCAATCCCTCATCAAAAATTTCATCAGTGGCATCATTGTCCTAGTCGAGCGCAAGGTGCGCGTGGGCGACATCGTCGAAGTGGATGGCATCGCCGGCACCATCATCGAGATCAACACCCGCTCATCGGTGTTGCGCGGTGCCGACGACGTGGAAACCATGATTCCCAACTCGGTGTTTCTCGATAGCCGGGTGACCAACCGCACCCTCTCCGACACCCGGATGCGCCGCTGCCTGCGCCTCGGCGTCGCCTACGGCACCCCGCCCACACAGGTGATGGACATCCTCACCGCTGCCGCCGGTCGCCACGGCCTCATCTGCAGCGAGCCGCCACCCTTCGCCGTATTCGAGAACTTTGGCGAGAGCTCTTTGCTTTTCGGCCTCTACTTCTGGCTCGACCTCGCCGGCCCCGGCAACGCCCTCACCGTCGCCAGCGACTTGCGCCTCATCATCGAAAAACACCTCGCCGAGGCCGGCTTCATCGTTCCTTTCCCGCAGCGCGACGTTCATCTCGCCACCCCCCGGCCGCTCGAGGTCCAGTGGCTTGCTAGCCCCCCGCCATAGTCCGAGGTTTGAGGTCTCTCAACCCGCATCCGCCCGGTAAATCTTCGGCACGAAGCCGGGCGGGTTTTTCAGGTCGAACAAGTCTTCTCCCACGTGAACTAGGTGCCAACCTTGTGCCAACACTGCCTGGCGGGCCGCGGCACTGCCCTCCACGTATGCCACCATGCCTTGGAACTCCTTATCCCGGTGTTCCGGCATCCAGCGGAAGAGGTGGTTCATTTTGCGCTGCATCTGCTTGATGGTCGACAAGTCCAGGCTGCTTTTGACCTCCACAATCATTCCCTTGTTCGTTGCCCCATTGCTGTAGGCCAATACATCGTATTCTTCACCCTCCCCCCCCTTTTTCCACAGCAAACCGCGGCGTGACCGCCTCCATGCCAAAGTCCGCCCGCAGAATCCGCTCGATGGAAGAAAACGCCAGCCCTTCGGCGAATGCCCCGAATTTGTTGCCCAAGCCACCGATTTGCTTGCCAAGTTCCTTGAGTTTGCGGTCCGTCTCTTTCATCTGGCGGTCCGTCTCCTTGATCGAAAGGGATGTCTCCTTCACGATCCGGTCGGTCTCCCGCTGGGAGATCGCGATGGATTCGATGAGTTGTTTGAGCTCTGCAGTGGACATGCCCCATGCTCGCCCTCTCCCGCTGGGCAGTCAAGGCGGCTGCCCGGCAGGCGACACCTCCCCACAGTGAGATGCAACGGATTTCTGGACCGTTTTTTGCTTATTTTAGGGAGTGGATTTCGGCCTCGAATTGGACCGGCGTTTGGTACTTGAGAGC
>Ga0209084_1002762_pt1 | contig 13331 bp, 28 predicted proteins | sample C_130820_MF_Meta_FD_187309 | JGI IMG/M metagenome (GOLD analysis project Ga0209084, IMG submission 187309) | Freshwater microbial communities from Lake Croche, Canada to study carbon cycling - C_130820_MF_MetaG (SPAdes) (version 2) | ecosystem: Environmental > Aquatic > Freshwater > Lake... | reverse complement strand
ATTACTTTACCGTTACAATTTAGTTACTCAATATAATATGTTAAGTAAAGAAATTTTAGCAAAAAAGTTAAGTCCATTTTTAGGAACAGAAAAAACATTAGTATTAAATCAAGATACTGGGGATATCATAGACGGTATTGTTTCTATGCACGATAAGTACAGAAGTGAATACGATAAGATCTATAAATATTTTCTTGGTGATAATGTAGATGATACAGCTTATAATATATGGTGCTATTTAAAAGATAATTTTAAATACCATATTGAAAGTGAAGATTTGCAAGTACTACGATCACCAGCTAGTATAATGAATAACAAGGTGGGGATTGACTGTAAAAATTACAGTTTAGCAGCAGCGGGTTTGTTAGATTCATATAGAAGGAACGAAAAATTAGATTTTGGATTAGATTTTAGATTTGCTAGTTATGATCCATTAAATAAGACACCGCAGCACGTTTTTGTAGTGATAAAAGAAAATGGAAAAGAATATTGGTTAGATCCAGTATTAGATGAATACGATTTAAAGAAGCAACCATATTATTATAAAGATAAAAAAATAAACAAAATGGCATTAATAGCATTATCTGGAATTGGGAAAACTAATCCTTATGAGGATTATAATTTTGAATCTACAACACAAACTGATACTACAAGTGGAAGTAGCTGGTTAGATACAATTTTAAAAGCTGCACCAAGTATTATAAAAGCTTTTCCTAGTGGTGGAAATACTGGTAATCAGTATATGCAACCAAGACAAGATTATATAACAGCAAGTAATCAAAATATACCAATGGCTAAATCTACTGGAATAGATACTAATACTATTTTATTAGTAGCTGGTGTAGGTTTAGCTGCATACTTTTTGTTAAAAAAGAAATAGAATGACAGATTATATAGGATATAAGGATAATGCTAAAATTGGATTTGGTGAGGCGACAGTAGCTACTGGCGGAACTTTATTACCATTAACAACAATTATAGACGGCGCAGTAGCTTTATTACCTTTATTGATCCCATTTATAGGTAATATGTTTAAACACCCAGCTAGGGACGCAATAGCGATAATTGATAATATTAAACCAAAATTAGCAAGTAGTCAGCCTAGAGATAGATTAGCATTAGTTATTGCATCAGCTAATAGAATTAGTCCTAATGCTAGAGATGTATCAGCAGAAAAACTTTTTTTATGGTATAAGATGAATTATCCAAATGACTATCAAAGTTTATTACCACAAGATAAAGAATATTATAATAATATTTTAGCTACTGGAATACAAACATATCCAGATGGAAACGGATATTGGAATAATTCACAAATGGCAATGTTTACAAATTATGAATTGAATTTTAATTCAACACCAGTAGATCAAGGAATACAAAGTGTAAAAAAAATAAGTACTTCAAATTTGATTTTATACGGTGTTATCGGTTTGGCACTATTTTTAATATTAAAAAAGAAATAAATGACAGCTTTACAATGGATAGTAAAAGAAGCGAAAGCACAAAAAAATAAATATCCAACAAAATTTAAAACTTGGAAAGAATATATTAAACAAGCTAGTAAACAATATAATACTGGTATAAAGCCAAGTTTTCCTAAAAAAAATAAAGTAGGTGCAGTAAAGAAAAAAGCAGCGCCTAAAAAGAAAGTAGGCGCATTACCAATAGGATTTAAAGGAAATATTTGGGGTGTTCCATTTAAAATTGTTAATCAATTTGATATTTATAATAATGTATCTGCAATAATGGAAGATACTGATACTGGTGGTATAATAGTAGTTTTTGATGGCAAAGGATTAGCAAGTGATAAAGATGAAAAAATTGTTTCTTATGTTTCTAATTTTTTAAAAGTAGATGAATCAGCTAAAAAAATGATTAAAAGTAGAATGTTAAAATTTGCTACTAATATGCAAAAAGAAGTAAAAAATTTTAATGATGGTAAAAAAACTACAATAAAAAAAGATCCTATTAGAATTCCATTACCTAAAATTACTAAAATGCCTATTAAAAAGAAAAAAGCAGCACCTAAAAAAGTTGCAAAAAGAACTAAAAATAATATAGCTATTGATAAGCGATATCAAGCTAAAAAAGCTGGTAAACGAACAAGTGCAAGCGGTAAAGTATATTATGAAAGTCGTGAAAATAGATCGGATAAAGGTAAATTATTAGGAATAAAGATTGGTAATATGCCAACATATAATGATAAAGATGCAGCAAGGGAAATACAACTTTTTGCTGACAATGATTATATGTTATATCAACAAAGAAAAAGACCTATTTTAATTAATCTAGGTAAAAAATATAAAAAAGGCACTTATGATATAAATAAAGCTGCAAAGTTATGGCGTTATTATGTAGATGCTGCATTACAAAAATATCATAAAGATTATGGCACAAAGGGTGATAAATGGTATGATATGTTAAGTGTTGCAGATAGGAATTTATTGTCATTAGATTATGCAATAGAAACAAAAAACGAATTTGATTTAGGTAACTTTACAAATTAAAAAAACATATTAAGTATGTATAAAGTATCTAGGGAAAAAATAAAAAAAAATATTGATATATTATATAAAGACATATCAAGTAATATTTATTACATAAATCAAATTACAGGTTATTTAAAAAAAGCAAAAAATTACGGCGATACACCTTTTGAAATAAAACAATTAAAAAGTGAAATTATAAAACTTAAAATAAGGGTTAAACAAGCAAAATTAAAAATTAAACAATTAATAAATAAGTTTTAATAAAATATAAATAAAAATTTTCTCAATAAATAAATCAAAAATCAAAAAAAATGGCAAGAAGAAAAAAAACAAGTAAGCGCCGTATAAGTCGCAGACGTTCAAGTAGAATGTCTGGAATGGGCGGTACTTTAGCCAATGCTGCTTTTCAAGTAGCTGGCGCAGTTGCAGCAAAGTTTGTTAGCAATTATGCAGTTAAAATGTTACCTAGTACAATGTCCGCAATGACAAAAGGATTTATCGCCAATGCAGCGCCTATTGCTGTTGGTCTTTATTTCCCTAAATTATTGAAAGGCGCAGCTGGTACTAACATTGGTACTGGTATGATCGTAGCTGGTGGATTAGGATTAGTTCAATCTACTGGTGTTTTGGCTGGTGTTGGAAACGTTTACGCTAATATGCCAGTTAAGAATATTGCTGGGTATCAAGGCTCAAGCGCTGGTACATACATAGCTGGTATTAGAAATTCAGCAATTATGGAAGCGTGTTAATTAACTTTTTTCAACTTTTAATAAAAATATAAATAATAAAAAAATGGCAAGTAGTCAAATCGGCGCAAGATTAGTGTTTGAAAATGCTAAAACGCTAATTCAACAATTAGGATATGACGCATCACACGCGGTATTAACTCCTAGTTTTTTACGTAGTGAAGTGTTATTAACAACTTCAGCAGCATCTTATCACGTACCAATATTAATAAATGATTCCCAGAATGGCAACCCAACGGTTAGAGAAACCCGCTTAGCCCTTCAAGACCTATTTATTGTTGCTGGTATTCAAGTAGTATTAACTTCTGGTGCATCTACAAGTGGATCAGCAAAATCTTACACTTATCCAAACTTAACAGCATTCAGTACTGGTAATGCTCAATTATATAATGTGTATAATGGTTATTTCAACGTTCAAGTAAATAATCAAAATATTTTACCAAAATGGTCGCTTTTGCAACATTTGGATATTCAACGTACGCAACAAAATACAAACTTTAATGCTGCTACTGCGACTTCTCCAGCACAGTACACTATTGATAGTGCAAATTTTGATCAAGACGGTTTTATTGTATGTGAGCCTAATATCGTATTAAACGGTGCTAGTAATATTAATGCTAATATTATATTGCCAGCTGCACCTAGTACATTGGATTCTAACACTTATGTAGGAATTTTATTTTACGGCATTCTGGCACAAAATTGCACTAGCGTAAAATAGATTGATTATCAATAAGTTATAAAAATAATCTTTTGCGAAGTATAAACGCTACCGCCGCTGGTCGGATAATACCAGCTATTTTTAAATTTTTTAATTTTACAATATGACACGCATTGAAAGGTTTGAAGCGGTTGAGATTTCTGTACCTAGTGGCAGTACCTTAACACGCTTTTATTTTCCAGATTTGCCTAATTTAAGAAATGCACGTATCACTAATATTGCTATTTATACAGCTGGCACTATTACTGCTACTCCTTTAACTGGATCAACACCAGTTACTACTGCGGATCTTAAAAAGTCGTTTTTAACATTATATGAAGGTGATTTACAATTAGTATATAATATACCTATGTTAAGTTTCAACAGCATTGTAAATAGTGCAGCTGATCCTTATCAGTTTGAATTACCTTCTGTTAATGGTTTAACGGTATCTTGGGTTAAATCTTATGTATCACTTCCTACTGCTTTAGCGACTACTGGTGTAGCGTATAGTTTTGGGGTGTTTTATCATTTTTAATATATAACTACTATGGCAATTAATAAAGCTATGGTAACTGGCACAAAGGGGTTAATGGACTGGTTGGATCGTAATTCAATCAGTCCTTACTACTCCGTTTGGTGTGGTAAACAGTTACTATTTTCTTGGAATGACGACGACAAAGAGGCTGGCATTAATAAATTAGAAAGCGACGTTTACGCCATTGAGCAGAACGGAGTAGGTGATTTATTGACAGTAAAGCTGCACCCTAAAAAGGAAAAAGGCGGTTTTATTACAGATAAAACACCAATTTATGCTAGTTTAAATTTTCGTCCAGCGGAACTTGAACGATCTAATATGTATGGTATGCAACCTATGGGATCAGTTAATAGTCGCCTTGAAAGTATGTTAGAAAAAATGTTAGAAAATCAAGCTATTTTAATGCAACAAGATGATGAGGAAGATATTATAGAACGTCCAAAAAGCGGTATTGAAGCATTAATAGATAGTCCGCACGTGCAAGGTTTGATTATTGCTGGATTAAGTAAAATGTTTAAACTGGATAATCAACCTACTGGAATAGCTGGTATTAATGAAGCTAACGCAAACGAGGCTTTAGTACTATTATCTAATTTAATGGATAAAGGTGTAACAGTAGAACACTTAAAAAAATTAGATCAAATGACTAACGCTAAATTACAGTCCTTATTAATAATGTTATAACTTTTTTCAACCTTTGATAATGGCAATAGATAAAGATACACAGAAGATAATTACTTACGCAGCCGTAGCTGGTGGCACTTATTTCCTAATATTAAAACCTTTACTTGTAAAGTTAGGGATAGTAAAAAGTGCCGCAGAAGTTCAGCAAGAGCAATCACAGCAACAAAATATTAGCGACTACGTAAATGATTCATTATCTAGACAATCACCTACAAAGTCAAAAGGAGAATGGCAATTAATTGCAGATAATATATATAATGATCTTAAATTTAGCGGTATTGCAGATAATAAGTCCGATGCTGGTTATCAAGTAGCAAGAGTGCAAAATGATGCAGATGTAGCTTTATTGATACAAGTTTTTGGATTAAGACAAGAAAGTTTTTTCGGTATTAATACTGGCGGTTTACAAAATTTACCACAATTTATAATTGGTAATTTAAGTAAAAGCGCTATTGCAACAATTAACGATAACTATGCTCGTAAAAGCATTAAATTTAGATTTTAATATGAAAAAGAATATTTTATTAAATATTGGGTTAGTAATTGGCGGAATACTACTTTTTTCGTCCTTTAAAAAGAAAAGTAAATTAAAAGGATCAGTATTAGTAGGTCAAGGTAATGCGCCAACTGGTACCTATCAAGTATATTCAAATGTAGGTACAGTAGTATATGATGAAATGATGAATGTAATATATACTTATGATGAGGCTGGTTTAGGTATGACTTGTACTGGACAAAAAGGTACACAAATGTATAATGTAGTAATTGGGGATAGCTTTGAAAATGGGCAAGCTGGATCAGTATTTATTAATGACGTTCAAACTTTATAATATGAAAAAAAATAATAAAAAAGATAATACAATTTTGTATATTTTAGGTGCTTACACTGTTTGGTATTTTCTTTTAAGAAAAAAAACAAGTACTGATATGGTAACTAAAACACCAGTACTTCCACCAGTACAAGCGCCAGCAACTCCATACGATCCTTTATTTGGATCATCAATGGTAAATAGCGTAATAAATCAAGATGCAAATTATACTGTTGGGTTTAAGTTAAGCGGTTATAAAATGTTAGGTCAAATCCCAAATACTATATAATATGACAAAAATAGATATTAGTGTAATTAAATATGAAACTGATTTTTATACAGTAGATAGCAGCCAATATGTTGGTGGCACAGAATTTAATGCCATTACATTTTTAAATTTAGGTATTAATACTGTATTAATTGAAAGTGTACCATTACAACAAGGTCAATCCTATGATATTTTAGGATCTATGGGTGAAGTTAGTAGCCAAAGATTTTTTGTAAACTTTGGTACTGGTGCTAGTAGTGGTAACAACTGCGTTGTAATTAGGAAACGTTATATAAATGTATAAAAATGCCAATTAATAATAATATAATTAACCAAAAAGGCACCCCAGCATTTTATAGTGATATATTCGCCAATAGGCCTTCTTATGGTTATGCTGGTCGTGTATTTATTAGTACGGATACTGGTGCCATATACGAAGATACTGGAACTAGCTGGACGCTAATTGCGGACGCTGGTGCTGGTACTACTGGAACTTTACAACAAGTTACAACAAACGGAAATACTACTACTCAAGGAATTAGTATTACTGCTGGTGGCATTAGTGCTAATAATATTACATTAGGTGCAAATTCAAGTCTTGTAAAAACAAATTCTATTACGCAAGTAATGGGTGGAAATGATTTATGGGAAATATATGGAGTAGGTACTTCAACTGGAAATGGTACAAGTGAAATGGTTTTTTCAGTAGGTGATGATGGAACAGATTATGCTAATCAAGGAGAAAGATTTAGATTTACTTATGGTAGCAATATTGTAAGCGGTACAGCAAAAGATGTATTAATTGTAGATTATACTACAAGTACTTTTTTTACTAATTTAATTGCAAATAGTTTTTCAAGTTCAGCATATACTACTGGCTCAATGTTGTTTTCTGGTGCTTCTGGTTTAATTAGTCAAGATAATACAAATTTGTTTTGGGATAATACAAATAAATATTTGGGTATTGGCCCAACTGGTGGCCCAACTGCGCCATTAGATATTCATAGTAGTACTGCTAATCAATTTATACAAATAAATGCAACAAGTACAAATAATTCAAATATAGCATTTTTAAATGGTGGCGTAGGAAAATGGCGTATTGGTAATTTATACAATGGTGGTGCAAATAGTTATCAAGTTTATGATGTATTAAATTCAACTGCAAGATTTACAATATTAAATACTGGTGCAACAACTATAAATGGTGCATTAACATTAAGTGGAAGTATAACAGCATCAGGTGGAATAGCAAGAGAAATGATAATTTCACCTACTTTAGTAGCATCGGCAAATAGTGACCAATTAAGTGGATTATATATAAACCCTACTTTTACAAATGGTGCTTTTACAAGTGTAGGTAATTATTCTTTAAATGTTGTAGGTCAATCAAAGTATAGTGCAGATATGATAATAGGAACAGGAGTTCCTTTAAGTGGTAGTGGTAGTGCAAGGTGGTTAACTTTGGAAGGAAATTCAAGTATATCAGGTGGTGTTATTGGTTCTATAAATACTGGGGTTGCTAAAATGTATTTGTATTATGACGGAACTTATGTTCAAATTCAAGGTAATACTGGAATTGGAGTTGCTTTAGCTTATAATGCTGGCACCTATGGTTTAATAGTTAATTCATCAGGTAATGTTAGTATAAGTGCAACAAATCTAGGTGGTTCTAAATTTCAAGTTAATGGAAATACTGCGATAGGTTTTAGTTCAAGTACGGCAGCGCCTACAAATGGATTATCTGTAAATGGTACTACTAATATAGGAACTAATACATCAGTAACTACTGCATTATTACAAGTGGCATCAACAACTCAAGGATTTTTACCACCAGTAATGACAACAACACAAAAAAACGCTATTACAAGTCCAGCAACTGGTTTAATAGTTTTTGATAGTACTTTAGGTAAACTTTCTGTATTTAGTACAACTTGGCAAACAATAACATCAGCATAAAAAATTTAATAAAATGAAAAAAATTCAACCAATAGTATTTCCTTTAAATTTAGGAATAGCTACAATATTTAATTTAATAGGTATAAATGATAATTTAATTGATAACGCTACTTTTATTTATCAATTATATACAGCAGAAAATATACAATTACAAGCAGATAATATAGTTATGTCTGGAACTGATTATGCACAATATTCAAGTAGTGCAGATAGTAATTTATTTGCATATCAATGGGCTACAACACAATTAGGAATAACTTTACTTTAACTTTTTTTAACCTTTAAACATAAACAAATGGAAAAGCAAAAAGCCCTTGAATTAATTAAACAAGTAATAGATCAAGCCATAAAAGGCGGTCTATTCCAAAATGTAGATACTGCGGTAGCGGTAGCACAAGCATTTGAAACTATTGTAAAAGAATTACAAAAAGACGAAATAATTTAAGATGACACATAATAATAGTATAAATGGATCCATTGCTAGTGTAGGTACTTACTTATTAAGTATTAACCAAATAAACGCTTATGCGTCCTTATTTTTAGGTTTACTCTCTGGTGCCAGTTCAATTTATACTATTATTAATATTTATCAAAGTAAAAAAAATAAGAATGAAAAATCGTAAAACAACAATATTTGGATTATTAGCAGCAGTTGCTGGATACTTTGCAACAGCTGGTACTGGTAAAGTGCAAGTAATTGCGCAAGCAGTAGCTGGTATTAGTACATTTTTACTAGGTAATGCAGCAGCAGACAGTAAAAAAGACAATTAAATACTATGTCCAGTAACAAAAAAGTACTTACTGGTGTAGTTATTACAGCATTAATTTTATTTATGTTAAGAAAAAAAATAGCTACTGCATTGAATAATACACCTTTTGGTGCTATTAGTGATCGTTTATTTAATGTAATATCATCATATGAAGGATTTATTGCTGTGCCAGTATGGGATTATATGCAATATTCAGTTGGATACGGATCTGGGTATAATTGGGATAAAAAACGTCCAGTTATTAAAACTGATATTATAGATAAAGAAACAGCAAAACGCTGGTTAATATTAGAGGCACAAGATAAATACGATTTTGTAATGAGTAAAGTAAAAGTACCAATAACTGATAATCAGTTATTGGCATTAGCAAGTTTTACATATAATGTAGGTGAAGCAGCTTTCGCTGGTAGTACATTACTTAAATTACTTAATAATGGTACAAATAAAGACGTTGTAGCACGTCAATTTGATCTATGGGTAAACGCTGGTGGAAAATTGAATAAAGGCTTACAAGGGCGCAGAAGCGCAGAAAAGCAGTTATTTTTAGCATAGTTTGGGTTTTTTGCATAGTAAAGGTCAAGGGGTATGTCTATACCCCTTTTTTTATGTAGATCCTTTGTATGAATATTTTAGTAGATTTATCGTATAAATTAATATAATCTGCTTTAATACTATCAGCAAATTTTATAAAATTCATTACATTACTGATATTTCGGTATTTTCTAGGTGCTGACTGATTTAGCATAAATACAATAGCAGTAAAAATAGGCTTTGCCATTATAAAGGACGGTCTTTAATAACAAAATATCGCACGTGATTACTTGTAATGGCTTTTACTTTGCGCTGGATCACCAGCGGCGCTACTGCTTTTAATACGTCCATTGTATGCCATTTAGTAATATCTTGTAAATCTTTTAAAGATACTAATCGTCTTTGCTGAATAATTAAATAAATCCTTTGTTTGTTTGTCATAAAATGTTATATTTGCATTAGAAAAAAGTTACTTCCTTTGGGGGGTTTACAGTCAGTAAGTCGCTACGCATAAAAAACGTAGCGGCTTTTTTATTACTGACCGTTATTTACACCAAACCTAATTTGATACCAGTATTGAAATATTATTAATAATTCAAAATTCATCTGTTTATAAGTTTATAAAACATTATTTTTAATATTTCCCATATTATAATAGCTGCTATGTATTTCATTTTATAGATTTAATTATAGATATATTATATAAATGTTCTATTATACACCATAACATTACAAATAAAGCATAAATTATAGCTACTGGTAATAATATCAGTATTAAATACATACGTTTTAAAAATGTTATCATTTTATATGTTTTTAATTTGTTTAAAAAATTTAATTACTTTTTTCTTTGCTTTAGCAGATACTTTTTTTATACTTTTATCACCTATGGTTATGATTTTACCATTTCGTATTGTTTGATTATCCTTTAATATAATCATAGTATTTATTTTTTATTATTTTTTCGTTTTGTACTAGCTCTTAATTGTGCTGCTGCTTGACGACATCCCCACGAACAATATTTTTGAGTTATCATAAGTTTTTGTTGTCTAAAAACTTTTTTACAATACCCACAAATAATAACTCGTTTTACTATAATTCTATCTTTATTTAAAAGTAAAATATATTTCATTAATAAATTATTATTAGATTTAGTAAACATATTTTCTTCGTGCCACATAAAAAATTGTTCTATATCTATTTTCATATAATTTGATATTTATTATTTTGATCCTTTACAATATAGTTTTTATTAATCCATATTTTAGCTAAATTTTTAGCATATATTTTACCTTGCGCAGTCCTTTCTATAATTTCATCTACAATATTGTTATACAGCATTGGTATAGTAACTATCTGGTTGCATAAGCGCCTACTTTCCATTTCGTCCAGATCACTAGCTTTTTTACCTTGTACTGGTGCAGCTGTTTCATTTTGTACTTGCTGAAATATACCGTTAAAATTCATTAATGTAACTGGTTCAAAATCGCTATCGGATCTCATAAAGCGGCTAGTCAATACATACGTACTTTTATCCTTTTCTTTAATAATGTCTAACGTGCTTTGTGCGTAACGATCACTAGCGGATCCTATATGTCCAGTAGTCGTCAAATTTGACTTACTTTGATGTAAAACGGTAACTATCAATATATTGTATATTTTGGTAATTTTTTTCAACCATTTAGTTAATAATGAACTTTCACGCAAATCATTTGCATCATTAAGACAATCCAATAATCCGTCTATAATCATTATTGAACAATCTGCATTCAATTCTAAATAGCGTTCAATCATACGTCTAATTATGCCGCTTCCATCTTCTCTAACTTGAAACGCATTAAAATAATCTGGTAGCTGTTGCAGTTCGCTAAAATGCTTTATTTTACCTATTTGACGGTAAAAGTCATAATCGCTACTTTCTGTGTCAAAATAACAAATTTTACGTCTATCTATTGGAAGATGTAGTTTCATAGTAAAAATATCAAAAGTACTAAATGCAGATGCTATTAATGCAGCTATATACGTGGATTTACCAGCTTTGGGTAATCCAGAATAGACACAAAAATTTTGTAATGATCCTACGTGTTTTCCACCAATAGTAAAAACAATGTTTTCTTTATTTGGTGTATATGTGGGATCGTATTTTCGTTTTACAAGTAAATCGTCTATTGAGAATTTATAGTCAGTATTTTCCATTAGATTTTTTCAAGTAATCCAGCAATATATAAAGCTAAAAAAATAATTAGTGCCGCTTGACCGTTTTTATTAAATAATATCCAGTACAGAATCTTTTTCATTTGATATGGTTTTAATTTTTTCTTCAATTTTGTTTAAAAGTTGTACAGCATTATTAATACTAATATTCATTAATTCAATTTCGTGATCTACTAAATTATTTGATAATCTAGATTTATAAATTTCAAGGGCAAAATGTTCTAGTTTACATAGTCCAGCAACTGGAACTACCATACGTCCAAAATTGTCTTGCATTGGCGCAATAGGATAAGCTGGTGTAAGTGCATTACTTTGCATAGGTTTAAATTTAAAGGTTAAAAAAAGTTATTTTGTAATATAATCAATATGACATTTGGCACTCATTAATGTACCGTGATAAGACATATCAAGCGCAACTATATAAATTTCGTTTTTGTCATCTACGATTATAATATAACCGTTGTAATTAATTTTTCTCATATCTATAAATTTTTAAGGTGAAAATTTAAAGATTGTATGTCCTTCTCATAATCTTCTATAGCATCTTCCAAAATGATTGCAACTTCATTTGGCAAATGAAATGGTAACATATCATTTGTTAGCCAGATCATTTGTTCAGCACCAATTTTGTTAGTGCAACTAAATAAAATTTTTACATTTCGGAAATTTTCAAAACTATAAATAGTTTCTAGTGTGTTTTTAAGCGACTGTATTCGCTTAATTTCAAGTAGCACAGCTGTAACGCTGGATAGGTTTGCAGTTTTCATTTTGTGGGTTTTTAAAGTCAGTTAAAAACAATAACGACATAAAATAAAATTTTATTATCCGTTCCACCAAATATATTTTTATATATATTATTTTAAAGGTTGAAAAAAGTTATATTAATAGGTGTTAGTTTGGGGGTTATGTGAATTATTTTTGTTTTTGCCTTTAGCAAAAAGCAAAAATAATTTATATTTCATATACATTGCACATTTCCCCCAACTTTTTTTCCACAATTTTGTTAAATTTAGAAAATAGGCACAAATAGTTTGTTTTTATGCAATTTTTGGCTATTTTTGGGTACATTCAGTTTCTATGAATAAAAATATATGGCTGATACCAGCTGCAATAGTTGGTTTTATTTTGTATAAAAAATTTGTTTTATCAAAGGCATTCAGCGTATTTTTTAAATCTATTGATTTTTCTACATTATCTTTTTTAAACCCTACTATACAGATAATAGTACAAGTAAATAATCCAACAGATGTAACAGCAGAAGTTCAAAATATTCGTGGTAATTTATTTTTGAATGGTGCAAATGTTGGTTTTGTAATAGGTATTACACCAAGTGTGTTAAATACTGGATCTTCATTATTACAAATACCAATTACATTATCTTATGCTGGATTAAGTGATGTTATTACTAAATTTAGTACTGGTGGCATAAAATTGGATTTTGACGGAATTATACAAGTGGATTATATTACTTTACCGTTACAATTTAGTTACTCAATATAATATGTTAAGTAAAGAAATTTTAGCAAAAAAGTTAAGTCCATTTTTAGGAACAGAAAAAACATTAGTATTAAATCAAGATACTGGGGATATTATAGACGGTATTGTTTCTATGCACGACAAGTATAG
>Ga0209084_1002760_pt1 | contig 13335 bp, 15 predicted proteins | sample C_130820_MF_Meta_FD_187309 | JGI IMG/M metagenome (GOLD analysis project Ga0209084, IMG submission 187309) | Freshwater microbial communities from Lake Croche, Canada to study carbon cycling - C_130820_MF_MetaG (SPAdes) (version 2) | ecosystem: Environmental > Aquatic > Freshwater > Lake... | reverse complement strand
GATCGAGTAGGAGAATTACATGAAAATCTTAGGATGGTTCGTCTTAGCAGCGATTTGTTGCCTGTTTATACCCAAGCTGATTGGAGTTATTTTTGGCGCCGTAGCGATGTTCGTGACTATTGTGAGCGCAATTTTATATCTATCGGTGACAGCGCTCGCAGCCGCAATGTACGCCTTAGCTTTCATCCTGGCCAGTTCACTGTTCTTGCTAGCAGTAATCCTGGTATTGTCGATAGGAGCATAGAAGAATTTGAATACCACGCAGACATGGCTCGCTGGATGGGTTATGGCCAACGATTCCAAGACCTCAAAATCAATGTCCACATATCAGGTAAAGAAGGCCCTGATGGCATACGAAGAGCACATGCCCGACTCAGTCCAGAGGCAAGAAATTGCATTACAATTGAAAATGAAGAAAATGCGTGGGGACTAGATGATTGCCTTACTATTAGCGATATCGTTCCTATTGTGCTCGACATTCATCATAATTGGATTAGGGAAGGTGAATATATCACACCGGTGGATGGTCGCGTTAATCGTGTGGTGGACAGTTGGCGTGGCGTGCGCCCTACACTTCATTATTCTCTTAGTCGAGAGGATTATCTGGTCAATCATGGGACTGATGTAATGCCAGATCATTCTGCACTGTTAGAATCGGGGCACAAAAAACAAAAACTCAGAGCGCACAGTGATTTCTACTGGAATACAGCAGTAAACGCATGGGCACTGAGTTTCTTAAATCAATTCGACATCATGTGCGAGTCGAAGGGTAAGAATTTAGCCAGCTTCGCATTATACGAAGAGGCTAAACAATTAGGCTTTCTTTGATTTAGCTTTTGGTTTTGCAGGTGCTTTTGCTGCGGCTGCTTTTGGAGCCTTAGCTGGTTTAGCAGCAGGAGCCTTGGGTTTAGCAGCACGTTTTGGTTTCGCAGCAGGTGCAGTTTCGGCAGCAGGTGCAGAGCCCTCAGCTACCACAGTGGCAATTGTAGCAACAGTTTCCACAGTCACAGCAGCAACTTGGGCCACAACCGGAGCAGGTTCGACTACTAACGGAATAGGAGTGGTTGCCACGGGTTCTGGCATTTTATAAGGTGCTGTCTCCACTGGAGTAGGTGCTGCTTCTACAGGTTTACCTACGAAAAACTCTTTGATTGCTTTGAACATTGATATCTCCTTAATGTTATATTGTATTTAACCAGATTGTAACAGTACTAATAAATATTTGTATGGCTCGACCCAATCCTATCAGAACCATTATGGAAAGTCCGCTGCCCGGTATTCATTATCAGCGCCGCAAGCAATTTCGCCCTGGAACTGATGATATTGATTACGCATACAAGATTATAAATCGACATGTATTTAATAATCAATTGAAAAAACCCAAGATAACTGTGCGAGCTGGCAGGAAAGCCTGGGGAACTTGCTATTGGCATACAGAACAGCAGCCATCGGATAGTTGGTGCGATATCGAGCTCAATGACAAATGGTTTTGCGCCCAGTGGTTCATGAATGTATTAGCACACGAAATGGTACATCAATACCAGTGGGATATAGGACGCTGGCAGCATCTAGATCTATATGGTAGAGAACCTAATATGTACAGCGGTGCGCATGGCCCCAGCTTCTTTGAGTGGCGTGAACACTTTGAATACTACGGATTGAATCTTAAAACCTGGTTCCGTAACGGGCATTGGTTCCACTATCAAGACTTCAAACGGTGTTGACAATAGGTCTATAATAGTCTATAATCAGCTGTAATCAACTACAAAGGAACCTATGCCAAACTTAGTACCCATGGTGCTGGAACGTACCAGCAACGGCGAGCGCAGTTATGATCTGTACAGCCGCTTGCTGAAAGATCGCATTGTCATGCTAGACACAGATGTAAGCGATCACAGCGCCAGTCTGGTGGTAGCGCAATTACTGTTTTTAGAGAGTGACAATCCTGATGCTGATATCCTGTTCTACATCAACAGTCCCGGGGGTAGTGTTACAGCAGGCATGAGTATCTACGATACCATGCAGTATATCAAACCAAAAGTCAGCACCATTGTCATGGGGCAAGCAGCCAGTATGGGTAGTTTACTTGCACAAGCAGGTGCACCAGGCATGCGTTACATTTTACCCAATGCTAGACACATGATTCATCAACCCAGCGGTGGTGCCCGCGGTATGCAAAGTGACATTGAAATCCAGTACAAAGAAATCACTTTCCTTAAAAAGAACTTGATCCGTATCTACCGGGATCATAACTCGGCGGGTAAAACATACGAACAACTAGAAGCAGATATGGATCGAGACCGTTTCATGAGTGCCGAAGAAGCAATTGCATACGGCTTAGCCGATAAGGTTATTGAAAAACGCAAGTAGAGATTTAATCGAGTGCTCCATAAATACATATTATGGAGTACTCGATGAAAAAATTCTTAACCTCAATCCTGCTGGTAATAGCAGCAGTTAATGCACAAGCGTGGACCCAACGGGCTCCACAAGATCCACAGACATGCCGCGTACATGCTCCGTATGGATTTCCACAAACAGCAGGTGTACAGCCAATTTGCCGTCAGGCCTACTTGGTAGGATATGATGCCGCTGCTAAATTACCCCGGTATGTAACTTACGAACTATTGCCACAAAATGCACTAGGTTGCTGGCCGCGCACCAATGCATTTGTCGCTGATCAGAGTATATCAAACGGTCCTAAACCTGATGACTATGCAGGCACCGGTTACGATAAAGGACACATGAGTCCCGATGGTGATCTATCATGGGACCAGCAGGTCGAATACGAAAGCTTCTTAATGACCAATATGAGTCCGCAGCATGGCTCACTGAATCGTGGTATTTGGAAACTGTTAGAAACCAGTATACGTGGTTGGGCAGTACAGCGCAATCAAAGTTACACCATCTACGTAGGTGGTGTGTACGATGCACAGGATCCTAGAATCGGCGCAGGTGTAGTTGTGCCTCATGGTTTCTATAAGATTGTTATTAACAATCAAACAAACGAAATAGCAGGTTGGGGATTCCCGCATACTAAACCATATGTTAATTTAGGCAACGACTTAACTAAATTTAGATTGCCAGTTTCACAGATTCAAACCATGGCAGGTGTACAATTTGCATTTCCGCCTGCTGCTCGAGAACTCAATCCCGGGGCAGAATGGCCGGTGGACTTTGGAGCGTTGACCCGAGCCAAACGTGCCAAATGCGGTGCCGCTGCCGCTGAATAATTACAAATAGGAAAATTAAACTATGTCTAACGAAAATACAAAAATTTTTACTGGCGAAACAGTTACAAAATTAGCAACAAAACCGGGCGCAGCACAACTGGGACCACATGTGGATACCGTGGGTGCAACTGGACCCACCGGACCACGTGGTCCCACTGGCGCAACTGGTCCAGCTGGTCCAAGCGGTGTCAGAGGTGCGACCGGGCTTGGTGGTGCAACTGGTCCCAAAGGGGCAACTGGTTCTACTGGCCCAGCAGGAACAAATGGTTCTGTGGGGTCATCGGGTATAGTAGGAGCAACTGGTGTCAGGGGTGCAACTGGTTCAACTGGCCCAAGTGGTGCAACTGGCGCAACTGGTCCAGCTGGGTCTATTGCCAATATTCAAGCAGCTTACCCTATAAGTTTTGACACAGAAACTACTCCCGGAATTACAAAAATATACATCAACTCTACTGGGTATGTAACTGAAATTCGCGCTGGTGATGGTATAGATGTTCAAAGCGGTACTGGACTTGGCACCGGCGATATAGTTATCAGTGCCACTGGCGGTGGTGCTGCTAATATTGCCGTTAGAGACGAAGGGGTTAGTTTAACAAGTTCTGTAACTGGATTAAATTTTGTCGGTGCTGGTGTTACTGCAACTGCTACTGGCAGTAATGTTACTGTTACTATTCCTGGTGGTGGCAGTGGATCAAATATTCTAGTACGAGATGAAGGTAACCAAATAACCAGTGCATTAACTGGATTAAATTTTGTTGGTGGTGGTGTTACTGCATCTGCTACTGGCGGTAATGTTACTGTATCTGTGGCACAAGCCGGTGCAACTGGCCCAACAGGCCCAGCGGGCGCAGTTGGTGAAAGAGGCCCAGTGGGCGCAACCGGGCCATCGGGACCAACAGGGCCAGCTGGCCCAACAGGATTAATAGGATCAACTGGTGTTACTGGTCCCAGTGGTTACGGAGCAAGTGGTGTAGCTGGTGCTACTGGACCTACTGGTGCTACTGGACCTACTGGTGCCAGTGGATCGGTGAACTATACATTTGCTAATTCTGCACCCACTAGCCCGGGCTTGGGAACAATTTGGGTAGATTCAGAATCTGGTATTCAATATTATTATTTAAATGATGGCACATCTTACCAATGGGTTGAACTTGCCAACTCGGGTGTAGTTGGCAGCAGCGGACCTAGTGGGTCTAGTGGTCCAACAGGTGCCACAGGAGCAACAGGAGCAACAGGTCCTACTTCAACTGTGTTTACCATTGCATTATCTGATGAAGTAAGTAGTTTGACCACCGGAACTGCAAAAACAAGATTCAGGGCTCCGTGGCCCATGTCTATAACCCAAATACCAAGATCATCAGTGGCTACAGCATCTACATCAGGATTGGTTATTGTTGATATTAAATTAAACGGGACCAGTATACTAGGAGCAAATAAGCTCTCAATTGATGCCACCGAAAAAACCAGTGTAACTGCGGCTATCCCAACTACATTAACATCAGCAAACGTGTCCATAGCCGATGACAGCGAAATTACCTTTGATATAACATCCACAGGAACTGCGGCGGCAGGACTAAAAATAAATCTCTATTACAATAGAATATAAAATTTCAGATCAATGCAGCATGAGTGTATCATTAATCAATAGTTTTGTAAGGGTGCCTTATGTAGCCCCACCAGGCGAGGTGGTATTTACTGCCAATGCTACGTGGACTTGCCCAGCTGGAGTTACCAGTGTATCAGTAGTAGCTGTTGGTGGCGGTGGCGCTGGAAATCACGGTTGGGGCGGCTATGTTGCATTCTTCGGCGGCAACTTCCCCGGGGGCAGTGGTGGTGGTGGTGGTGGCCTTGGGTGGAAAAATAATATTACTGTAACACCGGAACAAACATATACTGTAGTAGTTGGCAGCGGCGGACGTGATAATAGTCCAAAGTCGATCTCAACACCCGGTGGTAAGGGCATCGACGGCGAGGATAGTTATTTTATCAGTCCGACTATGGTTAAAGGTGGTGGTGGTAAAACTGCATATAATAATGTCGGGGGTGCTGGTGGAACATATGTAGGTGACGGGGGAGGCCGCGGTGGTAGTTGTACAGAAAATAATTTACAAATTCTGTTTGTTGGATGCGGTGGTGGTGGCGCCGGTGGATACTCTGGTACCGGTGGGGCAGATACTCAGGTAACTCGTACAAATACTAATGCGTATTATAACACTGATCATGACGACTACAGTGCTCAAGCTGGCCCAGCTGGCAACAGCGGAGCTGCTAATAGTGGTGCTGGTGGTAGCGGAGGCACTAGTGGCAGTGGCGAACCTGGACCTGGTGGTGGCGGAGTAGGCATATATGGAAAAGGGGTAACCGGTGCAGGCGGTTCTGCTGCACCCGGGTGGCGTGATTTTGGTGGCCCGGGTTCGGGAGGTAGTGGTGGAGAAAATGGTAAAATTGGCGTGGGACTAAATCCTGCTACACGCTTCTCACAGGGTGGAGACGGTGGGTTATACGGTGGAGGTGGAGGTGGTGCTAGCATTGAGTACTCCACAGCTCTTGCAGGTTCAGGTGGTGCCGGGGTAGTAAGAATAATTTGGGGTGCAGGACGCAGTTTTCCCAGCAATGCAGCATGAGTGTATCATTAATCAATAGTTTTGTAAGGGCGCCTTATGTAGCCCCACCAGGCGAGGTGGTATTTACTGCCAATGCCACGTGGACTTGCCCAGTTGGAGTTACTAGTATATCAGTAATAGCCGTTGGTGGTGGCGGCGGAGGTAATCACGGTTGGGGAGGGTACAACGGATATAACGGTGGCGCTGGTGGCGGCGGAGGTGGGCTGGCATGGAAAAGTGATATCACAGTGATCCCAGGTCAAACATACACAGTTGTTGTCGGGGCCGGCGGGGTTGACATCCCAAGCAGTAGTACCAGTCCGGGAGATAAAGCCGGCAATGGTGGCGACAGTTATTTTATCAATACTTCAACAGTTAAAGGCGGTGGGGGCGCTGGTGCCAGTGTTAACACCGGGGGTGCTGGTGGGGGTTACACTGGTACTGGTGGTGGTGGTGGTGGGCGAGGTGGTAACTGCGTTGCATTTAGAAGTGCCGGTGGAGGTGGTGCAGGTGGGTACAATGGTGCAGGTGGATCAGCAGTTAATGCAACTCTAACAAATTATCCCAATGGTAATAGTGCCGGTGCATTTACTGGCGCAGCCGGCGGGGGTGGTGGTGGTAGTGATACCTCAGGTGGAGGTGGGGGTGGTGTAGGAATTTATGGACAAAAAGCTGATGGTGCAGGCGGCAGTGGCGGCGGCCGGGGTTTCGGCGGTGCTGGTGGTGGCGGGGGCGCAGGCGGTAGTGATGGTACCAATGGTGAAAATGGATTGTATATATATCTTGGCGCGGAAGTTGGCGGCAACGGTGGTGATTTTGGTGGGGGTGGGGGTGGGGCGATAGGTGAATGGGAATCGCCAGGGCATAGAGGGGGCTCGGGAGGTTCGGGCGCTGTGCGTATACTTTGGGGACAAACTTTTAATCCTACCCGAGCATCGGGCGTACAATTTACTTCCAATACCACGTGGACTTGCCCAACCGGAGTTACTAGTGTTAGTGTATTGTGTATTGGCGGTGGGGGCGGTGGTAATCATGGCTTTGCGGTTGAAAACCAATTTGATGAAAACTATGGTGGTGCAGGTGGTGGTGGTGGTGGCCTGGGTTGGCGAAATAACATTACTGTGGTCCCAGGTCAAGCATACACGGTTGTTGTTGGTACAGCTGGTGTGGATACAGCATCACCTATAAATAGTACCAATTACTCTACTCCAAATTTTAAAGCCTCCAACGGCACAGATAGTTTTTTTATTAGTAGAACAACAGTACTAGGTGGTGGAGGTGGTGGAGGTGGTGGTGCTCCCCAAGGTGGTGGCGCTATTACTGGAAATGATGGTGGTGTTGGTGGTATCTTCTTTGGCGATGGTGGCGGCCCGGGCGGCGATGGTGGCACAGTTGGGCCTAGAGCACCGTACACAAATGGTGACCCAACTTGGGTTCTATAGAGGCGGGGGTGGCGGTGCCGGGGGGTATACTGGTGCAGGTGGTGCAGGTACGTCTGGAATAGGCGATTGGGGCGATGGAATTTTTGTTGACGGTGGCGAAAGTCCAGGTGGTGGTGGCGGTGGCGGTACATATGGGTTTGACGGATCTGGTGGTGGTGGTGGTACCAGCACATACGGATCATTTGGGCTAGTAACTCCTGGCGGGAAAACCATGGTTAGCGGCCCAAATGATCGTAAAGGTGGTGGCGGAAGTGGCAGCAGTCTAGGTGGTGGCAATGGGGGACTAGGAACTGCATTTGATGCCAATGGAGATCGTGTATCACCTGCCCCGGGTGGCAATGGGGGTTTGTATGGTGGAGGTGGCGGTGGCGCCAGCGGTGGAGAAAAAGGTGGCTCGGGCAGCCGCGGCATAGTCAGGATAATATGGGGAGTAGGAAAGAGTTTTCCCTATAATGCAATATAAGAATCAAAATTTTTGATTCTTAAGAATAAATATAATAAATGAAAGAACAATTATGCCTATTAATTTCCCCGACACGCCAACATTAAATCAAGTTTACACTGCTAATACTCGTTCATGGAAATGGAACGGCAATGCTTGGCAATTAACTACAACCGTTACAACCGGACCAACCGGACCATCTGGCGCAAGTGGAACCCCGGGCGCAAGTGGAGCCCCGGGCCCCAGTGGAGTTCCAGCTGCATACCTAAGAACTACAGCAACTGGTAGTGGTTCTATAAACAATCTTGCAACCGCATCATTTAATGTCACTGGTTTTAAAGGTTACACCTTGTACAAAATACAAACATCTGCTGCTGCTTGGGTGAGAATTTATTCAAGTGATGCAGCTAGGACTGCCGACGCTGCTCGATTACAAACCGTTGATCCAGCGTCTGACGCTGGTCTTATCGCAGAAGTTATTACCACCGGTGGTCAAACCGTCACAGTAACTCCAGCTATAGCCGGCTTCAATGACGAAACCCCACCAACTACCAATATACCAATGTCAGTTACTAATCTAAGTGGTGCTACTACAAGTATTTCTATTACGTTAACTTTACTACAGACTGAAGCATAAAATGAAAATATTTTCTGAAAATTTAGACGAATTAGATAACACTGATACTGCGGAGTTTGTGGTAACTCTAGCCAACGTTGACGATTTAGATTCATTTTACAGTGATGTTGAAAACGAAGGTGGACCGGAATTTATACCTGATAGAGCTATAGGACCTTATAGACGCAGGCCAACTAGCCTAAACACGCATTATCTATTAACCGCAAGAGAAGCAGCAATGCTTCAACAAGATCCCAGGGTAGTTGCAGTTGTACATGCAGACCTCATAAGATCTGGAACAAAATATCGGGCACTCACACAAACTGCAATTTTCAGTAAAACAGCAATTGATTTTGCTGGATCATATTGGCCGGCTGGATCTACTATGAACTCCGATTGGAAGAACTGGGCTTTACTACGGTGTACAGAGGGAGTTCAGCGGACCAATTGGGGCGACGATGGTACTACTACACAAACTGCAACGGCAACTGTTGGTCCAACTGGAAAAAATGTTGACATTGTCATGGTAGATGGCATGAGCGGAGTTCCTAATCATCCAGAATATGCAAAAAATGCAGATGGCACTGGAGGCACTAGATGTACACTATATAATTGGCATTTACTAACCAATATTGTAGCTGGTATAGACGATGATGCTGCGCCACTTCTTACAGGAGCATATCCGTACACCAAAGCCGCGGACGCAGGCAATGCCAACCATGGTAGTCATACCACTAGTACTGTTGCTGGAAATACTCAAGGATGGGCGTCAGACGCTAACATATATCAAATTGATCCACTAGGAGGAACAATTGATTCGTTAATTTATTGGGATTACATAAGAGCATTTCATAAAAATAAACCTATCAATCCAGCCACAGGTCGTAGAAACCCCACAATAGTAAATGCCAGCATTGGCACCAGCTTGACTTTTCCCTACGCACCGTACACACTAGGGCCAGTCATTGAAGGAACATGGAGAGGAACCACAGTTGGTGACTATACAAAAAATACAGCACTAACATCAAATCAATTGAATTCAATTGGCATGTTCAACAGTGCAGGTACTACCACTGTACCATGGTACCTTGACTCTGATGCAGCAGACATAGCACAAGCAGTAGCTGATGGGGTTATAGTTGTTGCTTCGGCTGGGAATGAAACTTTTTACATAGCCAACCCAGGTGATGTTGATTATGACAACGACTTTGTAGCTACATTTCAAGGCACACCGTATCTATGGTATCAACATCGAGGTTGTGCCCCAGGTTCAGTCCCGGGAGTTGTGTGTGTAGGAGCTGTAGGCGCTGATAAGTTAGAGTCTGTGGCATTTTACAGCAACCGCGGCCCTAGAGTAGATGTCTTTGCCCCGGGTACTTGGATTGTTGGCGCTATGTCAGACTCCAGTGGTGGTTGGAGCGGTAGCACTACTGCTAGAGATCCTAGAAGTTCCTCATACTACATAGGCAGAGAAATAGGCACCAGTATGGCAAGTCCGCAAGTGGCTGGCATGCTGGCATGTATAGCAGAGTTGTATCCAAATATGACTCCTGCTGATGCAATGACCTATGTAAAAAATTATGCAAAATTGTCCCAGATTCGAGACACCGGCGGCATTAACCCAACTTGGACCAGTGATCGATTCAGTATCCAAGGGTCAACCAACAGATACATGTTTATGCCAAAAGAGCGTCCAGTCGCTGGAATCCCTTATCCAAAGAAAAACGTATGGATTAGGCCCACATCTGGAAGAACATACCCCCGCGTTCGGCGTCGCATGCGTGGTTAAACAAACACCCTTAGGACCGCACTAGTTGCGAGGGCGGGCGACCACTGCCCGGGACGGCCCGATTCGCTACCGGGAATCCCATAGTGTGGTACATAAACTCTGTGACCATAAATACATATTATGAGTATAGCTGTCACCTACCGATTACCACCATACGTTACTACAGTCGCTAATCCGCACTATGACCTTTTTCGTGGATATGCTACTTTAAAATTACAAGATTTGGGAAATTATCCAATTGGGAAGTACAGAGTTGAAGGTGTGAGTACACCATTTAATGGCGTCTTTCAAGCAGTATCCTCAACAATTGATTCAATAACATTATCGTACCAATCTAATCCAGGACGATATCCACGAAAAAATGTCAACACCGATTTTCCGTTTGATGTTAATAATTACGAATTTGCTCATAAACCCTACGAAAGAGGAAACGATGTCTGGCGCGGTATTGCCAACGAAACCCAGTACGATGAATATATTTTTGATTTTGATACTAGGCCAGGACAGGACACTAGTAATCAAACCACAATTGAAATTGTAGAACCTATTATTTACACCAAACAAATTGATGATGGAGTATATGGGTATGCTGTTGTTCGACTGGATCAATTGCCAGGATTTACTGATGTTCCGACCACAGATCCCAGTGGATTAGATTTAGCACAAGTCAGCGACCGAGATAAAATTGTAGGACGTTATCTAATAGTAATCAGTGATATTATAGGCGATGGTGGGGACTTCCAATGGGAAATCTATCCCAGCATACCATTCGGTATCAGCGTTGATATCAGTTTTAGTCAGCTGCTGGACGAAAATCCACCAGACACTATACTAGTAGAAAACGGTCATCCTGTATTGTCTGGCAGACAGGTCATTATACGATACGATTCGTTATACACTGCACAAACTGGCCCTGGGTATGGTAGAGTGTTTCCCTACCGTGTTAATAAATCTAGTACTACTAAGCCAGCAATAATTACATTACCTGATAATGTGACATATAGCCCATATAGATTCTACACAGATAATACAGAAGTTCTTTTTGATTTACACGGAGATTATCTTCCGCCTGTCTCTCCTGCATTTTTGCCACAAAACAAAGTTCCGGGAAATCTTATTAAGATTGGGAAATAATGAAATCTGATGAATTAGTTGCCGTTAACGATACACTACAATATCACAGGGCACTTAATCCCGAAGTATGGACGGGCTGGAACATGGATCCACAAGTACGCCGACAACTGCTGGACATTGCTGAGGTGTTTGTCGAATACCTAGAGATACCAGATTTTAAACAGCAGGACATATATCTTACTGGCAGTCTAGCAAATTTCAATTACACCAACTACAGTGATTTTGATCTACATGTAGTAACCGATTATCGTGATCTCAAATGCGATGATGTTGCTGAAGCACTGTATCGTGCTAAAAAACACATTTGGAATGACCAACACAACATCACCATATATGGATACGAAGTAGAACTCTACGTAGAAGACAGCCAACATCAAGGACACAGCGCAGGCATATTTTCTGTGCTGAACAATCGTTGGGTCAGCAAGCCCGAATTTGTTCCTCCCCAATATGATCAGCATGCAGTAAAGAAAAAGACGCAGAACATGATTGACCTATTGAGCAAAACTATCAGGCGCAGCACCAGTCCTGAAGATTTCAAACAGGCAGCGGCCAAACTCTATCGCATGCGCCAAAGTGGGTTAGATGCTGGTGGTGAATTCAGTACCGAAAATTTGGCCTTCAAAGCAGTTAGAAATATGGGTTGGATTGATCGCTTACGCCGGGCCGAAGCTCATGCCATTGACACCAACTTCAGTCTTGACAGATAGCACAATCTCTGCTATAATGTAGCAAACAGCCATAGGATAAATATTGTTATGAAAATCAACGAAGTAGCAAGTGCCCCAACCCTGCAGGAAACCATTGCTCGTAACAATGACACTGGCTTCCTTACTGAAGACCTAGTTAAGATTGTAGAACAAGATCAATCGGGTGCGTGGTCCAAGCCCATGACTGCCGAAGAACTCGAAGCTGAAATGGCTTCTTGGGAATAATCTATGGAAGTGCTATTCCGTAGATCTGAGTTATACAAGCAGACTTATCTAGCACGAATTCGCGACAACCCGTCTCTTAAGAGAAAACTGCACGGGTTTATGGAAACTAAACGTAGTAATCCCAATAACAGTTTTGGATCTAGTGACAAACTATTCATCCAAAAAGGAGTAATAGGTATGCAAGTGCAAGGACTCAAGCATGCCCATCTCACACACGATCTCAGTTTGGTCTATAAAGTAGAGCAAAACCAAGTGTTCTTATATGGGTTTTTCACTCACGACGAGTTGGGTACAGGACAGCCTGCTAGCATACACCGTCAAAAAAGCGCAGGACAGCGATTTTCCAACCAAAATTTCAGCTAGTTGTTGTAAAAATACAACAAAATAATCAGAATTCTGGTTGACAACTCAGCCCAAAACCAGTATAATTGATACATGGACAGGGAGAAAGGGTAAATGTTAATTGGGGCTTGTTGCAAAAATACAACAAGATTCTGGTTGACAAGAACCCAAAAATCAAGTATAATTGATACATAGACAGTTAGAAAAGCATTAAAGGTTACCTAATCCGTTAGGGACTGTATAAGAGTTTATAGCACCAGTTGACGGACTGGCTCTTATACAGTTCATGAAGCGTATGAACGACAGCTGAAGCTGTGCAGTAGAACGTGACGGGCAGTTGGGCAGTAATGACGAGGTTCTGAGTGCGGGAGACGTTCCCAAGCAGACGAGCTGAGTTCCTTTAGTGTTTCTTTAACTGGCTACGGCATTTGGTTAACGTCAATGTAAGCCCAATCTAATTTAACTGGAGAAACTGATGCGTACACAGACTATTGTTGGTGGCCTGAAAAATTCCCAAAAATTCCGCGTGATCTTCAAGGGTGACGGCAGCGAAAACGACATTGGCTTTTACATGACTGTCAAGCAGATGAGCGAGCAGTTTGCCACCACCAATGCTCGCAGCCTGTGCTGGGAGGCTGTAGAAACTCTAGCAGCCGAGCGCATTCTAGCCCGGGCACATCGCAAAGACATCCCAACTGGACTGGGTACCACTATCCGCGGACGTCAAATCCAAGTGGACCTGTTGTAAAAATACAACAAAATTCTGGTTGACAATCTGCCCAAAAGGCAGTATAATATA
>Ga0209084_1002752_pt1 | contig 13373 bp, 8 predicted proteins | sample C_130820_MF_Meta_FD_187309 | JGI IMG/M metagenome (GOLD analysis project Ga0209084, IMG submission 187309) | Freshwater microbial communities from Lake Croche, Canada to study carbon cycling - C_130820_MF_MetaG (SPAdes) (version 2) | ecosystem: Environmental > Aquatic > Freshwater > Lake | place... | reverse complement strand
AGGGCGCCCAGCCCATCGAGTGTGAACTTGTCTTCGCCAGACTTGGCGTCCCGGGGAATATTGATTGCCGAGGCTATCCACCCCGCGAAGGCGACGATGGCCGACAAATAAACCCCGTTGCGAGGCCGGGTGATGTTCCGTGGCCAACGCCATGCCGTTGGCTATGATCATCGCGCCGCCCACACCCTGAAGAACCCGCGAAAACACCAGCATCGGAATAGTGAGCAAAATCCCGGAACGAGGTTTCACTGCACTTTGACGGGTTCCACGTGGATCCAAGCGTTGGTGATCCCCAGATCGGCCGCCAGAAGACGGTCTTTCACCAAGTGAGAAATGTAGTGCCCTTGCGTCACGGTGAGGTTTCCGTCCACCCGGATCTGCAGATCAACCAGAAACTCAAGGCCCATTTTACGTACGTGGCACTTGTCGGTGTCGACAACGCCGTCAACCCCAAGCGCCAAGGCGCGCACTTTTTCGTCGTAGCCTCCCTTTGGCTTGGCGTCCATGATTTCATCAAACGCGGGCCGGAAGAGCACAATGGCGTTGACCATGATCACCACCGAAGCCGCGATGGCACCCCAGTCATCGGCGCTTTCCCAACCCGGACCGCCGATCAAGGCGACCGAGATGCCGATGAGGGCCGCCACCGAGGTGAGGGCATCGCTGCGATGGTGCCAGGCATCGGTCTTGACGGCGGTACTTTGCATCTCTTTTCCTACGCGCGAAACAAAGCGGTAGAGAAGCTCTTTGGTAAGGACAACCCCCACCAGCACGATCAACGTGAACGGAGCCGGGGCGTGGTGGGGGGTGAGAATCTCCTGAACGCTTTGCGCCACAATCACCATCGCGGCCCCCATCAGGGCGAGGGTCACAACCACAGCGGCTACCGGTTCAGCCTTGCCATGGCCGTAAGGATGATTCTCGTCTTTGGGAATGGTTGAAAATCTCAGGCCAGCGTAAACCACCAAAGAACTGACGATGTCGGAGGACGACTCGATGGCATCGGCAATGAGCGCGAACGAATTGCCCAAGAACCCCGCAATTCCCTTGGTGAGGGCCAACACAAAATTAAAAAGAATGCCGACCAAGGTCGACTTCAGCCCCCGATTGGCGCGGTCGGTGGTGCTCATAACCGCTTCACTGTTTGCTGCCACGCGCGGAGATCACGGTTCCGAAGAACTCCTGTCCTCGAAGGATTTTGCCGAGGTTGGGTAGGTCTGACCCTGCGGCCATGTAAACCCTTAGCCCCATGGCCGCCGCTTTTTTGGTGGCCACCGGATCAAAGGGCATATTGAGCCCAGGAGTCCATTCGGTTCCCACAATCTGCTGGAAGTCTGCCCACGAGACCGCCGCCAAGGGCTTAGCTCCGGGATTCTTGCGGGGATCTTCTGTATAGACTTGCGCAACATTGCTCAGGTTGATCACCGAATCGGCCTTAAAGCGCTCGGCCAGAAGCACAGCATCGTAGTCGGTGGAGAAGCCCGGTTTCCAACCAGCGGCCACCAGGACCCGGCCGGTCCAATCAAAGGGTGCCGTGGGATCAGTCACCACCTCGTTGGGGCAAGCAGAGCCAAAAACGGCCTTGATCAGGGCTGCGTTGAGCCTTGTGGCAGCTATCCCTATCCAGTCCTGCGCCTCCGCCTCGTGAGTTTCGGTGGACGCCCGATAGGCCTCTTGCCACTGGCGTGCTGGGCCACCACCGCCGGTGATCAACACGACCCGCCGCCTAGGGCTCTCATCTAGCCAGAGGGTTACCAAAGAGCGGAAGGCTTTTACGAAAGCCGTATCGACAGTGGTAGGGGCAATCATGGATCCGCCCAAGGAAATAATCGTCGTTTCGTGGGTCAACGAAGGCCTCCGCAGTGGTCAAGTTTAGACCGGTATCCTTGACGAAGCAAGTCAAATGGGGTAATCAAAAGCGTGAGGTACTGCGGTTGAAACTCTTGGCGGTCCTGGTTTTGTTGTCTCTCCTCCTTCCCGCCTTTTCCCAGGACATTGTCACAGCCGCCCAATTTTTCAACGTCGTTAGTGAGAAATACGGGTCGGTGAACGATTACACCGCAAGGGTTGCCATAGTCCAAGGCAAGGTATCGATGGACGGCGTGATTTACTACAAGAATCCCAACCGCCTCAACATCACCTTCTCGAGCCCCTCGGGCCAAGTGATCAACAGCGACGGCAAGACGCTCACCGTGTACCTTCCCCGCTATTCTGTCTCCTTTTCGCAGGAGCTCAGCAAGCGTAGCGATGCAGCCATAGCCGCCATGGCAAGCAAGCAGGGGCTCAACTTGCTCAAGTCTAGCTATTCCATTAGCTACGTGAACGGCCCTCAAACGGAGGCTCTCGACGAGGCGAGCGCAGAAAAAGTGACGAAACTCAAGCTCACTTGGCGCTCAGGCAACCAAGCCTTCCGGCAACTAGAGCTCGACATCGGTTCGAATCAGATGATTCGGCGGATTACAGGCCTCACCGCCGCTCAACAGATCATTCAGTTTGATTTCTCTGGTATCCGAACCAACACCGGGGTTCCCGACAGCCGGTTCGATTACGACAGCCCAGCGACGTCGAACCGCATCAACAATTTCCTGTTCTCACCCGAAGGTTGACCATGGAATCGATTGGACAGTTTTTGCGGCTCGCCCGCGAAGAGCGCGGACTAAGTATTGATCAGGTTTCGCGCGATACGAATATCTCACGCCATTTCATCGTGGGCCTCGAAGAGGATAAACACGAAGTGTTTCCTGCCGAGCCCTACGTTATCGGTTTTCTGCGCAACTATAGCGAGCATCTGGGCCTTGATACCGAAGATCTCATTACCAAATACCGGACGGTGAAGATACAGGAACAACCGGCACCCATGGAAGAACTCATACGCAAACCTAGCCCTTGGCCCACCCGCATCGTATGGGGGGTCGTGGGTTTGGCGCTGGTTGGTGCCGTGTTGGTTTTCGTGGTTCCTGCGGCTTTTGATTTCGTGGCGGGCCTTCCCAAGGCGTTTGCCTCGGCTGCGGTGCCCAAAGCGCCGCGCAAGTTCTCTTTGGCTCCCGACAAGTCCCAACTGACGCAGCGGATGTACACCGGCGACACAGTAGCCCTGCAAGACGATGGCCAATCCTTCACGTTCACCCTCAAAAGCATCGGGGAAGACACCGTACTTTCGGGGGCTCCAGGCGATTATAAACTAAGGCTTGGTGATGAGTTGTTTCTTGATTTGAATGGCGACAACATCAACGATATGCGCTTGTTCCTGAAAGATGTAGCGCCTGGTGATGCCAACCGAGGAGCTGAGTTTGCGTTTGAGCGCCTGGCCGCCCCAAGCGCAGCCTTGGCCGCAACTTCAGCCGGTTTGGGAGACGAGGTGAAGCCCGGGCTGGCCGCTGCCGGCACCGTTTCGGGCATTACGGTGGAGCAAAAGCCCTTGGTCATCCTGACCGATGTGACTCCCAAGCCGTTCACCATCGATGTGACCTTCCGGGGCTACGCCTTGTTTCGTTACGTCACCGACGACAACCTGAGGGAGGAAGCCTATTTTCACAAAGGCGATACCATCCGCATCGATGCCAGCCGCAAGGTGAAAATCTGGGCCTCGAACGCCGGTGCCTTTGCAGGCAAGGTCAACGCAAACACCGATTTCGAAATTGGGCGCAGCGGCGAAGTGGTGGCGCGGACCATCGAGTGGGGCAAGGACGAGACTGGCAAGTCCATCCTAGTTGCCAACCCGTTGAACTGACCGGGGTTTCATGTTCAGCCTCGACACCCTGAACGAGCGGCAAAAAGAAGCCGTGCTCCACGGAAAGGCACCACTGCTCATCCTCGCAGGCGCTGGCTCAGGCAAGACGAGGGTCATTACCACCCGTATAGCGTGGCTGATTTCGGAAATGCAGTTCCGGCCCGACCAAATCCTCGCCGTTACCTTTACCAATAAGGCAGCCCGGGAAATGCAGGAGCGGGTTGTGAACCTGCTCACCCTCGACGCCAACGCCGAAAGCCTTCCTATGGTAAAGACCTTCCACAGTTTCTGTGCCTGGATGCTGCGTCGCAACGCAGCGCTGGCGGCTCTTGACCCCTACTTCACCATCTACGACGACGACGACTCGCTGGCTCTCGTGAAGACGATTCTACCTGCCAAGGTTCCGCCGGCCGAAGCAAGGCAGTTTCAGCATTGGATTAGCCGCTGTAAGGACGACAACCTCACCCCCGACGATGAGCTGACTTCTATTAGCGCCCACCCGGATTTGGCAGAGGTGTTTGCTCTCTACGAAGCTAAGCTCACCGCCAGTGGCAACGTGGATTTCGGTGGGCTGATTCAGAAGAGCGTGCAGATGCTACGTACCCATAACGGGTTTCAGAACCGCATGCGGCAAAAGTTCCAAGTGGTGTTGGTCGATGAGTATCAGGATTGCAACGGGGCCCAGTTTGAACTGCTGAAGGAACTCGCTGGTCCGGAAACTTGGCTGGCCGTGGTGGGCGACGATGATCAGTCCATTTACCGCTTCCGAGGCGCCGATGTCGGCCACATTCTCGGCTTTCAGGAGCGTTTTCCCGGCACAAATGTGATACGCCTCGAGGAAAACTACCGCTCGACGGGACGCATTTTGGCCGTTGCCGGTCAAGTGGTGGCTAAAAACCAGGGCCGGCTGGGCAAAACCCTTTGGACCAAGAACCCCGAGGGCCAAAAACCGCGCTTTGTGCTCATCGAAGATCAGGATGCCGAAGCTCAGTGGGCCCTTGAGCTCATCCGCCGGTCGCCCCTTACCCAAACGGCCATTCTTTACCGCACAAACGCGCAGTCGCGGGCGTTTGAAGCCGCGCTTGTGCGGGCCAAAGTTCCCTACCGCATCGTCGGCAGCGTGCGCTTTTTTGCCCGTGAGGAAATTAAGGATGTGCTGGCTTGGCTGGCCTTTTTGAACAACCCCCGCGATGGCATCGCCTTCGGCCGCATTATCAACAAACCGGCCCGCGGTTTGGGGGCTACGGCCCTCGGCCACATCGAAAACCGCTTGGGTTTTGCCAACAACTGGCTCGACGCTTGTGGCTTAGCTCTGGGTGATATGAAAGGCAAGGCCAAGAGCGGGCTGGGCCAGTTTTTGTCGCTTGCCTCCGAGCTCGGCAGTTTACTGGAGAACTCGCCTCAGTTGGCCCCGGCGGTGAATGAGATCATCGAGAAGTCGGGGCTCGCCGAATACCATCAGCAGCAAGACGAAGTTCAGAGCACCAGTCGCCGTCAAAACCTCGACGAACTGGTGAGTGCGGCCGCGCCTTTTGCCGGAAGTCGCGAGGGGCTGAGTCAATTCTTGGAGACGATTGAACTCGACGCTGCGGCGAGTCGGGAGTCTGACGAAGAGGTGCCCGGTACCGTGACGCTGATCACCATGCACAATACCAAGGGCTTGGAGTTCGACCGGGTGCTCGTCACGGGGCTGGAAGACGGCCTGTTTCCCCGCGACGAGACCGCGCAGGACCGCGAGGAGCTCGAGGAAGAGCGGCGCCTGTTCTACGTGGCCATCACCCGGGCCCGCAAGGAGCTTTGGTTTTCGGCGTGCAAGCGCCGCCTGCTGCACGGACGCTTCCTCGACCGCAGCCCGAGCCGGTTTCTTGCGGAGATTACCCCCACCGATGTGGACGGCCTAGGGCAAGTGGCCTCCGCTGGCGGGAATGACGGGTGGGTTCCCGGCCAAAGGGTCTACCATGACGACTATGGTTCCGGGACTGTGGTGAAAAAATGGTATAATGCCGGCGAGCTTGCCTTGGATGTCCGTTTCGACAGCGGCCGGATGGGGCGGTTTTTGCCGGCCTATACGCCGCTGGAGAAAATGGCTTCCGATGATTGATACCTCACTGATCCACCAGCTTCCTCCGATTCAGCGGGCTCGTGGCGATCGCTTCTACGCCGGGGATAAACATTGGGTTGACCTTTGGAAGCAAGGCGGGGCTTGGTTGTTTGGCCACCGGCCGGAAGGAGCCGCCCGCGAATGGAAAAATCAGCTCGACAAGGGCCTGTCGAGCCACCTACCCACGCGGTGGACCGCTCGCTTGCAGAGGCATCTGAATGAGCTGTTTGGTCTCGAGGCGAAACTGCGCCTCTACCCTAACGTGGCCGTGGCCGTGGAGGCGCTTGAACATTGGAAGGCTGAGCGCTTTAGCTTTCAAGATTACGATAGAGCCCTTTGGAAACCGTTGCGTGACGAGAAACCCCTTTCGGTGCGCGAACGCTCATTACCGGGAGTCTGGAGTGAAATTATTCTTCCGGTTCTCCCTGCTGGCCCGGTCCAGGCCGTCGCCGTGCTCCTAGCTGGGTCTACGACCGGGTTGCCTGAGGCGCCTTTGGTAGCGGTGACCGAGGTGGCGGCCTTAGTCCGGGCGGTGGTCACGCTACGGCGCAAATTGCTCGATCCGGTCTTTGCCAAAACCAGTGCCCTCGTCTCTGGTCTGTTCGACCGCGTTGTTCTTCCAACAGGAGTCTTCCGCAGGCACGGGCTTTGGTTGGAAGCGACCTGCGAACCCGAGGATTATGAGTTCCTCTTTACGACGCTTCTGGAGGCCGGTTTTGTGCTGAGCCCCGACCAGGGTTTGGAATCTTTACTCCCGCTCGCGTTGAGCGAGGGCGAGGCCAAGGCCTGGAAATTGGCGTGCGAGCGTTTTCTCGCGGGGGCAAGCTGATGGAGTTTGTTGTACCCGGGGTGACTTGGGAGTGGGCGGCCAAGATGATTTTCGGGTTTGCCGCCTGCGTAGCCGGCCTCATGCTTTGGGCCCACGGGCGTCAGCCGGCCTGGATCTTTGTGATACTGGGTACTTTGCTGTCATACACCAAAGTTTTGCTTGATTTTGTCGAAAGCCTCGGGCTCTATTCCCTCGATTCCTGGCAACCTGCGGGAATCCCAATTGCGCGCCTTGCCTTCGCCGGCGGAGTACCTCTGCTTTACGCCATCGGCCTATTTTTGGCCTTCCGCTCTTTCTCCAAATAGGTGGAGACGACAAAGAGCGCCTCGCACTTAGCCTCGCCGAACACCTTGATCAAGAACCGATTGGAGCGAGCGGCTGTCAAGTAGGCTGTTCAGCCCGCTCTGCACTTCGGAAATCGCCACCCTCAAGTGGTACCTAAACAATCAGCAGTGGGTGAACCAGATTACCAGCGGCGCGTACCGCGACCGGGTGGCCACGAACTACCAAACCCGCTGACTTTTCGTTTCCGCAAACAAATAAGGCGATCCCCATGGTCTACGACCGGGGGATCGCCTTTTTTTTATTCTACCCGCCTCACCGACAAATGGGCCTAAATTGCCCTTCCCAGCACCCGGTTGAGCCGCTGAACAAACTTGGCTGGGTCTTCAAGGGGCACGCCTTCGATGAGCAGGGCTTGGTCGAGCAGCAACCACGCGGCGTCGGCAATTTGGTCGTCGTCGGTGATGTTGGCGAGGCGCTTCACGATGTCGTGGTCGGGATTCACCTCGAGAATGGGCTTGAGCGTCGGCATATTGCCCGCTTGGCCCATGGCCTTCATCATCTGCGCCATTTTGAGCGTGGGGTCGTCTTCGTCGGCAACTATGCAGCTAGGGCTATCGGCCAGGCGCACCGAGGAGCGCACGTCTTTCACGCTGTCGCCCAACGCCTTTTTCAGCTTTTCGAGAAGTGGTTTGACTTCCTTCTCTTTCTTCTTGTCGCCCTCTTCCTTGAGGTCTTCGCCGGCACTGGCCCGATTGACCGACTTGAGCTCGATGTCTTTGTACTTCTCGATGCCGCTGAACACGATTTCGTCAATTTCATCGTCGAGGATGAGCACTTCGATGTCTTTCTTCTTGTAGATTTCGAGCAACGGTGAGTTGCGAAGCTGGCCTGAGGCACCACCGGTGATGTAGTAAATAGCCTTCTGCTCGCTCTGCATGCGGTCTTTCACCTCGGCAAAGCTGGTGAAACTGGCAGTGCCATCCTCGCCCACGGCCTTGGTCGACTTGACGCGCACGAGCTCGAGCAAGGCCTCGCGGTTGGCGAAATCGCTGTAAAGGCCTTCCTTGAGCAGGCGGTTGTAGTTTTCGATGAACTTGCCGTACTGCTCGGGGTTGTTGGTGGCGATGGTTTGCAATTCGCTAAGCACTTTTTTCACGCTGGCCGTCTTGATGGCGCTGAGCACTTTGTTCTGCTGCAAAATTTCGCGGCTGACGTTCAAGGGCAGGTCTTCGGAGTCGATGACGCCGCGCAAGAAGCGCATCCAGGTGGGCAGCAGTTCTTTATCGTCGTCGGTGATAAACACCCGCTTGACGTACAACTTCACTCCGGGTTTGAAGTCGGCCTGGAACAAATCGAAGGGCTGCTTGCTGGGAATAAAAAACAGAGTGGTGTACTCCATCGTTCCTTCGGCCTTGGTGTGGAACCACACCAGAGGCTCTTCCCAGTCTCCCGAAAGAGTTTTGTAGAACTCCTTGTAATCTTCGTCCTTCAGCTCGCTCTTGGCGCGCTTCCACAAGGCATTGGCCGAATTGATCTGCTCGGTGGTGTTCTTTTTGATCGATTTTTTCTCGCCCTCGTCCCACTCGCTCTTGTCGTAGGTCATGTGGATGGGAAAGGCGATATGGTTGCTGTACTTTTTGATGACGTCTTTGATTTTCCACGACGAGGCGTATTCCTTGCCTTCCTCGTTGAAGTACACGATGACGGTGGTGCCGTGTTTGTCGCGCTCGGCGGCCTCGATCTCGAAGCCCGACTTCCCGTCGCTGGTCCAGCGCCAGGCTTTTTCCTCACCGGCCTTGCGGCTAATCACTTCCACGCGGTCGGCGACCATGAACACCGAGTAAAACCCCACGCCAAACTGGCCGATGAGGTTGCTATCGCGCTTGGCATCGCCGGAGAGCTTGCTCAGGAAGTTTTTGGTACCCGAGCGGGCGATGGTGCCCAGGTGGGCCACGAGGTCTTCGTCGTTCATGCCGATGCCGGTATCGGCAATGCTCAGCGTGTGGTGCTCTTCGTCGAGATCGAGATCGATGCGCGGATCGAAGGCCAACGACTTGTAGGCGTCCTCGGTGAGGGTGAGGTATTTGAGTTTATCGAGCGCGTCAGAAGCGTTCGAAACCAGTTCCCGCAGGAAGATCTCCTGATGGGAGTAGAGGGAATGGATGATCAACTGCAGCAGCTGGTTGACTTCGGTTTGAAACTCTCGCTTGGACATGAAAACTCCTTCGACGGATTAATGTAAGGAAACTAGGTTCCGTCGACAAGGGGGTCGGTTACGGTGAACAAGCCGAAGTGCCGACAATAAGAGGTGTGAGTTGTATACTGTGAAGGTGAGGTGTCTCCCTTTTTGGTTCGTCTAACCCGAGTTTCCATTCTTGTTTTTCTCATGGGTGCTCTTGCGGGGGCGGGGTGGGGAGCGACAAGCTACAGCTGGACTGGCGGTGGTGATGCAGCCACCTGGACCGACCCTGGAAACTGGTCGGTTGGGACGGGCTATCCTGGTTTGGACTCTGGCGACAGCGCGACGTTTTCGACCAACGCGACCATTACCGACACGAGCTCGATCACCAACAGCGACTTCGATGTCGTGGTGGATGCCGCGGTTAATCTGACACTGAGCACCTCACTGGCGACCCAAGGAAACCTAACCGTTTCGAGCACAGCGACGCTGTCTTTGGGCTCCACGTTTACGTTGTCGGTGACCGGAAATGCCGTGTTTACCGGGGCAACCTTAGCCCTATCCAACAACTCGACCCTCAGCCTGAGCGGCGACCTAACTCTGGGGGTCTTGGCCAATGCGACGGGGTCAACCGTGATCTTCGATGGTGGCGCGATGCAGACCGTCCGACCCAACGGGCAAACCTTCGACACGGTGTCCGTTGCGGGCAGCGACGTGCGCTGGACCGGGAGCTCAACGGTGGGCAATCTTTCCATTGGCGCTGGCAAAAAGCTGACCCTCGACTCTTCGGTCGAGCGCGATGCGGTCACTCTCAACGTTACTGGGGGCAAGACGCTCACCAACTCCGGCACCCTAGCGCTGGACTCCTCCGATGGAAGTCTGATTCTCAAAGGCTCTGGGGGGGTGTTCAGCTTCTCCGGTACCGGCCTCAGCCTGGGCACAAACTCCCTTGTGGTGGGCGACATCAGCTATTCCCCAAACCTGACAATTTCGACGGCGGGAACGCTGTCTCTCGATGGCGATGCCACCTTCACTGCCCTGACGCTGGACAATGCCGGTGCCACCTTCGCCATTGGAACCCACGTGCTCAACACCGGGGCCGTAACTCTCACCTCGGGTACCCTCTCGGTGGCTGGGCCCACAGGGCAATTGAATAGCGGCGGCGCGGCTGTGAACATCAACGGAGGAGACCTCGCTTTTATCACCGCCAATGGCGCATCGGCCAACGTGGGCGACTTTTCCGTCAGCTCGGGCACAGTGACCAATGGGTTCACCAACACCATCACCGCCAGTGGAAACCTCAGTGTAGGGGGCACTTTTAGTTCACCGACCAATAGTACCTTCGTTGTTACCGGCGTTTCTTCCACGATTGGCGCCACGACCACACTGGGCAACCTTCAAGTGGGCAGCACTGCCACTTCCGCCACCCTCTCCAGCAACTTGACCCTAGACGGAGAATTGACCGTCACCGGGGGCATCCTGACTATCCCCGTCGCCACCACCTTAACCGTCGGCAGTCTGGTCAACTCAGCAACGATAGCTAGTTCCGGTTCACTTTCCTCTGGCGACTTCACCAGCACGGGCACCCTGACCAACCCTGCAAGCAACACCATCACGGCGACCGGCAACGTGGAAGTTTCGAATACAGTGTCGAATCCGACAAACTTGACCCTCACCATGAACGGTACCAAAACCTTGGCGGCCTCGGTGCCTTTAGGCCACCTGACTATCGGCAGTACCAACACGGTGACGCTGACCACCAGCGCGCTGACGCTCGGCGGCGACCTGCTGGTGAGTTCCGGCACCCTCAACTTGGGCGGGTGGGCGCTGACGCTGGAGGGCAGTCAACTCCAGGGCACCGTGGTCAACTTGAGCTCGGGCACCTCGCCGACCGTTACCGCCTCCCAGGCTGTAGAGCTGACGGGACCTACCAGCATCACCACCTGGACCTCTTCAGGCGGGGGTTCGGTAAGTTTTGCTGCCCTCGACGGGGCGCAGACGCTCACCCTCAGCGCCGGGACCGGAACCGTCACCCTGAATGGCGAGGTGGGCGGTACCACCCCGCTGACCAGTCTGAGCCTGAGCTCAACGAATGCTTCGGTAGCAGCCTTGAGCGTTGGCAACGTCACCACCACTGGCAACCAAACGTATTCTGGCAACGTGACGCTTAGCGCTTCTAGCACCTTTACCACCAGTTCCGGGGTGATTTCGTTGACCGCCGCCTTGAACGGGTCGGCCGCCACCAACGATGCGACTTTTGCCTTGGGCGCCGGGTCGGCGAGTGTGACCGGGCCTTTGGGCACCACCACCAACCTCAGGAACCTGACCGTCAACTCTGGTGCGCTCACGCTGGGAAACAACAACGTGTCGTTGGCTGGTAACCTTTCGGGTACCGGAACCGTCAACGCCTCGGCGATAACAGGAACCTTCGATGTCGCGGGAGAGGTCACCTCTCTTGCTGCTCTATCGGCACCCGGGGGCACTTTGACGGTGGGCGGAAACTGGGAGGTCACCAGTTTGACGGCGAGCACTTCGACCTCTACCGTCCGGTTCACCTCGGCTTCTCCTCGCCTCAGGCAAGGGACCGGCTCCTTTGCCAACCTAACTCTCGACCAAGGCGGGACGCTGGCGACCTCTGCCAACGTGGCCGGCAACTTCCAAGCGGCCAATACAGGAACCGGAGGCACCCTAGATTTAGCCACCTTCACCCTTGGCGTGGCAGGTAACCTCAACCTGAATCCCTTGGCCTCCACCGGTGCGACGCTGGTGTCAGGAACTTCCACGCTCAACCTGAATGGCAGCGGAGCCCAGTCGGTGACCAGCAACGGGCAGAGCTGGGCTACGGTCATCACTGCAACCCGTGGAGCGGGTACCGTCACTTTTACCGATGCCTTGAATGCGACCACGCTGACCGTCAGCGGAGCCGGTGCTTATGGGATCAACCTAACCTCGGGAGGGACGACAACCTCTGCCGTAACGTTTGCCAACACCGGTGGCGTCACAATTGGAGCTGGTTACCTTTTCACGGGTGGGGTGACTTCCACCACTGTGGGAACAAATACTTTTACCGGCAGTTTGGCCACCGGGGGTGGGGCCGGGCAGAACCTCTCCCTGTCGAACTTGACCCTCGGTGGCAACCTTAGTTTCAACGCTGGCTCGGGCGGCACTATCAACGTTTCGGGAGCCGTGACCGGGGCTAGCAACAGTTTGACGGTGACCAATTCCAATGGAACGACCTTCTCGTCCACTTTGTCGGCTGCCACGCTGGCCATCACCAACAGCACGGGCTCGATTTCCGTGGCAGGCAATCTGACTTTGACGACCGGGTTGACGTTGGCAGCAGGAACCTACAACGTCAGCCTCACCGGCACCACCAACGCCATTGCAGGCGCCACCACCTTCAACAACACCGGCACCCTCACCGTGGCCGGTACTTCGACACAGTTCACCGCTGGCGTTACGGCCACGGCTCCTAGTTCTAAATCGTTGGCAGGAACCATCTCGGCGTCAGGAACTGGTGTGCTCAATTTTGATGGGAATGCGATTTCCACGACTGCCAATACGCTCATTGGGGGCACTTCGACCGGCGCAATCACAGTGGCGGCAACCACCTTGGCTGCCGCCACGACCCTGACGTTGGGAGCAGGCGCGGCTAGCCTCATTGCGGCAAACTCAACCATCAACGGCGCTTCGGGCAACCCCAACCTAACCATCAATACCTCAGGTGCAGTCAGCATCACCGGAGCGGTCGGCTCCAACCTTGGCACAGTGACAATCACCAAGTCCGCTGGCGTCGCCTTCGGCTCAGCGTTGTCGGCTGTCAACCTGGCCATCACCGACAGCACCTCCGTGATTTCCGTGGCAGGCAATCTCACCTTGTCGGGAAACCTCACTGCCGCCGCGGGAACAGCGGCTTACAACATCAGCCTCACTGGTACCAACAACACGATTACCGGGACTTCCACGCTCAACAACACCGGAACCCTGACCTTGGGCGATGCAAGTACCGACACAGTAAACTTCTTAGCCGGTGTCACTCACACCGCCGGTGTGACAAGTTTCTTCGGCACGGTGACCACTGGCAATGCAAACCAGAGCTGGGGAGTCTCAACCTTGGCCGGTTCCACGTCGCTGAGCGCCAACAACGCGGCTATTGCTTTTGCCGGAACAGGAACCATCAATGGTGCCTATGCCCTGACTCTGGCCCCGGGAGCCACCGGGACGGTCAGCATCGCGGGTGCTGTTGGCG
>Ga0209084_1002751_pt1 | contig 13375 bp, 10 predicted proteins | sample C_130820_MF_Meta_FD_187309 | JGI IMG/M metagenome (GOLD analysis project Ga0209084, IMG submission 187309) | Freshwater microbial communities from Lake Croche, Canada to study carbon cycling - C_130820_MF_MetaG (SPAdes) (version 2) | ecosystem: Environmental > Aquatic > Freshwater > Lake... | reverse complement strand
CCTGGCGTGCGGGAGAGTTTAAAGGGCTGTGCCACCACGCGGATGTCGCCTCGGCGCGGGTGTTTCAAATCCACTGCCGCTTGCAGGTGTTGCACCTGGGGGTCATCAAAGACTTGTTGCATGTTGTAGATCGGACCGCAGGGCACTCCCGCATCGTTCAGGGCTTGCACCCAGTGTTCGGTGGTGTTGGTGGCAAAGCCTTTATTCAATTCGGCGTTCAAGAATGCGCGGTCTTGGAGTCGACCCGGATTCTGTTGATAACGCGGTTCATCACGCAAATCCAATCGGTTCAGCACTTCACACAAAGACCTGTACTGGTGTGTCCCCGAAGCGCCAATATTGAAATGGCCATCACTGGATTGGAAGGTGCCCATCGGCGTGGCGAAAGGGTGGTCGTTGCCGGTTGGCGCTGGAACCTCTCCATCGATCAAATACCGGGACGCTTGAAAATCGCACAGACTGATCATGGATTGCAAGAGGTTCGCCTGCACCCATTGTCCGCGGCCCGAGGTTTCGCGTTCCAGCAGCGCAATCAAAACACCTATAGCGGCAAACATGCCAGTACCCGAATCAGAAATCGCAATGCCTGCACGAACCGGACCCTGACCGGGCAGACCGGTGACCGACATCATGCCCCCCATGCCTTGGGCGATCTGGTCAAAGCCGGGTCGTTTGCGGTAGGGTCCATCTTCGCCAAAACCTGAAATGCTGGCCATAACGATGCGCGGATTGATGGCGGCCAAGGTGTCGTAGTCGATGCCTAAACGGAACTTCACATCCGGTCTGTAATTCTCGACCACCACATCGGCTTGCGCGACCAGTTTGTAAAAAATATTCCGGGCTTCGGGCTCTTTGAGATTCAGGGTGATCGAGCGTTTGTTTCGATGCAAATTCAGCATGTCAAAGGTTTCTCGATCGCCCATAGCGCCTTCGTTGGGATCCAAGCCTGCGGGCGATTCAATGCGAATAACCTCTGCACCAAAATCGGCCAAAGTACGCACGCAGGTCGGGCCGGATCGGGCACGGGTCAGGTCCAATACTTTGAAGCGTTTCAAGGCGCAGGAGTCGGAGCTTCTGGGATTCATGGTGTATCGTCCTTGGGAAAAGATGCCCACCTGATAGGCGCACAATATGTCCGGACAATATAATGGCACTGGCTTGAAAGTCAATCGACTTTGGCTCACATCAGGGTAAGTCTGCACAAGCAAAAGGCTTGCACATTGGTTTGCACGTTGTTTTGCGCACGGGCTAAATTAGCCAGGAGATACACACGCCATGGTTCAACACATTTATATCCTGACAGGCGCTTCCAAAGGTATGGGGCTGGAAATGGCCCGTCAATTATTGAAAGCTTCGAACCGTTTGCTCTGCATCTCCAGAACAACTTCGCAGCCCTTGGCCGATGAGGCTGAAAGTGCGGGCGTGGCACTGGAGCAGTGGTCTGCCAATCTGGCCGATCCCGCGCCTGTGGCGCACAGTTTGGCCGCTTGGCTCACGGCCATTGGGCCTGCGCAGGTGGCTTCAGTCACCTTGATCAACAATGCCGGCACACTGGGTGCGATGGCGCCCTTGCCCACCATTGCTTCTGAGACCATCACGCAAGCCATTACGGTGGACCTCATTGCGCCTTTGCAGTTGATGGCCTCATTTTTGCAGGCGACCAGCGCGTGGCGGGGTGTGGTCAATGTCTTGAATATTTCGTCCGGCATGAGCCAGCGTGCCATGGCGGGTGCCGCTTTGTATGGTGCGGCCAAAGCGGGTATGGATCAGTTGAGCCGTTGCGTGGCTTTGGACGAGGCCAGGCGCGCTGCAGGCGCACGTATTGTGTCCTTGGCGCCGGGCGTGATCGATACCGATATGCAACGTGAATTGCGCAATGGCAATGCAGAACTGTTTCCCGATAGAGAGCGCTATATCCAATTGCAAGCGACCGGCGCGCTCACTTCGCCAAGTGAGGCGGCGCGCCAGGTTCTGGCGTATTTGCACCACCCTGAATTTGGCAGCGAACCTGTGGTCAATATTGTGGGCAAGCGCGACCTGCTCAAAGCATCAAGCCTGGTTTGATTTTTTGCTGCCGCTGGTCGGGCGCAAGGCCCACGAGGTGGTGAGTCTGAATCGGCTGGCAGCATACAGATTGGACGACACGGCCAGCAGCCGGCCCTTCGCATCCAGGTAAGACCGGCGCATGTGCAGGGCAGGGCTGTTTTTGGCTACATCCAACAGCTTGGCGGCTTTCAAAGGCATCAGCGTGGCTTCTATGTCCTGTTTGACTTGCCCAATGGGTTGTTGGTGATCCTCTTCAAGCATCTTGAAAATGCTTTTATGCCGCCCATGCAACTGATCCGCAATCGAAGCAAATTCAGGTCGCAGGTAAATTTGCGTGAATGAAATCGCAGTGGCCTTGTCCAGTGTGAGGCGTTGCGAGTTCAACATAATCCATTGCGAATCACGTTCACAGTCCAAGGCTTGGGCCAAAGCCATGTCGGCCGTCACGCTGTGTTTTTCTAACACTTCCAGCCGGGTGGCTTCGGTGTATTTGAACAACTCTTCCACAGTGCCCAAGGCTGCGACATAGGGCGCAGCCGCTTGCTTGGCGCAGACCATGGTCCCAAACCCGGCTCGCTTGGCAATCAGACCCCGCTCGGCCAGGGTGCGGGTGGCTTCCCGCACGGTATGTCGGCTGACCTGGTAGGTCTGACCCAATTGCTCTTCAGTGGGAAAAAGGCTGCCCACGGGGTAAATCCCTTTGGCAATGTCATTCTCCAAGCGCTCGCGCAAAATCAAATAGCGGGGTTTGGAGTCTGAAATTTTCGGCATGTCATCAGTTTACTGGCTTTGGTTGACATTGTACGCAAGTCAGATCATAATGTCCGTACATTTGTTTTGAAATGAGTTTTTCTGCCATGTCCACGCAACTTCCGATGAACCCTACAACGGCCGTTCAACCTTTCTCAGGTCTGGTCGTGGTCGAACTCGGGCACAGCGTGGCAGCGCCTTTTGCCGCACATATTTTGAGTGAGCTGGGCGCCAAAGTCGTCAAAATAGAAAAGAAAGACGGCGACGATGCGCGCAAATGGGGGCCTCCGTTTTGGGAAGGTTCCTCTGCTTTGTTTCAGGCTTTGAACCGGAACAAAGCTTCTGTGGTGTGCGACTTTCATGACCCGTCACATGTCGAAGCCGTCAAGTCTTACATCCAGGCCGAGGCCGATGTGGTCTTGCAAAACCTCAGACCCGGGCAGGTGGAGAAAATCGGCATCGACGGACCCACGTTGTGCGCCACAAAACCTGCTTTGATTTACTGCAATCTGGGTGCTTTTGGCAGTGAGGGACCGCTCAAAGACCGGCCCGGTTATGACCCCTTGATGCAGGCCTTCGGCGGCATCATGAGCACTACGGGCGAAGAAGGCCGACCCGCTGTGCGGGTGGGTGCCTCCATTGTGGACATGGGCACAGGTCTGTGGGCCATGATTGGTATTTTGACGGCCTTGTACGAACGTCAGAAAACGGGTCTCGGTCGTGTGGTGGATGTGTCCTTGTTTGAAACGGCCACCTCTTGGATGTCCTTGATCGCGTCTCAGTACCTGGCCAGCGGGCAATTGCCTCAAAAACAAGGCTCTGGTGCAGCCGGTATTGCCCCATACAAGGCCTACGCCACCCGCGATGGAGAAATTGTCGTTGCGGCGGGCAGTGATGGCCTGTTCAAGCGATTGGCGCATGCGGTCAATCAACCGGAGTGGCTTGACGACCCGCGTTTTGTCGACAACCCGACCCGCGTACAACATCAGTTGGCCTTGTATGGCCTGCTGGATGCGATCTTGTTGACGCGTGACACGCAGGCCTGGGTGACTTGCTTCGAGGACGCGGGCATTCCATGTTCGGCGGTACAGAACGTCGGGCAGATGGTGGCCCACCCTCAAACACAAGCCTTGAAACTGATCCAGGATGTACCTGGCACCGGCATGCGATTTTTTGGATTGCCTTTGCGACTGGATGGGCAAAGGCCCGCGTCCCGCAGCGCGCCCCCTCAGTTGGGCGAGCACCAGCACATGATTTTCAAAACCGGAGAAACCAAGGTATGAACTTGCCTGCGTACGAAACCTTACTGAGCGACATGGTGGACGCCCATGTGCTGATGGTGACCCTCAATCGTCCCCATGTCGGCAATGCCTTGAACACCCAAATGGGGGCTGATTTTTTGGATTTGTGGACCCGTTTGACGGAAGACGCAGGGGACGTGCGCTGCATCGTGTTGAAGGGGTCTGGCGATAAGATTTTCTGCGCAGGTGGCGATCTAAAAGAGCGCAACGGCATGACCAAGGCCCAATGGATCAAACAACACCAGTTGTTTGAGCGGATGTATTGGGCGCTAACGGACCTGCCGATTCCTGTGATTGCTGCGGTCAATGGGCACGCGTATGCCGGCGGATTCGAAACCGTGTTGTCTTGCGATTTTGCCTATGCCGCCAACACGGCAAGATTTGCTTTGACCGAGGTCACGCTGGGCATCATGCCGGGTGCCGGTGGCACACAAAATTTGCCGCGTGCCATTGGCGAGCGCAAAGCCAAAGAAATGCTCATGACGGGGCAGCCCATCAATGCCCAAAAGGCCTTGGACTGGGGCATTTTCAACGCCATCGCCGAGCCCTCGGAAGTCGTGCCAATGGCCATCAAAACAGCCCAAACCATTGCCGGTAACGCACCGCTGTCGGTGCGGCAAATCAAAAAATCAGTGCGCTATGGACACCAAATGGAATTGCGGACCGCATTCCGTTTTGAGGTGGAAGCCTACAACCATTTGGTCGAAACTGAAGACCGGTACGAAGGTGTACTGGCTTTCAACGAAAAACGCAAAGCTGTGTTCAAAGGGCGCTGAGCGCGTCATTCATTAAGGAGTATTCCATGCAAGAAATCGATGTCTATGTTCGCGAAGTAGGGCTGCGCGACGGCCTACAAATCCACCCGGTGTTCATGCCAACCGAGACCAAGCTGGCTTGGATCCAGGCAGAAGCTGCTGCGGGTGTATCCGAAATCGAAGTCACTTCGTATGTACCTGCCCGAGTCGTACCCCAATTTGTGGATGCCGAAACCGTGACCGTCGAGGCTTTGAAGATCAAAGGCTTGACGGTGTCTGCTTTGATTCCCAATTACCGAGGCGCGGAAAGAGGGCTTGAGCTGGGCGCCCACAAACTGAACTTTGTGATGTCAGTCAGCAAGACGCACAACCTCAAAAATGTGCGCCGTGAGCGAGAAGAGTCGTTGGCTGATTTCATCCGCATCGTTGAACTGGTGCGTGCACAACCCGCTGAGACGCGTCCCGTGCTGGTGGGTGGATTGGCCACCTCGTTTGGGTGCTCCTATGAGGGGCGTGTGCCCGTTGCCGATGTCGTCAAGTACGCGGTGGCATTTGCAGAAGCTGGTGCGCAAGAAATCGTGGTGCCTGACACCGTCGGTTACGCTGATCCACAACAAGTGCGCACCGTGTTCAAAGCCGTTATGGATGCTGTGGGACCCATTCCGGTGGCTGCCCATTTTCACGACACACGCGGCATTGGCCTGGCCAATGTCACGGCCGCGCTGGAGTGTGGTGTGCGCCGATTTGACGCCTCTTTGGCAGGCATGGGCGGCTGTCCTTTTGCGCCAGGCGCGACGGGTAACATCGTGATGGACGATCTGTGTTTCATGCTCGAATCGATGGGCTTGAAAACAGGTGTTGATCTGGCGCAACTTCTGGCTATTCGCGAGATGGTGCGCGCCTCATTGCCCGATATTGAAATGCATGGCGCCTTGGCCCGCGCTGGTTTGCCCAAACACTTTGACAAGCCAGGTCGCCGGCAACTCGTATCCGAGTTGGTGTAATCGAACCAACAGGAATTCTTCATGTCCGAACATTCTCCCGCAGCCGAAGTCCATATTGCCTTGGGGCAGGACTACCCGGAAATTCGCGAAAGCATCCGCAAAATTTGTGCGGGTTATCCCGGCGCCTATTGGCGTGATCTGGAAGAGCGTATTGCCTACCCAACCGAGTTTGTGCAAACACTCACTGAAGCGGGTTACCTGGCGGCCTTGATTCCTGAAGAATACGGCGGAGCGGGCCTGCCATTGCGGGCAGCGTCTGTGATTCTGGAGGAAATTCACGCCTCGGGCTGCAATGCCGGCGCTTGTCATGCGCAGATGTACATCATGGGCACTTTGCTGCGGCATGGCTCTCCTGCCCAAAAGGCCCACTACCTGCCGCGCATTGCCAGCGGTGAGCTGCGCTTGCAGGCCTTTGGCGTGACAGAACCCACCTCCGGCACAGACACCACCAAGCTCAAAACCCGGGCCGTCAAAAATGGCGATCACTATGTTGTGCATGGTCAGAAAGTGTGGACCTCTCGCGCTCTGCATTCGGATTTGATGTTGTTGTTGGCTCGCACCACACCCTTGGACCAAGTGAACAAAAAAACCGAGGGCTTGTCTGTTTTTCTGGTGGACATTCGCGAAGCATTGGGTCATGGCTTGGAGATCAAGCCCATCAAGGCCATGATCAACCACCACGCCACCGAAGTGTTTTTTGATGGCATGAAGGTACCGGCAGAAAACCTGATTGGCGAAGAAGGCAAAGGCTTCAAGTACATCCTGGACGGCATGAACGCTGAGCGCATTTTGGTCTCGTCTGAATCGATTGGCGATGCCCGCTGGTTTGTCAAAACGGCGGTCAACTACGCCAAGGAGCGCGTCGTGTTTGACCGCCCGATTGGCCAGAACCAAGCCATCGCGTTTCCAATTGCACGCGCCCATGCCGAGACCGAAGCCGCCGATTTGCTCTTGCGTAAAGCCAGCGCTTTGTTTGCCGCCGGACAAGCCTGTGCGCCTGAAGTCAACATGGCCAAGCTGCTGGCCTCCGAAGCGTCATGGCATGCGGCCGAAGCCTGTTTGCAGACGCATGGTGGATTTGGCTATGCCCGCGAATACGATGTGGAGCGCAAATGGCGTGAAACCCGCTTGATGCAAATCGCACCGATTTCCACCAACCTGGTGCTGTCTTACGTGGCAGAACATGTGTTGGGTTTACCCCGTTCTTTCTGAACCTTCAAAGGACTTTCTATGACAGGCTTAACAGCTGATTTGGCCCGATTTGCCAGTGCGCCGAACTTCGTGCCCTTGCCTGACCGGGTGGTGGAAATTGTTCAATCAGGTTTCATTGACACCATCGGTACGATGCTCGCCGGTCGCGAAGAGCCTGTGGTTCAGATGGCAAAGTCCTTTGTGTCGGACAAGCAGTCCACCGTTCAAGAAGCCCACCTGCTGATGGGGCAGTCCATGGCCAGTGTCAGTGATGCGGCTTTGATCAATGCCACCGCTGGCCATGCGCTGGATTTTGACGATGTGGCTTTGGGCGGACACCCCAGCACTGTTTTGGTCCCCGCTGTGTTGGCCGCAGGTCAGCACGTCAATGCCACCGGCGATCAGGTCCTGAGGGCCTATCTCGTTGGCTACGAAGTGTGGGCTGAATTGTTTGTCCGTGAAAAAGACGCCTATCACCTCAAAGGCTGGCATCCGACCGCGGTGTTGGGGACTGTCGGGGCCAGTGCAGCTGTGGCGCATTTGTATGGACTGAATGCAGCGCAATGCCAGCATGTGATTGCCCTGGCAGCCAGCATGGCCAGCGGTCTGGTGGCCAATTTCGGCACCATGACCAAGCCCTTGCATGCGGGCCGTGCGGCGGCGTGTGCGATCGAAGCCGTTCGTTGGGTCCAAAAAGGACTGACGGCCGCGCCCGATGCCCTTGAACATGCTGCAGGTTACTTGTCCGCCTTGTCGCCCCATGGCGCAGTTGACCGCACATCGACAGTGGGCGATTTGGGCAGCCGGTTTCGTATTCTTGAATCAGGCTTATCGATCAAAAAATACCCTACTTGCTATGCCACCCACAGGGTGATTGATGGTGTGTTGGATTTATGCGCCCGTCATGGCGTTGGTTTGCAGGACGTCTCGCAAGTGCATACGCACATTGGTGTAGCGCAGGCCTCCATGCTGCGTAACCACCAGCCGCAAACGGGACTGGAAGCCAAGTTCAGCATGGAATTCGCCGTGGCCGCCTCTTTGGTCCGTGGCAAAGTCGGTTTGGCGGAGTTGAGCGATGTTTTTGTGCAAGCGCATGCGGTCAAGGACGCCATGACCAAAGTGAAAATAAGTACCGTGGACACACAATGCTCGATTGAGCCTGTGTTTTCAATGCACGACCGCGTTCAGATTCAATTGCACACTGGCGCCATGCTGGACTCTGGCGATATTCGCTTTGCACGCGGTAACGCCATGCTGCCGCTGCGTGATGCTGATTTGCAGGCCAAGTTTCTAGACTGCACAGACACGGCACCAGTTGATGGTCCGGCTTTGTTTTCGAAACTGTCAGAATTGATGGCGCAACCGCATGTGCGTTTTGGATGAACCCTTTTGTGAGATCATTTCCTGGATAAGCCATGAAAAAATACATTGCCGCTTTGATTTTGGGTTTAACGGCCTTGGCTGGCGTAGCCCAAACGGCTTACCCGAACAAACCCGTCAAGGTGATCGTGCCTTTCCCCGTGGGGCAAGCCACTGATGTGATTGCCCGCATGTTGTCGCAGGAATTTTCAGAGTCCTTAGGCCAAAGCTTTTATGTAGACAACAAAGCAGGCGCCGCAGCCATTGTGGGCATGGAAGCGGCCAAGGTCGCGCCTTCTGATGGGTACACGCTCTTGATGGCCTCAAGTGGCCCATTGACGATCAATCCCGCGTTGTATTCCAAACTGCCCTATGACACTTTGCGTGATCTTCAACCTATTGGTACGGCGGTGATCGTGCCGCAGTTTTTGGTGATCAACAAAGACTTTCCAGCCAACAACCTCAAGGAGTTGATTGCGTATGTGAAGCAAAATCCTGGCAAAGCCAACTATGGCTCCGGTGGCAGCGGTCTGACCAACCACTTGACCATGGAAATGCTCAAAAGCCAAACCGGCATGCAAATCACCCACGTCCCTTATAAAGGGGCTGCTGCAGCCTTGACGGCTTTGATTGGCGGCGAGATCAACATGATGTTTGAGTCCGGCCCACCCGTCATTCCGCACATCAAGAGCGGCAAACTCAAAGTCATTGCCGTGGGCAGTAAAAAACGTTCCGTGTCCATGCCCGATGTCCTGACGGTGGCCGAAGCCGGTGTGCCGGGCTTTGCCGCACAAACCTGGGCAGCCCTGTTGGCGCCGGTACAAACACCCAGACCCATCATCACCAAAATGAATGCGGAACTGAATGCGGCTTTGCAAAAGCCCGCCATCAAAGAGCGCTTGATGACCTTGGGCGCTGAAACATTTGAGGGTACGCCCGAGCAAGCGGTTGAGCACATCAAATTTGAATTGGCCAATTGGGCTGCGGCTGTCAAAGCTTCGGGTGCCAAAGTAGATTGAAGCTGAGTTGATGCCGGTGCTGTTGTCCGCGATCTCGATTGCGTGGTCTGATCAATTGCAGGTCTTGGGCGCCAAAATGGGCGATGCCGTGGCGGTCACCGATGGCGAAGGGCAGACATTGGGCTACGGTCAACTCTGTCTCGAAGCGCATCAAGTGGCGCGCTGTCTACTCAAGCAGGGCGTATCCACAGGACAGTCGGTGGGCGTTTGGCTGCCCAATTCGTTGGACGCGGTTCGATGTGCTTATGGCATCCGTTTGATGGGGGCTGCTGAAACCCCTTTGTCTTGGACACTCCCCCCGAAAGAGTTTCAATGGTGCACCGGCTTGGCGCAAGTGAAATGGGTCATCACCCAAGCCGAACGCATGGAACAAGTGCGTGCATGGGGCTTGCAGCCTTTGCTGATGGACGACCTATTGCCCACCGATGCCGCCGCGCAGCAGGAGGCCTTGCCCGCTGTTTGTGCATCAGATACAGGGCGAATCCTGTTCACTTCAGGCACCACCGGCAAGCCCAAAGGGGTGATCTACACCCATGCAGCACGGTGGATGGGAGAGCAAATGCTCAAAGCGGCTATGCCCTTTGTACCTGCGCCTGGTGACAAGCTGTTGCTGATGACACCTTTTGTGCATGGCGCGTCGCTGCTGACGTTTGCGTGGTGTGACTTAGGTGGTCATGTGCTGTTGCACGAAGGCGTCCACACCGAGAAACTCGAATCTTTGCTGGAATGCGGTGAATTGCAAGCCATTTTTGCACCTCCCACCGTCTTGGCGAAAATCACACATGCATTTACTGGACGTCGTTTTCAGGGCGTTCGTTGCATCTTTACCGGAACGCAGGCGATGACTGCAACCTTGTACAAAGCCACCTGCGACATGTTCGGCGCGGTGGTGCGCATCACCTATGGCAAGTCAGAGTGCATCAACCCCATCACGGTGATGACGCCTGCGCAAACAGATGCGTATTTTTCTCAAGCAGCGCGACCTGCGGGGGCCTGTGTCGGCTGGCCCGTGCCGGGTGTGGAGTTGCGGATTGAGCCCGCTTCAGAGGAGCAAGAGGAAGCACAAGAAAACACAGAAGGTCACGCGCATGGCGAGGTGTATTTACGCGCGCCGCAGCAATGTGCTGGTTTGATTTACCCTGAAGGTGTTGTGGGCCATGATGCGCAAGGATGGCATGCCACGGGTGATTTGGGATTCATTGACGAATTCGGCCGCTTGGTATTGACCGGCCGTGTGGCCGATGTGATCAAGACCGGAGGGTACAGGATCAATCCGGACGAAATCGAGGAAGCGCAAAGTGGTGGTGCCTTGTATGGCGCAGTGTGCATCACTTCATTGCCATCAGATTACTGGGGTGAAGTGATCATCGCCGTGGCGCAGGATGTTCAGGCGGGATGGGAGGTGGAGGCACGCGATCGCGTAGCCGAATTGTCCAAATACAAACAACCCCGTTTGTATGTTGCACTGCCGAGTTTGCCGCGCAATGCCCAGGGAAAAATCAGCCGCCGCCAAGTGGCGCAAGCTGTGTTGCAGCGTTTTTTCTTGCGTGACGGGCCTTACCCTGTATTAGAGCCTTTGCCGTCCTTCGATTCAGACCGTTGATGGACTGTTCAATCGCGCAAGCGGTCCTCAGAATTTGCGTTGTGCTGGCGCCTGACAAACTTTTAGAATTCAGCGCAAAAAATCAGATGATCGCATTCACACTGCATGTTCAATGTAGGAGAACTGCAGGCAAAGTTCTCCGATTTTTTACGATAAGAATTTTTGGCTGTGATTCAGCAAATCGGGTTGATTTGCCTCAAGGGGTTATTCCCTGCGAGTCTACAATTTGGCATTGTTGCTAATCAATTAACACCCTCTCAGTTCACACACATTCAAAGTACCATCCACGTTTGCTTTTCACAAAACTAAAGTACAAAAACGTAAATTCCATTGAAAGCAATGACTTTTATTTCTGAGAAAAAACCGCCACTGGTTCAGCGTGTTGAACAGATCCGAGAACTTACACAGAGTTTGCTCATTCATTTGTCTGAAGAGGACCAGTGCGTGCAGTCTATGCCCGACGCAAGCCCCAGTAAATGGCACTTGGGTCATACCACGTGGTTTTGGGAGGCTGTGATTTTGTTGCCACATTGCCCTGGCTACAAGCCATTCAATGCCCATTTTAATTATATTTTCAACTCCTATTACGAGAGCATGGGACCGAGACAGCCTCGCCCACAAAGAGGCTTACTGACCCGACCTGCTCTTGAAGAAGTCATGGCTTATCGCGCGCATGTAACAGAAGCATTGATGCGCTGGCTGCAAAGCCTTGTACAACCTGTTTCAGAAAATATCGGCTACTTGATAGAGCTTGGCGTGAACCATGAGCAGCAGCACCAAGAATTGTTGGTCACCGGTCTTGTGCATTTATTTTCTTGCAATCCATTATGGCCAAAGAGTGGATTGTATTTAAACCCCAATCAAGGCTTGCAAAATTTGGAATCCAAAGCGCAATGGTTCAAGTTCGATGCTAATTTGTGCGATTTGGGTCAAGACGCAAATGGAGATTGCGGCTTTTCCTTTGACAATGAACAACCGCGGCATAAACGCTGGATAGAGGCTTTTGAAATTTCCAACCAATTGATCACTTGCCGTGAATACCTTGAATTCATCCAAGATGGTGGCTATCAAAATCCGTCTCTTTGGTTGTCAGAAGGCTGGGCTTGGGTGAATCGTTCGGAATGCTCAGCGCCGGCTTACTGGCTTTCACCCCAAAGTGCTTTCAATGAAACGACAACCTGGAAAGTTTTTGGGGTTGATGGCGTTCTTGATTTGCAGCTCAGTCACGCAGTCACGCATTTGAATTTTTTTGAAGCAGATGCTTTTGCCCAATGGCGTGGCGCGCGTTTACCGACCGAGTTCGAATGGGAACATGCTTTTGATCATCAAGACATGCTGCACATGCGAGGCCAAGCTTGGCAGTGGACGCGCTCAGCGTATGAGCCGTATCCTGGTTTTAAACCTCGGCACGGTGCGATTCGTGAATACAACGGTAAATTCATGGTGGGCCAACAAGTGTTACGCGGCTCAAGTTGGGCAACGCCCAAAGGACACGCGCGCCAAACTTATCGAAACTTTTTCCCACCTGCAGCCACTTGGCAAATCACAGGCCTTCGTTTAGCCAGGGATTGCAAGTGATGCCTACAAAACACCAAGACTTTGAACATGATTTGTTGACCGCTTTATCGCAAACGCGCAAACATATTTCACCCAAATATTTTTACGATGTTACGGGCTCATCTCTGTTTGATCAAATTTGTGAACTGCCTGAATACTATCCAACCCGTACCGAACTGGCGATTTTGAAAGTGCATGCCGCTGATATGGCGCAGCACATGGGCCCGAAGGCCGAGTTGATTGAATTGGGGGCAGGCTCTTTGACCAAGGTACGCTATTTGTTGCGTGAGATGGACTCACCCATTTCATTCTTGCCGATGGATATTTCAGGGGCACACTTGAATGCAGCGGTTTATGATTTGAGTTTGGAATTTCCTCAACTTAAGATCAATCCCATCGTTGCGGATTACACCCAAAATTGGTTGTTACCAACCCCCTCGCAAGGGACCGCGCGTCGAATTGCTTTTTTCCCAGGCTCAACCATTGGTAACTTTTCGCCTAAAGAAGTTCAAGAGTTCTTCGCCAATTGTGTCGCATATTTGCCAGGAGGGGCTTTATTGTTAGGGGTAGATTTATTGAAAGAACCGCGCGTTATTCATCAAGCCTATAACGATGCGCAAGGTGTGACAGCGGCCTTTAATCTCAACTTATTGGCGCGCGCAAACAGAGAGTTAAAAACCAATTTTGTGCTCGATCAATTCTCCCATTGGGCTTTTTACAATGCGCCCTTGCATCGGATAGAAATGCATTTGGTGAGTTTGAAAAAGCAAGAAGTCCTTCTGGCTGATCA
>Ga0209084_1002749_pt1 | contig 13377 bp, 9 predicted proteins | sample C_130820_MF_Meta_FD_187309 | JGI IMG/M metagenome (GOLD analysis project Ga0209084, IMG submission 187309) | Freshwater microbial communities from Lake Croche, Canada to study carbon cycling - C_130820_MF_MetaG (SPAdes) (version 2) | ecosystem: Environmental > Aquatic > Freshwater > Lake | place... | reverse complement strand
GAGACAGCGTCGTGTCAGGAAGATCATCGTGGCTTCTCCGGTCGCACCACATTCGGTGGTCTTATCACTCCGTCGCGTGGCTGACGACGTTGTCACGATGTTGAATCCGGAAGACTTCGGCGGAGTGGGACGCTGGTATGAGGATTTCTCCCAAACCTCCGATGAGGAAGTGCAGCAGCTTCTAGAGCCTGACCATGAGGGCTCTCTAACCACGCGACATCTATGAAAACCGAGACTGAGATCCTGCGGAGATCGGTGATTCCCCTCACCGGCGGCCCCGATGATTTCGATCCGCTGATCGAACGGGCACGGAACAAGAGGGTGGTCCTTTTAGGAGAGGCCTCTCACGGCACGCATGAGTTCTACAAAGTTCGCGCCGAGATCACGAAACGCCTGATCCGCGATCTCGGCTTCAATGCGGTCGCTATCGAGGGAGACTGGCCCGATGCCTACAGGGTGAACCGCTACGTGCAGGGAATAGGCGGCGATCCGGAGGCAATCGATGCGCTCGGGGGATTCAAACGCTTCCCCCAATGGATGTGGCGCAATACCGATACCCTCGATTTTATTGGTTGGCTCAGGACCTGGAATGAATCTGTCGATGACGACCATCGAAAGGGACATCATGACGGGAAATTCGCAACGGGATTTTATGGTCTGGATCTTTACAGCCTGAACGCCTCGATGAAGGCTGTGGTTGATTCCCTTCAAGAGATCGACGCGGCTTCAGCGAAGCGAGTAGCCACTCATTACTCATGTTTCGACCATTATGACAGTGACACTCAGCGCTACGGACTCCTGGCAGGCTCAGGGATGTCCAAGAGCTGCAGGCAGCAGGTAATTGCCGCGATCGCTGAACTCCAAGTCCGGAGAGAATCGTATCTGGGGCGAGACGGGACGCGTGCGGCCGACGATTTCTTCGATGCCGATCAGAATGCACGTCTCGTCCATGACGCAGAGGAGTACTACCGCACGATGTTCCGCCACGATGTCTCCTCGTGGAATCTTCGCGACAAGCACATGATGCAGACGCTGCTACTCCTGATGCACCATCTCAAGCAGACAAGACTCAGGGCAAAGGTGGTAGTCTGGGCCCACAATTCCCATCTCGGCAATGCCTCCGCCACCTCGATGAAGCAACGGGGGGAATTCAACATCGGGCAGCTTGTTCGGGATCATTTTCAAGAGGAGGCGCTCGCCGTGGGATTCACGACGCATCACGGAACGGTAACTGCTTCCTCCGACTGGGATGGTCCCGCGGAGCGCAAGTGTGTCAGACCGGCTCTTCCGGATAGCTACGAGGAATTCTTTCATGAAACAGGCATCCCCAACTTCTGGCTTGATTGCCACGCCGATTCGAAAGTCGAGCAGATCCTACGGAACCCGCGTCTGGAGCGTGCCATCGGGGTGATCTACCGGCCCGAGACGGAGCGCCAGAGCCACTACTTCAGGTCAACGCTGCCCGATCAGTTCGATGCGATCCTTCACTACGATGAGACTAGGGCGGTGGAACCGCTGGAACGCTCACTCGAGTGGGTTGCCGGTGAAGTCGACGAGACTTACCCCAGCGGGCTGTAAGAGACAGAGATTATCAGAAACTATCCCGCAGTCTTAACGCATGCGAAGCAACGCCCGAGGGGATATGAATTCCAAATTCATTATCCCATTTATCCCCTTCATCTCTGTAAAATCATTTCAGCTCTCGGCGATTGCTAGCCCGGCCGTTGCTTCGCATTTGAACTCGGGCTTTCCCAAGCCACTCGCCCCCACCGGGGTTGCCAAGCAGTCCTATCAGCTCCCGCAAGTCGCGCAACCGTGACGGCTGCGGGATTACTTCACCCTTCTGCCACTTCTTTTTTCAATGGCAGGAGCCAGGAGAAGAATGCGGCCATGGCGAGGGCAGTAACAATGATCCCAAGCGACCAAACTGTCGGGAAGTGACCGTGGAAGTGAGGATCTAACCACGACATTTTCAGGCCCACAAAGCAGAGGATAAATCCGAGGCCGTACTTGAGGTAATGGAACTTGGAGGCCATTCCGGACAGGATAAAGAACAGAGCTCTCAGACCTAGAATCGCGAAGATATTTGACGTGAACACGATGAAGGGTTCTTTGGTGATCGCAAAGATCGCAGGGACACTGTCGACAGCGAAAATGATATCGGTGAGCTCGATGAAGATAAGCGTCAGGAAGAGCGGTGTCCCCATGAGGATGCCCGCTTCCCTGATCAGGAACTTCCCATCGTGAAGCCCCGGTGATATCGGCAGGAACTTCTTCAGGAGGCGAAGGAGAAAGTTTTGGCCCGGATCGGGATGAGACTCTGGACCGAAGGCGACCTTGAGACCCGTGATAGCCAGAAAGACTCCAAAAACGAGCGGCACCCAGGAGATCTGCATCAGCACTGAGCCGAGGGCGATGAAGAGGGCGCGGAAGACGATGGCTCCGAGGATGCCGTAGAAGAGGATCTTATGCCGGTACTTCGGCGGGATCGCGAAGAAGTCAAAGACCACAAGGAAGATGAAGAGATTGTCGATCGAGAGGCTCTTCTCAACCAACCAACCGGAGAGAAACTCGAGACTGCACTGCTTGGCGAGAACCTTGGGGTCGTATCCGGCCAACCTCGGATCCTGAGGAAAGATATGCAGTCCGTAGAAGTAGAGGCCTAGGCAAAAAAGCAGAGCCAAGGAAACCCAAAGAAGCAGATTAAAGAGGGCCTCACGGTGACCTATCTCATGCTCATTCCCATTCCTGCGACGCATGTCCAGAAACAGGCTTCCTAGAATCATGAGGAGAAAGATTCCGTAGAGCCACCAGACGCGCTCCATCGGAAAAAGCTCGGGATGATAAGCGGCGGCGATCATTGGGAAGGAGGCTCTTCGTTCAACGAGAGCTTCAGATCACGACTGACAAGCAGCTTGTCGATGCGCTGACGATCCATATCGACAACCTCAAAATGGAAGCCGTTCTGCTGAAACTTCTCACCTTCATCAGGGATATGGCCGAGATGATGCAGGACAAACCCGCCGATCGTCTGGTACCGGTTGGTCTCCAACTCCTCATCGGACAACTCCAGGGAGATAGCCTGGGCTGTCTCCTCGAAATCGAGCTGGGCATCGATCAGCCAACTCCCATCCTCGCGCGTGATGATCTCGGGATAGTTCTGGCGGACACCACGCTCGGGCAATCTGCCGACGATGGCCTCGACCACATCTTTGAGCGTGACCATCCCTTCGACCACACCGAACTCATCGACTACCAGGGCCACATGACGGCGGGTGTTCCTAAACTCCTCGATGAGGCGTGGGGCCATCATAGTGGAAGGGACAAAGAGAGGTGGATTCAGTACGTCCCCTAGTTTTACTGAGCCTGTGAGAGAGAGGTTGGCCCATAGGGATTTCACAGAAACGATGCCTCGGATATTGTCAGGAGTCCCCTGAAAGACAGGGTAATCGGAGTGACCTGCCCCGGCAATCCGGCGCCAGTTGGCTTCGTTCGTGTCGTCAAGATCGAGCCATGTCACCCTGGAGCGAGGGGTCATGAGTTCAGACGCAGACTGCTCGTCGAGATCTAGTACCCCCTCGACCATCTCCTTCTCGGCAGGGTCGAAGGCACCGCTCTCCAAACCCTCATCCATCATCTGCAGAACATCTTCCTCGGTCTGTTCGGCAGTGCGACGGGGATCAAGACGGAGTAGCTTTAGGGTCGACGCGACAAAGGCCCAACCCAACTCAGCCAGCGGATCGATCCAAATAGTCAACCAACGAGCCAGACGGGAGAGGGCCCTAATCGGGAGGGAGGTATGAAGCGATTCCCCGATGGCCCTCGGAAGAAGAATCCCGAAGAGCAGAATCAGGAAAGAGATAACTGTCGTGAGAATCCCGATCCAGGCGGGGAGAAGCATCACCCTGCCCTCCTGATCGATGATCAGGAGATCGCGCGCTGCAAGTACCGAGGCCAAGGTGAAAAGAAACACGGAGGCGAGGCGCAACCCTGGACGGGGACGCGATTTTGCATCCACATAAGAGGTCACTGAGTCAGCATCGCCACGGCGCTTCAGAAGGACCACATCGGCCATCACGCAGATCCCACCCATAAGGATGAGGAGAAGCGGCAACAAGCACATCAGCAAGTAATCGACGGTCTGGACGGTATTCATCCAAAAAATCAGTTCAGCAATGACTCGAGCTTGGAGGGGGAGACCTCCAGCAGTGTCTCAACGGCCAGATCGCACCCTCCCAAAGAGGAGAGAGGGTTCGTCGTGGCGACACCGACGACCTTCATGCCTCCGCGTCGCGCCGCCTCTATCCCCGCAAAGGCATCCTCGATGACAAGGCAACGGTGAGGAGGAAGTCCGAGAAGAGCGGCTCCCTTCAGAAAAACCTCGGGGTCGGGCTTCCCGTGGAGAACATCACTGCCGCAGACAACCTGATCGAAGAGGGCATCCAGCCCGGTCACAGCAAAAAGCGCATCCAGATTACCCCGCGGAGTGGAGGATCCAACAGCACGAGGAATACCGGCCTCCTTCAGGGCAACCAACAATTCACGAGCGCCGGGCAACACAATGACTCCCTCAGCGGCCACAAGTTTACGGTAAAGTTCCTCCTTCCGATCAGCCAACTCACGGACAATAGCCGGATCATCTCCCCATCCTAGGGTCGGTATGATTACTTCGTTCTTCTTACCAAACCCGGCCTTGAAATGTCCTTCGGGCAGAATAAGTCCTCGTTCAGAGGCTAGAAGCTCCCAAGAACGCTCATGCTGGGATGAGGAATCGATCACGACACCATCCCAATCAAAAAGAACACCCCAAAAATTAGACATTGGTTAAATAATGAGGGAATCGTGAGAGTGCGGCAACGTCATTCTCTGAGGGTTGCACTCCTCGGACACTTGGGCGAGTCTCTCCCATCACATGAGATGCCGTGAACTCCTTCCCATGCTGGGCCTTAGAGCGAGCTTCATGATGAGCCTCATTCTCGCTATGGCTCCCTCGCTGAGCGCTAAGGATCCTGCTTCCGAAAACCGTGGGGCCGCTGTCCGGCAAAACCTCTCTGCAAGTGTGGTGAGGATCGAAGTGACCGATCAGGAAGCAGACTATGCCTCCCCATGGAATGCAGGTCATATCGGCGGAGGCATCGGCTCGGGATTCGTGATCGTCGCTCCCAGCGGGAAGAAGCGTATTCTGACCAATGCTCACGTAGTCAGCAATGCACGCTTCATCACGATCTCCCGCGAACGGGTGAGCCATCCCTACACGGCCCATGTGGAATTCATCGCTCACGATTGTGATCTGGCACTTCTAAGCGTTGATGACCCTGCCTTCTTCGAGGGTACGATACCACTGGAACTCGGTGGGGTCCCTCTTATCGAGAGCGGCGTGAGTGTCTACGGATATCCTCTGGGAGGCGAGCGCCTGAGCGTGACAAGGGGAGTGGTCTCTAAGATCGATTTCGATCTCTACACACACTCCGGGGTCGATTCGCACCTAGTCATACAGATTGATGCCGCGATCAATCCGGGCAACAGCGGAGGCCCGGTCCTTCAGGATGGAAAGGTGGTAGGCGTCGCATTCCAGGGTTATTCTGGGGAAGTTGCCCAGAATGTTGGATTTATGATACCGATCCCGGTGATTGGGCGATTCCTCAAGGATCTCTCGAAGGGATCCTACACAGGCTACACTGATCTCTCAATCGCCTTCAGGCCTCTGCTCAGTACGTCTTCCCGAAAGGCTCTCGGCTTGCCAGATGACGACCTGGGGGTACTCGTCACTGATGTTCATGAGAAGGGCTCCTCCCATGGGTTCCTTCAAAAAGGGGATGTGCTTCTCTCCATCGATAGTCATCCCATAGCAAGCAACGGACGCGTCGAACTCGACGGGCAGTCGGTCGATATGACGGAGGTCGTAGAGCAGAAGTTTGAGGGTGAGAAGGTTCGCTTCAATGTTCTGCGTCAAGGCGCCACCATTGAGGTAAAATTCCCAATGGCCGGAACAAGGCACTTGCGAATGCAGGGAAATGCTTATGATGAGAAGCCCCGCTATCTACTCTACGGGGGACTGCTTTTTCAACCCCTCGACAGAAACTTTCTGAATGCGGCTAACATGGCCGATCTGAGGATCAAGCGGACCTTCGAGAACTTCGTGGAAAAACATCTTTACCTGGAACGTCCTGAGATCGTCGTTCTGAGTAGAGTGCTGGCCGATCCCACCCACAAGGAGTGTGACGGTCTTCGTCCCGGGATTGTGGACTCGATCAACGGAAGGAAAATCCGCTCGCTCGCCGATGTCCGTGCTGCATTCGACCATCCGGCTCGATTTGATGTCGTGATCCTGGATGACATCGGAGTGCCGATCGTTCTGAACCGGGAGGAAGCAATGAAGGCGAATCCCCGCATCATGCAAACCTACAGCATCCCCTCACCCCAGAATCTTTAATCAATCGATTGAAGCAGCGATGAAAAAATTCCTTCCTATGCTTCGGCTCTCACTTCTTGCATTTCTGGTACTCCTGACGGGTTGCAAGGAAAAGAATGCTCCTTCATTAGCGCTTGGCGAATCAGTCCTCCGTGTCACAGCGACCATCCAATATCCCGACAACAGGCGCCCCTGGCTCAAGAAGAAGCCGTTCACACGCATCGGACTTGGGACGATCATCGAGGGCGGACGACTCCTAGTCACAGCGGATATGGTTGCCCATGCCAGCTACATCAGCTTGGAGAAGCCAGAGGATGGGCTGAAGGGCAGCGCCACGGTGGAGGCGATCGACGAGGAATGCAATCTGGCAATCCTGCAGCCGGTGGAGCCCGAACTCCTCAAGGGAACCCACCCTCTCTCGCTCGACGCGATGATCACGCCCGGGTGCACGGTTCAGATCCTCCAACTCGAACCTAACGGAGCACCTGCGCTCAGTCCGGCCAGTCTGACTACGGTTGCGGTGATGCCTTATTCCCCGGATGGAGGGGCTTACCTGCTCTATCGCGCATCCACGACGATCCCACAACGCGAAGGAAGCTTTGTCATCCCGGCACTGCATGAAGGAAAACTCGCCGGTTTAGTGATGCGTTACGATCCCCGCACGCAATCGGCGGACATCATTCCCTCACCGCTGATCGGGCGCTTCCTGAAGGAAAGTGCCAAGCCAGGATACTCAGGATTGGCGCGCGCCGGACTGACTTACAGTGAATCCCGCGGAAGGACATTGCGTGAATGGCTTGGTACAGGGAAAGAGCTCACTGGGGTAACTATCACGTCACTAGACACAGATGGACCCGCGGAGAAAGCAGGACTCCGGAGGGGAGATCTCATCGTGCGTGCTGGCGGCAAATCAATCGATGGCGAGGGCAACTATACCGATCCCCTTCTTGGAAAAATCAACTTTAGTAACCTAGCCACACTTGAATCTGCACCCGGCGATAAGGGGGAAATTGTGTACTTCCGAAGCACCGGCGAAGGTACAGGGACTCTCGGAACAGCTACTCTAACGCTCGGCGGAAGGAATCCCTTGGCCGAAATCAGTCCGGCGCGACTCCAGGGCAACTCTGTTCCTTACTCCTTTCTGGGGGGTCTTCTCTTTCAGGAACTGAGCAGGCCCTACCTGCGGGAGTGGGGTGTTAACTGGAGGAGTGACGCCCCTCAGAATCTCGTGGCTCTCGATGCATTTCAGGAAAATCTGCCAAAAGATCAGAAGAGACTGGTCATCCTATCCGCAATCCTCCCCTCACCACAGACCATAGGTCTTCAAGAACTTGATCACAAGGTCGTGGTGCGTATCAACGGAATGCCGATCCACACCTTAGCCGATGTGAGTGTTGCAGCAAAATATCCCAAAAACGGCTTCCACTGCATTGAACTTGAAGGTTCAGCAGGCCCAATCTTTCTGGATAGCGTGTCTCTGGGATCCGAAGAAGCTCAACTCAGAAGCGAATATGGCATCCCACACCATTCAGATTCCTTAGCCAATCCACAATAAGGATGTGCAAACACTTGAGAGAGGAACACTCCTATCGTAGCTTTTTGACGCTGGACGCGATGGGAAGAGCGGCTAATTTAACCAGTCTTCTATCTTAACCATGTCCGAACGTACACTTGTCGTCGTCCCCACCTATAACGAGAAAGAGAACCTGCCTAAACTGGTCGAGCGTCTCTTTGCGTTACCTGAGGCTGTCGAGATCCTTGTGGTGGATGATGGTTCGCCAGATGGAACGGGTCAATGGGTGGCAGATACTGCGGCACACGATCCTCGCCTTCACCTTCTCGCTCGCAGCGCTAAAAACGGGTTGGGTCGTGCCTACGTTGCGGGATTCCAATGGGCGCTCGAACACCGCTACGACTTGGTCATCCAGATGGATGCGGATTTTTCACACAGTCCAGAGGATGTACCGAAACTCCTGGAAGGTATCCGGACAACAGGTGCTGATCTGGCCATCGGTTCCCGATATGCAGGCGGTATCCGTGTGATCAACTGGCCCCTCAAGCGTCTCGTGCTAAGCGTCGGAGCCTCTTACTACGTCAAATGGATCACAGGACTTCCAGTCTGGGATCCCACAGGGGGATTCAAGTGCTGGCGATACAAGACCTTGGAAGCTATCGACCTTCCCTCCGTGAAATCGAATGGCTACGGCTTCCAGATCGAGATGAATCACCGAACCTGGATGCGCAATTTCAAGATTACCGAGGTGCCGATCATCTTCGCGGATCGCATCGAAGGGATCTCCAAAATGTCCAAGAAGATCGTCGTCGAGGCCCTTCTCATGGTATGGGGGCTCCTGATTAAAAGCGGATTTCGTAGATCCCCCCTCGCCTAGCAATCCTGAACTTTGCCTCTCTTTTTGACCTTCCTAACTTATCTTATCCTAACCAATCCCAATGAGCTCTAAGGTCACCACCTCCCACTCTCTTCCTGAATCCAGAATCGCGCCAGAAAGTAGTTTGAACGGAGCTCATCCATTCCGGATCTTCGACAAGCACGAGCGCTGGATCGCCCTCCTCTGCTTCCTCATCGCACTAGTGACTTATTGGGCGACCGTGATGCCAAACATCGGCCTCAACGACGATGGTGAGATGGCAACTGCAGCACTCCATTTCGGAGTGATGCACCCCTCTGGCTATCCGCTCTGGACAATCCTCGCAGGGCTCTTCAGTCACCTCTTCCCGTTTGGCAACGGATCCTGGAAAATTAATCTCTTCTCCGGGCTCTGTACGGCAATCGCGGCAGGTGTCTTTTCTCTGGTCTCGCTGAATGCGACGCGTTGGTTGGGCGTGAACAAGATGCCCGCGACCATCCTCTCGATCGCCTCAACTCTGACCTTTATATGGGTGACCCCGATCTGGTCGCACGCGGTTGTAGGAAAGGGACTCTACGCCCTCCACGTCTGTCTGATGATGATCTACCTGATGTTGACTTATCTCTGGATCAGAAGGCCTCACTGGAAGAATGCCTTTGTCTGGCTGGTCTTCATTTTCTGCCTCGGAATGAGCAATCACCACATGACCTTGGCCATGGCCTTCATGCCTCTGATGGTCATCCTGCTGCTGCATGCTGAGCTATTTTGGGAATACACGGTCTACAGCATTCTGGTGGCAAGCCTTCTCTACCTTGGCTTTGCCTACCTCTCCACGGATCAATACCATCTCATGGCGATGAAGGCGGCTGTCCGTCTATTCTACACTGTCTGGGCTGGGTTCCTCCTCTTGATATTCGTTCGCCGCAAGCTCACAGAGTGGCGGCAGGGATTACTGCTTTTTGTGGCGGTCTTTGTCGGGCTGCTCCCCTACGCCTACATGCCCTTCGCCTCCTCAACAAACCCCCCGATGAACTGGAGCTATTGCAGTACTCCCGAGGGATTCTTCTACGCAATCAACCGCTCCCAGTATTGGGGAACTCTGGCCGATCAGCTTCAGGGGACGGTCGGCAAACTCGTCGGCGTCGCCCCCGCCGAGAAGCCGAAGGGACCGAAGGCCCCGGATGATGAGAGCGCCATGCAACAATTTGCGGGATACTGCAAAGTCTACTGGAGCGTTCTCGCCCGGAATATCTCACCAATTCCATTGATCTTTGCCCTTCTGGGTTTTGTTCTTTTCTGGCGATTGTCACGGGAGCAGCGAATCTGGTTTTACCTGCTGGTCATCGGCTTTGGTCTCGCTGCATTCTTGGAACCCATTCAGGCACCAAACGGCTATGATAACTCCGGATGGGACATGCAGTATCAGTACCAGAGTCTCTGTTATGCTTTCTTCATCATGCTGGCGAGTTACGGGGCCGCCATGAGCTTCGCTTCACTTCATAACGGGAAATTCCGACCTTTGGCATGGGGAATTCCGCTCATTTCAGCCGCAGTTGCGCTCTATACCTTGGTGGTCTGCTATCCCAAAAGCACCCAGCATGGTCACTGGTTCGGATGGATGTACGGGCACGACATGCTCGCCGACCTGCCGAAGGATAGCTTTGTTTTCGGTGGGACTGACCCGGGTCGCTTTGTGCCAACCTACATGGTCTTTGGCGAAAGCTTCGAGAAATCGAAGCGTGATCCGAACTTCGACCGTCGAGATCTCTATATCGTGACCCAGAACGCACTGGCCGACACCTTCTACAATCGCTACATCCGCTCCCATTACACCACGGAGCGCCCGACGACCTTCGGTTGGTTCGAAAAGCTTCTAGGTCGCGATCACACCTATCCGAATGAGACCCTCACTCTCCCCCATCGGGAGGATATCATGGCCCTCTTCGAGGTGCTGATGAACCAGTATCAGAAAAATCCCCAAGCAGTGCCCAACCCGCAGAGCGACCCTGTCGCTCTGAACTCGGCTGTGGCAGAGTGGATCTTCCTGCGTAACCGTGACAAGAAGGACGGTACTCCCCGACATTTCTATGTGGAGGAGAGTTTCCCCATGCAATGGTCCTATCCCTATGCGATCCCGCACGGGCTTTGCTACGAGATCGCCCATGACAAAATGGACGCCCTGCCTCCCGGAACCGCTGAGAAGGATCTGGCGTGGTGGGATGATTACATCAAGAAACTCGATTCCGTACCCGGTTTTCGTAATGACGATTTGGCCCTTCACTCCTTTGCCAAACTCCGCAATACCGGTGGCAACATCTATTCCTTCCGTAACATGCGTTCGGAGGCGGAGCGTGCTTACAGACAGGCTCTCTCTCTCTGGCCGGCGAATACCGAGACCACCAGCAATCTCGTCAATCTGCTCACCCAAGAGGGCCGATTCCAGGATGCCCGAGATCTCGTGGCAGGATTCCTACCGATGGATCCCAACAGCAAGGTGCTTCAGCGCCTGAACGCAGCGACGGAAGCTAGACTGAAGGCTTCCAAAGATCTCCCGATGCAACTCGCAGCACTCCAGGTTAACCCAACTAACAGGCAGGCTCTGGCGCCGGTCCTTCAGAGCTTCATGATCCTGGGGCGCACAGGCGATGTCGACGCGACCGTCTCGAATGCCATCGCTGCGACGCCCAAGGATATCCCATTCCTCAGGGACATGATTAACTTCTATGCCACCCAGGGGCGCATACCTCAGGCACTGGCAGTTGCACAGGTTCTCGAGAAAGCACAACCCGATCAGTGGGATATCCCCTTCACTATTGCAAAATACGATCTCATCACCGGTCAGCGGGAAGCAGCGTTCACCAGCCTGCATCGTGCAGTTCAGCTCGGTGGAAATGCCGCACTTCAACAAATCAGCCGTGAGCAGATCTTCCAACAGGTGTCACAGGATCCAGCCTTCCAGCAAGCCATTCAGCCATCTGCCCCAACTCAATCCCAGGCCACCCAAGCGTCATCACCTAACCCTACTGCAACGCCCAAGCACTCCAAGAAGAAGAGCCAGTAAAAGTACGAGAGCTAGAAGAAAGGAACGGGAAAAAAGCGACTTTAATAGTCTAAGGGAGGATTGCCCCCTTCTTCCTTCAGCTTGGCTGCCTTTTCCTCGGCAAGTCTCGCCTCCTGTTCAACGACTTTTTCCTGGAGAAAGGCTTTCAGCTCAGGAATCCCTTCACCTAATTCCGCGCAAATCGGGAGAATCGTGACACCCTTGAATTTCTTTTTGAATAGATTCAGATTGGCCCCAGCCTCCGGCATGTCCATCTTGTTGGCCACGATGCACCAGGGACGTTCCGCTAATTCGGGATTGTAGAGTTCCAATTCCTTGCGAAGAGCCTTCAGGTCATCCAAGGGACTGCGCCCCTCGGATCCAGCCATGTCCAGCACCATGAGCAGATAGGCGCAACGCATCACATGGCGCAGGAACTGATGGCCTAAGCCCCTATTCTCATGGGCTCCCTCGATCAATCCAGGAATGTCGGCAACGGTTGTCTTGTGATAATCCTCAAGATCGACAACCCCAACTTGCGGATGACGCGTGGTGAAGGCATATGATCCGACTTTGGGATGAGCACGCGATATGGCCCTGAGGAGTGTCGACTTGCCGGCGTTCGGATAACCTACCAGACCGGCAAAGGCGATGGAGCGCATCTCGAGCAGGAACCAACTTTCGTCACCTTCGGTTCCTTCGGTGAAACGTCTGGGGGCCTGATTGCGTGAACTCTTGAAGTGAATGTTGCCCCGTCCTCCTTTTCCTCCATGACAGATGATGAACTCCTTGCCCACCTCGTCCAGATCGGCAACAAGGTCCTCGGGCATGGGATCGGCGAGGCCTTTCTTGGCACGAGGCTCATTGGAGGGGAGCTCTTCCCCATCAATTAACTCAGGTTCAGCAAAAGGATCGTGAGGAGCAGGTGTCGGAAAGCGGTAGATCAAAGTGCCGACGGGAACGGGCACCACGAGATCGGGAGCCGACTTGCCGTGTCGTTGGCGGTAGGAGCCCTTACCTCCTGGCTTGGCTTTCAGAATCGGCTCGAAAAAGAGATTGGCCAACTGGTCGATGTGGTTGTCGGCACGGAGAATGACATCACCTCCATCGCCTCCATCACCACCGTCAGGACCGCCTTTTGGGATAAACTTTTCACGGCGGAAGCTGGCGGAACCATCGCCTCCGTCACCCGCCTTCGCATGCACCCTGACTCGATCAATGAACATTTGACTACTTTTGCAGAAGCTTGGCGTAAAGTCGCTCAGTTTTGCGGGCAATCGCATCCCATCCGAAGAGCTCCTCAGCGCGTTTCCTTCCGGCAGCCCCCATTTGAGAAGCAAGCGCAGGATCGGCCATGAGTAAATTGATCTTGGAGGCAAGGTCTGAGGCAAATGCTGCAGGATCAGTTGCCTCGAAGGGACTCTCTTTCATCTGCTCAAGGGGTATAAGAAAACCTGTCTCGCCATCCACCACTACCTCTTTGATGCCCCCGACAGCGCTGGCAACGACGGGCGTGCCGCAGGCCATGGCTTCGAGATTGATAATGCCGAACGGTT
>Ga0209084_1002748_pt1 | contig 13385 bp, 12 predicted proteins | sample C_130820_MF_Meta_FD_187309 | JGI IMG/M metagenome (GOLD analysis project Ga0209084, IMG submission 187309) | Freshwater microbial communities from Lake Croche, Canada to study carbon cycling - C_130820_MF_MetaG (SPAdes) (version 2) | ecosystem: Environmental > Aquatic > Freshwater > Lake... | reverse complement strand
GACTTTGATGCCGAGGTTTACGACTTCGTAGCCATTGTTAGTGAGGATGATGTCGACGAGGTTTTTGCCAATGTCGTGCACGTCACCCTTAACAGTTGCAAGCACAACTTTTCCTCGTCCACCCTGGTCGCTCTTTTCCATGAACGGTTCTAGATACGCAACGGCAGCCTTCATTGTTTCTGCTGACTGCAAAACGAATGGCAACTGCATCTCTCCAGTTGCGAAGAGTTCTCCAACAACTTTCATACCTTCGAGCAAGTGGTCATTAACAATTTCGAGTGGCTTAATGCCACTCTCCATGGCGAGCTTCAGGTCGTCATCGAGTCCAGTTCGAACACCGTCAATAATGCGACGCTTCAATCGTTCTTCAAGTGTCAAGTCATCGAGCTTCGCTCCACCAGCGGTTGCAGCCTTTACGCCTTCGTAGAGTCCGAGGAGCGTTTGTAGTGGGTCGTAACCCTCAGACCTGCGGTCGTAGATGAGGTCGAGGCAGACCTTGCGAGATTCTTCACTGATTTTTGCGAGTGGCAAAATCTTTGACGCGTGCACAATTGCGGCGTCAAGACCTGCTTCTGCTGCTTCGTGCAAGAACATACTGTTGAGCACTTGTCGAGCGGCTGGGTTAAGGCCGAATGAGATATTCGAGAGTCCGAGAATTGTGCGAACTCCTGGCATTTCTGCCTTGATGCGCCTAATTGCTTCAAGTGTCTCAATACCGTCACGGCGTGACTCGATCATTCCCGTCGACAGTGGCAAGGCCAAAGTGTCAATGAAGATGTCTTCAGCGCTAAGTCCGTAGCGCTCAACAGCGAGCTTGGTGATGTTCTGTGCGGCACGAACTTTCCAGTCAGCCGTACGGGCCTGTCCTTCTTCGTCAATGCAGGTAGCGACTACAGCGGAGCCAAATTCTGCAGCGAGTGACAAGAAACCGTCGAGTCGTGTTCCTGGGCCGTCACCTTCTTCGAGATTCACTGAGTTGAGGATTGCCTTGCCACCGAGCCAGGTGAGGGCTTGGCGAGCAACAAGCGTTTCAGTGGTGTCAACCATGATTGGCACTGATGACTGTGTAGCGAGGCGACTCATGATTTCATTCATGTCGCTGATGCCGTCAGCACCGGTGTAGTCAACACAGACATCCAAGATGTGCGCGCCTTCTTTGATCTGGTCACGGCCAATTCCTACGCAAGTGTCCCAGTCGCCTTCGAGCATTGCTTCTCGGAACAACTTTGATCCGTTCGCATTCGTGCGCTCTCCAACCATCAGTACCGAACGGTCCTGGCTGTAGCTCGTGGTTGAGTAGATCGATGCGGCTGCGGGCTCAAGGATTGGTGAGCGCTTCGCTGGGGTAAGGGGGCGAACTGCTTCAACAACGCGGGCCAAGTGCTCTGGTGTAGTTCCACAGCATCCACCAACAACTTGCAATCCGTATTCAGAAACAAACTTAGACATGTGCTCTGCGAGCTGTTCTGGTGTTAAGTCGTAGTGCATCTTGCCGTCAACAACGCTCGGAAGTCCAGCGTTTGGAAGACAGCTAATTGGCATTGGTGCAGATTCAGAAAGTGTGCGAAGTGGTTCGTACATTTCAACTGGCCCGGTGGCGCAGTTAAGTCCAATGATGTCAATGCCGAGTGGCGAGAGCGCAGTTATTGCAGCATTGATTTCTGTTCCCGGAAGCATGCGACCCGTGAGTTCGATGGTTACCTGGGCTTGGATGGGAACAATGCGGCCGTGACGTGCCATTGCCCGGTGGCACGCAGCGATTGCAGCTTTTCCAGAAAGAAGGTCGAACATGGTTTCTACGAGCAGAACGTCAACGCCACCTTCTAAAAGTGCGTAGGCGAGTTCTTCGTAGCTCTCTGAAAGAGCGTCGTAGGTAATTTGTCCGAGTGTCGGGAACTTTGTGCCTGGCCCGATTGATCCACTGACGAATTTCTTGTCGTTAGGACTTGAGTATTCGTCGGCTATCTTTCGTGCGATCTTTGCTGAAGCGAGAGCGAGCTCGTGAGCGCGCTCAGGGATTCCATATTCCGCAAGCACGACGCCGAATGATCCAAACGAGTTGGTTTCAATGACGTCAACGCCCACGTCGAAGAATGAACGGTGAAGTCGCTCAATTGACTCGGGCTTAGTGACGCAGAGAATCTCGTTGCAGCCTTCGAATTTTTCGCCACCGAAGTCACTAGTGCTTAGATCTTGAATCTGGAGATTCGTACCGGTGGCACCGTCGTAAATAAGGACTTTTTTCGATAGGGCGTCCAGGTAGGGGTCGTTCGCGGCCGGACGGGCAAAAGGTGGGCGGATATTGGACGACATTGATTAATAAGGCTACTAGTCCACAAAGGAATCACTACGCTGGCACTGTGAAGATCTATACACGTGGTGGCGATGACGGAACAACGGGCTTGTACTTTGGGGGGCGAACTGAGAAGACCTCAGACCCTATTGAGGTAAACGGTGCTGTTGATGAGGCCCAGGCCATGCTTGGAATGGCCAGAGCACTGACCGAACCGGGATCGCGACTCAATGAACTTCTCATCACACTTGAGCGTCACCTTTGGGTGCTGATGGCTGAAGTTGCCACACTGCCTGAAAATCGTCACAAGCTCACTGCCGATAAGACGCTGGTGACAATTGAGATGATTGAAATGCTCGAAAGCAACATTGATGCTCTTTCAGATGAAATTGAAATGCCGACCGAGTTTGTTGTTCCAGGAGAAAATCAACTCTCAGCTGCACTCGATGTTGCTCGCACTGTCATTAGACGCGCGGAGCGCATTGCGGTTGGTTACCCGATTGAAAACTCATTCGTTGTTCCGTACCTAAACCGCCAGAGCGACCTCGCATGGACAATGGCGCGTTGGGCAGAAGGTCCAAACCACCGCACCGCCCGCGTTCACCAGTAACTAAGGCTGTACTCGTCTCACTCGATTGCTTCGAGATGGAACCTCACGTTGTAGTGACTTTGAAGCAACGTCGTTGCCATCGCTTCGTCCAATGAGAATCGTTGCGAAGAGTTCTTCGTCCTTCACACCGGCCCACGAAAGAACTGCTGCATCATTTCTGAAGTTGCCCCAGATGGTCGCTTGCAACCCTGCTTCTTCAATCAGCAACAAGAGTGCCATGGCGGCCATGGCGGCATCAGTGTGCCAGTAGGGAATTGGCCACGCATCTTTTTCACTAAGACCTGACTTGGCCTTGTCGTCTTCTGCGTAGCGAGCAATGTAATCATTCGCACGCGATGTAATGATCACAACTGCGCCACATCTCATGAGCGCTTCAGCTCGCTTTGATGATTCACGCCATTCTTTATCGGTTGCAACTTCGAAATACGAAGCAACGTGTTCATTAGAAACTGTGTACATTCGTACTCCAGCACTATTGCCCGCGGTAGGGCTCCAAAGTGCGTTTTCACAGACCTTGTCAAGCCATTTTTCATCGACCGCTGAGCCGTCAAAAGAACGCACCATTCTGCGCTGGCTAAGGAGTTTCGATAAGTCCACCGTTAAGGTCTAGCAACTCTCCGGGACACGATTGTTGACCTATCAGGTAGGATTTAAGAACTATGGCAACACCTAGAGACCTTCTAAACGCAGCAAAGGCTGAGATTACTGAGATTGAACCTCAGGAAGTCGCTAAACGCTTGGACTACTACACGCTTCTCGACGTTCGCGAGCCTGAAGAATACGAACAGGGTGCCGTTCCTGGAGCGGTGCACGTAGCTCGAGGACAACTCGAATTCTCAGTCGAAGGACAGCTCACCAACAAGAACGCACCAATTGCTGTGTACTGCGCCGGTGGTGTTCGCTCAGCGTTCGCTGCCAAGACTCTTCAAGACCTCGGTTACTCCGACGTTGTTTCAGTAATTGGTGGATTCAACAAGTGGAAAGACGATGGACTCGTCTGGAAGACACCACGCACCATGAACTCAGATCAGCGCAACCGTTACCAGCGCCACCTCCTTCTTCCTGAAGTTGGAGAAAAGGGTCAACAGAAGTTGTTCGATGCAAAGGTATTAATGCTCGGTGCTGGTGGACTTGGTTCTCCTGCAGCGCTCTACCTGGCAGCAGCTGGTGTTGGAACAATTGGCATCATTGACATGGACGTTGTTGACGCTTCAAACATTCAGCGTCAAATTCTTCATAACCACGACCGTGTCGGTATGCGAAAAGTTGATAGTGCTCGCATGACACTTGAAGCGCTTAACCCTGACCTCGTTGTTAAGACCTACGACACTCGTCTAAACGCTGAGAACATTCTTGACATCATTGATGGTTACGACGTGATTGTTGATGGAACAGACAACTTTCCTACGCGCTACCTCGTCAATGACGCTGCGCTTCTTAAGAAGATTCCTGTTGTTCACGGTTCAATCTTTCGCTTCGAAGGTCAAGCAACAATCTTTGCCCCTTACGTTGGCCCTTGCTATCGCTGCATGATCCCTGAACCACCACCAGCCGAGCTTGCACCAAGCTGTGCTGAAGCTGGAGTGCTCGGAGTTCTTCCAGGCATCATTGGTTCGATTCAAGCAATTGAAACAATCAAGTTGATTCTCGACCTCGGCGAACCACTCATTGGTCGTCTCTTGTCGTATGACTCACTCGATCAGAGCTTTCGCACCTTCAAGGTTCGCCGTGATCCGCAGTGCCCAGCATGTGGCGAAAATGCAGGACCGATTGTCATTGCTGAATATGACGACCTCTGCATGCCTCACGCCACTGTTCCGGCGTAAATCACATGAAGGCCAACTGGTTTAAGGGAATCCTTAGCGGGCTTATTGCTATTGGAGCCATTCTCTTTCGCAGTCAGGTGGCACATCACGTCAGCTTTCTAGCCAACAACATTCACCTGGTCGGATGGTTTGCGGCACTGATTGTTCTCTTCACTGGAATTATCTGCGCTCGCAACCTTGGTTCAGCGATTGGCGAATTCGTAACTAACCGAAAGTTCTGGTCCGCTGGAGCAGGGGTGCGAATTGTCATTACTGGATTCGGTTACGTCATTGTTCTGATTAGCGCGTTGTCGCTCGTAGGAATTTCACTTGGACGTCTACTCGTCAGTGTTGGACTCCTTGGTGTGATCCTTGGAATCGCTGCTCAGCAGAGTCTCGGTAACTTCTTTGCGGCCCTCGTGCTGTTAGTTGCGCATCCGTACAGTATTGGTGACTACGTGGAGATTCGCTCTGGTGGAATCGGAACGCTCAGGGCCAAGATCTTGGAAACTGGACTTACCTACGTGACGGTTGAAACCGATGAAGGAATTCTGAAAATTCCTAATTCTGTGATGCTCTCTGCAGGAATTGGCAAGCCCAACGACTCTTCGTCGCTGAACTAATCAACTAAAAGAACAAGCGTTCCAGCAAATTTGTCGTGAAGAGTTTGTTTTTGCTTATCGAAGAGTGGCAATAAATAGTCGACCACGATAAATAGCGAAAGTGGAATTAGAACGAATGATGCCACTATCCCGAGCGCTTGAATAAGTGCGAATGGCAACCACCTTCTAAAAGCTTGCTGGCGAGTTGGAATAACCCCGGTGAGCGCATCAACAACTCGAGTCTTTGCGACTCGATTACCAATCGTCTGTCCCTCTTTTGTAGAAAGCATTTGGGTGAAGTACATCCCTTGAAATAGCAAAAGAGCAATCACTCCTAAGTATTTGCCAGCAAACGTTGTTGCTCCAAATTCAATCAGAGTAGAAGGAATCAGTAATACAACGTTGTCGATAATTGTCGCTCCAACGCGGTGCCACCAGCCTGCGAGCACAGTTGGTTGTCCCGCTTTTTCGCCAGCGAGCGTTGCTGAGGTTGCCTGTCCGCACACTGAACAGTGCGCGCCATCAACTTGGGATCCACATTGGGTGCAGTACATACCCTCTATCTTTGCCTAGATGTTGGCTCCATGGTGACAACCTCCTGGTCAGGGTTATTTTCCAACACTGTTATGTGCTTGATGTCGTGACATCTCAACCAGAAATTATGGGAATTTCTGAGAGGAAAGAAATGAAATTAGTTCCTCTCGAATAAGTGCTGGCTGTTCGGTGAGCATTGCGTGTCCACAATTTTCCAGATTTATCAATTTTGTATTTGGACGTTTTGAAACGAAATTTCTAGAATTCTCTGGTGGAGCAATCAAATCATTGAGGCCTTGTATCACGAGTCCAGGTGCAATCCCACCTGAATAGAACTCAGAGTGGTTCGTGCTTCTGACCGCCGCTGCTTGAAATAAGGCAAGCTGTCCATTCCATCCGTATCGCCATTCTCCAACTTCATTTACTGGTGCGAAAAACACTTCTTTTACATCTCGTTCGCGTTCAGCATCACTTCGTGATGGGTCAAAGATTCGCAGAAAAACTTCATGAACTTCGCTGCTTGGGGCAACGTCTCCACCACACGCGAGCAAAATAAGGGCCGCAACAGAATCTGGACGAATTGTAGAAAATGCTCGTGCCACTCGATTACCAAATGCGTGTCCAATAACAATTGGCTTATTAATCCCAATTTGATCAATTATGCCCCAGAGCTCACCCGCGACATCAAATAATGTTCCCCACCCAGGATCGACAAGAGGAGTCGAAAAACCTGGAGGAGTAATTGACACCGTTCGAAATCCGGACTCACTGAGCGAAATCGATAACTCTTCGAAGTCACTTCCAGGTCTGCCCAGTGACGGATACAAGACAATGCATCTGCCTGATCCACGGTCATCGATGCTGTAAATGTTTTTATTACTGGTCACAGTAAACGTTGTTGTCTCACTCACCTGATCGCCGCCAAGTCAACTGCCAACGCTTTAGAAAGTGCTTCTCCGCGCTCATCACCTAGCAAACCTGGAAGCCCCTTGTTCATTACGTATGAGAATGTGCAATTTTTATCCACGGCACAAAGGATTCGTGATCCACCGTATCCATGCCAATAAGCAACACGTCCACCGACGTCTTCACCGCTACCTGGTCGAGCAAGTGCATAGCCAATACCCCACTTAAGCGGCCTTCGAAAGAATGCGTCGCGGCCATCAGACTGCACTCTAAAGATCTTGTCAATAGTGTCATCAGTTAAATATTGCTTTCCATCAACAACACCGTGATTCACAATGATTGACTGAATTCGAGCTAGACCACGAGCATTTCCAATCGCCGCGCTTGGAACATCTGTACGCATTCGATCTGGATCTGAATTCGTCCCATCATTTTGAGGGCTAACGATTGTTTTGAGCTGAAGACCGAGCACTTTGCGACCAACCTCACTGTTTGCAACAGTTCCTACCCAGCCAGGGAGTTTCATGTCAGGTGGGATAAAGGCCGCGTAACGTTCGAGCTCGCTATCGGGAATACCGAAATAGAAATCATTTTTAACTAAATCAGAAAACTCGGCCTGAAGAAACTGATGAGGCATGTAACCACTGACTCTTCGAACAAGCTCACCAACGAGGTAGCCATAACTCATCAAGTGATAGCCAGAACGTGTTCCTGGCTTAAACCAAGGCTCTTGAGCAGCCAGTACAGACGTTGCTTTTTCCCAGTCAAATAAGTCTCGATGTAAAAACGGCTTATCCCACCCCATTAAACCGGCAGAGTGGCTCATTAAGTGGCGAACAAGAACTTCACCCTTGCCATTTTTGGCAAATTCTGGCCAGTATTTAGCGACTGGTTTATCTACATCTATCAACCCACGATCAACTAGCAATAATGCACTTAACGCAATCAAGGTTTTGCCCGATGAAAATACATTGCTAATGGTTTCTTGACGCCAAGGTTTAGTCATCCCTGCGTCCATGTAACCACCCCATGAGTCAACAACCAACTCACCTTTGTATGTGACTGCAATTGATGCACCCACATCTTTGCCAGAGGCGAACAACTCTTCAAAAATTTGACCAAGTCTTTCAAAACGTGGATCGACTACTCCCTGTATTCCTGACATTGGGTCCTATCTATTAGCTATTTAGATGATTCTTGCACCTACCGAAGGAGCAAACGTCTACCAATTGATGTTCTGAGCTAATCCATCGCTGAAAGCCAGTTAGTCAATTGGTTCCAACTCAAATCGGTTAGGGGTCCTTCCTGAGCGCCTAACCTTTATAGCCATGGCAGACAACAAGCGCACTACAGATTCTGGAATCGAAATCAACCCGATCTACACCGAAGGCGACCTCGATGGTTTTGACGCACCGTCCAAGCTTGGTGCACCAGGATCATTTCCTTACACCCGAGGCGTGCAGGAGTCAATGTATCGAGGCCGTCTCTGGACCATGCGCCAGTACGCCGGATTCGGAACTGCTGAAGCCACTAACGAACGTTTCAAATTTCTCCTCGGTGCTGGACAAACTGGACTGTCATGTGCATTCGATCTTCCTACACAGATGGGATACGACGCCGACCACGTTCGCTCCGAAGGTGAAGTTGGAAAAGTAGGAGTTGCAATTTCGTCACTTGATGACATGCGACTCCTTCTTGCTGGACTTCCACTTGACGAAGTAACAACTTCAATGACTATTAACTCAACAGCCTCAACGTTGTTGTTGTTCTACCAGCTTGTCGCTGAGGAACAAGGCGTGAGTGGAGACAAGCTTCGCGGCACTATCCAAAATGACATTTTGAAGGAATACGTTGCACGCGGAACATACATTTATCCTCCTCGTCCTTCCATGCGAGTCATTGTCGACACGTTTAGCTACTGCGCGAAGGAAATGCCTAACTGGAACACAATTTCAATTTCTGGCTATCACATTCGTGAAGCAGGCTCTACTGCAGTGCAAGAGATTGCCTTCACCCTCGCTAACGGAATCGCTTACGTAGAGGCAGCCATGGCCGCTGGACTCGCTATTGATGACTTTGCTCCTCGACTCAGCTTCTTCTTCAACGCCCACAACAACATGTTCGAAGAGATCGCTAAGTACCGTGCTGCTCGCCGTTTGTGGGCAAACATCATGCGTGACCGTTTTGGCGCAAAAGACCCTAAGTCGATGATGCTTCGATTCCACACACAAACTGGTGGATCAACTCTTACTGCGCAGCAACCACTAAACAATGTGGTTCGAGTGGCCGTCCAGGCCATGGCTGCAGCGCTTGGTGGCACACAGTCACTGCACACCAATGGTTTCGACGAAGCGCTTGGTCTTCCAACCGAGCACGCCGCAAAGCTCGCTCTTCGTACTCAGCAGATTCTCGGCTACGAATCAGGAATTGCCGACACCGTTGACCCACTCGCTGGTTCATACTTTGTGGAGTCAATGACTGATGAAGTAGAGAAGTTGGCAGCTGCCTACATCAAGGCCATTGATGACATGGGTGGGGCAGTAGCAGCGATTGAAGCTAACTACATGCAGGACGAAATTGAATCTGCAGCGTATGAATTTGCTCGCAATGTGGACAAGGGCGACAACGTCGTTGTTGGTGTTAACAAGTTCGCAGAAGTTGAAACAACTAAGAACGATGTATTCCCGGTTGATAAAAAGCAGCAAGAAGACCAGGTGACTCGCGTTAAGGCTCTGAAGACTAAGCGTGACAATGACGGCGTGAAAGCAGCCCTTGATGACGTGGCAGCGGCTGCGCGTGGAACACAGAACTTGCTCTATCCAATGAAGACTGCACTATCTCGCATGGCAACACTTGGTGAGGTTGCGGATGTTCTTCGAGCTGAATTCGGAACGTACCAGCCCCACTAACTAAAGAATTATTTAGTTATGCCTCGCATTAAGAGGTCAGTCATCATTGCAATGTGTTCGGCATTGTTTAACTTTCCGTCGAATTGATCGAATGATGCAGAGAATGCGGTGAGTGTGAACGGTGCTTCAGCTCCGTGGCCAATTAGGAAAAAGAGTCCACGAACTGAAACCGGATAAATCAGATCTTGTTTGATCAATTTCTTAATTAGCTCAGCGAGTTGACCCAGTTGGGGTGTTAAGACTGTTTTTTCAAAAAAGCTCATTCGTTCTGAGGTCTCAACACCTTCGGTGCTTAGGAGCCTTCCCATTTCTGGGTGATTCGAAGAAACCACAAGAAATGCATGAATGGCAGATCTGAGTTCTTCAAGGCCGCTCAGCGGTTTCTTAGACTTTGCTTGCTCGGCCGCAATTTCAGAGAAGAATTGTTCGAATCCAGCGGTCACCGCACATTCGAAAAGATTCTTCTTTGATTCAAATCTTTGTCCGATTGCGCTGTGGCTAAGACCAAGTTGAACACTCAGAGTCCGAAGCGAAACTGACTTGTAGCCCTTCTCGGCGAATGCCTTAAGAGCGGCACTAAGAATTGCTTCATCGTCGATTAATTGTGGGCGACCTCTTAGTTTCATAGTTCAACTGACATCAGGTCGTGTCCAACACTTATTCGGCCATTGAATCCACCTGATCTGACATCTGCTTCGAAGTCCTTGTCAATAATTGGTGGCGGGCCGAGGTGGGTAAGCATCAAGTGCTTCACATTCGCTCGCTCTGCCAGCGCCCCAACGCCGGGCGCATCAGAGTGGTAATCAAGAATTGTTTCAATTTCAGGGTGAACCTTTAGCAATTCTGCGAGTGGAGCACGACGAAAGCATTCATGAATGAGGATGTCGGCATTACGACTCAGGTCCTCAACTTCTTGACAAATTCGAGTGTCACCAGAAATAACAATTGATCCTTCAGGCGTTTCAATCTTGTAGGCAACTGCGTCTTGTACTGGTTCATGACGAACTGCCACCGCCAACACTCGCACCAACCCATCATCGGAAGTCCAGACAACACTCGGTTTTGGAGTGACTTCAAATCCACGAATGTCAACTTCAACAGGACCAACCCCAGTGTGCTCACGACGAACAGCAATGTCGTCGTCGTATGGTTCGAGCATTCTTTGTGCGAAGCGAACTGAACTTCCGTTAGGTGCCACGATCACTAGTGGGGCAGAAGCAATTATCTGATTTTCAATCCAGCGCGAAAGAAGTAATTCTGGAAGTCCAAATACATGGTCGCTGTGAAAGTGAGTGATGAAGACAACGTCAACTCCTGTTGGCTGCACGCCAGCTGCCGCCATGCGGTTGCATGTGGCTCGACCAGCATCGAACTGAAGTGTGCAACTTGAGGTCTGGATGAGAACTCCGGCTCCAGCACGGTCGGCCACAACATTGGGGATTCCAGTTCCAGTAAGGGTCACTTTGGTCGACATTTCGCTCCAATCAGAAGGTTTTACGATTTGAATAATTAGGCACTTGCCAAGTAATAATGTATCAAGTAATTACTAAGGGGGGCTAATGGCGCTTACTGATTTTCTTGATTTGGAACTTACGGTTCCAGACCCGTCAGAACTTGAAGCATTCTGGAATCGACGCGGACTTCTGACCACAGGAACAGGACAACTTGGAACCAAGGACCGCGAATCGCAACTTCGTCTTAAAGAAGGTGACTACCGACACGTGTCGCAGTTCCGTGTTGCATGTGAAAGCGAACAAGACATCATTGGAGCGGCGAAGCGACTGAGCGATATGGGCATTGCATCACAAACAGGTGATGGGTGGCTTGAATGCATTGATCCAATCCAAGGCCACACTGTTCGCTTGGAAGTCACAAAAGCAGTCCCACTGTCTCCTCGCGAAAAACGAGAGATCAATGGACCTGGTGAACTCAACCGTGTGGGGCGTCGTTCTGAAGCTGCGATGAAGCTAGACCTCCCAGTTCCTCGCAGAGTTGGCCACGTTGTCTTTGGCTCCCCAGACGTTGCAGCAAACGTTGAGTTTTACACCAAGGGCCTCGGATTTAGAGTTTCTGACAACCTCTCTGCTGTTGGTGCAGTGTTTATCCGCTGCTCAACAGACCACCACAATATGTTGCTTCTTCCTGCACCAGTTCCGTGCATGAATCACTACGCACTTGAGATGAATGACTTCGACGGAATTGGACTTAGGGGTGTCGAAGTAGTTGAAGAGCGTCCAGACGCCACGGTGTATGGAATAGGCCGCCACGTCATTGGCTCAAATGTGTTCTGGTATCTGCTCGACCCAGCTGGAGGAATGTTTGAATTTTTCGCTGACATGGACCAGATAGTTGATGATGAGAAGTGGGCACGAGAAGAATACAAAGAGGACTGGGACCCCTTCACAGTTGCCACCTACGAATCAGGCGTTTCGAAGATGGACTTCTTCCTCCCAACTGACATTGATGAAATTGCTAAGGGCCGCGAAAGAGCTGGGCTGTAATGGATCTCGGAATTGCTGGACGCTGGGCAGTTATTGCTGGATCGAGTCGAGGTTTAGGCAGAGCATGTGCAGAATCGCTGGCACGTGAAGGCGTCAACGTTCTCATTAATGGACGCACCGCGGCTGACGTTACTGAGACTGCTGCGTACATTCGCTCGACGTTCAAAGTGGAAGTTCTTGAAGCAGTGGGAGATGTCAGCACAGTTGAGGGACGGGCTGCGATCCTCAGTGTCTGCGCCGAACCAGACATTCTGGTCACCAACAATGGAGGACCACCACCTTCGGCGTTTACCGACAACACACCTGAAATGTGGCACGACGCAATTGAAGGCAATTTTCTCTCTGCTCTGTATTTGATGCAAGCAGTACTTCCAAAAATGCGCGAGAGAAAGTTCGGACGCATTATCAACATCACTTCTGCGATGGTGACGTCGCCGAACCCATTTATGACACTTTCTATTGGTGCACGTGCCGGCCTTACTGGTGCGGCGAAGGCTGTGTCGAAGGAAGTAGCAGTAGATAACGTAACTATTAACAACATTCTTCCTGAACGAGTGAATACTGATCGTCAAAAACAGATGGCAGAAATGGCCGTCAAGTTCAAGGGCATCACCATGGACGAGGCCTACGCAGAAATGGCTGAAACTATTGCTGCGAAGCGACTGGGACTTCCAAGCGAAGTGGGCGATGCCTGCTCATACCTCTGTTCCGTGCAGGCAAGTTTCATCTCGGGGCAAAACCTGCATCTTGACGGTGGAAGTTACTCAGGTCTTATCTAATGACACAGTGGACTGAAATCCCTAGCGAAACTCAAGTACTCATTGTTGGCGGTGGCCCTACTGGTCTTCTCATGTCCATTCTCTTGAGTCAGCAAGGGATTTCAAATGTTGTCGTTGAACGCAAATTGACATTTCAACAATCGCCTGCGGCTCACGTTGTGAACGCTCGCACATTCGAAATTTGTCGAAGTGCTGGAATCGACATGGAAAAGATTGAAGCGATTGCTCAGGATCCAGCTGATGGTGCATGGGTTCGCTGGTCTAGTGCACTTGGCAAAGGTGAAGTTGGCAAAGTTCCTTTTGAGGGTCAGCACCACTTTGATGAACTCTTTGCGACTTCGCCCTATCCCCTTAGAAATCTCTCGCAGCACCAATTTGAGCCGCTCCTGGGCAGTTACGTAAAAACACTCGTTCATGGTGCACAGTGGGAGTCATCGGATCAAGAC
>Ga0209084_1002745_pt1 | contig 13389 bp, 9 predicted proteins | sample C_130820_MF_Meta_FD_187309 | JGI IMG/M metagenome (GOLD analysis project Ga0209084, IMG submission 187309) | Freshwater microbial communities from Lake Croche, Canada to study carbon cycling - C_130820_MF_MetaG (SPAdes) (version 2) | ecosystem: Environmental > Aquatic > Freshwater > Lake | place... | reverse complement strand
TCCAAGATGGTTTTTTGTAGCTATATAGGTTATAGTTACAATAAGCAGGATAAGGAGTGTTATTTCGGCTGGAGATTTCAACATCTCTCTTTACAATTTATTGAGGTTTATTGTTGCTGAGGGGCAGCACCAGGAGCCCCCATAGTAGGACCAAACATAGTGCTAAAGGTATCCATCATCTGCTTTCCCTCATTCACCATAGGAGCAACAGACTGCAACATAGTCATCAACGACTTCTGCGTCTCGATCAGCTGCTTCGTATCTTTCGTCATCTCACTGATTTGCTCAGGCTTGAGCGCATTCAATGCATTCGCAACGGTTGTGCCAACATCAATGTGAAGACCGCCCTTAGTGTCCGCAGGAATCTCTCCAAGCTTGAAGAGTCCCTTTACCTCGGCGGGCTTTGATTGAGCCGTCACATCGGTCATATTCTCGGTTTCATCGTCCTCCTCAAGAGTCAAATCCTTGGCTTCTGCGTCCTCAAATCCCTCAGAAAGAGGAGAGCCAACCCCAGAAATAGGCGCCTTCATTTTCCTCACTCTCTCTGACACATCAGTGGCACTACTCGCCATAAATCCCTCGTTTTTTTCCTCTATAATTACGATTTTGTTTGTAGAATATGTTTTGACTGTGTATGCAAAATGTGCAATAAGAAGTCCCACCAGTGCAAGTATGCGGGAATCCGTTATTCCATATACAATTGCCCCCACTGCCAGTGTGACTAACATTTGCACAAAAGGAATGCGAAAGAGTGCATATATGAAATAGAAGGCAAAGAAAACAAGTGCTGCCGTATTTGTTTGCTTTGAAAAGGACAGACTCTTCATCTCTATCAGAGGGAAAGAAGAGGTGCAATTACTCTCTGTAAGACCCAAAATGTTGAGCCAACAATCAGAGATATCACCAGAAGACCAAGAATATGAAATTCACCAGTTGCCTTTATTAATGAAGGCATGTAGTGAGCTGCGAGTATGCGAATCGGAGGGAGACTGAAGACAAAGAACAGAATTGCTACAATAAAAGGAATCTTGATCTCACCAACCAAATAGCCATACATGTTCTTGGAAGGGGGGTGGTAGGAAGCGGAATCCATTGATACACCAGGCATGGGCACAGATGCAGATGCAGATGCAGGGGCGGCCATAGAAGCTACACCAGGCATAGAACTTGGCAGTCCAGTCATAGCCGCTCTAAAATCTGCCGGAGTCGGGTGTTCTGTACCAATCATGTGAGAGGTGGGAACACGTGAATCCATTGTTATATTCTGTGTCGAACTCGCCATCTGCTGATATCCCTGAGGCACGTGCTGCATTTGGGACATCGGAGGAGGAATGGCGCGTGCACCACTGTCCGTCGGGGAATTCATGTCTGAAAGTATTTTCTGGACGAGATCACCGTCTCCGCCACTCGTGGTATTGTCTAAATCTGACAATAAGGTTCCTGCTGCTGCCATTCTAACGAATTAATGACCTTCTTGTCTTTATAATCTCACGCACTCTGCCAATTAAAATGACATTGGAACCATAAACCCTGGCGGAACAGGGGCAAATGACTCTATGACGCCGGTTGTTGGGCAAGAAATAGTCTCAGGAGCAAACTGATAGCACTTACTGCCTATGCGATAGGTTGACGATTTCATGTCATCAATCGAAGGAGCCTTTTTAACAAAACACTCGTCGCCCTTGCAGACTGGAATTAACATAGCAACAGCACCGAATCCAATAATAAAGCTAAAGAGCATTGCAAATTTCTCGGTTTTCAGAATTTCGTACATCCTTAAAGATTCTAATCCTACTGTAGAATGTTCGGCCATTTCCGCGTGATTCCATTTATCATAGGTGCAATCATAGGATCTATATTGCTATACTTCCACAAGCCCGAAAGACAGATCATTAAATTGTATCCTCATCCGTCTGAAACGGTGAATAAAGTATATCGTGATCACAATGAGGTTTGTTATAAATATACCAGTCATGAGGTTGATTGTGATGCAAATGAAGCGACCTTGAAAGAATATCCTATTCAAACATGATTGCCGCTGCTGCTTCCCCCGCGCCTATAATACCCCTGTAACACCCTTGTTCGCTGATCTTTGGCCTCGCCCACGGTTTTCCCATGTTCGGTAAAGCCGCCTCCTTGCATAGGGGCAGTTTCCTCTTCTTCTTCGACTTCCTCAAGAGGGGGCAATGAATCACGCACAACTTGCCATGCCTGTCCAAGAATGTTAGGACCCTTCCATTCATTCTTGTCCGTTGCTAACGGATCATTTGCAGACATACCAATGCCCCAACGACCCTCTTTGGGATCCGCATATACCAGAGTATCAGTCCCCGTATCTCTTAGTATTTGATTGTATCTCGGATGTTGTGCAACCAATGCCTTCAGAATATCAATCCAAAGTCCTCTCGGGTTTTCTACTTCTCCTGTTACTCTTGCAGCTACACTGCGTATGAAAGCAGGTGAGCGAGATTTCAAAATAGAGGGACCAAACTGAGTCCTACGACCGAGCTGCGTTATTCTCTCCAATTCATACGCTTGGATTAAACTATTATATTTTGTTGAATTGAATATAAATTCTACCATAGTATCTGGAGATAAAGCACCATGCTTGGGTTCGGTAGGATCTGAAAAGAATATAAAGGTCACCTCTTCCTCAGGTTCTTCTTCCGTAGGCTCAACAATAGTAGGTGTAATAAGTTCTCCTATCTTTGTCATATCTTCAAATGCAATGCTTCTTAGTTTCATTGCATATGATGAATGCCCAATCTTTTTGACTTGATAAAATTCATCAGGAAAAAGCTGGCGAATTGATAGGCGTTTGTATTCTTTCGTCCACCGTAAAGGAGAACGAAGTTGTGAGCGAACTGTATCAAGACGGGTGAGTTCGCGCTGATATTTTATAACACCAGTTGATGAATGAGTTTCGCGCCAAACTGCCATGGCATTCTTTAATGCTTGAAGTGTCTCATCATATTCCTTTTCAACTAAGATAAGTTCATTGCGGCGAACTGCTTCGGCTTCTTTGATTTCATCGGGTAAAGAGGGGCGGTAAGAAGGGATTTCTATTACTTTTGCTGGTTCACCTCTCATTTCAGGCACTTGTAAGTTTCCGTCGGCAGTGAATTTGAACATGCTAGGGAACTTCGCCCGGGCACGAAAGAATGAGGCACTGTTCTTAGGAATTGGTATCTTCTTTTCACGTTTCACAGGTGCCTTTTTCTTTTTTTCAGATTTCTCTTCGACTTTTTGCTCTTCGACCTCTGCTTCTGCCTCTTCTTCCTCTTCCTCTTCTTGTGCATCTTCAGTGTTTTCACTGGATGCATTGTTTTCAGAGTTTGTGGCATTTGATTCTAATTCCACTTGCTCCACAGCTGCAGGTTCTTCCTTAAAACCGGCTGCTCCGAGCAGAGTTCCTACTATGTCTGCCATCTAACTCTTCATATAAAAATCAACATAAGAAGAAATGACTTCCGCAGGGCGAGAAGGCATGAAGATATCAATTGCATTAACCGGCTCTATTCTTATGGGAGCCATTGCAATGGTTCTCATAACAAATGAATTTCTTCCATATTTCATGAATGTAATCATAATTCCTCTTATATCATATGTGATTGCCGTTGTTATAAGTATTATTTATCAATATTCTGTTTGTAATCAACTTACTATCTCAAGTATAACGATTGGAGATTTACTTGTACCTTTAACAAATATTGTGGTGGGTATTATATTATTTATAGAACAGGTTCCAATTTGCAAGTATATCTTTGGAGAATATGATCCAAGAAATCCTGTATCAGGATTAAAGTATGATCGTAATTCGGCTGAGTATGTTGAAGCACTGGCGACCGGAGATCATTACAAATTACAACTTCTAACAAGTATTGTTAAATCCGCTGTTCCAGTTTATTTTTCAAATGAACTCAAAAAGGGATTTGTGTACTTTTATTGGACTCTGTGGGGAACTTTACTGCCCTTGTATTTTTTGATAGGAGTGCAAGGGGTGTGTTAAGAGTCTTCTAAGGCTGTTCGGGTCCCAGATACACATATTTGGGAACACCTGCAATCTTACTGGCTTTCTTGTTAAGAACATAATACCCCTTTTGCATTTCCTTTTGATTTGTATGATTTTGATGGTCAGGCGGTGTCCATTCCTCTTGATTGAAAGATGGTCTTCTTACCATGGCCGAAATGGCAAGTACAATGAAATAGGATACGAGAGCCCAAGCTAAGCAAAATAACCAAAAGGGAAACGGCGTGTAACGATCTTCGTTCTGGCCAATTCCAAACTCTTTCCAATTACCGTCCGGAGTAAACATGTAAGATGGCTTTAATATCAAAACTATAGCCACACCTACTAAATACAAGATACCCGACAGGATAAATACTAACATATTGTCCTTCTTCTAACTTTGGATTTAATATTCATCTTCACGCATTGCGCCGTCGGTATAATCACCGTCCATACGAGTTCCGCCTTCGCCGCCGTCTTCCCCACCCATATTAAATCCGAATAAATCTGTTGCACCGCCTTCTTCACCTGCACCTGCATAATCAACAATACCGGCCGCTGCTCTCTCTGCTCTTTCAACTTCATAACGATCCTCATCATACTTGCGAATTGCCTTGCTACCGCCTGCTGCCCATTTGCCCATACCCAATGCTTTCTCGGTTAGCTCCACTTGTCGTCGATCCTTTGTCATACGATCAAGCTCCCCGATAAACTGCTGCTTCTCCTTCTCAGCCCTCTTCTCAAGTGCATTACGAATCTCTTCCTCGCTGGGAATCTTTGCACCCACAGCATACTTTGTTAGACACTGAGCTAAGGCACGATACAGAAGTTTCATATCAACTACACCCTCGACCAAATCATCATCGCCGTCAGGAATATTATGCGGGTCAATGAATTTCTGGATGATTCCCATGACATATGCACGCATCAAATACGATAACATCATACTTCCACCAGGGATCAGAATTGGCCGCAAGACAGCGAATATATTCCGACACAAATCACTCAACTCTTTTACAAAGGTTCGAACCTTTCGCAACAACAGCCCCTTAAGCTCGGCCTCCTCACCAATAATTCTCAGATAATTGCCCAATCCCTTTTTCATGATATCCTCCTTTGTGAAGTAACTCAGATTATAGGTATTAAGAATCTTGAACCCTGTAACATCAACCTTGTTTAACCAGCGATTGAAGGGCACCAGCAAAAATGCACTCACGGCCTCTCCACATTCACGAGGTGTCTTTCTGGTAAATGTCTCGATGTAGCGGAATACATCGGCACCTAAACGCGCACGAATAAACTCCTCCTTCTCACTCACAATCTGGACAAGACGCTCAGCAGCAGTCGCAATCTGGATTTTCGTCGCGCCAGAACCCAACTCGGCCAAAGTAACTTGTATGCTATTCAAAGTACTTCTCCAATTCTCAATCGGCTCAGGTACAGTATCAGCCAAACGCGAGAAGGTTTCAGATATGAGAGGAATATACACCTTATCATCCTTTAACACCTTCATCTTGAGACGAGCAATTGTCAATAAATCTTGCGCAGTCTCCTCATTAATTATGATACCTTGTGATACAATATGTGCCTGGATATCGGCAGCTGTCTTAGCCTCTTCTTCCTTCTGCACCTTGGGATTTGCATCGGTTGAATAAGGCAGATTAGGATTTTCCTTGAAATTCAGACCGCATTCAGAACATGTTAGAGTGAGCCCGAGTTTATGGTGCAGACCCTTGTTATCTCCCTGCCAGCACAAATTTACAAAGAGCTTATAATATTCTTTCTCGTCGACCTTTCCTTCCAAGACTTTCGGCATTTCGGTGTAAAAGGTGGTTGTTAATTTACCACCTGCCGTGCGACGAATGCTTCGCGGTTCAAGTGTAGGGAGTCCCTTGTCAGACCAGAAAGTTGTAGCCGATGTAACTGGATGTAGACAACACGTTGTCTCAGAAATGGGGGCGTCAGGATTGAGTGCGGCTGATCCTCTGGCCACAGTGTGAGCCATACGAATCCAGGCAGTGGCCTTCTTTTCAGGCGTGGCAGATTCTCCCATAACCGCATCCTTCGCCACATCCTCCTCTGACATAACGAAGGGGACAGGGCGAAATGATTTGGCAATCTGGTCGGCTTTCAAGCCGCCGACTTTTCCGAAGAGTCGTGTTCTATACTCGCGCTTCCTCTGCAAGAGAAGCTGCTGCTCAGGATTTTTCAAGAATGCATCAATCTGCCCTTTGATAAAGGGGACAATTGTATCACGACGCTTCACTAAATTGTCCTCCTTTTGCAGCGTCGTCATAGACCAGGGAAATACCTTTTCATTGATGCCGGCCACAATACTGGCAACACAAGTAATGCCTGTCATTGTCTCGGGTCCCTCCAGCGGATATCCAAGAAATCCATCCTTGCAATCTGCACTGGTGTAATATACTACATAATCAGGCATGCGCGTTTGTATATTCAGCAGTACAACAGCCGCCGCGGCAGTGGCGTAGCGGATTGAATAATATATATCAAAATCTTGCGCTCTCTTGCCCTTCGTGGCAGCAGCATAGGCTTCTCTGGTGGGCAAGGTTGCCACATAGCTACTCAACAAATTCACCATGGACTTGTAATCCTCCTTCTCAGGATCTATGCCAAGACCACTTGCAATTTTCTTCATAGTTCTATACATTTCATTTAACACATCATTCCCAAAGTTTGCCTCGTCTACCACATCGGCCGGTCCCGTGAAAAGATCGTCAATTTCGCTCTGGGCAATAGCAGCCTCGTCCACCATAACAGATCGCCCCATCATTGGTCGTCCCTCATCGTCAAATTCCAAACCATTATCGAATTCCAAGTCTGACATGGCCTGTCCACAGACACGACACACGTATTTGCCGCTGAATTGGCCGCCAGAAAATTTTATCAACATTTCTTTGTGCAAGGCATCTTTCTCAGCAGGACGCAAATATTCTTGGATTAAGATGAGTTCGTGACCACACAATAAATGCTTCTTACACACTCTGCACCAAACATGATCATCCTCGGTGCGACCACGGAATTTGTTAAGAAGTTGCATCAGCCCTTTTATCTTCGTTACGTCGCGCGGCTCGTCGCTGTTACGTTGAGCCGCCTTGCGGATATCGGCCAACTCTCCCACGTGCTTACATAAATTGACTTCAGGCGGCTCACCAGACTCTTGGATATTTTTCTTGAGACGGTAGCCCAAATTGATGGCCTGGATGTACAATTTGCTAACATGGCGTATACGCTCTCTTACAACGAGATCTGGCTTTTGTCCGAGAACAGCTAAGAGAAGATCAGGATATTCTATGAAAATGAAAGAAAACCAGTTGATATCTATGCTTGCGAGATCGCCCATGTATTCCTTGAATTTTGCGTAAATCGTTTGTAAGAGGGGCTCGGATTCAACGCGTGTAAGAAGACGTGCTGAGTCCTCTGCGCTCAAAAGATTGTTTGGCTGGAATTTCAGATTTGCCATCATGACATTATTCTCTTCGCGTTGCTTGGCCATAAAAAGTCGCAGACCAGCTAAGCGCCGCTCGATCTTTTCTTGAATAACTGTGGCCTGTTCTTTGTTCCATTCAATTCCTCGGGCTCCGTAGCCGCGCAAGGCGAGCCAGGTATCATGCAGACCTGAGACATTTATATCGAGACTATTCAACCAATCCTTGATTGTCACATTCCCCATAATATTCCCTTTTACACCAAGATTCAGAATACTCTCGGCAGTTGGAAAATCGCTGATATCGCCAAGATCTTTTAAAATATCTTCCATGCTTCTGGATTCCATTGCGCCCAGACTCATGTCTTGAGCCAGAACACCACTGCGAATAATTCCAAGATCGCGTTGGGCAGAAAGAGGGAATACTAGGACGTTTGTGTAAGAGGGGATTTCAGGAGGTTCGACTAGGCGAATTGGGTCGCCCTTTGAAAATCTGGCTTTGCGGCCAGTAAGAGTGCGGACGATGGAGAAGGGGATTTGCGCAGTGGAAGGAGGGGGGGGAAGATTGAGAGGTTGGTCGAGGGCATTGACTTGAGGTTCTTCAAAATCAGGGATTTCATTTCTGAAAACTTCTTCGTCCTTTTCTACGGGCTGGGCTGCAGTTCCTTCAAAAATATAGGGTGTCTGGATCTGACTTCTGTATTTCTCCATGTCGATGAAAAATTTTGGCATGCCAAATTCAACCTGATTTTCACCAGTTCCTGCCTCTGCAGCAGTCTGAAGATTCTCAGCTCTTTCGATAATATCTTTATCATACGTCATATAAAGTCCATCTTCAAGGATACCTGGGGCAGGATCTGTGTCTTGGTTTTCAGAATGTTTATTATATATTATTTTAGTCATTTCTACGATTTTGCGCGACATGGTCACGTCAGGGCGTGAAATAAGTTCGGCCAGAGTATTAAGACTTGTTGCCTTGATGCCGGCGGGATCACCGGTTTTATTGTATTTTACGACCTCATTTCTCATAAGTATCATTTGCTCGACGAATCGGCGGACTTCTTGCAATTTAACGGCATCTCTTCGCTGTGTTAGAGGAAGCAGTCGAATCTGCTGGGAAAGCATCTCAGATCGTTGGAATACGTCGTCGTAAATGATCTCAGCACTTCCGCGTTCTTTCATTTCATTTTCCATTTCAAGTTCAATTTCCTCGCCGAGTGCAAATTCAATGGATGGTTCAGTGGCGGCAGCTTCAGCATCTTCGGCATCTTCTTTAGCGGAAGGAGCTTGGCCTTCCAAGAGATCATTGTCTTCAACAGCCACAAGACTGACAGGACCCACATCGGCACCCTTTGACACAGCTTGTTGGCCTTCTGCAGTCTGGCCTTCTTGGCCTTCGGCCCCTTGGCCTTCGGCCGGAGCCTCCCTTGTACGTATGACCCTATACGGAAGCTCAGGGTTTATTCCAGTAAAATTAAATTCAAGCTCTTCTTGCCCCCCTGTTTCGTCCTCAAAGACTGCTGAATCAGCCTCCTCATTTACAGATATTACCTTGAAAACACCAGTGGGCGCAGACTCATCGCCGAATGTCTCAACATTCTGGCCAGCACGGAGATCGATCAGAGAAACGAATCCAGGGCGCGCGGCCTTTTTGAGAATTGAAATGCTTTGAAGTTCAAGATCAGGATCAGGGGCTCCGTTTATCATCGGTATCTTTATCACACGGTCTGTTGCACCTCTTGGCAAAATATTAATACGGTCGGTAGAAAAGCCATAGAGTTTTCCAACTGTACCATTCAGTTGGCCGCCGACTACTAGAACTGTATCACCAATCTCCAGACCGACTTCCTCTTCTGCTACATCTGCATCTGCATCTGCCCCTAAAGGAAGAACTTCCTTACCTGTATCTTTTTCTGAATCTTCTCCCTCCATTCTACCGTCAAGCTTAAATTTTAGATTTGAGAGATCTTCGCATAAAATTGATTTTTGTATACCGTCTAAAAGGGAAGTCCCTTAGTAAAGTAACAATGTCATTCACTATCAATGTATTTTCTGAGCTCTGTGTTTCTTATCCTACATGGGCAGAACTCTCTGTCTTTCTGACATCTGAGGAGGGTGGTAAGCTGCGTGTGGTACAGACTGATTCCAGTCCCTATGCGATTGTGCGCTACACAAAGGGTGTGAGTAACTTTGATCTCTCTCATGTCCCATTCTTTCGCTCGGTTGTCTGGAACACCGTGACGAATCGGCCTGTGAGTGTGGCACCGTGTAAGGCGGAGGAAGGCGAGCCTGTGGATGGTACAGAGGTGCGCGTTTCTGATTTCGTTGATGGAACTATGATTCAAGCTTGGCAGGATGGAGATCAACTACAGATTGCCACACGCACGAGCCTGGGTGCAAAGGGTGGGTTTTACTGCAGTCGTTCCTTTGCGGAGATGTTAGAGGATGCCTTGAAGAGCAGTGGTGGAACGCAAAAGTTCTTGGAATCTGTTCTTACCACGGGTAAGTTCGCAAGTCTTGTCTTGCAGCACAAGGATCACAAGACAGTGGCACCAATTCCATATGATCGTGTATTTGTCTGCTACTTTGGATCAGTTGATTTCAATGGTGTGGTCACAATGACTCAGAATACTTCACTCTGGCCTGAGCGTCTGGCGAGCTATGCACCTCAGCTGTATTCTGAAAGTTTGGTTAAGGGAGCCAAGACCCTCCTCCAGGAGAACCAGAACAAGGGCTATTCTTGGCAAGGTCTGGTATTCCAGGATGTGGCCTCGTCGCGGCGCTGGCGTCTGCGCAATCCTGCCTATGTGATTGTCCGTACTCTGCGTGGATCTGAGGCAAGCCAGGCTGCGCGTTTCCTGCGTCTGCGGCATTCAGGCAATGTGAAGCAGTACCTCAATTACTTCCGCGAGGAGAGTGGTACTATGTGGGAGTTTGAGAGCACTTTGAGGCAGCGCTCATCCGAACTCTACGCTGCCTACAATGACATGAATAAGCTGAAAACGAAGTCAATGCGCGATTTGCCGTATTCACTTCGTCCTCATGTATATGCCCTGCATGGTAAGTATCTGGCAAATGTAAAGGCAGCTGCCGAGCTGCATGCTGCAAATACACAAGAAGGTCTACTAACGACCCCCAAGGTAAGCAATTCTATTCTGAAGCAGGTCGTAATTGATTATGTGAACGCTCTGGCAGTCGAGGATCAGCTCAAGTTGCTAGAGGGCGATCGGCTGTCTCCTATGCCTTCTATGCCTAGACAGCAATAGAAGTTTCACATACCATTGCCAACAGCTTCAAATAATGCATTGGACCATTCCCAGGTTCTCCTGCATAATTCAAAAATGCACAGGTTTCTTTATTATATGCACCATTTATCCCATTTATATGAAATTTATTATTTTCCATAAGGTTTGAAGGGTTAACAAATATGGATAAAGGAAGTGCCTGACGTTTTATCGTCAGACACATCCATTTATTGAAAAAAGGTTGATCAACTGTATATCTCGGGGTTTGAGCATTTGCCAAACATTCCTTTGACACATTTTCAAAGAATATTTTAATTCCTTCACCAGGAAAAAAGGCAAAAAAACCAGAGGTAAATCCACACATATTATTCGTTAATTCTTTATCAACAAGATCACCTGCATATAATGGATGATCCATAACGCCTTCTGGCATAATCATAATTTGCCCAGGCTGTAGGTCAGGTATATAGTTCGAAATGGGTTTCATAACAAGAACATCTAAATCTAAATATAAATATTTTTCTTGTTCCAGTTCAGGATCCATAGAATATCTTGAGATCATTCCCTCAGATATGGTATTTGGTTGATTCATAAATATAAAGTCTATTTGACATTTTGAATATTGAAATAGAATAGGTATTAATCCAGCTTCATTCAAATAATCAAGAGATTTCTGGTCAATACGAACCTGGATCTTGTCATTCTTTGAAAGCCCGCCATTTTTAATTAAAAAGGTGAGCCAGATATACAGCATATCAATATATCTATTTTCTTTAGGATCTTTACTAGCTAATGTAAATAAATTTGTATATACAATCATCACTAAAACAAACGGGGAGATTTTAAAAAATTCTTGACCGCGTTTGGTCTAAACATTCAGCGCTCTCTATATCCAGCAAAAGAAACCCATGTCATCTTCCAAGGCAATCGGCATTGATTTAGGCACCACTTATTCATGTGTGGGTGTGTGGCACAATGGTCGCGTAGAGATCGTAGCCAATGACCAGGGTAATCGCACCACGCCTTCCTACGTGGCATACACGGCTGAGGAGCGTCTGATTGGCGATGCAGCCAAGAGTCAGGCTGCAGCAAACCCCTCTAACACAGTTTTCGATGCGAAGCGTCTGATTGGTCGCCGTTTCGATGATCCTATTGTAACCGCTGAGCGTAAGCTCTGGCCTTTCAAGGTGGTGGAGGGATCTGGTGGCAAGCCAAAGATTGAGGTGGAGTGGAAGGGTGAGAAGCAGAGTTTTTTGCCCGAGGAGATCAGCGCGGCGGTGCTCCAGAAGATGAAGCAGACGGCTGAGTCCTATCTGGGACATCCTGTAAAGGATGCGGTTATCACGGTGCCGGCTTATTTCAATGATTCTCAGCGCCAGGCTACGAAGGATGCTGGTGCAATTGCTGGGTTGAATGTTCTGCGCATCATTAATGAGCCGACGGCGGCGGCGCTGTCCTATGGTCTGGATCGCATGGGAACAGGTGAGAAGAATGTGTTGATCTTTGACTGTGGCGGCGGTACGCACGATCTGAGTATTCTGACTCTGGATGACGGTGTGTTTGAGGTGAAGGCGACGGCTGGTGATACGCATCTTGGTGGCGAGGACTTTGATAATTCTCTTGTGTCTTACTGTGCTGAGGAGTTCCGCAAGAAGACGAAGTTGGATATCAGCGGGAATTCACGGGCTCTGCGTCGTTTGCGCACGGCATGTGAGCGAGCGAAGCGCACTTTGTCTTCGGCCACTCAGGCGGCAGTTGAGATCGATGGTTTGGCTGAGGGTATGGACTTCCAGACAACAATTACTCGTGCTAAGTTCGAGAGTCTGTGTGAGGCCTTTTTCCGCCGCACGGTGGCACCGCTCGATGGCCTTCTGAAGGATGCCAAGATGGACAAGACTCAGATTCACGAGATTGTGATGGTGGGCGGATCCAGTCGTATTCCCAAGATCCGCCAGCTTCTGACTGATTATTTCAATGGCAAGAAGTTGAATGACAGTGTGAATCCTGATGAGGCGGTGGCCTATGGTGCAGCGGTTCAGGCGCATATTCTGACGAGTGGTGGAAAGGCGGGCGATGTGACAGATAATCTGATTCTGCTTGACGTGGCACCTCTGAGTTTGGGCTTGGAGACTGCTGGTGGCATCATGACCCCACTCATCAAGCGCAATTCCACGATTCCGAAGAAGGCCACGCAGACCTTTTCGACGTATGCGGATAACCAGCCTGGTGTGCTGATCCAGGTGTTTGAGGGTGAGCGCCAATTTACGCGCGATTGCAATCTGCTGGGCAAGTTCCAGCTTGAGGGGATCCCTCCTATGCCGCGTGGAGTGCCTCAGATTGAGGTGGTTTTTGATGTGGATGCCAATGGTATTCTAAATGTCAGTGCGGCAGAAAAGAGCACGGGTAAGATGAATAAGATCACTATTACGAATGATAAGGGTCGTCTGAGCCGTGAGGATGTGGAGCGTTTAGTGGAGGAGGCGGCAAAGCATGAGGCAGAGGATAAGGCCATGGCCGAGCGGGTAGAGGCAAAGAATCAGCTGGAGTCGTATTTGTACAATGCGCGTAATTCCTTGCAGGAGGAGAAGGTGAAGGAGAAGCTGGGGACTGATGCAGATAAGGCTTTGGTGACGGTGAATGATGGAATCCAGTGGCTCGATGCGCACCAGGAGGATGAGAAGAGTGCG
>Ga0209084_1002743_pt1 | contig 13406 bp, 12 predicted proteins | sample C_130820_MF_Meta_FD_187309 | JGI IMG/M metagenome (GOLD analysis project Ga0209084, IMG submission 187309) | Freshwater microbial communities from Lake Croche, Canada to study carbon cycling - C_130820_MF_MetaG (SPAdes) (version 2) | ecosystem: Environmental > Aquatic > Freshwater > Lake... | reverse complement strand
GTTGCAAAAGAGACCAGCGGAGTTGGCCCCATCTGATCCAGTAGTAATACTCGAACTCCCATACCGGCTAGAACTTCAGCAGAATCCTTAGCAAATACATCACTGTTGACTCTTCCATCGAAACCGATGACAACACTAGGAGCCGACTCTTTGGCTAGTAGATATGTACCAATACCTGCTGCCGCTTGAGCTACTAACACCCTGTTCATTCGGTTAGGTCCGGCACCTAGCTCACCACGAAGGCCTGCTGTTCCAAAGGCTAACCGTGAATCAAAACGAGAAGCTAGAGCTTGCTCGTCCTTATTGCTGATTAGTTGAGCGAGCTCTGCCTTGGTTTCAGCGTCAGGATCTTGGTCATGCCAAGCCTGAGCCTTGATGAGTAGGGTTTCTAGAGAAGTCATTGTTAGAGCTTGGCAATAATCTCAGCAAGCAAAGCGCTGATTCTAGGTTCAGCTTCTTTACCCGCCTCTAGAACTTCCTTGTGTGAAAGAGGAGTATCACTGATGCCAGCAGCAAGGTTAGTTGAAAGCGATAGCCCTAGAACCTCTAAACCAGATTGTCTAGCAGCGATGGCTTCTAAAGCAGTACTCATCCCAACAATGTGTGCTCCCATAGCCTTGGCCATTTGCACTTCAGCAGGTGTTTCGTAGTGCGGACCTCTGAACTGCATGTAGACGCCTTCATCAAGAGTTGAGTCAACAGTCCTAGCTAGATCTCTAAGTCGAAGCGAGTAAAGATCTGTTAGGTCAACGAAGTTAGCGCCTTCGATTGGGCTAGCGGATGTGAAGTTGATGTGGTCACTGATTAAAACTGGTGTGCCAGGTGCCCAAGAAGTTTTGATGCCACCTGCACCATTGGTAAGAATCATAATCTTGGCTCCAGCTGCTGCTGCAGTCCTAACTCCATGGACAACTCGTCTGACTCCATGGCCTTCGTAGAAGTGTGTTCTAGCTCCTAGCACCAACGCATATTTACCGGTTGGAAGAAGAATCGAGCGAATAGTTGAGATGTGACCAACTACCTCACTCTTGTGAAAACCAGGGACATCGGCTGCATCGATGGTGGCTATGGTCTCACCAATCAGGTCTGCTGATTTAGCCCAGCCAGACCCTAGGGTCATGGCGATATCGTGTTTAGGAACCCCAGACCTTTCAGCGATAACTTTTGCTGCGAGGGAGGCTATTTCGAAAGGATCCGCCTTTGGATCGTCCAATGGATTACTCATAAGGCGAGTCTAACTGGCGAAAATGCGACACAATTGAAGCGTGAGTAATCTTCAACAAATCAAGCACCACATTGTGATTATTGGTGGTGGCCCAGGCGGCTACGAGGCTGCTGTTGCCGGTATTCAACTGGGAGCACAGGTCACCCTGATTGAGCGCAACGGTGTTGGTGGATCTGCAGTTCTAACTGACGTTGTCCCATCTAAAGCTCTAATCGCAACAGCTGATGCAGCTAACTCTGTTAGAGAAGCAACGTCTCTAGGTATTCGCTTCACGGCAAATGGTCAACCAGTTGACCCAAAGGTAGACCTAGACCTCGGTGCTATCAACCAGAGACTTCTTTCAATCGCTAAAGACCAATCAACTGAGATGACTCACCAGCTCACCTCTCTTGGTGTTCGACTGATCCATGGTTCAGGAAGACTGGATGGAAACCACCACGTCATAGTTACTCACCAAGATGGCAAAGAAGAGACGTTAGAGGCCAAGACCATCATCGTTGCTGTTGGTGCTCACCCTAGAACTATTCCTTCAGCTGAACCAGATGGTTCAAGAATTCTGACTTGGTTAGATCTTTATGATTTGAAGGAACTACCTGAGCACATGATTGTGGTTGGTTCTGGTGTTACCGGAGCTGAGTTTGCTTCCGCGTTTATGGGTCTAGGTTCACAGGTGACATTGATTTCATCCAGAGACACAGTACTCCCTGGTGAAGATGTTGATGCAGCAGCACTGATTGAAAAAGTATTCATCAGAAACGGAATGCAAGTTCTTTCTAAATCAAGAGCAGAAAGTGTTGTCAACACCGGTAGCGGTGTTGAAGTAACACTTAGCGATGGCAGAGTAATCTCAGGTTCACACTGTTTGATGGCTGTTGGTTCTATTCCAAATACCGCAGGTCTTGGTCTGCAGGAAGCTGGAGTGGAACTAACCGAATCAGGACATGTTGTTGTCAACAAGGTCGCTAGAACATCCAGAGCTAACGTATATGCAGTTGGTGACTGCACAACCTTCCTTCCACTTGCATCAGTATCTGCAATGCAGGGTAGAACTGCTGTCTTCCACACTCTCGGAGATGTTGCAAGACCAACAGAACTTAGAAACGTAGCAGCTAACGTCTTCACAGCTCCTGAGATCGCATCAGTTGGTTGGACCGAGAAAGATGTTCAAGCAGGACTGGTCAATGGAACTGTTCACAAGATTGAACTCGAGCTAAACCCAAGAGCTAAGGTTCAAGGCATCAACGATGGTTTCATCAAGCTGATCGCATCATCAGGTGGAACAGTCATCGGTGGAGTAGTGGTAGCACCAAAGGCTAGCGAACTGATTTACCCAATTGCCATAGCAGTTGAAAACAGGCTCACAGTCGATCAGGTAGCTAGAACCTTTGCTGTTTACCCATCAATCTCAACTTCAATTACTGATGCTGCTCGTGCACTTCACGTGCCTAATCTCTAACCCAACCCTTGTTTCAAGTTTTGAGAGCCCCTTTGCTGCAATAACGATGCAGGACTAGCCAAGCCTAAATTTCTCGTGTATCGTTATACGATGTATCGTATAACAATAGTTCTTTGGTGAGGGCTAACTAGCAGAGGGGTCTAAAGTGAAAGATAGAGAAGAAATATTTGCTCGGCTTGCAAATGTGACAATTTGGATGCTCATAACTTTTGGAATGTTATTTCATTTCCTTTTCATCCCCATGCTCAGTCGTGAATTACCTGCCACTTATGTCGAATTCAACGGCGATGGGCTGCTCATCCAGATTTTCCTAAGCACTATCACTTTGGTAGCGCAGTCAATCCTTCTGTCTGTTTCTCTGTTACTTAGACGCATTCTGAAGGGAAGCTTGTTTAGCGAATCAGCAATCTCCTGGGTGAATGTTTTGGCCGCAAGTTGCGCAACTTTCAGCGGGCTTTTGGTCGCTCTTCTCTACTGGCTAACATTCCAAGGAGCTGCCGCGCCAGCGATAGCTTTTGGGTTAATCGGCGGGACCATTGTGGCTGCCGCATTCGCTTTCGTGACACTGTCATTGAAGTATATTCTCAAGGCTGCGATAGCCAATCAGCAAGAACTTGAGGCAGTGATCTAATGCCTATTGTTGTGGATTTTGAGAAAGCAAGAGCAAAGAAGAAACTCACTGTTGCTCAGCTGGCGGATCTGATCGGAATAACTCAGGCTAACCTCTTTGTTCTAAAAAGCAACAGAGGAAAGGCCATCAGATTTAGCACTCTAGAAGCTCTGTGCAGGGTTCTGGATTGCCAACCGGCAGACATCTTGAAGTATGTCCCTGAAACTGAAGTATCGGGTAGAAGTAAGAAATAAATCTGAGCCTTCGTGACTAAATCTCTAGATACTCAGTTAGTCTTCGAACTCAATCAAGACAGTTCCAGCAGGAACAGTTGCTCCGACTCCTACGTGAATCTTCTTTACCTTGGCGTCTTTGACTGCGTTCTGTGGAGATTCCATCTTCATGGCTTCAAGAACTAGTAGCTGTTGACCAGCTTTTACTTCGTCACCTTCAGCAACTGCGATCTTTACAACAGTTGCCTGCATCTGTGAAGTTAGGGCGTTACCTGAATCAATCTGAACGTTTGAGTGGGCTTTACGCTTAGGCGCTGAGTGAGCAGGTCTTGAACCACCTGAAGCAAATAGTCGCTTAGGAAGTGATACTTCAATTCTCTTGCCATCAACTTCAACCACAACGCTGTTACGCTCTGGGCTAGGAGCACTATCGGTTGCACTTCCTGACCAAGGCTCGATGTCGTTGTTCCACTCGGTTTCAATCCAGCGAGTGTAGATTCCAAACTTGTTATCCTTACCGATAAAGGCAGGGTCGTTCACAATCTTTCTGTGGAACGGAAGAACTGTTGGCATGCCTTCGATGTGTAGTTCGGCAAGTGCTCTTCTTGAACGCTCTAGGGCTTCGGTTCTTGTAGCGCCGGTAACGATTAGCTTGGCAATCATCGAATCGAATGAGCCTGAAATCTCAGAACCAGCTTCAACACCGGTATCAATACGAACACCAGGTCCACCTGGAACGTTGAATACTGTGACAGAGCCTGGTGCTGGCATGAAGTTTCTTCCAGCATCTTCACCGTTGATTCTGAATTCGAAAGAGTGGCCCTTGATTACAGGATCTTCGTAGTCAAGCTTGCCGCCTTCAGCAATTCTGAATTGTTCACGAACAAGGTCTAGGCCTGTTACTTCTTCAGATACTGGGTGCTCAACCTGCAGTCTTGTGTTTACTTCCAGAAACGATATGGTTCCATCCTGAGCAACTAGGAACTCACAGGTTCCTGCTCCCTGGTAACCAACTTCTTTCAAGATTGCTTTAGAAGATTCGTAGAGACGCTTCACCTGATCATCAGTTAGGAAAGGAGCAGGTGCTTCTTCAACTAGCTTCTGGTGTCTGCGCTGAAGTGAACAGTCTCTGGTTGAAACAACAACTACGTTTCCGTAGGCATCGGCAATACATTGGGTCTCAACGTGGCGAGGCTTTTCTAGATACTTTTCAACGAAACATTCGCCTCTTCCGAATGCAGCAACTGCTTCACGAGTTGCAGATTCAAAAGCTTCAGTGATTTCATCTTGGTCGTAGACAACCTTGATTCCACGACCGCCACCACCATAGGCAGCCTTAATGGCAATTGGAAGACCATGTTGAGCCACAAACTCTAGAACTTCTTCAGCACCTGTTACTGGGTTTAGAGTTCCTGGCGCAAGCGGAGCACCAACCTTCTCAGCCACATGTCTAGCTGAAACTTTGTCACCTAGTTGATCAATAGCTTTAGGGGATGGGCCAATCCAGATGATGCCTGCATCGATAACTGCTTGAGCAAAAGAAGCGTTCTCGGCTAGGAAGCCGTAGCCAGGGTGAATTGCGTTAGCACCTGAGCGCTTGGCAATCTCAAGAATCTTGTCTATGACTAGATAGGTTTCTGCGCTGGTTGTCCCATTTAGGGCATAAGCCTCATCGGCCATCCTTGAGTGCAGAGCATCGCGGTCCTGGTCTGCGTAGATGGCAACGGTTGAAATGCCAGAATCTTTAGCGGCTCTAATGATGCGAACGGCGATCTCACCGCGGTTAGCGATCAGGACTTTAGTTATCTTGGCTGTGTTTGAGGCAGTCATAAGTATTAAGCCTACCTATTTACCTGCGCCAAAGGCTTGGGTATTCGACATCTAAGTTCATGCAGAGCTCCCTTAGGGTGCTTAGGCTTAGGCCAATTACCGTGTGGGCATCTCCCTCAATAGCCTTGATAAAGGCTCCACCGAGGCCATCTATGGTGAAGGCACCTGCTACTTTCAAGGGTTCACCTGTTCCCACATAAGCCAATATCTCGCTATCTGATAGCTCAGCAAAGTGAACTGTGGTGTTGCTGGCATGGCCTTTGGCGGGGGGCATTGGGCTTTCAACCCGGTTATCGATTAGCCAGTGACCGCTATAGAGCCGTCCTGAGCGACCTCGCATGGCTTTCCAGCGCTCGATTGCAACTTCAGGTTCATGAGGTTTGCCTAGAGCCTCACCATCAAGATCTAGGGCACTGTCGCAACCGATAATCAGGGCTCCCTGAGCCTCTGGGTTATCAAGGACAGCTTCTGCTTTGGCTCTGGCAAGGAGAAGTACTAGGTCGGCAGTATTGGAGATAAGTCCTTCCTGCATGGCTAATTCGGCTACCTTTTCCTCATCAACGCCTGGGGCGATAACTATCGGGTCAATGCCGGCATCTCTTAGAAGCCTGAGTCTGGCCGGTGAAGTTGAAGCTAAAACTAGTTTGGTCACGGGTCAAGACTACCCAAAGCATTGTGAAACACTTATTTAGTGAATAAAACAACTAACTGGTTAGACCAAGTCATTGAAGTGCAAATCGAGAAGGTTGCGCACGGTGGCATCTTCGTGGCAAGACACGAAGGCAGGGTTGTTTTTGTCTCCCACGTCTTACCAGGTGAGATTGCTAAAGTCAGAGTCTTTGAAGACAAGGGTGGCTCGTTCTCTAGAGCAGAGCCAGTTCAGATTATTCAGGCTTCTCCTGACCGTGTTCCTCACATTTGGAAGAATGCCGAACTTGCCGGTGGTGCAGAATTCGGTCACATCAAACTCTCTCGCCAGCGCGAACTGAAAGCAGATGTTCTGGAAGAAGGACTGCAGCGCTTTGCTGGAATTGAAATGCGGGTTCCAGTTCAAGCAGCTCCTGGCGATGATGAGGCAAATGGACTCGGTTATCGCACTCGAGTGCAATTGCATGTTGATGAAAATGGCGATGCCGGTCCTTATCGTGAACGTAGCCATGAGGTTGTTCGTTTAAAGAAGCTTCCGTTAGCTGTTGCTGAAATCGAAGAACTTGGTATTCATCTGAAGAACTGGCAAGACGTCAAGAAGATTGAGATTGCTTATTCCAGTACTGATCAGTTGCAGTGGACTATTGATAAGAAACTCAAAGGTGAAGAGAAATTCCTTGAGCGCGCTGGCGGCAGGACATTTAGATTATCTCCCGGTGCCTTCTGGCAGGTTCACAAGGAAGCAGCAAATCTTTTAGCTGCTGAAGTAGTGGGCATGGCTAAAGCACAAAACTTTGACCCGCAGGGACAAAACTACGACCTTTACGGTGGAGTTGGTTTATTCAGTGGCGCACTGGCAGCAGCTTTTGGTCTAGACCTAAAAATCACAACTGTTGAAGCTTCCAAGACTGCTGCCGAAGATGCGAGAAGAAACCTAATCGATATCAAGGGTGCTGTTTCCTTAGCCCTGCCAACCGAGCGTTTTCTCGATGAACTAGCATCCCATGGCGAACTGAAATCAAACAGCACAGTGATCATTGATCCGCCTAGAGCAGGTGCTGGAAAGCATGTCATTGAGCGACTGCTCGATCTTTCTCCAGCGCATTTGATTTACGTTGCCTGTGATCCAATAGCGCTAAGTCGAGATCTAAAACCGCTTACCGAAGCTGGATACAAAATCCAGAAGATTTCAGCCTTTGATCTTTTCCCACATACTCATCACTTCGAGACAATAGTTAGCTTGGTGAAATGAGCATTACCGTAGCGATAGTTGATGACCACGAAGCCATCAGGCTTGGCTTCGCTGGTGCTTGCACACAGCGAGGGCTAACGTTGGCCGGCAGTGCCGCAACGGTTGAAGAACTTATCCCACAGCTAACAACAAAACCGCAGGTTGTGGTTTTAGACCTTTCATTGGCTGATGGCAGTGAGCCTGAGAGCAATGTTAAGGCTCTAATTGAACAGGGTAGTGAAGTAGTAATCTTCTCGATTGCTGACCGTAAGTCTCAGGTTAGAGCTGCGCTAAGTGCTGGTGCAGCAGCCTTGATCACCAAGAGCCAGCAGATGGATGACCTCTTTGCAGCAATTGATCTAGTTGCCGATGGCACTGTGGTGAATACAACAGAAACCATTGCGGCAATCGATTCCGATCAGGATTTCAAAGTGAAGCTGACTGAACGTGAGCTAGAAGTTGTTCGCTTGTATGCATCTGGAATGTCTTTGAAGCAGGTTGCTTTTGAGCTAAAGGTTTCCAACAGTACTGCTAAAGAACATATCGATCGAGTCAGAGATAAATACTCAGACGTCGGTAGACCAGTCCGAGGGAAATCTGAATTGCTGATTCGTTTGATTGAAGATGACCAGTATCCCGGGGAGCTGCTCTGATGGCTAGTCAGGCCAAGCCAAGCTCTACCCTTGCAACTGCAAGGGTAGATAGGTTAATTGGTCGGGCGTTAGCCGCCGGTTCGATTCTTTTTTCATTAGAAGGTTTTGCCAACTTCTGGGCTCAATTGCCACTACTAAACCAGCCCCTAGCTTGGTCGGTTATGGGAGTGCTTTGGTTAACAACTTTGGCTTATGTCTTTACCTTCTGGTTTGGTTCTTCAAATTACCTTTATTTGAGAATCCATGCGCTCTATGTTGCATTGCTACCGTTACTCTGGCCGTTATTAGTAACCAAGAATCCATCTTCCGATGGCCACTTCTATCCTTTCCTCTGGTGGGCTATGTCAACTGGATGGCTGGCTGCTGCTCTAGGTTTCAAAATGCGTTGGGTCATCACATACTTCGTAATAGTGAATGTAATCACGCAGTATGTGTTCTCAACAGCAATTGGTGGTTCCCACGATGTTCTCACTTTGATTCTCGATGGTGAATACACAATTCTGACCAACGGTTCGGTTGCGGTAATCGCACTGATGCTAAGACATGCTGCTACGCGAAGTGATCGAGCAAATAGTGAACGCATGGAAGCGGCAATCTTGGAAGCCCAGGTTGAGGCGCAAGCAAAAGAGCGGTCAAGGCTTGATGCATTGGTCCACGACAGTGTGCTCACCGCACTGATAAGCGCTGGAAGCGCTAGTAACGAGGTAGAGAGTAAAGCGGCTGCAGATCTAGCCAAGATAGCTATTCAAAGACTGCAGACTGCTGATGGGGTCTATGAGGAATCAGCGAGTGTTCTCTGCTCCGCTCTTTTTGATTCAGTTATTGCTGCGGCAAAGCGAGTTGATCCTGATATCGAATTCAAGAAAACCTGTCTAACTTCTTTCACTGTCAACGGTGAAGTTGCTTCAGCGCTGACCGAAGCAACTATCCAGGCAGTGCAGAATTCGGTCTTGCATGCCGGCGCTAAAGCCAAAAGAGAATTGCACCTGAAGTCGACTCAGGGCACTTTGAAATTAGTAGTCAAAGACGATGGTGTTGGCTTTAGGCCTAACCGTTTGCCTCGAGGAAGACTCGGCATAAAGCTTTCTATTCATGGCCGCTTAGAGAGCATTGGCGGTAAAGCACATATCATCTCAGCTCCTCGCAAAGGAACCACAGTGGTCCTGGAATGGAGTCAGCAGTGATTGTCATTCGTCGTTGGATAGCTTCAACCATTCCATTTATCTACGCGCTCTATTTACCGGTTCAGTCAATGCTTTTGCCTAACCCATTGGCTAGACACCTGGAACTTCTGGCACTTGCTATTTATCTAGTAGCGGCTATTCCATCCTTCTTTCTATACAGGGGACTGAAACTTCCGTTGGTTCAAGCGCTATACAACTTGGCTGCCTCAATATTTATGCCAGCACTTGTGATCTGGCAAAGAGAGAGCATGAACGATCAATCGGTTGGCGCATGGGTCGTCATGGGCACGGCAGTTATTCTGACCGTTACTGCGGTAAGGCAGCAACGACTGCTAGCAATACTTGGCACGCTTTCGCTTGTTATTCAATTGCTTGTGAACTATGGGCCATTAGCTGCAGTCACCGGTGGACTTATCGGTGCTGTGGTTTTGGTTCTGGCGGGTCTCGGTGTTTCAACTGGTATTCAGAAAGCAAATTCAGAAGTTGATTTATATCGTTTTCAAGAGGAGAGCTCGAGAGCACAGATTGCAGCTATTACCGCAACGAGAAACGAGAGAGCAACTCGCTTACAAGAAATACTTGGAACAGCAATTCCGATGTTGACCGAGTTGGCTAAAGCAAGTGGCTCGCTCCCTGCAGAACAAAAACAGCAAGCAAGGTTATTAGAACTTAGTTTGCGTGATGAGATTCGCGGTAGAAATCTACTCTCACCTGCTTTGAAGGCAGAGATCAGTCGGCTTAGAAACCTAGGTGTTGATGTTGCGGTTTTGGATGAAGGCGGAACTGACCACTTAGATCTTGAGACTAAGTATCAACTATTGAATCGAGCAGTTGACGCGTTGCAAAATGTATCGGCAGGCCGAGTGACAATCAGAAGCCCTAGGGGAGAGAGCTTTGCGCTCACTGTTGTGGCAACTATGCCAGGGCGCGCAGAACCATTGGTTTCCTTGCGACTTAGTGCTTAAACCCCAACGGGCCGGGGAGTTGGCAATCACCAACTCCTGGCCCGTCCCCTGGAGTGAATCTCGAATCCCCTTGATAATCAGAAATTCACTTGACGGAATAAAACTAAACTCCGACGCTTCTAATCTGCCGAATATTCAAGCTGTGTATTAGTCCCCACTTTGGGGGACGGGCTTAAAAGGGAAATGGCTCCCCTTTTCAGAGGAGCCATTACACGACCTTCGCTTATCCCAGCAAAGCTGTTTCTAGTGTATCGAGTCCGATGCTACCTAGGTTCAGAGCCTTCATGTGGAATTCCTTGATGTTGAAATTCGCACCCTGACGAGCCTTGTATTCGTCTCTGATCTGCTCCCAGATTCTTTGACCAATCTTGTATGAAGGGGCCTGTCCTGGCCAACCGAAGTAACGGTGCACTTCGAAGTTGATGAACTGTTCAGACATGTTTACGTTCTTGCTCATGAAATCAAGTGCGTAGTCGAAGTCCCACTTACCAGTGCCATCAAGTCTTGGCTTACCTAGGTGAACACCAATGTCTAGAACTACACGAGCAGCACGCATGCGCTGACCATCTAGCATTCCAAGACGGTCACCTGGATCATCTAGGAAACCAAGTTCTTGCATTAGACGCTCAGCGTATAGAGCCCAACCTTCACCATGACCTGAAGACCAAGAAGCCAGTCTGCGCCATGAGTTTAGATCTGCCTTGTTGTATACCTTCTGCGCAATCTGAAGGTGGTGTCCTGGGACTCCCTCGTGATAAACAGTTGTGGTTTCTCTCCAAGTGTCAAACTCTGTAACACCAACTGGAACTGACCACCACATACGACCTGGTCGTGAGAAGTCATCGGTTGGGCTGGTGTAGTAGATACCACCGTGCTGAGTTGGAGCAATCATGCACTCAAGCTTTCTAAGTGGCTCTGCAATGTCGAAGTGAGTTCCACTTAGCTTCTCGATGGCAGCATCGGATAGCTTCTGCATCCAAGCCTGAAGTTCACCGGTTCCATGTAACTTACGCTTAGGGTCATTGTCTAGAAATTCAATTGCTTCTTGAACAGATGCACCTGGCTTGATTTCATTTGCCACTGCTTCTTGTTCTGCAACTACACGAGCAAGTTCTTCTTTACCCCACTCGTAAGTTTCATCAAGATCAACGCGCTTGCCTAGATACTGAGCGCTTAGCAACGCATAGCGCTCTCTACCGATTGCATCTTCAGTGTTACCAGCAGGAAGAAGTTCTTCCTTGAAGAAGCTGGTTAGCTTTGCATATCCTTCGGTAGCTGCTTCTGCAGATGCAAGAAGTTCTGCCTTTAGTGAATCTGGAATTGAACCTTCGGTAGCTTCAGCATTCTTTGCAAACTTTCTAAAGAAACCGTCTGGGGTCAAAAGCTGCTCGGCTTGAGTGATAGCTAGTTTGATCTGGCGAATAGCAGGAGTGTCGTTGTGCTTGATTCCTTCACGAAGAGTTGCGATGTATCCATCAACAGCAGTGCTAACTGCATGCATACGCTTAGAGATGTTCTCCCAGTTCTCAACTGTTGCAGTTGGGGATAGGTCGAAGATGTCTCTGATGCCCTGAGCAGGAGATGCAATTGGGTTTAGATCTCTTCTCCAAAGACCTGAGTCATAGATCTCTCCACTTAGTTTTAGAGTTGAGGTCATTGCCAACTTAGTGACGTTATCGATGTCATCTCTAATTGGGGTTGCCTCAACCTTGGCAAGCATTTCTTTTTCGAGTTGGTTGTATTCGGCAGCCGCTTCTGGGCTGGTGTCTTCCAGTTTGTCTTCGCCAACTTTGAAACCTGCGTAGGTTGCAAATTCTGGACTTAGTTCAACGAGTTTCTTTACCCAGTCTTCGGCGACTAGGTCTAGCTCTGATGGTTCACGAGTCATTACAGGTCCTTTCAGTTGATTAAAACCTGAAATAAATCTAGTCCTGTTTTAGTCCATTCCAGGACGGTATTGTGCTCGCCACTGGCCAAAGCCAGGTAGTAGGTCTCCCCTTAGATTTCCAGCATTACGGTTCCAGGAAGACGCTGGTCGCTTTGCTAATTTCTTCTCTGCAGCCTGCTCTGCGTGAGTGGCTTCCAAGATGGCGATAACGGCAGCCAACTCTTGGGCACTTGGGCTTCCAGAGATGACTTTGATGCTCTCAGCGAGGCTTAGTTCTTCACTCATTAGAGTGGAATGTTTCCGTGCTTTTTAGGAGGAGTTGCAGCACGCTTGGTCTTCAGGGCGGCAAGTGCCTTGATTACTGAAATACGGGTAGCGGCTGGCTCGATGATTCCATCTAGCTCACCACGTTCTGCAGCAAGATATGGGCTAGCGACGCTATAGGTGTATTCAGCAGCTAGTTGCGCTCTGAACTTCTTCATGTCTTCACCAGCTTCTTCAGCGGCTTTGAGCTTGTCTTTGAACAAGATGTTGACTGCACCTTCGCCACCCATAACCGCGATCTCTGCAGTGGGCCAGGCAAGGTTTATGTCTGCTCCAAGTTGCTTAGAGCCCATAACGATGTATGCGCCTCCGTAAGCCTTACGAGTAATAACTGTTACCAGAGGGACGGTTGCTTCGGCATAGGCGTAGATAAGTTTTGCGCCACGACGAATGACACCAGCCCACTCCTGATCTGCTCCTGGCAGGTAACCAGGGACATCGACAAGGGTAAGAACAGGAATAGAGAATGCATCAGCGAAACGAACAAAGCGAGCTGCTTTTTCTGCAGCATCAATGTTTAGCGTTCCTGCCAAAGCCTGAGGTTGGTTGGCAATGATTGCAACCGATGAGCCTGCGATGCGAGCAAAACCGATAACTATGTTTGGTGCGAATAGTGGCTGAACTTCTAAGAACTGATTGTCATCAACGATTGATTCAATTACTTTGATCATGCTGTATGGCTGGTTAGGTGAATCAGGAATGATGGTATTCAGTTCACGATCGGCATCAGTTATTTCTAGTGAACCGTTTGATTCATAACTGATTGTTTCGCTCAAGTTGTTTTCTGGAAGGTAGCTCAATAGGTTTCTTGCATAGTCCAACGCATCTTCTTCGTCGCTGGCAAGGTAGTGCGCAACTCCAGAAGTTTGGTTGTGAGCTAAAGCTCCACCAAGAGCTTCCATCTCAACTACCTCACCGGTAACGGTCTTGATTACATCAGGGCCGGTTACAAACATGTTCGAGGTCTTATCGACCATGATCACGAAGTCAGTCAGGGCTGGACCATAAACCGCACCACCGGCAGCAGGGCCAAGGATGATGGAGAGTTGTGGAATAACACCGGAGGCCATGGTGTGACGCTTAAAGATTTCACCATACTTACCCAGAGCGATAACACCCTCTTGGATACGGGCACCACCGGAATCAAGGATTCCGATTA
>Ga0209084_1002742_pt1 | contig 13412 bp, 8 predicted proteins | sample C_130820_MF_Meta_FD_187309 | JGI IMG/M metagenome (GOLD analysis project Ga0209084, IMG submission 187309) | Freshwater microbial communities from Lake Croche, Canada to study carbon cycling - C_130820_MF_MetaG (SPAdes) (version 2) | ecosystem: Environmental > Aquatic > Freshwater > Lake | place... | reverse complement strand
CTACGAGCTCCCTCATTGGGGGCGAAGCCCCCAGTGAAACCCCCCTTTTGCTTCTTACTTTTGGGTAGGCGTAGCCTACCCGAAAAGTAGGATACGGTCGCTCTCCGCAATATAAAAGAAATCCTACAAACTCCCTACGGTCGTTTTCCGGATTTTTCAATATAAAAGAAATCCTACAAACTCCCTCATTGGGGGCGAAGCCCCCAGTGAAACCCCCCCATTTTGCTTCTTACTTTTGGGTACGCTACGCCTACCCGAAAAGTAGGATACGGTCGTTTTCCGGATTTTTCAATATTACTACGAGCTCCCTTCGGTCGCTCTCCGCAATATAAAAGAAATCCTACGTCGTGGCCTTCGGCCACTCCTCCGGATTTTTCAATATAAAAGAAATCCTGGATTTTTCAAAATGTTTGAAATAACTCGTGTTTAAAATGGTTAATATGAAACCGGCGTTTATCCAAAGAAACCATGTATCGATGGGTGTTATATATAACTATTGGGTTGCTTAATAGCTTCGTGACCTGTTGACTAATATCAAAGAAAGCCCTGGGGGAAACGGTTGAGTCTTCTGTTTCATAAAATAATGGGTATTTATCTCCCAGTATTTCTACTACTGCCGGGTGTTTATTGATAATAATAGGTGTATTTCGAACACAACACTCGATTAACGTATTTATAGCAGAACCATCCACCAGATGCAAAAATACTATATTATTTGTTAAAAACGCATCATATTCATCATCTGACAACTTATTTAATCTTTCAACACTATTGACCATTTTATCAAAGAACTCATAAAACTGTTTATTCCAGTTGTTATGTAAAACCGTCGATGCATCCCCAGTTGTATTCTTATGAGCTTCTTCAGTTCGCTCCCCCGTGGCGTGGTCTTTGACCATTCCGATTGTTTCTTTAATATTCCTATAGTTCATCTTACCCCCACCACAAGAATTACCTGCGTGTTTATTATATATACTCGTTTCTATTACCCGCAATGATTCAAAGACTGAGCGTTCAATTCCTGATATAGGATGATAATTCGCGCCGTTTTTATTGACAATCACCGTTTTCTTTATAAAATCTGTAGTGACTGGTCTCATTCCGAGGCATTCAAGCATCCGTTCTTTTCGTTTGTAAGAAGCCAGTTGGAGTATAGGGGGTACGGAAAGATGGTAAAAAGAGAGGGTGTTTCTTAGCCAACCGCCTATGTATAGAATACGCTTGTCGGTATTTTCCAAAAAACTCTTGTATTGGAATGTCGGTATGCCGTCCATATTGGTTGGATGAGTCAAACAAATAACCGGTATTTTTTCCCATCCCATTTTATTCAACTCCCGTCTTAGTATTTTCTGGAGTGTGTTTGATAGAACATACAACATTTCACAGAATGGGAGAGAGTCCACAAACTCCGGAATCCTCAATAGATTAATATTATTGAAATTACTGAAAGAAGTATCGAAAGTATGATGGATGAACCCTCGCCACTTTTTACAATAAGGTATTATACCAATCGCTTTGAGGGTTTCTCTTTCCCAGTGGAAAGTTCTATCCATATAGAGGTCTAATAGGGGCGCAGTTGTAAGGTCTGTATGATATTTACGCAGTTCATTATATACGTGATTCCATCCGGAGCGGTGAACGCCACTATTATCCTCTTGGTTGAAATAATGTATATTGAATCGCGGGTCGGGGGTTGGTCGAATAGTGAATGGGGGGTAATTTTCCACTTCGTCCGTATTTTTCAGATAACGCACAGGTGTACGACCGCCTTTCAAAAGATTTTCTTTGATAACCCATCTCCATTCCGTAACATAATTATATTTAACACCTCCTGAGTTGGATAAAAACATCTTTTCAGACATCCCGTGGTTGAAAGAAGAGTGCAAGTCACCGCCTGTCAAATAGAAACTGACAATTGATACGATAATATCTTGTTTATGACGGTCAGTGACCGTCCGAAAATCTTGGTCGTTACCACAGTACTCCTTCAGTTTCGCCAAAATGGACAGTATCACATCATTATATATATGCATTTCGTGACGCACTGGTATTTTAATATTCCTACGAGCTCCCTCCGGTCGCTCGTAGGAATATGAAAGAAATTCTCCTGTTTTTTCAGTCAGTATTTTCTTTTTATGGGGTCGTATATCTTTGGAGTGTTCAATCAGATACAATAAATTGTATATACTCCGGTTCAGTTCTTTTTCCATTTCTTGACATACCGTCTTTAAACGTTGACGGGTTTCTTTAACCATCTTTTTAGAGTCTGTCAAATAGCGTATCTTTTTCAATAAAACATCTCCATCGAGAAAGAGAGGAAGGTCGTTTGAGTCAACCTCTAATCCATACCCGAGCATTTCATTATAGTTAATATCGGTTAAAAGATTGCGTATTTTCTTAGTTGTATAAACGGAGATAAATGGAACGTGATTATAGATAGAATATAATGTAGCATGGAACCTCATAGGAATCGCATAGTCTATGTATTTGAATAGCTCGAATGTTTCATTCGCCGTTAAATATTGTTGTATATTAACAATATTTTTTTCGTATTTGTCCATATTAGGGGTTATTCGAACTGTTTCTTCATATACATCATTATGTAGTAGCACATCATTTTCATAGTTATCTCTATCGTCTATACTATCATTGCCAGTGAATGTATTGAAAGGTAGGAATACGACATTGTAGTTGTGAGTGAGTAGCCATTTCACCACTTTCGCGATTTCTTTGACAAGAGTGATATACCTATCATGTGTCTGTTTCGAGTAAATGTGCCTATTCAACATAAACCCGAATACTTTGAGTTTTATGTTGAAACCGATGATTTTTTTACGAATGGTTTCGAAATAACAAGGCGGGTTGAGAGAAACGTCGGAGTGAAACGTGCGGAGGAGTGGACGAAGACACCCTCGTAGAGTTTCTTCTATATTCCTACAGTCGACCGATGGAAATCTGTTATATACCGGAAGAGTGGTCGAAGACCACGTCTCCTGAATAGAAGTGTCAAATAGAAAATTCACGTTTTTCATAAAATACGACAAATCGGGTAAATAGAATATTCTATCGTAGCAATAGAACTCTCTCAGAACGGAATGTTCTTGTTTCGTTCGAACGAAGATATAGTCGATAATATCGAGTTTTCGCGTATTGACTAATATATCCAAATAAGGTATTCCCACCGACACGGCAATAATTTTATTCGACTTTTCTTTGAAAACGGCGTTTATCTTGTCTAAGAAGTAATGATTCAAAACATCGCCCCCTCCGATAATTATAATATCGTTTTTTTTGACAGTTGTATCTTGTAGTTTGTCGCAGTCGATAAATTTAATACGGAAACTAGACAAATTACTTTTTAAGATGTATTTGAAAACGTCTATATACTGGTCATCCCCGGTGTTATTGTGAAAATAATAGCCAATAATTAAGATGCGCGTTCGTCTGTTCGAAGGCAATTTGTTCGAAATGTGCGGTATATCTACAGCGGGTTCTATCGAAGAATCCGGAGGAGTGGTCAAAGACCCTGGCGTAGCAATATTCCTACGAGCTCCCTTCGGTCGCTCTTCGGAATGTAAAAGAAATCCTACGTCGTGGCCTACGTCGTGGCCTTCGGCCACTTCTCCGGATTTTTCAATGTTAACACACTGACTCGACGTGAGTAGCGGTATATCTGTTTGGGTAGAGTTTTCGACATATACATGTGATTGTATATCGCGGATGTTCATTTTAAATTAAATCTCTAAAATCTTTATATTTTTTATATTATAAAACCAAATGGAAATATTTGCACCAGCAATTGTTGGATTAGGATATTTGTATATAATATCAAATCAGTCAAAAAAAGGTAGTAATGAAAGACCGGTGGAGGAATTCAATAGTAATCAAAGAGACCTACCAAACACCAACATCCCCGACAAAAACTATCCAAATGAAATAGTATCAAATCAAGAGGTGGACTTAACCAGTAGTCTTTCTACTGTAAGCCGGTTTGACATTGGTCCAAATGGAGTATATACCGACAAATACTTCAATCAGGATAACAACTATATCAAAACCGCTCCCACCTCAGAACAAAACGCAAATAAATATGTGTCATTGAGTGGACAACCGGTGGATATTGACTACTACCGCCACAACAATATGCAACCATTCTTTGGAAGTAAGTCGCATACAGGTGGACACATCAATTCCAATGAGTCCACTTTAGATAATTATCAAGGTGGGGGGTCACAATACATTACTAAAAAGGAAATAGCACCTATGTTCGAACCTGGTACGAATCTCCAATACGCATTTGGAACACCCAATCAGAGCGACTTTATACAGTCGCGTATAAACCCATCCATGAAAATGACCGGTGTAAAACCGTTTGACGATATAAAGGTGGGTCCAGGTTTAGGACTCGGTTACGGCGAAGACGGTGTAGCGGGGTATAATAGCGGCATGCTAGCCAGAGAACTATGGGTGGATAAAAATGTAGACGAACTGCGAGTAGATAATAAACGCAAGGCATCCGGGTTGAGTTCTTTAGGGTACGAAGGCCCCGCCTATAGTTCAATAACGAGTCACCGCGGAGATATTGGTATTCAAGAAAAAAACCGTGTAGACACGAGCTATGAGCTGGGTCCCGAACGGTATTTTACAACCACTGGACAGAAGTCTCAACCGACTTCTAGGTCCATGGAAGTCAATCGTGAAACCGCGCGCCAGACCACGGGTAGAGAACACGTAGGTGTTGCTGGTCATCAAAATTTACAGTATATCAAAGGTGAGTATACGGAGTCACATAACCAGCAACTGGGGGCAGTCCAGATGACCCCCGCGTATGCATCAAATGGGGGGGAAGCAAACGAGGCCGATTACGGAAATAAATCTTTCAAGTCGTACCCAAACAATAGGGTATATAGCAATAATGATGACTACTTTGGGGTAGTAGGGAGTGCGATTGGTGCAACAATCGCCCCTCTCGTAGATATGTTACGCCCTTCAAGGAAAGAAAATACAGTGGGAACACTTCGTCCATACCAAAATCCGAAGTCGACGGTGGAAAAATCATATATATTCAATCCCACAGACACCCTACCTGCCACGATTCGGGAGTATAGTGAACACTCGAAATTCCATCTCAATGTAAATAATAACCAAAATGGAGGGGCGTATAGAGTAACTCCTCAGCAGGCGGTGCATAATGAACGCGACACGACTACTGATTTTTACTATGCGGGGGGTGGGAGTGCGAATGAGAGAGGGCGTGCACCGAGAACATATGATTCGGCATATCGTCAAAGAAATAATGATTTAAAATCATCTACGATTGACGGTCGCCTTGTCCAGGGGAATATGTCTTTGATGAATGGAAATACGAATCCATCGAAGAATGTAGTAAGAGATAGTATATTACAGAACAACCGCGAAGTGGCGGGACTCATTAACTCGCAAGCTCCTTCTGTAGATACGTTTGGAAAAATACAAGGCACATCTACTCCGTTATTTAATGGTGTTCAACTGGAAAGAAACAACGGGGATGTTTTACAGCAGTTGAAAGGGAATCCATATACACAAAATATATTGAATGTGTTATAAAGGACCTGTTAGAAACTGAAGCCTCCCACGCCACTCACCCCTACACCACTCTGCGAATTTATTTTATATTGAAAAAACCGGAAAACGACCGTAGGGAGTTTGTAGGATTTCTTTTATATTCCGGAGAGCGACTGAAAGGAGCTCGTAGGAATATTGAAAAATCCGTAATATAACAAAAATCCTACAATCTCTCTCTGGTCGATTGTAGGATTTTTCAATATCACTACAAGCTCACTTCGGTCGCTCTCCGCAATATAAAAGAAATCCTACGTCGTGGCCTTCGGCCACTCCTCCGGATTTTTCAATATCACTACAAGCTCACTTCGGTCGCTCTCCGCAATATAAAAGAAATCCTACGTCGTGGCCTTCGGCCACTCCTCCGGATTTTTCAATATCACTACAAGCTCACTTCGGTCGCTCTCCGCAATATAAAAGAAATCCTACGTCGTGGCCTTCGGCCACTCCTCCGGATTTTTCAATATCACTACAAGCTCACTTCGGTCGCTCTCCGCAATATAAAAGAAATCCTACGTCGTGGCCTTCGGCCACTCCTCCGGATTTTTCAATATATGTATATGGTTGTATCGAATACAACCGTATACATATATATTTTTATGATACGTATTTTTTATATGAAGACACATATAACGCGTAAGTAAAAGTATGTAACAGACAAACCTAATAATTATATATATTGAATGAACCCGATTTCATTTGATATGTCTGAACCGCTTGTAGCTGCCGAAATACCGGAAAATGACATATTAGTACCAGTAGAATTCAAAGAATGTTTGAATAATAATGATATATATCAATCCACCGGATTTTCAATAGAAATACCTTCGAAAAAGAGGGGTAAAAAAGCCAAAAAACAGAATGAAAAGGAAATTATGAAAAACTATTTTGACGAATTAACAATGAAGTCTAGCGAAAGTATGAAAGAAGTTGTGAATGAGGAATATATATTAGACGACTGTGCCGCATATTACATACAATCGCCCAATAATGAACACGAAGAACCGTCAGACAATGACCCAAAAAACCATATAGATAGTAGCGCCATTACAAGTCTCGAAGAATCAGGAAGAGTGGACAATGACCACGGCCAAGCGTTTCTTTCATATACCGAAGAGCGACCGGAGGGAAGGAGTCTTGAAAAGGGGATAAAAAAAGGGGCGAATAATAAGACCCCTACTGGAAAGAAAAAGGGAGCTTGTAGGAATATTGAAAAATCCGGAGGAGTGTCCGAAGGCCACAACACAGGGGGTCTTTTGTATCCGGAAGAACGACCGAAGGGAGCTTGTAGGAATATTGAAAACCCAGGAGGAGTGACCGAAGACCATGACACAGGATTTCATTTATATTCCGGAGAGCGTCCTAATTCTACTTTTCGGGTAGGCGTAGACTACCCAAAAGTAAGAAGCAAAAGGGGGGGCACTGGGGGCGAAGCCCCCAATGAGGGAGCTCGTAAGAACATTAAAAATGAAAACATAAATGGTAAAAATATCCCCAACTCACTCGAAAAAAAAATGATGAAACCGAGAAACGCAACCCAACAGCAATATGTCAACTACTTGAATCTACACGATAAAAAGATAATATTCGCAATCGGTCCAGCTGGTACGGGGAAAACAATGTTTGCAACCCAATATGCAATGAAACATTTTCTTTTAGGAAACTACGATAAAATCATATTTACTAGACCGACTGTTTCAGTAGATGAAGACATCGGTTTCTTACCCGGGTCAATAGAGGAAAAACTAAGTCCGTGGTTAAGACCCATATTTGACATTTTATATGAATTCATCACCGTAAAAGAGGTTCAAACATTTTTAGAAGAAAAGGTCTTTGAAATGGCCCCGATTGGATATTTACGTGGACGAACATTCAAGCGTGCATTCATTATCGCAGACGAAATGCAAAACTGTACAAAGAACCAAATGAAAATGTTGTTGACCCGTTTGGGTGAGAATTCGCGTATGATTATTACAGGTGATTTAGAACAACATGATAGAACGGGTGAAACCAATGGGTTGGCGGACTTTCTTTCTAAGTTGCGAAAAAAAAGGTCGGAGAGTATAGAACTGATTGAGTTCGAAAGGAACGACATTTTGAGAGAACCGATTATTAAAGAAGTGTTGGAAATTTATAGTCTTTGAATATATATAATTACTACTCATGAAAGGAGCAAACTATAATAGTACTACTCATATAAACTCAATCATACATAATCGTATTATACTATATTTAATTGTATTTACTTCTTTAATAAATATGACCGCATATGGGCTGATGGGTGATATAGCAACCCCATTAGTTTTCATTTTAGTAGGAATCGTTACCGCATATTACAACAAAAACATGATAGTTGTATTGGTAGTGGCGTTGGTGTTTAGTAATATAGTAAAGTATGGGAGTGTCATAAAGATAAATATAGAAGGTTTTAGTGAAGGTTTAGATGTAGAAAGCGGCGACATCGGAACCGATGGAACCAGTGGAAATAGCGGAACCGATGGAACCAGTAAAAATAGCGGAACCAGCGGAACCAGCGGAACCAGTAAAAATAGCGGAACCAGCGGAACTAGCGGAACCAGTGGAACCAGCGGAACCAGCGGAACCAGTAAAAATAGCGGAACCAGCGGAACTAGCGGAACCAGTGGAACCAGTGGAACCAGTGGAACCAGCGGAACCAGCGGAACCAGCAATATATTTGACACAAGTAATAATATTTTAACGAATTTAAATAGCGCAATGAATGTTAATAATACAGCGACACCCATTACAGACGATAACGCAAATATAGAGAATGTTAAAGAGGTCACTCGCAAAAAATTAAACGACCTTAGTAAGCAAATAACGGAAATATCTGATAACCTTGAATCCAATATAAATAAAATTACAAACAAAATAAAGAGTCTACAACCCAAAAATAGCTCATAATCCTTTACCAACCCTGATATTTTTACAAACTTATATAGTAAAATACATATAAAAGATATAGGACAATAAAGACTTAAAAATATGAATAAAAACAAAATAGGCATACCTGACTTTTATTTTTTATATAGAGGATTAACTGCAATCCTCCGACGAGGTATTTCTGGTAGCTATCTTGATTTTTCGATATTCCTCCGGAATATAAAAGAAATCCTACATTCTCCCTTCGGTCGTTTTCCAGATTTTTCAATATTTCGAAATAATTCAACCACTTTTATTATAATGAAACTATTCTTAATAGTGTTTTTAATTATATTTATTACTATATTGTTACATAGATACACCTCTATTATAGATTCTTCTAATGATAAAAAGATGAAACGAGTCAATCAAGAAAGGGTGGACAAATTTATAGAAAAACTCACGAGTAAAGAAGGGTTCACCTCCAATGATTCGGGTGGATATTCGACGAAAGATGCTGCAATATTCCCACTAGCTTCTTTCAGTCGCTCTCCTGAATATAAAAGAAATCCTCTGGATTTTTCAACAGAATACTTATGGGAAAATGATACTCCCTCTTTTTCATTCGAAAATAGCAGTATATTTAAAAGTGGGTATAAATTATTATATGAACCGAATGACATTATTGAGGGTTACCAAGAAGGATTAGATTTCAATGTCAATATACCGGGATTAAGTGATTTAATAGATGGGGTTAATAAGATTAAAGAAGGGTTCGAAAAAATTATGGAAATAATACCTATAATTAATGATATTATTAATCATCCTTTAGATAATTTGGAAAACTATATTTTATATCCGTTATATGACAAAACAATCGGCCCATACTTAGATAGGATAAAGGCTAAATTTGACATGCTTGGTGATGCAGTTTCAGATTTTAAAAATGCTACTGAGGATACAGCCACCGTCTTTTGGAATGCCGTTGTTACCGAGGCGACAGACACTGGTGAATTACTAAAAGGAGTAGCGACATGCACTGGTCATTATATTGTAAATCTGCGTCCATGTTTACCGTTATATTTATGGGATGCATTTACAAGCACACTATATCATGGATTAATGATAATCCCTTGGTTTTTTGAATTTATTACTAGTATAGATATAATAAGCAAAATCGATACATTAGTTGGTTATATAGAATTGTTAGATGATTATATGAGGAAAGCATTCGGTTTTTCGTTTTTACATTACCCAAAATCGATTATAAATACATGTTATAGATGCGGTGAGGTGGATTTTAATAGTCTGATAGGCAAGTTCAATAGTGATAACGAGGATATAAACCAGTCTTTCAATAATGTAGCACAAGAATGGAATAGTGGGGGTGAAAAACTGATGAATTTTTTTACCAAACCGTTGTAAGATTGAAAAATCCGGAAAACGACCGCAGGGAGTTTGTAGGATTTCTTTTATATTGCGGAGAGCGACCGAAGGGAGCTCGTAGAAATATTCACTTTTTACACCTTTTAACCCTTTACCGTTTCTACCATTTTTGTAAAATTCATATTTTACTGGTGAATAATAAAATATGAATATTCCTACGAGCTCCCCCATTAGGGGCGAAGCCCCCAGTGACCCCCCTTTTGCTTCTTACTTTTGGGTGGGCTGCGCCTACCCAAAAGTAGTATTCGGTCGCTCTCCGCAATATTCCTACGGCGTGGTCTTCGACCACTCAGTAGGAATATAAAAGAAATCCTACAAACTCCCTCATTGGGGGCGAAGCCCCCAGTGACCCCCCCCCTTTTGCTTCTTACTTTTGGGTAGGCTACGCCTACCCAAAAGTAGGATACGGTCGTTTTCCGGATTTTTCAATATTCCTACGAACTCCCTGCGGTCGTTCTCCGGAATATAAAAGAAATCCTACGAGCTCCTTTCAGTCGCTCTCCGGATTTTTCAAACTTGACCCCATAGTATTTCTATAGGAACATCCCCTGTATTATGTATCACATTATCCATTCTTTCAAAGAATTCATTTATATACCCGTCTCTTTTTTCACGATTCAACAGTTCATCTTTACGATTTCGTAATACCCAATCATAGTATTTCAATAATAGCGATTTTTTATCAATATTATACTGAACACTAATTGTGTGAATATATCGCTCTCGCTCATTCATACCACCATTTAGGTTGCGGGTCGAGTTTGTAATAATTTCATGCAATTTGCCGAACTCGGTGTCTGTTATAATATTTCTCCCCCAGTCTTCTATATCGAGATTCTGATTCAACTGAATAAAGTTTATCATGCTTCTAATATCTGACCCATACATTTTTTGTATAGATTGTATAGTCGTGGGTTTTAAATATATAGACTCTTTCGTGATAATACTCTGTAAAAATACACATATATACTCCGGTGGCAACTGGTTGAAGCGAACACATACAAATTCATTCTTCAAAGATTCGTCGATTTTCGATATGTAATTACAAATAAGACAGAACCTTACATTATGTATACTCGTTTGTAATATATATTTCAGAGCTTGTTGGGCGTTTTTTGTCATATAGTCTACTTCGTCCAGAATTACGAATTTTAATCCATTTTCAAATAAATTCATTGATTTGACGAACTGGTTGATTTGATTGCGAATTATATCAATCCCTCTTTCATCACTTGCATTCAGATGTATTATAGTACTATTATTAATTTTACTATATTTAGATTGATATTCATTGATGAGATTTATAATGGTGGTCGTTTTGCCCGTTCCAGGGGGTCCATAAAATAATAAGTTTGGGAAATAATTCATATCAATAATGTTTTTGAATATTTTACGATTAATAGGAGATAAAACGATGTCATTAAAATTGGAGGGGCGATATTTTTCTACCCAAATATCCGTTTTATTTTCGTTCATAAATCGATGGATAGTCTGAAAGAGAAAACGACTTTAACCCTTTAACGGTTATATATCCAAATATGGATGTAAGTATTGAAAAATCCGGAGGAGTGGCCGAAGGCCACGACGTAGGATTTCTTTTATATTACGGAGAGCGACCGAAGGGAGCTCGTAGTGATATTGAAAAATCCGGAAAACGACCGTATCCTACTTTTGGGTAGGCGTAGCCTACCCAAAAGTAAGAAGCAAAAGGGGGGGGGTCACTGGGGGCTTCGTCCCCAATGAGGGAGTTTGTAGGATTTCTTTTATATTGAAAAATCCGGAGGAGTGGCCGAAGGCCACGACGTAGGGTTTCTTTTATATTCCGGAGAACGACCGCAGGGAGTTCGTAGGAATATTGCGCAGAGCGCAATAAAATGAGCTCATAGAGATATTGAAAAATCCGGAAAACTACCATAGGGAGTTTGTAGGATTTATTTTATATTCCTACAAGCTCCTCCATTAGGGGCGAAGCCTCCAGTGAAACTTCCACGTGAGAGAGCGAGCAAAGAGTGAGTACGGAGCGACCGAAGGGAGCGAGCATATAGCGACCAGGGTGGGGTGGCTCTTATAAACATGTAAAATACTCGAGTTATGTAAAAAGTAAGAGAAACGTCAAAGGTGATAAAGAAGAAAAGTGCACAAGGGTTAAATAAAACTTTATATGGAATAAAAATGACAAGAAAAAGAAACATCGACAAACAGGTATCGTCTTTTACGTCAGTGAACACTGGTACAAAAACAACAATCGTTCCATCTATTGTAACGGACGAAGCTACGAAAGGGAGAAAGAACAAAGGTGGAAAGCTGATTTCAAAGAAAATACTGTCGGTTGCAAGTGAACCATTGGTTGGCAATATTATATTACATTTGAAATGTTCAATCAATGACTTGGAAAGATACAATGAAAACTACAATAAACAACTCACAGACCCGCTTATCTATATACCAGTAGCCCCCCCTGAGTTACAAACATATGAGTTAATGTCGAATGAGCTCCATTATACACATATTATGGAAAATGGGCAATCTGTAAAAACGGACCTATCTGGTAAAAATGCACATTTCAAGTCATCGGGCATCGAAAAGAAAGAACAGGTGAGTAACGTGTTTTATCCACAGCCTTCCCAATACATCTCCAAAGAAAATGCAAACTATGCCTATTCAACAGAAATCGGTGTACCCCCCTTAGTGTGTTCGGTGTGCAATACAAATATTTCACCCCCGAGTGTAATCATGGATGGACAATGCCAACCAGGTGAGCTTGACTATTCATCTTCCACTACTTCGCATGAGTCACATCCATCGAAAATATCGACCATTTCATCAGATACAGATATGTCAATCATTAATAACAAATTGAGAACTATAAAAACCCAGCTTGTGAAGAATAAGGTGAATGATAAAAAATCCGCGTGTTTTTGGTGTACATATGAATTCGATAATCCCGAATGTTATATACCTAGTTATGAGGTAGATAGCAGCATATGTGGGTACGGTTCATTCTGTCAACCCGAGTGCGCAGTAGCGTATTTAATGAAAGAAACAATAGATGACACTACGAAATTCGAAAGATATAACTTATTAAATCAGATATATGGCAAAATATACAACTATACTAAGAATATAAAACCCGCCCCTAACCCATTTTACATATTAGACAAGTATTATGGAAATTTGTCGATTAAAGAATACAGGAGTTTATCCAAGTCAAACCATTTATTGATACTAGTTGAAAAACCGTTAACACGTGTATTTCCAGAATTGCATGAAGAGACGGACGACTTTACAATAATAAGTTCGGCGAGTAGTTTGACGAATACCAAAGAAACAAATGAAACGCAGCAATATAAAGTAAAACGTAGCAATGATAAAAAAAACGACAAGTCGAAAACAAGTATTATACATGAGCATTTCGGACTTGTACGGTAATATTCCTACGAGCTCCTTTCAGTCGCTCTTCACAATATAAAAGAAATCCTACG